>Ga0316198_10000156_pt1 | contig 30874 bp, 28 predicted proteins | sample OudBieAanoxic_MG_FD_204935 | JGI IMG/M metagenome (GOLD analysis project Ga0316198, IMG submission 204935) | Coastal sediment microbial communities from Oude Bieten Haven, Netherlands - site A anoxic | ecosystem: Environmental > Aquatic > Marine > Coastal > Sediment | place: Netherlands... | reverse complement strand
GCACGCGGTTTTGTGTCACAGCGGTGCGGTACGTTGTCTCCATGTTGTGGTCAACCCGATCCGTGTCCGAGATGCGCGACGAGCTTGGTGAGCTCGAAGCTGAGATTTCGCATTTGCGGTGTCGTCAGCATGTGTTGGTCAACGAGTTGGACAAGGTCAACGCTGCGGCTGGTGACGGATACCGCTCGAGTGTCGATTGGCTGTCTGCCCGCCTCGATGTTGATCGTTCAACGGCTTCGGATCTGGTCTATGCGGCTCGCTGGTCGAAGTGGCACCGAGAGGTTGAGGATCTGTTGGCCGATGGGGTGATCAGTTTCGATCGCACCGTCGCGATGTTGCGTCTCGCGGTTGCGGGCGCTGATCGTGGAGTCGTCGACGACAGCCGCCGGTTGGATCTTGCGGGGGTGAACCGGCTCACGGCCCGGCAGCGTCGCATCACACGGGGCGATGAACACGCGGTGTATGCGGATCGGTTCGTGTCGATCCAGCCGACCCTGGATGAATCACTGTGGCATCTGACCGGCCAGTTGCCTGCGATGGACGGAAAGATCGTCGAACAAGCCCTCCATGCCCGTGCCGACGAGCTCCACACCCTGCCGGGCGGGGAGACGTGTACCAGGGCGCAACGCCAAGCCGACAGCCTCGTCGCAATGGCCCACGACTCCTTGGACCGGTGCAACGACACTGGCGCAGCATCCTCCGGATCATCAGTCAGCATCTTCGTCGATCTGGGCGAGGCGAACGGGACGGGTGGTGAACGCGGCGCTGCTCTCGAGTACGGGCCCAGGGTCGGACCCGCCACACTCGAAGAGCTCCTGTGTGCCGGGTCGGTGCAGATCATCGGCCTCGACGGTGGCCGCCCCGTCGTCACGTCGATTGCCAGCCGGGCGATCCCGGCTGCGCTACGCCGGTATGTTGCGCACCGAGACGGCGGCTGTGTGATCGCGGGCTGCACCTCGCGATATCGGCTCCAACCCCACCACATCGCGCACCGCGCGAACGGCGGGAGTCACGACTCCGACAACCTCGCCACACTCTGCTGGTTCCACCACCACATCGCCGTCCACCAAAACGGCCTCAGAATCGACCCCGACTCGCCACCCCAGAGACGAAGACTCATCCGGCGAGCGACCGGCACCGACCCACCCGGATGAGACCCGAGAACCGAGACCCGGATCTTGCCAGCGGCCGAAGGCCGACAGCAAAGCGACCCAAGGCCTCAACTGGTCGACGAAGGCAGCTGCGCGTCCTGTCTCGTGTCTCGTGTCTCGGATCTCTCTCCGCTACTCAACTACCACTCCAGACCTCACCATCTCCGCGATCGCCCGCGACCCATCACCGGGGTTGAGGTTCACTGAACGGATCCCGTCGGCGAGCACGGTCGTCGCAAAGCCGAGGCGGGCCGCGTCGAGCGCGGTCTCCTTCACGCAGTAGTCCGTGGCGAGACCCACAACAACGACGTCGGTGATTTCGGCATCACGCAGCAGGTCTTCGAGGCCGGTTGCAGCTCGTGCTCCAGTCTCAGGGTTCCGCACCGAGAATCCGGAGTAGCCGTCTTCACCGCCGGTTCCCTTCTTGATCTCAGGGCCCGCTACCAGGAGATCCGGGTGGAAGTCGGATCCCCAGGTGTCTCCCACGCAGTGCACCGGCCAGATGCCACCGTCCTTGGCGAAGTGGGGTGTTGTGTCCGGATGCCAGTCTCTGGTGTACACGACGGTTGCCGAGGATGCGTTGGCGGCTTCAATCTGTTGGTTGATGAACGGAAGCGCCGCATGCCCGCCGGCAACGAAGAGCGATCCATCGGGATCGGCGAAGTCGTTCTGCACGTCGACAACAACAAGCGAGGTGGTCGGTGTGTAGTCCATGGGGCAATCGTACCGGTCGGTCGCGATCGATGACTCGCCGGAGCAACGGCCTTCAGGACTCCGCTCTGTCGAGTGCGTCCGTCAGTGTTGCCCACGGCAGATCGGCGCACTTGATGCGAACCGGGAACTTCCGCACCCCCTGCAGCGCTTCGAGGTCTCCGAGGACGGCGCCGGGCCGTTCCGGGTCAAGAGGATCGTCGCCCTCGTCGATCCCCATCATCAGCTTGAAGGTGGCGGTGAGGTCCCTGGCATCGCCGATCGTCTTGCCGATGATCGCGTCGGTCATCATGGAACCAGAGGCCTGCGAAATGGAACACCCTTGACCCTGGATCCTCGCGTCGGTGATGACGCCGTCCTCGATCTGTATGTCGATCGAGAACTCGTCACCACACGAAGGATTGAGCCCCTCGGCGTGGACATGGGGTCCGCTCAGGGTTCCCCGGCGCCGCGGGTTCCGGTAGTGGTCGAGGATGACCTGGCGGTAGAGCTCGTCGAGTGATGACATGCAATGGAGACGATACCCGGGGGAGCGTGTCTCAGGAGCCGAGCCCGAACACCGATCGTGCCTCGAGCAGGCTCTCGACGAGGCGGTCGACATCTTCGGCGGTGTTGTAGAGATAGAACGATGCCCGTGCGGTTGCGGGAACCTGGAGGTAGCGCATGAGGGGCTTTGCGCAGTGGTGGCCGGCGCGCACCTCGACACCGAATTGGTCGAGGATGGTCGCAACGTCATGCGCGTGGATGTCGGCCAGCGAGAAGCTGACGGCTCCTCCCCGGTTGGCGGGATCACTCGGGCCGTAGACGGTGAGGTCCGGGATCTCGGCAAGCCGCTTGAGCGCGTATCCGGTGATTGAGCGCTCATGATCCCGAACCGTCTCCATGCCGACGGCTGTGAGATAGTCAACGGCCGCACCGAGGCCAACGGCTTGGGCGATCGGCGGTGTGCCGGCCTCGAACTTGTGCGGGACGGGCGCCCATCGGGATTCGTAGAGACCCACGTCGGCGATCATCTCCCCGCCGCCTTCCGTTGGCTCCATCTCCTCGAGACGCTCCATCTTGCCCCACATGCCGCCGATCCCGGTGGGTCCAAGCATCTTGTGCCCGGAGAACACGAGGAAGTCGGCGTCGAGTGCTTGTACGTCGGTGGGGGAGTGGGGGACGAGTTGCGCGCCGTCGACGACAACAAGTGCCCCGACCGAACGTGCGGCGTCGACGAGACTGCTCACCGGACCAAGTGTCCCGGTGACGTTCGACATCCCAGAGATGGCGACCACCTTCACCCGATCGTCCAGGAGGTCGTCGAGGCCCGTGAGGTCCACCTCGAACTGCTCGTCGAGCGTCAGATAGACGAGTTCGATCCCGGTATGTCGAGCGATGATCTGCCACGGGACGACGTTGGCGTGGTGTTCCATGACGGTGAGCACTACCCGGTCGCCCTCGGAGAGGTGATTGAGTCCCCATCCGTAAGCGATGTGATTGAGTGCCGTCGTGGCACCTCGGGAGAACACGACCTCGTTCGGTGACGCGGCGTTGATAAACGATGCGACTTTCGAGCGGGCGCCTTCGTAGGCATCGGTTGACTCGGCAGAGAGGGTGTGTGATCCGCGATGCACGTTTGCGTTCATCGTTCGGTAGTAGGCATCGACCGCGTCGAGAACCTGGATCGGCTTTTGGGTGGTTGCGGCAGAATCCAGGTAGGTGAGGGGCCACCCGTTGACCTCGCGACTCAGAATCGGGAAGTCGTCGCGGAGGTAGCCGAGATCGATCAATTCGTCGCGGCTCCACTTCGGTAGTAGTCGTAGCCGGCGTCTTCGATCTGGTCGGCGAGGTCCGGTCCGCCGGATGCGACGATTCGGCCGTCGAGGAACACATGGACGACGTCCGGGGTGATGTAGTCGAGCATCCGCTGATAGTGCGTGATGATCACGAATCCACGCTCATCGTTGCGAAGTCGGCCCACTCCCTCGGCGACGACTTTCAGGGCATCAATGTCGAGACCGGAGTCGGTCTCGTCGAGGACCGCGAGGTCCGGTTCGAGCACCGCCATCTGCAGGACCTCGTTGCGCTTGCGCTCTCCACCGGAGAATCCCTCGTTGAGGTACCGATCAGCAAACGCGGGGTCCATTTCGAGCTCCCGCATTGCGTCGATCACCTTGAGGCGGAGTTCGAGGACGGTGTAGTCGACTCCGGTCCGGCTCGACAGCGCCGTGCGGAGAAAGTTGACCACCGACACGCCGGGGATTTCCTCCGGGTACTGGAAGCCGAGGAACATTCCCGCGCGCCCGCGGGTGTCGGGTGTCGCCTCGGTGATGTCCTCGCCCTGATAGGTGATCGTCCCACGGGTCACGGTGTAGGTCGGATTGCCGAGCAAGACGTTGGCGAGTGTCGACTTGCCGGATCCGTTCGGGCCCATGATCGCGTGGATCTCACCGGCCTTGACGGTCAGATCGACACCTTTGAGGATCTCAACACCCTCGGCGGAAGCATGAAGATTGTCGATGACGAGAAGTTCTGGCATGTCATCGAGAATAGGGACAAGCGGACCCGTATCTCCCCGGTTCAGGCCGTTGTCGCACGGTACATTCGTTCGCCGGCCTCGATCGGACCGGTGATGATGTTGCCGGCAGGCGGGAGCGGGCAGGAGTACTCCTCGTCGTAGACGCAGTACGGGTTGGCGGCCCGGTTGAAATCGACGGTTGCGCTGCCCCCATCATCGATGTCGACGCCGACATATCGGCCGCCGCCATAGGTCGTACGGCCGTTGGTCGCGTCACCAAATGCGAGGAACGCGCCACCGTCTCCATCGTCGAGAACGGTCAAACCGTAGGGGCGCCCATCCACGGTGATCTGAACGACTCCAACGCTGTGGTAGTCACTCACGGTTCCGGTTGACGACGAGACGGCAACCTTGGCCGCAAACTCCTGGAACGACCCGACGAAGACAAACCGCTCGTCGGGTTCGTAATAGTCAGCTCCGGCGAAGCCGGCACGGTCTTCTTCGGGGATCGGCGAGGCATAGTGGTCCGACAGGAAACGATCTCGCTCGGCGCGTGCCGCAAGGAGTGCCGAGCGGTCGAATCTGGTGCGTTTCACGGTATCAGGCTCGTAGGGTCGCAAACGAGCGAGCGAGGGTGGATGTGTCGACCGAGGCGAGGTCTCGGTACTCTTGCACGTAGTAGCGGCTGATGCCGATCGAGCGCAGCACCTCGATCGAGGCCCGTGCCCCGTCGGGTGTGCCGTGTGGGACATTGTGGTTTTCGAGAAACGCCTCGTATTCGTCGGCGGTTTGGCCCCGACGGGCCCCGCGACGCTCCAACATGACTCGGTAGGACGCCTCGTCCGGAGCCACTGCCACGGGTCCCGCGAGGCTCACCTTCACGGCGTCCGCACTCCGTCCGGCGGCCACTGCCGCGGAGCGCATGACGCCGATCCGCTCATCCAGCGTCGACCGATCGGTGACGAACAGGTTGTACTCGTCTGCGAACTGGCCGGCGTACGTCGGCGTCTTCTTGGGGCCCCCTCCTCCAACCACGATCGGGAGGTTGGTTGGGTGCGGCAGAACGTCGATGGGATCGAGGTGGTAGAACCGCCCGTCGAATCCCTCGTTCGACGTGAAGGCTGTGTGCAGATAGGCCAGAGTCTCGCCCAGTCGCTCGAATCGTTCGGCCAGCGGCGGCAGATCGAGACCGAACGCATCGTGTTCGGACTGCATCCAGCCCGTGCCGACGCCGAGAGCAAAACGCCCGCCGCTCATCTCATCGAGCGTCGCGGCGGTCTTCGCAATCACAGCCGGGTGGCGGAAGGTGAGCGGCGTGACGAGCACGACGAGTTGGATCGACCTCGTCGCCTCAGCGAGGCCTCCGTACGTCGTCAAGGCATCGGTGGACGGGGCCGAGTCGTCTTGATTGAGGAAGTGATCCGATCGAGCGAATGCATCGATGCCTTGATCTTCGGCCCATCGGGCAAGGTCGCGTAGCTCGGAGTAGCTTCCGCCGACCTGGGGCTCGACCATCAAGCCGAATTCCATGGCACTACGCCTACGTGAGTTCGCTCATGATCAACTCAAGTTCCTCGATCGTTGTGGCTCCGGCGAGGCGGAAGGCGACCGTTCCGTCGCTGTTGACGAACACCCAGAAAGGGAAGCCGCCGGAGCCGTAGGCCGAGTGGACCGAACCGGTCGAGTCATCGCGGATGACCGGCACGGTCCAGCCTTCCCGGTCGAGCCATTCGGAGGGGGGGAAGTTGTCGCGATTCGAGTCCATGGCTGTTGCGACCGAGTACATGTCGACGCCTTCGACGCCACCCCCTGCGTCGAGCCACGCCTGAACCGCGGGGACTTCGCTCTGGCAGAAACCGCACCAGTGGGCGATCAGCACGATTGCTTTGGCCCGCCCGTCGTTCTCGATTCGGACTTCGTTGCCGTCGAAATCCTGTCCGATGACTGTCGGTGAGGTCTCGCCGTTGGCGGTGACGTCCACTCGATTGTCCTGCGGCATCAGGGAAAGCCGGCCGCTGACTTGCGGGTCTCCGTATTCGTTCCCGGGTTCCTCGTTGCCGATGAATCCGGCGACGACAGCCACGAGCAGAAGCAGCACGACGGCAGCGGCGATGATTCCGATGATCTTGAGTGCTTGCGGGTTGCCGGACTCGGTCGCTTGATTCTTGGTGGACGCTGCCATCGGGCTCCTCTCAGGCGTCGGGCAATGATGCCTGTGGTTTGGGGCTATTTGAGCGATCAATCCACAAGAGCCCGAGGATCAGCAGGAATCCGCTCAGTGCCATGTAGGGGATCGTCACAAACCCAAACAGGGTGAAGTAGGCGGCCGTACACGGGACACCCGTTGAGCAGGCGGTCCCGCCGAGGTCCGGGAACGCCTGCATCAGCCGGTGATACGCTGCGATGACCGCACCGATTCCGGCCAGGGTCGCCGCATAGATTCGAACACTTTCGTCCTTGCGCCACGCCGCTATTCCGAGGATTGGCACGAGCGGGTACATCGCGATTCGCTGGTACCAGCAGTAGGTGCATGGAATGAGGTCGGCGATGTCGGAGAGGTAGAGGCTCCCAAGTGTGGCGGTCGTGGCGACGGCGAACGCCAGCCAGAGTTCGAGGCCTTGAAACGCTCCGAACACTCGCTGGCGCAGATCTGCACCGCTCGGTCCCGTCCGACCGGCGATGCCGATCGCCACGATTCCGAGCGTCGCGGCGTTCGCGGCCAGTGCAAGGAGCGCGAAGAAGAAACGCACCGATTGGAAATCCATGGGCGTGGAAGCTACCATGGGTACGACCCGTCGGGAGATGTTTCTCGGTAGCCTTCCGTCGATGGGCCCTCTTCTACTCGTGCTCGCATTGGTCCTCGTCCTCGCGGTGTTCGGCGTTGGTTTGGTGCTCCAGGAACGTGGACGTCGGGTTGACGACGGCGTCGCTGTGTACGGGGTGGACGACGCTGTTGTCTACGTATGGGAACGCCTGCCCGAAGAAGCGGCGGGCTCGATCGACCAGTCGGATATCCGGCGCATTCTCGAGTGGGAGATGCTGTATCTCCAGCAACCGTCGAAACGGGAGGGTCCAGCGGTCGTGGGTGGCGTCGAGGTAGCGCAGTTTGTTCAAGACCGCGCGTACGAGACCGGCTACCCGTACGAGCCCGAGGTGATCTTCGCCGTCCTCGACCTGCAGTCCGACTATCTGCGCGCAATTGGCGCCGTCGCCGGACCGGTCGATCCGGAGACGTAGATAGAGCCATCCCATATGATCCGCTGATGCCTCGATTCCGGCTGATCGTCCCTGTTGTAGCCATCGCGGCCGTCGCGTTCGGTGCGACCGCATGTGGTGGGTCGTCGACCGACACCACGGCGACGACTGGATCAGAGGCGGTGTTCGGCAGGGGGTCGGTGCCCGAGACCGTGCCCGAGTCGTTCCCGATCCCGGACGAGGCCGTCGTCGGAGCAACGCTCGTCGACGCCACCCGCGGCCTCACAGAGATGATTCTGACGTTTCCCGCCGACACAGCCGCCGTTGTCGAGTACTACGAGGAGAACCTGCCGTCCCGTGGGTACCGGATCACTGATTCCGACGGCACTGAGACCGAGTGGGGGATCGACTTCTCTAACGATGCGGTCGAAGGCGTGATGAGCGTACAGACCGGGGGAAGCGGCGTTGCTGCGGCAGCCGTGCAGTTCACCGAACGCTGATCGGACTATCGTCGGCCCATGGCCCGACTTCGCCGATTTGAATCGAACCGTTTTGTTGGGACGCGCGACGACATGATTGCCTACGACTGCGACGATCCCGACCAGTTCGCGATACTTGAATCGCGGATGGAGGCGGGTGACCTCGTTGACGAGCGACGCCTGCAGGCGTTCGGGCCCGACACCCTCGCAGAGGCCAGGAATCGGGGATTCGACTCACGTTGAGCGAGTTCATCGACTTCCACGTCCACCCTCCGGTTGAGCAGTTGCTCGCCGGGCCGATCGCGCCGTACCTCGCGAACCTCAATGGCCGCACCGGCACCGATCTCGAGACGCTCACGACCGACGAGGTGGCCGAGTACTACCGGCAGCGCAACGGTCAGGCGGTTCTCCTCGGCTGGGATACCGAGACCGTGACCCGGCGGCGCCCGTTTTCGAGTGAGGACGTAGCGGCGATGGTGGCGTCCCATCCCGACGTGTTCTACGGGTTTGGTTCGATCGACCCGGCGCGCGGGGCGCGAGCTGTCGCCGGGGTCCATTCAGCTGCCCGGATGGGACTCTCCGGACTTGCGTTCCATCCGGTCGGACAGGGGTTCGATCCGGCCTCACGACAGGCGTACGCCATTTACGAGACGGCGTTCGAGCACGGCATGATCTGCCTCTTCCATACCGGGTACTCCCGGCTTGGTTCCGGAATGCCGGGTGGCACCGGTCTACGTTTGTCACATGGAGATCCCCGGGCGGTCGACGAGGTTGCGGCGACCTTCCCGGGCCTCCAGATCGTCCTTGCTCATCTGGGTCGGATGTGGCGCGACGAGGCGATCGCGGTTGCCTCCCACAAGTCGAACGTGTGGCTGAACCTCGTGGGGACGGATGGACAAGCGTTCCTGGACGACCTCAATGGCGTCGACGCAGATCGGTGCCTGTTCGGCAGCGACTGGTGTTTCGCTTCGCTCGACGAGGCTCTCAACGGATGGAAGACCGGGCCCGTCGACGACGAGACGCGCCGACGAATCCTCCGCGACAACGCCGCCCGGCTGCTCGACTCGGCGCATCGCTGACGCGACACGAACCTAGATCTGCGAGAACCACACAGCTGCGGCGATCAGGATCGCCATACCTGCGATGAGGGATGCGAGGATGAGGTAACGGGTCTGCACGGCGCTGCGATCGTACCGACGTCTCGACAACAAGCGCGGGCGGGCTAATCTCGACCTGGGCTCAATTGGAGGGAGCGATGCTCGACGTCGTCATCATTGGTGGGGGACCCGGCGGCTACGCCGCTGCGCTCTACGCACACAACTTCGGACTCTCCGTCGCGCTCGTCGAAAAGGAGCGGGTCGGCGGCACGTGTCTGATCCGCGGGTGTATCCCGGCAAAGGCATGGCTCGAGACGGCATCTGTCTATCAGACCGTTGCACGTTCCGAGGAGTTTGGCATCCGTTCGGCGGAGCCCACACTCGACTGGACCGCCGCACTTTCCCGCAAGAACCAGATCGTTGACGGGCTTGTAGGCGGGCTGGCGGGTTTGCTCAAGACCCGGGGGGTCACCGTATACGAAGGCACAGGGCGGATCGTCAACGGCGGAGCCGAGGTCGCGGCCGGCGACGGCTCCACGACCAAACTAGCGGCCCGGGCGACGATCATCGCAACCGGATCGGTTCCGCGCTCTCTACCCGGCTACGAGATAGACGGAGAACGAATCGTCACCAGCGACCAGGCACTCGACTGGGCACGGCAACCGCGAAGGGTGGCCGTGATTGGTGCCGGTGCGATCGGCGCAGAGTTTGCCTCGATGCTCGCCGACGTGGGGACCGAGGTTCATCTCTTCGAGGCCCTCGACCAGATCATTCCCGGCATGGAGCCGGAGGCGGCCAAGGCCCTTGGACGGGCCTTCCGCAAGAAGAGAATCGATGTGCGGACCGGCATCCAGGTTGGGGCACCGAGCGTCTCGGATGCCGGAGTGGCGGTCCCGGTCGGCGATGAAACGATCGAAGTCGACGTCGTGCTGGTTGCCGTCGGCCGAGCACCGGTCACCGACAACATCGGACTCGAAGGGGTAGGGATTGCGACGGACCGTGGGTTCATTCCGGTGAACCTGGAGACCATGCAGACCGTAGCTTCGAACATCTACGCGGTCGGCGACATCGTTGCCGGAACACCGCAGCTTGCCCACGTCGCCTTCGCCGAAGCGATTGCCGCGGTCACTCACATTGCCACAGGTGAGGTTGCCCCCGTTGACTACCGGGCCATTCCAATGATCGTCTACACCCACCCGGAAGCAGCCTCCGTTGGGCTCACCGAGGCGCAAGCGGTCGAACACGGATACGAAGTTGCCGTGACGACCCACGGTATGCGCGGCGTTGGCCGAGCCATCATCCACGGCGAAACCGGGGGAACGGTGAAGATCGTTGCCGAGAAGGACGGGCCAATTCTCGGAGCTACCGTGGTCGATCCTGTCGCGGGAGAGATCATTCACGAGTTGATGTATGCGGTCGGCTGGGAAGCTCTTCCCGAAGAAGCTGCCGCGTTCATCCATGCCCATCCGACCATTTCAGAAGGCATCGGTGAGACGTTGCTCGCTGCTGCCGGACGACCCCTCCATTGACCATGATCACGAGCCTCCGTAGACGAAGGAGCACGAAGCAATGTCCCTGACCGTGACGATGCCGCAACTTGGTGAGACGGTGACCGAGGGAACAATCCTCTCGTGGGCCAAACAGATAGGCGACTCCGTTGCGGAGGATGAGGTGCTGGTGGAGATCTCCACCGACAAGGTCGATACGGAGGTGCCGTCGCCGGCATCCGGCGTGGTGACCGAGATACTCGTTGCCGCCGGGGAGACGGTTGAGGTTGGCACTCCGATCGCTGTGATCGGCGAGTCCGTGGACGCCGCAGCACCCGCTCCGGAACCCGCTCCTGCGCCTTCCCCTGAACCAACTCCCGCCCCCACCCCGCCTCCCGTTCCAGAGACATCGGCACCGGTCGCCGCAGTGGGCCCTACCGGCACACCGGCAATGGGCCCCACCGGCGCACCGGCGATGGGGCCCACCGGGACACCCTCCGCCGGTCCGACCGCCACACCGGATCCGGCGCCGAGTCCGGCTGCGCCTCGCCCGAAACCCGCCGCAGCTGCCCCCTCAGGATCTCGTCGGGCCGTGCTTTCACCGGTGGTGCGTCGCCTCGCGGCAGAACACGACGTCGACCTCGAGCTCGTGACCGGCACCGGTGACGGCGGCCGGATCACGCGCAAGGACATCGAGACCTACATAGCGACGCCGCCGCCCGCGCAGCCGGAGGCGCAGGTCGCTCCCGCCCCCGCGCCGGCACCGGCGGCCGCCTCGGCTCCCGCACCCGAGCCGGCTCCTGCGTCCGTGTCGGTGGAAGCGACGGTCGGGGTTGAGCCACGGCCTGCGGCTGCACCAAAACCGCCGGCTGCGACGACGGTGACGATCACAACCAGTGCTGGTGAAGAGGTTTCGGAGCTTCCACGGCTCAGGCGCACCATCGCCGAGCACATGATTCGGGCGAAGCAGACCGCCGCACATGTGTGGACGTCGGTCGAGGTCGACTACGAACGCGTCGAACAGGCCAGGCGGGCCCAGCGTGAAAAGTTCAAGGCAGACGAGGGTTTCTCGTTGACCTATCTGCCCTTCATCGCGCGCGCCACGATGGATGCCCTTGCGGCCTTCCCAGTGGTGAACAGCTCGCTCGACATCGAGGCGGGGACGCGGATCGACCACAAGGAGGTGCATCTCGGCATCGCCGTCGACCTATCGGGTGAGGGACTCCTCGTCGCGACCGTGCGTGACGCCGATGGGCAGACCTTGAAGCGTCTCGCCCGCAATATCCGGACCATGGCGGTGAAGACGCGCGATGGGGATGTCACGCCGGATGAGATCTCCGGCAGCACGTTCACGATCACGAATCCTGGGCCGTTCGGCTCGTTCATGAGCGCGCCGATCATCAATCTCCCGAATGTTGCGATCCTGTCAACCGATACGATCGCGAAGCGGCCGGCGGTTGTCTCGCTCCCGGACGGAACCGATACGATTGCGGTTCGGCACATCGGCTACCTCGGGCTCACGTGGGATCATCGCGCATTCGACGGCTCGACCGCCGTGCTCTTCCTCGACCGCATCCGGACGAACCTCGAGACGTGGGATTGGGACCAGGAACTCAGATGACCCCGATCGACTCGCGCTTCCGGGTCAGGTGGCTCGGGCGGGTTGCCTACAACGAGGGGCTGGATCTCCAACGCGCCATGTGGGAGTCTCGGTCGACCGGCCGGATCGACGACGACTACCTCCTGCTGCTCGAGCACCCTCACACCTACACCGTGGGTCGCAACGGAGATGGTTCGAACCTCAGGATCGAACCATCTGAGCTCGAGTCGATCGATGCACGCCTTGTCTACACCGACCGGGGCGGCGACATCACCTATCACGGCCCGGGGCAGTTGGTTGGGTATCCGATCGTGAAAGTGCCGACGCTGGCCGATGGCTGGGACTCGGTTGGCCACCTCCGGAGAATCGAGGAAATGCTCATCGGCACGCTCGCGGACCTGGGCGTCCACGCCTGGGCGGAGGACGGATTCACGGGCGTCTGGACCGATCGCGGCAAAGTCGGCGCGATCGGTGTGCGCGTGGCCGCGGGAGTGTCTATGCATGGCTTTGCCATCAACGTCGCCCCGGACCTTGGCTACTTCGATCACATTGTGCCGTGTGGGATTCCGGACCGGCCGGTTACGTCGCTTGTCGAGATTCTCGGCGCACAGCCGCCCATGGAACTGGTGATTGACGCATTGATCCCGCACGCCGCGCACGCGTTCGGCGGCGTCGCCGATATCCAGATTGGGACGTTCGCGCGCCGCGATCGGGCCCGCCCATACGACATCGACGCGATGGTCGCAGCCGGCGTCTTCTCTTCTCGCCGTACCGGAGAGACCCCGATTGCCGTCCGAGGCGTTCTCCCGGGCGAACCGGAGAAGCCGGAGTGGATGCGGGTCCGAGCGGATCTGTCCACTGAGGGGTTCCGGGACTTGAAGAAGCTGATGCGCGGGATGGAGCTGAACACGGTCTGCGAAGAGGCCCAGTGTCCGAACATCTACGAGTGTTGGGAGTCCGGAACATCGACGCTCATGCTGCTGGGAGACACCTGCACCAGGGCGTGTGCATTCTGCGACGTCGCAACCGGCCGACCCGGCACCGTTGACGCCGACGAGCCGCGTCGAGCGGCCGCAGCGGTCGAGCGGATGGGGCTGCGGCACGCGGTGCTCACGTCCGTGAACCGTGACGATCTCCCGGACGGGGGAGCGGGCGTCTTCGCCGAGACGATCGAGGAGATTCGCGAGCGGTTTCCCGACTGCGAAGTCGAGGTGCTGATCCCGGACTTCAAGGGGGATCTCGCGGCCCTCGAGACCGTGATGGCCGCCAAGCCTGCGGTCCTCAACCACAACACGGAGACCGTGCTGCGTCTTCAACGCGACATCCGCACCGCAGCGAACTATGCCCGGTCACTGTCGCTCCTCGCCCGCGCCAAGTGGATCAATCCGTCAGGCGTCGTCAAGTCGGGGCTGATCGTTGGCATAGGAGAAACCGAGGACGAGGTGTTCGGAGCGCTCGCCGATCTTCGGGCAGTTGGTGTCGACATCGTGACGATCGGTCAATACCTCCGGCCCACGGTCCGCCATCGACCGATCGATCGCTACGTCCATCCGGACGAGTTTCAGCGCTACGCCGATGAGGGGCGACGGCTCGGGCTGGGTCACGTAGAAGCGGGACCGCTCGTGCGGTCGTCGTACCACGCACGTGACTCGTTGGAGGCGGCACGTTGACCGCGGAGCGAATTGACGCAACACAACGCGCGATGCGGAGACGAGGGATCGATGTGTTGGTGGCGTCGGTCGGATCGGACCTGCCCTACCTCACGGGGTATCGCGCGTTTCCGCTCGAGCGCATCACGGCGCTTGTTCTGCCGGTGGACGGCGAGCCTGTCCTTTTCGTCCCCGAACTCGAGGCGCCGCGGGTTGACACCTTCATTGAGGTGTACCCATGGGCCGAGGCCGATGACCCGTACGCGCTCATGGCCACGATGCTTCCCGAGGACGGGACGATTGCCGTGGGTGACCAGATGTGGTCGTCGTTCCTCATCGCTCTTCAAGCTCGGCGGCCCCGAGCGACCTTCCTGGACGCGGAGCCGCTCATGGCGTCGCTGCGGGTGATCAAGGATGCTGACGAGATCGCCGCGCTGCGTGATGCTGCGCATGGCGTCGATCACGTCGCCGACGAACTCGGAGGCGTCCGGTTCTCCGGTAGGACGGAACGCGAAGTCTCACGTATCGTCTCCGATCTGACGCTCGCCGCGGGACACGACTCGATGTCGTTTGCGATCGTGGCGTCCGGTCCCAACGGAGCGTCGCCCCACCACGAAGCGTCCGACCGGACGATTCGTTCGGGTGACTCGATTGTGGTCGACTTCGGCGGCCGGGTCCGCGGTTACGGCTCAGACACAACCCGGATGTACTGCGTTGGGGACCCACCAGACGGTTTTGCGGATGCCTTTGCGGTGCTGCTTGCCGCCCAGAAGGCGGCTGTGGCGGCGGTTCGCCCCGGTGTGACCGCAGCGTCGATCGATGCTGTCGCGCGAACAATCATCTCCGAGGCGGGATACGGAGCATTCTTCATTCACCGAACCGGCCACGGGATCGGCCTCGACGCCCACGAGCAGCCATACCTGGTCGAAGGCAACGACCAGCTGATTGAGGCGGATATGGCCTTCTCCATCGAGCCCGGCATCTATGTCCCGGATCGCTGGGGGATGCGGATCGAGGACATCGTGGTGGCCACCGAAGGTGGTGTTGATCGCCTCAACCGTTCGTCGCGAGCGATTCGATTCGTCGGCTGATCGAATCGATCCCGGAGTACGCTGACGAAACCACAGGAGGTTGTAGTGCAGAACATCGTTGAACAGCAGGCTACGGACGCGCTCCGAATTCTCTCGATCGACGGGGTCCAGCGGGCCAATTCCGGCCATCCCGGGATGCCGATGGGTATGGCCGACATTGCCGCCATCCTGTGGTCCCGATTCCTCATCGTCGACCCGGACAATCCGACGTGGGTGGATCGGGACCGGTTTGTGCTTTCCAACGGGCACGGATCGATGCTCCTGTACTCCCTGCTGCACCTGTCGGGGTTCCCCCTGACGATCGACGATCTCAAGGACTTCCGCCAACTCGGTTCGGTGACGGCAGGCCACCCGGAGTATGACCCCGAACTCGGCATCGAGATGACCACCGGCCCACTCGGCCAAGGGTTCGCGACGGGGGTGGGAATGGCGATCGCCGAGGCGCATCTGCGCTCGGTGCTCGGGGCTGATCTCGTTGACCACCGCATCTACGGATTCTGCTCCGACGGTGACCTGATGGAAGGCGTCGCCGCCGAGGCCGCTTCGCTGGCGGGGCATCTCGGGCTCGGCAAGATCACGTACCTCTACGACGACAATCACATCACGATCGACGGCACCACCGACCTGACCTTCACGGAAGACGTCGGCGCTCGGTTTGCCGCCTACGGCTGGCACACGGTCGCGATCGACGGACACGACCGGGAAGCGATAGCGGCAGCCATAGCTGCGGCGAATGAGGATCCGCGGCCGTCGCTGATCCGCTGCCGAACCCACATCGGCTTCGGCTCACCAAACAAGCAGGACACATCGGGTTCGCACGGATCACCGCTTGGGGCCGAGGAAATCGAACTCGTGCGTAGCGGTTTCGACTGGGATCTTCCGCCGTTCGAAGTTCCCGATGAGGTCTACGAGTTCTATCGCGGCGGCATGAATCGCGGCCGAGAAGCCCGTGCGGCCTGGGTCGCTCGACGCGATTCCGCATTTGCAGAGGACCCTGCCCGCGAGCGTCAGTTCGCCTCCTACTTCAGACGCGAACCGGTCCAGGTCGCCGTCCCGGCGTACGAGCCGGGATCGTCGGTTGCCACACGCGTGATCTCGGGTGCCGTGCTCCAGGACGTAGCGGCCGGCTTTCCGGGTCTGATTGGCGGATCCGGTGACTTGACGCCGTCGAACAACAGCCGGATCGAGGCTTCGGACGATTTCACGGCTGCCAATGCGGACGGCCGAAACATACGATTCGGCATTCGCGAGCATGCGATGGGCTCGATAGCCAACGGGATCACCCTCCACGGCGGGCTTCGCGGCTACGGCGCCACGTTTATGACCTTCTCCGACTACATGCGTCCTGCTGTGCGCCTTGGCGCCCTCATGGGAACACCGGCGGTCTGGCTGTGGACGCACGATTCGGTGTTCCTCGGCGAAGACGGTCCAACGCACCAACCGGTCGAGCACCTCGCGGCGCTTCGTGTGATCCCGGGGCTTCACGTGATACGGCCGGCAGATCCGACCGAGGTCGCCGTCGCCTGGGAACAAGCGGTCAACAGCGTCGATCATCCAACCGCGCTCGTGCTGACCCGCCAGGGTCTGCCGGTCCCGCTGGATCCGCCGGACCGTGGCCTGGTGGCGCGTGGAGCCTACGTTCGGCGGCCCGGCAACGATATCGTGCTCGTGGCGACCGGCTCCGAGGTCCCGCTCGCGGAGCAAGCGGCAGATCTTCTCGAGATGCGAGGGGTTTCGGCGCGTGTTGTCTCGATGCCCTGTGTTGAGATCTTCCTCGCTCAGGACGAGGGGTATCAGTCCGATGTGCTCGGAGTCGACCTCCCGACGGTATCGATCGAGGCGGGGGTGACGTTCGGATGGGAGCGCTTCGCCGGTCCTGGTGGTCTCCGCATCGGCATCGACCGGTACGGGATGTCGGCACCGGCCGACGAGATTGCAGAGGAACTGGGGCTCACACCAGAGGCCGTGGCTCGGCGCGTTGCCGAATGGTACGGCGGCTGACCGATCGACGTGGATCTCAGTCCAGCCCTCATACTCGTCACGTGGGTCTCGGGCATCGCCGCCGGGGGAGCCGTGGTCGCCTGGTGGCGCGTGGTGGGTCCGGGGTATCTCTGGCTCGTCGGGGCCGTTGTTGCCGCGATCGGTGGGCTGAGTGCTGCTGCGGGCGCCGGCCGAATCGCCTGGGCCGGCGTGTCCATGGCCGTGGTCGGAGCGCTCAGCGCGCGATCGCGGGTTGTTGCTGCTCCCGCGTTCGCCCTCGGTGCTGGTTTCTTCATGGCTTCGGTCTGGGAGGCTGAAGCCACGGCAATCGTGCTCCTGATAACCGGGACGCTCTTCCTTGGAGGGATCACGAGCGAGATGCTGCTCGGCCACTGGTTCCTCGTCGACCCGACACTTCCCAGATGGTCGCTGATCACCCTCGACGTCGTTGCAGCCGTCGGTCTTGGATTCGAGGTAGGCGTTGTTGTTGCCTCAGGGTCGCTGACGACGTCGGGGCAGGACGCGGTGTACAGCGCCGTCTACGTCGCGCTCTCTGCATTCTGTGCGGTCCTCATGCTCGGGGTATGGGGTTCCCTCCGTGAACCTCGCTACTCGGGGGTGATGGCTGCCACGGGACTCTCGTACCTCGCGGTCCTTGTGGCGTTCGGTGTTGTGACGGTGGGACGTTCGCTGGTCGCAGGGAGCATCTGAGGCGGCGACCTCGTCCTAACCTCCCACCGATGCGTATCTACACCCGCCGCGGAGACGACGGCACAACAGGGCTCTTCTACGGGGGGCGAGTCGCGAAGGATTCCACGGGACCGGAGGCCTACGGAACCGTTGATGAAGCGGTCTCGTTTCTCGGCGTCGCTCGGGCGCAAGGTGATGCGGAGACGGCTGAGGCGATCCTTGAAGTCCAGCGCGACCTCTTCGTTGTGGCCGCCGAACTCGCAACCGATCCTGTCAACCGCGATCGGCTCGAAGCAGGCGTGAGTCGCGTCGAGGCGGCAATGATCGATCGCCTCGAAGATCGGATCGACGGAATAGAGGCCGCCGTCGGCATGCCAACGGAGTTTGTCGTTCCGGGCGGGGATTCGGTTGCAGCCTCGCTCGACGTTGCGCGCACGGTGGTGCGTCGCGCGGAGCGAGCCGCCGTCGGTCACCTTGCCGACCACGCCGACTCGCTCGTCGTTCCCTACCTGAATCGTTTGGCCGACTACCTGTACATGCTGGCTCGAGCCACCGAGCACGAATGGACCCCAACCCGAGGAGAATCGACATGATCGAAGTTATCCCAGGCGGATCGCTGTTCGAGGGGGAGGGCGACCTGCTCGTTGTCCCCGTGTTCGCGGACTTGACGTGGGGTCCGGGAGCTGAGGCTGCGGCCGAACACCTCGGGCCTTGGCTCGATGACTACCTCACCGCCCGCGACTTCACCGGAGGTGCCGGGGACCTCGTCTCCGTTCCGGGCGGCGAGATGCCGTACGCCGAGGTCGCCTTCGTCGGCCTCGGCGATGAGGTGGACGCGGAAGGGCTCCGGCGGGCTTCGGGGACGGTCGGCCGGTTTGCCGGGCCGTACCGGACGGTGTGCACAACGCTGAATCTTGTCGACATCACAGGCGCAACCGAGGCGGTCGTCGTCGGCTACCTGCTCGGCGCCTACCAGTACGACGCATATCGGAGTGAGCCGAAGGCGAGATCGAACGAGCGCCTCGAGCTTCTCGATGCCTCGGAGGACACGGCGGCAGCGATCGACAGCGCTACGGCGGTAGCTCGCGGCGTCTCGCTTGCGCGAGATCTCATCAATCAGCCGGCCGTCGACAAGGCGCCGGAGGTGCTGGCCGCACGGGCTGAGACCCTCAACGAGCGCATCTCGGTGGAAATTGTGGACGAGATCGTGGCCGCCGAACGCGGATACGGAGGATTGCTCGCCGTCGGCTCGGGCGCCACGAACCCGCCACGTATGGTCATCCTGCGCTACGAACCGGAGGACGCCACGGCCTCGGTCGCCTTCGTGGGCAAGGGCATCGTCTTCGATTCCGGTGGCCTCTCCCTGAAACCGGCAGCGATGATGGAAGCCATGAAGACCGACATGGCCGGAGCCGCGACCGTGTACGGAGCGATGCAGGCGATCGCCGAACTCGCCCTCCCGATACGGGTGCTCGGTGTGGCTCCGTTGTCCGAGAACATGACCGGTGGTGCGGCGCAGCGACCAGGCGATGTGTTCACGGCGTACCGCGGCAAGACGGTTGAGGTGCTGAACACCGATGCCGAGGGGCGGCTCGTTCTGGCCGATGGCCTCGGAATCGCGGTTGAGTCGGAACCGGATCTGATCATCGATGTCGCGACCCTCACCGGTGCCGCGAAGGTGGCCCTCGGTCCGAGCATCGGGGCCATCTTCGGAAACGACGATGATGCCGTGGCCGCCGTGGAGGCGGCCGCCCGGTTCAGCGGCGAGCCCATGTGGACGATGCCGTTCGAGCGTTCCTATCGGAAGCAGCTGAAGTCAACGATTGCCGACATCAAGAACATCGGGGACCGCTACGGGGGTGCGATCACGGCAGCCCTGTTCCTCTCTGAGTTTGTCGACGACCGCCCGTGGGTCCATCTCGACGTAGCGGGTCCGGGCCGCGCCGACAAGGCAGATCACTACATCTCCGCCGGCGGGACCGGCTTCGGAGTACGGACTCTGGTTGAGCTCGCCCGCGAGATGGCGGCGAAGACGTAAAGAAGACGCCCGATCCTCCCGATACAGAGAGTGTTAAGTCTGATGCTCTCCGTGTTCGGGAGGACCCGTGCGCACCGCTCGCAAGGTTGCCATCGTCGTCGTCGCCCTCGCAGTGATGACGGTGGGCATGGCGCTGCCGGCTCATGCCGGGGCCGAGGGAGACTTCCTCTCCAAGATAAACGCCTCGCGATCCGCCGCCGGCCTGCCGCCGGTCAGCACGCACTCGGATCTCGTGCCGGACGCTCGCAATCACAGCGCTGAGATGATGGCCGCTGGTCAGATCTACCACACGAGCAACCTTGCCGGCGTTGCGTCCGGGTGGGAGGCGTTGGCCGAGAACGTAGGAGCCGGACCGACCGTGGACAGCCTCCATTCGGCGTTCATGGATTCGTCTGGACACCGGGCCAACATCCTTGGCGATTACAACTACGTCGGAGTCGGCGTCGCAAGCGACGGTGATGTGCTCTGGGTGACGGTGATCTTCATGAGGAAGAGTGCGGCGCCAGAACCGACCACCACCACGACCACGACGACGACCGCACCGGCGACCACGACCACCACCACCACCTCCACCATTGCCGCACCGGTCGCGACGACCACCACCAACCCCCCGGCCCCGGGTCCGGTTGCCGAATCGACGACGACCACCACTTCTGCGGCAGCCACGACGAACCCGACCGGTCATTTGGCCTCGGACCAGCCTGCCGAGGCACCGTCCGGCGCCGTTCCTGTGCCTCAACAGAGCGTCGAGATGCTGATCTCCCCGCAGGCACTCCATCTCCCGATCGCGGACTAGTGGACCGCTAGATCGACAGCCGACCACTCTGCGCCGGGCAGGTCTCAGAGCGTTCGATCCTCAACGAGGTGAACCGTGACGAGCGCGCGTCGTACGTGATGAGGCGATCGACCGTGCGGTCCTGGGTGCCGATGATGAGTTTGATCACCTCTACCGCCATCAGCGAGCCGATGACGCCGGTGACCGCCCCGAGAACGCCCACGTCGCTGCACACCTCTTCGTGTTCCGGCAGATCCGGGAACAGGCACCGGTAGCAAGGACCGACGCGCGGATCGAACGCAGCAACCATTCCTTCCCATCGGATGACGGCGCCGTGCACGAAAGGCATTCCCAGGTCAACGGCTGCGTCGTTCACCGCCAGCCGGGTGGCGTAGTTATCGGATGCGTCGATCAGGATCTGATAGTCGCCCGCCACCTCTCGAGCATTCTCCGCATCGAGCCATGCCGATATCGGTGCGACGTCTACATCGGGGTTGAGTTCTCGGACTCTGGCCCGCGCCGCTTCCGGTTTGCGCAGCCCGATGTCGCTCTCGCTGAAGATCACCTGACGCTGGAGGTTTGTCGTCTCGACGCGATCGCCGTCCACGATGCCGATCATCCCGACGCCGGCGGTGGCCAGGTATTGGATCACGGGAGAACCGAGTCCACCTGCTCCAACCACCAGTACCCGAGCGTCGCGAACCCGGTCCTGGCCGTCTCTGCCGAATCCGTCGAGCCGAACGTGGCGGTCGTAGCGGTCCTCGGGCTGACCGTCGACCTCGACGACCGGGCGACCCTCGGAGCGCCACCGGCGAATACCCCCGGCAAGCGATGTCACTCCGAGGTACCCGCGTCGGCGCAGCATGTCCGCAACCTCAGCCGACCTTACGCCGATGCCGCAGTAGACCAGAACGCGCGATCCGGCGTCCGGGATGAGCTGCTCGATTTGGCCTACGTCCTGAGGGTCGGCCCACATCGAACCGGGTATCTCATCGATGAAATGGCCGCGTTCGCGTATGTCGAGGATGATCGTGAAGTCCTCGACGTCGATCTCCGCCGGTGCTCGTGCTCGGTCCGCTTCCACCCCGTGGAGGCTAGTGCTGGGTCAGGCCCGGGGTGAGCCGGCCAACCAGTTCGGGGACAACGGAACCTGCCGCACCGTTGACAATGGCGGCCGCGCGGAAGTCATGATCGGTGGGGCCCTGATTGATGATGACCATCGGGTTGCCGCTCTCGATCACCGCGAGTGGGATGAACGCAGCCGGATAGACGCTCAGTGTTGAGCCGATGACGATCACTGCGTCGGCTCGTTCCGCCATATCCCACGCGCGTGATGTCGCTTGGGGAGGGAGCTCCTCGCCGAAGTAGACAACTTTGGTCTTCAGGATGCCTCCACATCGGAGACACTGCGGATCGGCGCTGCCGGATGCCCAACGCTGCGCGACCTCGTCGAACTGAGGCTCGTCACCGCATGCGATGCAGTGGATGTGGTGGGCATTGCCGTGGAGCTCAACGATTGATGAGAGATCGAGACCCGCCGCGGCGTGGAGTCCGTCGATGTTCTGTGTCACGCAGCCGACCACCCGCCCCGTTTCCCACAGGCGGGTCACGGCGTAGTGCGCATCGTTGGGCGCAGCGTCGAGCAGAGGCGAACTGAACCGTCTGCCCCACGTGTTCACCCGGAAGTCTGGATCGCTCACGTAGCGGTCATAGGTGTAGTCCGCAGGATCGACCCGTTTCCAGATCCCCTTCGGTCCCCTGAAGTCGGGAATCCCGGATTCGGTCGAGATTCCGGCGCCGGTGAACACGAGAATGTCGGTTCGGCCGGCAAGGACTGAGACGGCGTGATCGATCACACCCCCAGTCTTCAGACTCCGACGCGAGTACGCAAGTTCGCGACGATCCGGTGGTGCTCACGCCGAAGCGAGGGGGGCATCCGCCGCAGGTGGCGGTCCGGGACCGGCGGGACCGATACGCCGGCGAGCAGGCGTCCGCGGCTCCACGAGACGAGTCCCTCCTGGGTGAGCAGTGCGGTCGACGTCGGGAGGAGGAGGGGGCGGCCGCGTTGTGCGGCGACGGCGAGACGCATCAGGTCGGCGACCGCCCCCGAACCGATCGCAGCAGTCCAGAACTTCCGCACGTACGGATGTTGCGTCGGGAACCCGGGCGGGCGCTCCTTCCACACGGCGGGTTCAACGGTGATCCGTCTGGCGGCGGTCGGGCGTGAGGTTTCTCCCGCTGGAACGGCGACGCCCGGAGGTGGCGCGGGAACCCCGGAACGGGTGGGAGGACGAGCACTGTCTCGGGGAACGGCTCCGGGCGTCGCCGTGGCTGTGAACGACATGCCCAATACATATCAAATAACCTAAATAAACGTCAAGAGACACGGATAGGGTCGCGAAACGTTTCGTTCAGTCTCCGACGGCCAAGCCGGTCTGCACCGCCCACAGAGAGCGGTAGATACCTGGATGATCGACGAGTTCCCGATGGGTTCCCGACTCGAGAATCGAACCGGCGCTGACCACGTAGATGCGATCCGCATGCCGGATGGTCGAGAGGCGATGCGCGATCACGACCACCGTCCGGTTGTGGGCAACCCTGGCGAGGGAGCGCTGGATCGAAGCCTCGGTCTCGTTGTCGACCGCGGACGTCGCTTCGTCGAGCAGCAGTATGGGCGAGTCGGTGAGGAGGGCTCGCGCAATCGAGAGGCGCTGGCGTTGACCACCTGAGAGCTTCTGACCTCGCTCTCCGATGATCGTGTTGTAGCCGTCCGGCAGCGACGCGATGAACTCATGTGCCTCCGCGGTCTCGCAGGCCTGCCGTATCTCATCGTCGGTTGCACCCGGCATCCCATACGCGACGTTCTCTCCGACGGTCCCGTGGAAGAGGTAGACGTCTTGCGAGACCAGGGCCATGCCGTGGCGCAATCCGGACCTTTGCAGGTCGCGCAGATCCATGCCATCGAGGGTCACCGTGCCGCAGTCGGGATCGTAGAACCGGAGGAGGAGCTTGATCAGCGTGGTCTTGCCGGATCCAGTGGGCCCTACGAAGGCGGTGGTCTGTCCCGCCGGGATCTCGACGGTCACGTCCCGGAGGACCGGATGGCCGTCGGTGTACGCGAAGGTCACCGAGGTGAGCGCAAGCGACCCCGAGACGGGTCGCGGATCACCTGGGCCGTCGTGGAGCAGTGGGGCAGTATCGAGGACTTCGAAGATTCGTTTGGTGGAGGCCATCGCCCGCTGATAGAGATCGAAGGTCTGACCGAGGCGGGTGAGCGGCCACAGGAGCCGCTGGGTGAGGAATACCATCACCGAATAGAGGCCGACGCTGAGTTGGCCGTCGAGCACGAGAAACCCGCCCCAGACGAGCGTCGCTGTGAATCCGACGAGGATCGCGACCCGGATGAGCGGCGAGAACGCCGACGAAAGCCTGATGGCTGCGGCATTCGCCGTTCGGTACCGGTTGCTCTCGACGGTGATGCGCTCAGTCTCTCGCCCTTCGGCCGTGAAGGCCTTGATGGTGGCGATGCCACCGAGGTTGTTCGCCAGGAGCGAGTTGATGGCCGCCGCCTGTTCTCTCACCACCTCGTAGCGCGGTTCGATACGGCGCTGGAATCTGAACGATCCCCAGATGATGACCGGCACGGGCAGAAACGCGAGCCACGCGACCGAAGGGGCGATGACGAAGAATGAGATTCCGATCAGGAGAACGGTCGTGAAGAGCTGGATCACCTCGTTCGCCCCGATGTCCAGGAAACGCTCCAGTTGATTCACATCGTCGTTGAGCACAGCCATCAGGTCACCGGAGCGGCGGTCCTCGAAGAACCCGATTTCGAGACCCTGCACGTGTGCGTACGTGTCGATTCGCAGATCGTGTTGCACCGTTTGGGCGAGGTTGCGCCAAACGACCCCCTGGAGGTACTCGAAGATGGACTCCAGCGCCCACACGACGAACGTGATCACCGCAAGCACCGCCAGCTGCGCGCGGGGATCCTCGATTCCGAGCGACGCGAGGAACGAGTCCTCTTGTCGGACGACAACATCAACCGCCATGCCGATGAGGAACGGCGGTGCGATGTCCGCTGCCTTGTTGAGGAAGGACCAGAGCGCTGCGGTCGCGATACGGCTCCGGTACGGTCGGGCGTAGTGCCACAGACGGGTGAGGGGGGCGTCCTGCATGACTGGCGAGGCTACCCTGCGAGCTTTGGCTACCCGCTCGGTTGCTGTCCAACGATCACGTTGATCGTTGCACCGTCCGCGATGACTGAGCCAGGCGAAGGCTCGGTCGCGATGACGTAGCCCCATCTCGATCCGTCGGTGATTACGGCATACTCAACGGTCCACGCTATCTCAACGTCCTCATCACGGCGGAAGTCGTCGAGGGCGCCACTCACGTCGGCAAGCGGTAGCCCAATGAGGTTGGGAGCAAGGGTCGGCTCGGGTTCACCGGTGGAGACCAGGACACTGACCGTTGAGCCCTGCCGCAGCGCCGTACCGGGGCGTGGCACGATGTTGATGACTTGGCCTCCCGGTAGCGAGGACGGCACGTCGATACGTTCGAGTCGAAGCCCCACCCCGTATACCGCGTCGGCTACCTTTTCGCCGTCCAGGCCACTGAGATCGGGGACGACGGTTCTCGGGACGATCCGGTAGACGTCGGATCCGACCGGTTCCTCGGCAAAGTCTGCGGCCGGAAGACTCGCCGTTGCGTAATCCATGAATTGCTTCCACACGGGCGCAGCGACGGTGCCGCCAAACGCACGTTGCACGTCTTGCGTCTTGCCCTCGAGATCGTTCCAGATGGTGAACCGTTCCATGGGGAGTGGGCGATCCGGGTATCCCACCCACACCGTTGTTGTGAGTTGTGGGACGAACCCGGCGAACCACACATCCGTGTGGTCGGTTGCGGTCCCCGTCTTGCCGGCCTGCGGCCGTCCGATGTCGGCACGTTTGCCGGTTCCTTGGCTCACGACCTTTTCGAGCGTGCTGACGACCACGGCGGCGACCGAGCGGTCGAGTGCGGGCTCGCTGCGCACGGTGTGTTCGTGGATCACCGTTCCCGCGGCATCGGTGATCCTCTCGATGATGTACGGCTCGACCCGGGTTCCGTAGTTGGCGAGCGTCGAATACGCGGCGGCCATCTCCAGCGGGCTGACGGATGCGGCGCCGAGTGTGATCGAGGGAAAGGGCTTGAGATACGGCGACGTGATTCCGAGTCGCCGTGCCGTGTCGACGACGGCTTCCGGGCCGATCGCATCGATGACGCGTGCATACACCGTGTTCGTCGAGTTGTACGTTGCCGACTCGAGCGTCTGGAGATCATGGGCCGCATTGCCGCCGGCGTTCTCGACCGTCCATGTGTTTCCGTCGGCCGAACACGGGTATCCGCAGTCGATTACCGCTGGGCTCGAGCGATCCCAGAGCGAAGCAAGCGTTACGGGCCGGCCGGACAGGTCGCCTCCCTCGAGCGCAGCGGCCAGGGTGAACGGCTTGAACGCCGATCCTGCGTTTCGTGCACCTTCGCTCGCCAGGTCGTATGGGCGCTCACCGGCCTCGAGATCATCTCCGAAGTCAACGCCGGAGGCGATCACTCTGATTGCGCCGGAGTTGTTTTCGATGGTTGCGATCGCGCCGGTCGGTCCCTCGTACTCCGGCCGGAACCAGGCTCGCAGGATGCGGTTCGCCTCGGTCTGCAAGTCATAGTCCACGGTGATCTCGATGTGGAGTCCACCGCCGCCCTCACACGTGGTGTCTGCCGCGGGACACCCGAAGAGGGCTCGCTTGCGTTCGGCATACGAGTCTCCAAGACCGTAGCCGTCTGAATCGAGGAGCTCCTGGCGGACCGCCAGCATGACCAGCGGATCGAGCTCTTCACGTATCGAGTGGGGGACGACGCCCAGCGGCTGCTGCTTTGCTACGTCGCCCTCCTCCCAGGTTGCGTATCCGTTCGCCACCATCAGATCGATAGTCCGGTTGCGGACCGCAAATGAGTTCTGAGGATTCTGCCGGGGGTGATAGATCGTCGGGTTCCGGATCGGCGTTACGAGGGTTGCCGCCTCTGCCATCGTGAGCTCATCCAGATCCTTGGCGAAGTACTCCTGGGCGGCCGCACGGACGCCGTAGGCGTTGGAACCGAAATAGACCGAGTTCGCATAGAACTCGAGAATCTGATCCTTCGAGTATCGCTCCTCGAGCTCTGCGGCGACCTGGGCTTCGCAGATCTTCCGCTCGAGTGTGCGGTCGGCCGAGAGATACGTCTGCTTCACCACTTGCTGGGTGATCGTTGATGCACCGGTTTCGGCACCGCGAATCGCAGAGCCGACGATGGCCTTGAAGTCGACACCTTCGTGTTCGTAGAAGCTGTCGTCTTCCGCGGAGAGCAACGCACCGATAACGAGCTCCGGCAGTTCGTCGAGCGGCACCGGCTGGCTGTTGCGCTCTGAGAGCTTGCCCAGCTCGATCCCGTCGGCGGTGGTGACCCGAGAGAGACGTGACACGTCGGGGAACGAGAGATCCATCGCTGCGACATCGCAGAAGTAGCGCTCTTCGATGTCTTCGACGGTTCCGAGCGCGGCGTTCGACCCGAGGAATCCGAACAGGCCCATCCAGCCAGCTCCCACGACGGTGACGACCGCGAGCAGGATGAACGCCGGCAAGCGCCGACGCTTCCTGTCGTCCCGATGGGCTTCGTGAATGTTCGGTTCCATGAGGTAAGAGACGTATCCGCTTCGCCGTTCGTTCCCGCAAGTAGCATCGGGTTCGCAAAAGCATAGGAACGGACCCTCGATAGACCCCGGACCCCGGTACCCATGAGCGAACGACGCGAAACGATCTATGGCCCGGAAGACCTGAGAGACTGGGACCCGGACGAGGCGCTCGGCGTGGCCGGGTCCTATCCCTACACCCGTGGTCCTTACGCTTCGATGTACACCGGCCGCCTCTGGACGATGCGCCAGTACGCCGGTTTCGGCGATGCAGACGCAACGAACACGAGGTTCCGTTCGTTGCTCGATGCCGGCCAAACGGGCCTTTCCGTGGCCTTCGACCTGCCGACCCAGATGGGCCTTGATTCTGATGATCCGATGTCGGCAGGTGAGGTCGGGAAGGTGGGAGTCGCTATCGACTCAATCGTCGACATGCGGCGACTGTTCGACCAGATACCCCTCGGTGACGTCACCACGTCGATGACCATCAATGCAACCGCACCGATGCTGCTGGTGTTGTACCAACTCGTCGCCGAGGAGCAAGGTGTTGCTCGCGACCGGGTGCGCGGCACGGTGCAGAACGACATCCTGAAGGAATACATCGCTCGCGGTACCTACATCTATCCCGTGGCGCCGTCGATGAGGCTCGTCACCGACGTGTTCTCGTATTGCACCACCGAGCTGCCGAACTGGAACACGATCTCGATCAGCGGATATCACATCCGCGAGGCCGGGTCCACGGCCGCCCAGGAAGTCGCATTCACGATTGCCAATGGGCTGGCATACGTGGAGGCGGCGACCGGGGTCGGTCTCGACGTCGACGCGTTCGCTCCGCGCCTCTCATTCTTCTGGAACTCCCACAACGATTTGTTTGAAGAGGCGGCGAAGTTTCGAGCGGCCCGTCGCCTGTGGGCTCGTCTCATGAAAGACCGCGTTGGCGCTACTTCGTCGGACTCTTGGAGGATGCGGTTCCACACACAAACGGCGGGATCCACCCTCACGGCGCAGCAGCCGCAGAACAACGTCGTTCGCACGGCCTATCAGGCGTTGGCTGCTGTTCTCGGAGGCACCCAATCCCTGCATACCAACTCGTACGACGAGGCCCTTGGCCTTCCGACCGAGGACGCCGTGATGATCGCGCTGCGGACTCAGCAGATCCTCGGCTACGAGTCCGGCGTCGCATCGGTCGTCGACCCGCTCGCCGGTTCCTACTTCGTCGAAGCGCTCACCGATCGTCTGGAGTCTGAAGCCCTGGGTCTCATCGGCAGAATCGACGAACTCGGCGGCGCCGTCGCTGCCATCGAGGCAGGATTCCAGCAACGCGAGATCGAAGATGCCGCGTACGATCACGCACGGTCCGTCGACGCCGACACCACGGTGATTGTCGGGGTGAACCGCTTCGACGTGCCGGACACAGAACCGCATGACGTGCTTCGCATCGACCCGGTCGTTGAACGTGATCAGATAGAACGATTGAGGCAACTCCGTGCCGCACGCGACCAGGATGCGGTTGATGCGGCACTCGGCGTGATTCGGAGTGCCGCAGCCGGCGACACGAACCTCCTGTACCCGATTCGTGACGCTCTTCGGATCGAGGCGACGATCGGTGAAGTGTCTTCAGCCCTCGCGGGAGTCTTCGGCCGCTACCGCCATACCTAGGGCGACCGAACCGGGAGACGTGCCGGCTACCTGATGATCATGAGGATTGCGCCGGCAGTGACGGTGTCACCGGGCTGGACACGCAGATCGACGATGTCGCCGTCGACCGGCGCTTTGATCTCATTCTCCATCTTCATCGCTTCGAGCACACACACCGCCTCGTCGGCGCGCACGGACTCACCCGCGGCGTGATGAACCTTGACGATGGTGCCCTGCATTGGAGCGACGACGACCCCCGCTTCGATGCCGGCCGCTTGCTGGTTGCCGAGCTTGGGGGCCTTCCTGCGCGGTGCCGGCCGCTGCCCCGAACCCGTTGAAGCAATGACTTGCGACCAATACTTCACCTCGAAGCGTCGGCCACCGACCTCGACGGTGATCTCGCGCTCCTGAAGCTCCTCGTCCTCCGGGATCGCAGGTGAGGTGGCGGCCGCGAGATCGGTGAAGTCCATGGAGTCCTCAACGAGCCTCGTGTGGATCGTCCCGGCAGCGAAATCCGGACCCTCGAGGATGCGCAGGTGGGCGGGAATCGTCGTTTCGACTCCCTCGATCTTGAATTCGTTCAGCGCCCGGATCGATCGGCGGATGGCTTCGTCTCGGTCGCGCCCGCGGACCACGAGCTTCGCGATGAGATTGTCGTAGTACTGCGAGATGCGTGCTCCCTGGCACACACCGCTATCGACGCGAACCCAGGGTCCCGCGGGTTCGCGATAGCGGGAGAGCTTCCCCGGGGTTGGCAGGAATCCTCCTGCCGGGTCCTCGGCATTGATCCTGAATTCGATCGCGTGCCCGCTGCGCTCAACAGAATCGAACGACAGCGGTTCGCCCGCCGCCACGCGCAGCTGCTCGGCGACGAGATCGATGCCCGTTGTTTCTTCCGTGATGGTGTGCTCCACCTGGATTCTCGTGTTCATCTCGAGGAAGAACAGGTCGCCGCTGGTGTCCATGAGGAACTCGACCGTCCCGGCATTGACGTACCCGGTGGCGCGGGCGATAGCGAGTGCTGCCTCCTCCAGCTTCGTTCGCTGGGCGTCCGTGAATCCGGGAGCGGGAGTCTCTTCCACGAGTTTTTGGTGACGTCGCTGCAGTGAGCAATCACGCTCGCCGAGGAACACGGCGTTGCCATGTGAGTCGACAATGATCTGCGCCTCGATGTGCCGCGGCTTGTCGAGGTAGCGTTCGACATAGACCTCGGGATTTGCGAACCACGCTTCGGCCTCCCGACGGGCACTCTCGAATGCCGCTTCGAGGTCCGCAGCTTCGTACACGACCTTCAGACCTTTGCCGCCACCTCCGTGTGCCGCCTTGATGGCAACCGGAAAACCGTGTTCCTCCGCAAACGCTCGAACTCCAGCGACATCCGCAAGCGGCTCAATGGTGCCGGGAACCGAGGCGACACCGGCTCGATCCGCTGCCACCCGGGAAGCAATCTTGTCGCCCATGGTGATGATGGCTTCCGGCGACGGCCCGACCCAGATCAGCCCTGCGTCCATGATGGCCCGAGCGAACTCCGCGTTCTCCGCGAGGAACCCGTAGCCAGGGTGGATTGTGTCGGCACCGGATTCGCGCGCGACGTCGAGGATGCGGGGGATGTTGAGGTAGGACTCGGCCGAAGGTGCCGGGCCGATATTCCATGCCTCGTCGGCGAGGTCGACGTGGAGAGCGTTGCGATCGAGTTCCGAGTAGACGGCGATCGTATGGAGGCCGAGATCTCGTGCCGCGCGAATCACGCGCACGGCAATCTCGCCGCGGTTCGCAATGAGAACAGATTTCACAGCGGGCATCCTAGGAAGGTCGAATTGAGAAGGGCTGGTCGTCTTCGGTCCGACTCTGGCACACGGAGTCGGGTTACGAATGGCGCGGGTATCGGGTTGTGTCCCATAGCCTCATGTTTCTCATGGGTTTCCCCATGCGGTATCCCCGCCTCTTCATCGTGTGCTTTGTCGCGCTCGGCCTCGCTGCCTCGCCGGCAGCTATCGCGCGCGCCGACCATACCGGCGCCCGATCGGGAGAGCCGGCCTACGCCGGCTCCGTGTTCGGCATCGTCGATCACGCGGTGCTCGACGCTGACC
>Ga0316198_10000155_pt1 | contig 31019 bp, 33 predicted proteins | sample OudBieAanoxic_MG_FD_204935 | JGI IMG/M metagenome (GOLD analysis project Ga0316198, IMG submission 204935) | Coastal sediment microbial communities from Oude Bieten Haven, Netherlands - site A anoxic | ecosystem: Environmental > Aquatic > Marine > Coastal > Sediment | place: Netherlands... | reverse complement strand
CCGTTGTTCGATCTCAGGGATACGGAGCGCCGCCGGATCCACACCCAGCTCGATGGTGAGCGGCTGGCGCCCGATCCAGGCTCGATGGAGCCGATCGATGGTCGCCTCCGGATCCTCGAGCACGGCTTCGTCGATGAGGACGACCGAAGAGCCCCGCCACGGATCGGGCACAGGTTCGGAAGGTGCGATCACGACCGATCGTCCGAAAGCAGGAGGGGCAGTCACCGAAGCGAGGTTAGGGGCCGTGTGTGACGAGGACCGCGCGGGTGGCGGTTTTTGTATCGTTTCGATATAGTTATATCGATTCGATATACCGGAGACCGCAGATGCTCGACTTCGCCATCCTTGGACTGCTTCGCGAAGAGCCGCGCCACGGCTACGAACTGAAACGCGCCCTCGGCGATCTCGGCTTCTGGCAGGTCTCATTCGGTTCCCTCTACCCGGCGCTCCGGCGCCTGGAGAAGGGCGGGTTCATCGAGGCCACCAAACGTGAGGGGCGTCGCAAGGCGTACCGCATCACAGAACCGGGCCGGGTTCGCTTCGCCGAGATGCTCGCCGAGGCTGGCGACGGCTCTGACCGGGGTTTCCAACTGCACCTGGCGTTCCTCGGCTACCTCGAGCCCCAGCGTCGCCTCGGTGTGCTCGAGGCTCGCAGGACGGCGCTTCAGGACCGGCTCCACAGCGCACGGCGCTCCTTCCGCGGCGCTCGAACCAGCACGCGGAACCCAGACCGATATCGAATGGCGCTCATGGAGCGGCGGGTTCGATCGACCGAGGCGGACATCGCCTGGCTCGACGAGCTCATCGCAGGCGAGCGAGGCGCTGCAGCCAGCGCGTGAGTTCACACAACCAGGCACAACCAGGAGGAATCCATGTCCAGCAAGGTACGAGTGGCGATTGCAGGTCTCGGAAACTGCGCCAACTCTCTCATTCAGGGTGTTGAGTACTACCGCGACGCCGACGCGTCGCTCGAGGTTCCCGGGTTGATGCACATCGACCTCGGCGGCTACCACGTCGGCGACGTCGAGTTCGTCGCTGCTTTCGACGTCGACGCGACGAAGGTCGGTCAGGACGTCTCGAAGGCCATGTGGGCCGGCATGAACAACACCATCGAGTTCGCCGAAGTCCCCCACATCGGCATCACGGTGCAACGCGGTCCAACGTTCGACGGCCTCGGCAAGTACTACGTTGACGAGGTCGACGAATCGGCAGCGGAGCCGGTCGACGTGGTCCAAGCTCTCAAGGACGCGAGGGCCGACGTGCTCGTCTCCTACCTCCCGGTCGGCTCGGAACAGGCCACCAAGTTCTATGCACAGGCCGCGCTCGACGCCGGCGTGGGGTTCGTGAACGCTATCCCGGTGTTCATCGCCTCGGACCCGGAGTGGGCTCAGAAGTTCGTCGATGCGAATCTCCCGATCGTCGGCGACGACATCAAGTCGCAGGTCGGTGCCACGATCGTCCATCGCCAACTCGCCCGCCTCTTCGAGGACCGCGGCGTGAAGATCGATCAGACCTATCAGCTGAACTTCGGCGGCAACATGGACTTCAAGAACATGCTCGAACGTGAACGCCTCCAGTCGAAGAAGATCTCCAAGACGCAGTCGGTGACGAGCCAGATCGACCGCCGTATCAACTCCGAGTCGGTCCACATCGGCCCGTCGGACCACGTGCCGTGGCTGTCGGATCGCAAGTGGGCGTACATCCGGGTCGAGGGAACGTCGTTCGGCGACGTTCCGCTCAACGTCGAACTCAAGCTCGAGGTGTGGGACTCGCCCAATTCGGCCGGTGTCATCATCGACGCGGTTCGCGCTGCGAAGATCGCACTCGACCGGGGTATCGGCGGGCCGCTCCTCGCTCCGTCGTCGTACTTCATGAAGTCACCTCCGGTGCAGTATCACGACTCCGTGGCGCACGACAACGTTGAGGCGTTCATCGGTGGATCCGGAGACCTTGCCGGAGACCTGGAGTTGTTCCTTTCGGCGTAGGGCCCTTTCGGGGAGAAGGGAAGGGCGGTCCTCCGGGGCCGCCCTTCCTGCTTCTCCGGGTGCACCTTGAGGGTCACACGGTGCACACCGGCGAGGGTCCAAAGACCCTGATCGGCGGCTTCACTTGTGCGGTGGATCGGTCGATATCTACCACACCAAACAGGATGGAGTGGATGGCGTTCTGCAGTCACTGTGGCGAACCAACACACGACGACGCGGCATTCTGCACGACATGCGGCAAACCGGTCCACAAGGAGGCGCCCTCCCCCCAACCCGAAGCCCCTGCCGCAGCCGATCAGTCGCCGAACGCTGTGCCACCGTCCGCGACACCGCCTCCCGCTGTCGCACCTCCGCCTTCCTCTCCCCCACCGACCGCTGCTGTTGAAACCGCTGCGCCGCCTTCCACCAGCAAACGACCGGTCCTGATCGGATCGATTGCGGCTGCCGTGGTTGGTGTTGTCGCCGTCGCCGCATGGTTCGGATTGCAGCAGTCGAGCTCTGCCGATTCCGGCGGCGTCGCCATCGTGGCGGCCACAACCACCACCACAGATTCGGACGCTTCCGCACCTGCACCAACCACGACGCGTCCCGTCGCGACGACCTCGACGACCACCACCAATGCTCCGACGACAACAACGCCTCCGCCCACCACCACAACGACAACACTCCCGGCCGACCTGATCTCGAGCCTTGAAACGACCGGGGTGTTCGTCGAGTCCGGCAGCTCCGCCGATCCGGCGGGCCTTCAGGAGACCGTTGAACAAGCCCGTGAGCAAGGCTTCGGCCTTTCGGTCGTTGCGGTTGCTGCGGAACCCAGCGGCGGGTACTCGCCCTACGCGGGGACGATCGCCACGAAACTCAACGCCGAGACCGTTGTGGCCGTCGGACCGTCCGGCCTCGGCTGGGCATCACAGGAGTCAGACTTCTACCAGGAAGAGTTCGAGCGCGCGTGGAGCCTCATCCCCGCAGGCTCAACCGAGAACGGTGCGGTCGCGTCGTTCGTGCGGTCGGTGCTCGGCGGTCCCGACTCCGTGGGAGTGACGGACCTCAACGCGGCCATCTGGCTGCTGCTCCGGTTCGACGGGACGCCGACGGAGTTCCCGTTCGGAGACGCCGGCGACCTCCCACTGGCCGGCGATTGGACGTGCGATGGAATCGCTACACCGGCCACGTTCAGGCCATCCACCGGCCAGTACTTCCTGCGCAGCAGCGCCACGTCCGGGGCAGGAGAATGGAACTATGTCGTTGACCTACCCGGCCACTGGCCACTCGCCGGCGATTTCGACGGAGACACATGCGCCACAATCGCCTACTACGACCTCGTACGGAGCAAGGTTGTCATCTTCAACCAGTGGCCGGAGAACGGCGAGACGGCTTCAGCCGATGCAACCTTCCCGTTTGGAGATGACGGGGATATCCCCTTCGTGGGTGACTTCGACGGAGATGGAGTCGACTCCATCGGGCTCTTCCGGCCTTCGACCGGAACCTTCTACCTGAAGAACACCCACACGGAAGGCCCGGCGGATATCGAGTTTGCCTTCGGGGCTGACGGGGATATTCCTATCGCCGGCGACTGGGGTGTTGAAGACGGCATCGACACCGTCGCTGTGTACCGGCCGTCAACCGGGACGTTCCACTTCCGCTACGACAACAGCGCAGGGCCGGCGGACGAGACACTTGAGTTCGGCGTGCTCGACGGGTACCCGGTCGCCGGGGCGTTCGGGCTCGAAAGGTCCAACTAGCAAAGCCAGCTCAGGTGGCGTGGTTCTCGGACCGACAACTCGAGCCCCACCACAGAAGCGGCCCTGACGTGGGGCACCGAGCGACCCATATAGGATGCTGGCCGACCAGGATGGAGGAACGTGGCGTTCTGCAGCCAATGTGGTGAGTCGATCACGGACGATGCGGCGTTCTGCACGGCGTGCGGGAAACCGGTTGAAGCCCAAGCCGCCCCTCAAGACGGCGACGCCCCTCCGGCGGAGGAGCCTCTCGGAAGCGCACCGCCTCCGACGCCGGCCGCACCGCCGCCGGCCGCACCGTCACCCGCAGGGCCGCCACCCGCGACGCCGCCACCGAATGCAAAGCCGGCAACCGCTCCCACGACCACATCGGGCAGCCGTTCGATCTTGATCGGGATCGGTATCGCCGCCGTGATCGGCGTTGTTGCCGTCGGCGCCTGGTTCTTGTGGCAGCAATCCACGTCGGACGAACCGGACGCAGCGCCCGCGACCACGACCGTGCTCGCCTCGGAGTCCACGGCGGCGACCTCGACGACAACGGAACCGTCCACGACCTCGACCACCGCGACGACCACAACCACACTGCCTCCGACCACCACAACCCTCCCCGCCGACCTTCTCTCCGACCTCGAGGCCACCGGGGTTTTCGTCGAGGAAGGCAGCGGCGCCACCGCTGAATCCCTCCAGACGAGTGTTGATATTGCTCGCGCCCAGGGTTGGGACCTGTCGGTGGTTGCGGCGGCCGCCGAACCGGACGATGGAGCATCGCCATACGCGGGATCGATCGCAACAGCCATGAACGCCGGCACGGTGGTGGTCGTCACCCCGACCACCCTTGGATGGGCCACACAAGAGACGCAGTTCTATCCCGAGGAGTTCGATCGAGCGTGGAGCCTCATCCCCGAAACCTCCACAGAAGACGAGGCGGTGCGGTCGTTCGTGACATCCGTGCTCGGAGGACCCGACTCGATCGGCGTCATGGATCCCGCCTCCGCGTTCTGGCTGCTCGTCGGATTCGACGGGACCTCAACCGAGTTCACCTTCGGCGACCCCGGCGATCTCCCGATGATCGGCGACTGGGATTGTGACGGAATCGCCACCCCCGCCGTGTGGCGACCCTCAAATGGTGACCTGTACCTCAGGAATAGCAACTCAGCCGGCGATGCAGACTACGTCTCCGGCTTCGACGATCTCGAAGCGATCCCGGTCGTCGGGGACTTCAACGGCAACGGATGCGACAACATCTCGTTCTACCACCCGACCGAGGGACTGGTTCGAGTCTTCAACACCCCTGAGGCCGACATGAATGCGGCGAGCGGCACAACCCCGTCAGACTCCGAGTACCTCTTCGGAGGTGAAGGGGACGTCCCGTTCGCCGGTGACTTCGACGGAGACGGGATCGACACTATCGGGCTGTTCCGGCCCTCGACCGGTGTCTTCTACCTGAAGAACACCCACACCGACGGACCGGCCGATATCGAGTTTGCTTTCGGAGCGACCGGTGACATCCCGATCGCTGGGGACTGGGGTGTCGATGACGGTTCAGACACCGTGGCGGTGTATCGACCCGAAGCGGGGACGTTCTTCTTCCGATACGACACCAGCGCCGGACCGCCCGACGAGACATTCGAGATCGGCGTGGTGGATGCACTCCCCGTCGCCGGAGCATTTGGACTGGACCGCTCGGGCTGAGTGCCGGCAGCGGCGCAGGACAGCCTCCTCCGCGCCCGAGCACAGACGGCCCCTCCGCTGCGTCCCGGCCCGACGGCAAAAGCAGCCCCCTCCGCGTCCGGGCAACTACCCGGACGCGCCTCCCCCGCTACGTGGTGGAGGCAAAGACACGCGGACGCTCTTCAAAGGCGCTCGCGCAGCCAGGCGATATCGGCAGCTTGGGCCTCTGCCTCGCCGGGGGTCTCTACGACGACCGGGGCGGCGGCGTCACGGATCACACCGGCGAGGAGGTCTTCCGGTATCTCGCCTTGGCCGAGGTTCGCGTGGCGATCGCGGTGGCTATCGAAGGGGTCGCGCGAGTCGTTGCCGTGCACCAGGGCGATGCCCCCGGTGTATTGCGTGATGCGATCAACCGCTTCGGTCAAGTCCGCACCCGCCGCCCAGGTGTGACACGTGTCGAGGCAGACACCGACGTTGAAGTCCCCTATTGCCGCCCACAGCGGACCGTAGTTGTCGAGGTTCTGCATCACGGTGTTGCCACTCCCGGCCGTGTTCTCCACTAAGACCGGGACCGTCACGTCAAACGAATCGAGAGCCTTGGACCATCGCTCGAAACCGACGTCGACATCCTCGTCGGCACCGACGCTACCGCCGTGAACGATGACACCCATCGCACCGATCACGGACGCAGCCTCGACGGTCTGGGCCAGGATCTTCCGCGACGGGATCCGCACACGGTTATTCGGCGACGCAAGGTTGAGGAGATACGGAGCATGCACATAGACGTCGATTGGTGAGGCCCGGAGCATCTCGGCGTCGGGGCGCGGCTCCGGCTTCTTCCACGACTGCGGATTCGAGACGAAGATCTGGACCACGTCGGCCCCGCGAGCCTCGGCTTCCCCGAGGGGATCTGCCGCCGGCACGTGAGCGCCGATCTTGAGGTCAGTCATCCGGAACCTCCTCTGGTTCGGGCTTGAGAGCAGCTGCGTCCACCGGCTCGGTACCCCCTGGTCCGATCGCCACCGGCCGAGGTTCTTCGAAATGCTGGTACCGATCGAGGGCGATTCCTGCGTGGATCACGACCTCGTCGATCGGCTTGTCCCAACCGCCGGCGTCAACGACAAGCCGGTTCCCTTTCCAAGAGGCACCCCATGGTTCGGCAGGAAGCCCCGCAGGGTCGATGATGTCGACCACCAGCACGTCGCGGTCATAGCCGCCGTTCGGATTCTTCTCTGCTGCAGAAGAGACGAAGGAGATGGAGCTCCATGGCACAAACACCGGGTCCTCGCCCGGTGCCCCGAGCGCGAGAGAGAGCCCATCGTCGCGCACAACGACGGCCGGGGTTCGGCGAATGAGCGCCGTCAGAGCGAATCCGAAGAGCCCGGCGCCACCGGCGAGCAGAAAAGCGCCCCAGACGTAGTCGGCTCGCCGCTGGTTCCTGCCCTTCTGCGTGATCTCTTCGTTGTAGGAGTCCGGGGGCGTCGCGACCCAGTGACCCCACATGACGTCGACAGCGCCAAGCATGAGGAACAGGCCGACAAGGCCGAACAGGAACAGCCGGACGGGGGATCGATCGACCCGAAGGAGCCTCATTCGTTCACGCCCAGATCACTCGGCGTGACGAGCGCCACGTAGGGAATGCCGGCGGTTCCAACCTTGCGTGCTGCGACCCCGCCGCTTCGGTCGACGAGTGTGATCACCTGGGCGATTCTGATGCCGACGTCGGCGAGGGCGTCCATCGCCTCGAACATCGCGGATCCGGTCGTGGTTGTGTCCTCGAGCACAGCGACCACATCATCCGAATCAACCGGACCGACGATGCGCCCGCCCGTGCCGTGGCCCTTGGTTTCCTTCCGCACGGAGAAGGCGCGCATCGGTCGCCCACCGGACGCTGCTGCGGCGGCGGTAGCGACTGCGATCGGATCGGCCCCCATCGTCAATCCTCCGACCGCGGTGATCTCGGGATCGAGCACCTCCACGACTGCTTCCCCGACGACGATCGCACCCGCACCGTCGAATGTTGTCTGACGCGCGTCGATGTACCAATCGGAGACCACACCGGAGCGCAACGTGAACGGACCGTCGGTGCGCACGGCGTGGCTACGCAGATGTTCGATCAGTCGCTGCTTTGGATCAGATTCAGGGCTCAAAAGAAATTCCAGAAAAGTGCTCAAGAGATGTACAGGTGCGTCCGATACGTTACTCAGACAGGATGCCTTCCAACCTCCCGTCTAAGCCCGAACCGAGGCCGCCGCAAGGCGGCCCTCGGTTCGTCTGGAGTCAGTTTTCCAGGCAGGGCAACACTTCTAGCCCGACGACTCCTCCCGGAACGTCCGCCCTCAGAATGGCGCGATTCGGTAGGGTCTCACCATGATTTCTGACGCATTTCCGTACGAATCGCACTACGTCGACGTCCTGGGCTCTCGTATGCACTACGTGGAACAGGGAACGGGAGACCCGATTCTCTTCCTGCACGGCAATCCGACGCCGAGCTATCTGTGGCGGAACATCATCCCGTACGCGTCACCTCACGGGCGTGCCATAGCCGTCGACCTCATCGGCATGGGCCTCTCCGCCAAGCCGGATCTCGACTACCGCTTCTTCGACCACGCGGAATACCTCAACGGGTTCATCGAAACCCTTGGCCTTCGCGACCTCACCCTGGTCCTGCACGACTGGGGATCGGGGCTCGGCTTCAACCATGCCGAGCAGCATCCTGACCGTGTGAAGCGGATCGCCTTCATGGAGGCCATCCTGGAGCCGACGCGGTAGAAGGACACACCCGTGCCGCTGGCGTGGCTGTTCAAACGCTTCCGCGATCCGGTGAAGGGCCACCGCATGAACGCTGAGAACAACTTCTTCGTCAAGCGACTGCTCCCGATGATGGTGTCGCGTCGCCTGACTCCGAGGGAAAAGGCTGAATATGCAGCACCGTTTCCGGACGTCGCCAGCCGCAAGCCGGTGGAGCAGTGGCCCAGGGAGATCCCGTTCGACGACGAACCTGCCGACGTCACCGCAGTCGTCAATGCGCACAACCTGTGGCTCAGGAGGTCTCCGATTCCGAAGCTGTTCCTGTGGGCGAAACCCGGTGCGATCATTCGCGGTGAGAAAGCCGCCAGGCGGATTGCAGCGATGTTCCCCAACACGGAGTCGGTGTTCGTCGGGAAGGGACGCCACTACATACAGGAAGACCAACCCGAGGCGATCGGCGAGGCCCTGTCGGATTGGCTCAGCCGCACCGCCTGATCCCTGCTCTATCGTCCTCTGCATGGAGCTCATATTCGTTCGGCACGGTGAACCCGACTGGACCACCGCAGATGTAGACCGGGCGGATGCACCGCTCACCGACCGAGGTCGTGCCCAGGCCGACCTCACGGCCCGGAGGATCGCAGACGAATTCGCTCCGTTGTCGGAAATCATCGCCTCGACGGCCCTTCGTGCACAGGAAACAGCTCTGCCAATCGCTGATCTCATGGGCCTTCCAATCGAGTCATTCGCCGGACTCGTCGAGTTGGGAATCCCGAGCTGGTCCGGCAAGACCACCACCATGGTTCGGGACACCTTCGATCGGTCGTTCAACCGCCCCCATGCAGAATGGTGGAGCGGAATGGCGGGTGGCGAGTCCTTTCGCGACTTCCATGAACGCGTCACCGGCACCATGCTTCGAATCCTCGGAGATCGGGGCATCCGCCCACACCCTGACCACGATCATCTGTGGTCGGTCGACGAACCCGGCCGGCGGATCGCCATCGTTTCCCATGGCGGCACCGGTGCCGTTGTCATGGCTCTCTTGCTCGGTGCGCCGCCGGCACCGTGGGAGTGGAAGCGCTTCAGACCAGCCCACGCCTCTCTCTCGAAACTCGCAGCATTCCCGTTTGCCGAGTCCTATGTCTGGTCGCTCCAGACCTTCAACGATCAAGAGCACCTCCCCGAGGACATCAGGACGCGGGCGCGCTACTTGCCGTAGCGGCGGGTTCGCCTCGTGAAGTCGCGCAGGGCTCGGAGGAAGTCGATGTGGCGGAAGGCCGGCCAGTAGACATCCACGAACGCGTACTCGGCGTAGGCGGCCTGCCAGAGCAGGAAGCCAGACAGCCTCGCCTCTCCCGACGTCCGAATCACGAGGTCGGGGTCGGGCAGGTCGGACGTGTAGAGGTTCGCAGCGATGCCGTCCGCGTCAATCCGACCACACAGGTCATCGGTGCCGTCGGTCGAGAGTTTCGCCACAAGATCCTTCACCGCGTCGACGATCTCCTGCCGACCGCCGTAGGCAAGGGCGATCGTCACCCTCCGCTCGCCCTCCGGCATACGTTCCTCGAGACGCTTTGCCGACTTCTGCAGGTCAGGAGGGAGCAGGTCAAGGCTCCCGATGAAGCGAACGCCGACGTTGGCTCCGCTCAGCGCGTTCGGAATCTCGTCGAACAACTCCTGGAGAACCTCGTAGTACGGGAGTAGCTCCTCATCGGGCCGAGCCAGGTTCTCCTTCGAGAGGAGCCAGCACGTGACGGCTGGGATTTCGAGATCGTCCGACCAGTGAAGGAACTCGACGAACTTCGTCATCCCCACCCGATACGACGCCTGGTAGTCGGGGAGGCGCTCGCTGCGGGCATACCGGCGATGGCCGTCGTGGATGACCCCGATGTGACGCGGGAGTCGGTCCCGATCGAGGGTCGCGAGCAGCCGGTTCTCGTAGAACCGGTAGAGCGGACGGGTCGCGGTGTCACGGACTCGCATGTAGCCCCCATGGTAGGGGCGGAATACCGCTGCACGCCGGGAACCAGGGCGTGCCAACATGGGGCACGACAATCGAGAGGAGGCCCGGACCGTGGCCATGTCGGCAGAACACAAAGCGGCGATTGCACAAGGCCGTCGCGAATCCAAGGCGATCAAGGCGTACCTCGAGGCGATCTCCGTTCCAAAACGGCGCGGCCGTCCCGTAACACCCGAAGGTCTCGAAGCGAAGATTGCAGACCTTGACCAGCGCATTCGGGACGAGAGCGATCCGCTTGCCCGCGTCGACCTGTATCAGGCCCGGCTCGACGCCCAAGACACGCTCGAGCAGCTGACGGCGACGGTGGACATCGACGCCCTCGAAGTGGGCTTCGTCGAACACGCGGCCTCGTACTCGGCGCGGAAGGGCATCACCTGGCCGGCATGGCGCGAGGCCGGCGTCTCCGCCGGGGTGCTCCGCGCGGCAGGCGTCAAGCGCACGCGCAGGAGCTGACCCTCGAGACCAACGAAGCCAGGGAAGCTGATCGTGTGCCGGTGAAGCTGTTTGTCGGTGCACGATCAAGACACTTGTTTTGTCAGGATCCGCCGGTATTCTCCAAACCATGAACCTCCCAGTCCCCCGGTGGACCCTGGGGAGGATGCAGAACCCTGTTCGCGGGTTCCTCCACGGCAGCGCCGCCGCGGCGGGTTTCGTCGGGACGATCTTCCTCCTCTTCCACGCACCAAATTGGCCGGTGCGAGCCGCCCTTCTGGTTTTCGGCCTCGCCATGATGGCGCTCTACACCACCAGTTCTCTGTACCACTCGATCCCATGGCGGGAACGGTGGAAGAAGCGCATGCAGCGCATGGACCACTCGATGATCTACGTGCTCATCGCCGGCACCTACACACCGGTCGCTGCGATTGTCCTCGACCCTCCCTGGAACTGGATCGTGCTCGCCACGGTGTGGGGAATCGCTATCGGTGGCGTCATCCAGAAGGGGCTCTTCCCGAAAGTGCCGGGCTGGATCTCGGTCATGATGTCGACCATCCTCGGGTGGATCGCCGTCTTCTTCTTCTGGCCCATGATCCAGCGCCTCGGGTGGCTCCCCGTCGGATTCGTCTTGGCCGGCGGATTGCTCTACACCGTCGGGATGGTCTTCCTCGTCACCAACCGGCCGCGGCTTTGGCCGAGGGTCTTCTCGTACCACGAGGTGTTCCACATCATGGTTGTCTCCGCTACATCGCTTCACTTCCTCGTCATCTGGCGGTACGTAGTGCCGTTGGCCGCGACGTAGGAGAGCATCGCCGGTCTCGAAACCCCTGTTCCGCCCAGATCTGCGCGTGCGGCCCTGGGTGATGGAACTGCTTGCCCCCAAAGTGCTCACCCTGTCGTGCGTCGCGGAACTGCTTGACCCCCTCCGCCGCCTGGCGGCCCGAGCTGCGCTCGGGTTGGAGAGGGCTCTGGGAGCCGACGCACGACAATGAGGCCAGTCGCGATTCGGGAGGCCCCCTCTGCGACCGGACTTCCGTTCGGCCGCGTCTCCCCCACTTCGTGGGAGAGACGAAGACCCCGCCCTCCTCGCCACTCGTGCCCCTCTGACCCGTACCCCCGCACGCGTCAACAACGCGTCCGAACTCAACACCTCAGGGAGAGGCATCCGACGTAGGAATCTCGCGTAGGCCTCAGGATTCGACGAATGCTTCCACCTCGAGCTCTACTTTCCAGGTTGGATCGAGGAGGGCGGCAACCACGACCATTGTCGCAGCTGGGTCTACCGAACCGAAGACCCGGCGGTGGGCACGACCTATCTCGTCTGCGTCGTCGGGGTTCGTGATGAACATACGAGTCCGGACCACGTCGCTCGTTGTGGCGCCGAGTTCTTCGAGTGCGGCAACGGCGATCTCCCCGCATCGCAGCGTCTGTTCAAAGGCGGTGGCTGCGACGGACTCGCCAGGAGATGGGATCGGTGCGGTTCCTGCAATCTCGACGCGGTCCCCGACGCGTACGCCACGAGCGAACCCGTAGCGCTCCTCGTACGGAGATCCGGAGTGGGCAGATCGGCGGATCACGGTTCCTCCTCTCGGCCGAAGAGAAGCGGCCTGACGAGAAGCGTACCGATCGTGCTGATCCCTAGTAACGCTCTGGAAGGGTCGGGCCCGGGACCCGGATGAGCAGGAGGCGCCCGTCTTCGTAGCCGCCGTTGTGGAATCCGTACTCTTCGCCGGAGGCGATGTGGATGGTGTCACCGGGTCCGGCACGGAATACCTCACCGGCCACCCGGAATTCGATGTCGCCGACTACGACGACGTACATCCGGTGGGTCTTCTCGGAGACCCGGGTCGTGCGCTCGGCGCCCATTGGGACGATGATCTCTGCGACCGACCCGATCGAGAACCCATCAGGGGAAAGTTCCCTGACGACAAAGTCGCCGAACTCGAACGGGGCGGCGTCTGCGTATCGCTTGAGCTCCATGGGCCGATAGTAGGCGTCTTCACCCCGGCTCGATCCGCCCACCACACCATCTTCGTTTTCTGTCACACCCGCCGGATACGGTGTCACCATGATCGAAACAACCCCCACCCCCGCCATGACCGACACCGAACTCGAGGCCTGGTTCAGCGAAGCCGGGATCTCGGCCACCGTCGTCGAGCGCTGCCCGGTGGTGGCGTGCCCGTCGTGCGCACGGCCGTCGAACCAAACACTCGCCGACGCTGCGTAGCGAGACCGCAAGCGTCGCTCGCTGCGACGGAGTCCGCCGCGCGCCGGCTGCCACGACACTCAGGGCAGAAGTGAGCGAAGCTCGTTGATTTGCTCGGAGACCGAAACAAAGGAGCCGCCGCGTGGCGATCGCCGAGCCTCGACCGAACCCCTCGGATCCAGCAGATCGAGATCCTCGGGAACGAGCTGGGGATGGGTCGACTCCAACTCCTCAGCGGAGACAGAATCGAACTCCCGACCCTCCGCCTTGAGGCGGGCCACGAGCCCGCCAACCGCCGTGTGGGCGTTCCGGAACGGAACACCCCTGGCGACGAGGGCTTCGGCGAGATCGAGGGCAACCACCCACGACGAGGGAGCCGGTGGGTCGAACTCAGCGGTCTCGATCATCCCCGTGAGGGCGGAGAGTGCCGTGGTGAGCACGTCGTCGGCGTGGAACACCGCCCGTTTGTCCTCCTGGAGATCCCGGTTGTAGGAGAGGGGAAGCCCCTTCTGGAGCGCGAGCAGACCGGCGAGGTCGCCGATCACCGTTGCGGCCTTGCCGCGTGCAAGTTCTGGAATATCCGGGTTCTTCTTGTGGGGGAGCGCGGACGAGCCGGTGGTGTGGGCGTCGTCGTACTCAGCCCAGCCGAACTCCTCCGCCGACCACAACACCAGTTCCTCGGACAGACGCGACAAATGCACCATCGTCTGCGAGACACAGAACGTGTATTCCGAGGCGAAGTCCCGGGACGAGACGGCGTCGAGCGAGTTGGCGAACGAGGTCGAGAATCCAAGGCGGTCGGCGACAAGGTCGGGCCGGAGCGGCAGCGCGCTCCCGGCCGACGCGCCCGCCCCAAGTGGCGAGACGTCGATCCGCGAACGGGCCTCGTTGAATCGGTCGGCGTCGCGCAACAGCATCCAAGCGTACGCGAGGAAGTGGTGGGCAAGCGGGATCGCCTGCGCCTGCTGGAGATGGGTGTATGACGCGACCACCGTGTCCCCGGCCTGTTCGGCTCGATTGACCAGGACGGCCACGAGATGCTGGATCTGCTCCACTCGGTGGTCGACGGCGCGGCGCAGATAGAGGCGAAGATCGAGGGCGATTTGATCGTTTCTCGAACGCCCGGTGTGCAAGTGGCCTGCCTCCGCACCGATCAGCTCGCCCAGCCGGCGCTCAACCGCGGTGTGGACGTCTTCATCGGTCGCTTGGAACTCAAACCGACCGGCGTGTGCCTCCTCGAGGATGTGTTCGAGGCCTTCTTCGATCCGCTCAACGATGTCTGCCGGCACCAACTCGACCTCACCGAGCACGCCCACGTGTGCGAGCGACCCGGTCACGTCGTCAACCAGCAGCCTTCGATCCGAGGCGTCGGTTGTGAAACGCCACAACGAATCACCGGGGCCGGAGGAGAAGCGGCCGGACCACAATGTCATAGTCCTGCTCCAAGCGTGCCGGGTACCGACGACTGGACACACGAGACAGGGCTGCCCCCCTGCTTCGTCGCTGCCGCTCCTCCGCGTCCCCCCACTTCGTGAGGGGACAAGAGACCGACCCGACGCCGGCGGGTCACTCGCCTTCTCCCATTCTCTTTTCGGCAAAGGTTCTGAGTCTCAGGCTCTGGAGGTGGATAAAGCCGTCGGCGTCGGCCTGGTTGTAGACATCGTCGGCCTCGAAGGTCACCGTCGCCTCGTCGTACAGATCGTGGCTCGCTGAGCGTCGTCCCTCAACCACCACCTGGCCCTTGTACAACCGGAGCCGAGCTTCCCCGTTCACACGCGTCTGAATATCGTCCATGAACGCCTGGACCGCCTCGCGCTCGGGCGAATACCAGAACCCGTTGTAGACCATTTCGGCATACCGATTCGACAACTCGTCGCGGAGATGAGCGACCTCGCGGTCGAGCGTCAACGACTCGACGGCTCGATGGGCGTGATAGATGATTGTTCCACCCGGGGTCTCGTAGACCCCGCGGCTCTTCATGCCGACGAACCGGTTCTCGACAATGTCGATCCGCCCGACGCCATGGCGGCCGCCGATCTCGTTCAGCAGCGTCAAGAGCTCCACAGGATCCAACTCGACGCCATCAACCGAAACCGGGTTGCCAGAGCGGAAGCCGACGGTGATCACCTCGGGTTCGTCGGGAGCATCCACCGGATCGGTGGTCATCCGGAACATGCCGGGTGGCGGCGAGGCCCATGGATCCTCGAGCACGCCGCCTTCGTATGAGATGTGGAGGAGGTTGGCATCCATCGAGTACGGCATCTTCGGTGTCGTCGGGATGGGAATGCCGAATCGTTCGGCGTAGGCCACAAGATCGGCACGGCCTTTCATGTCCCACTCGCGCCAGGGCGCAACAACCTTGATATCCGGCTTCAGTGCGTAGGCGGACAGTTCGAACCGAACCTGGTCGTTCCCCTTGCCCGTGGCCCCGTGAGCGATGGCATCGGCCCCGGTTTCCTCCGCGACTCTCACCAGGCCCTTTGAGATCACAGGCCGCGCAAGCGACGTACCCATCAGGTAGTACCCCTCGTAGAGGGCGCTCGATCGAACGGCCGGAAACACGAAGTCCTCGACGAACTCGTGGGTCAGATCCTCGGTGATGGCCTCGACGGCTCCGGTCGCCAAGGCCTTCTCGTGCGCCTCATCGACTTCGTCGCCTTGCCCGACATCGGCCGTGTACGTGACAACTTCCGCGCCGTATTCCTCGATGATCCAACGGAGGATTATCGACGTGTCGAGTCCGCCGCTGTACGCGAGCACCACCTTCTGGATCCCTTGCTTCACGTCACCCTCCTTCGATTTCGGCGGCAACCGCCGCGGCTCCAATTGAATCATCGACGGCAATGAACACCGTGTCGTCGCCGGCAACCGTTCCAAGCACACCGGCGAGGCCGGCCGCGTCGATCCGCCCGCCAACCAGATTCGCGGCGCCGGGCGGGACCCTGACCACAACCAGCGGTCCGGTGAACGTCACCGACTCAACAAACTCGTCCGTTGCCACCGCAAGCGCAGCCCGGGCGCGTCGCATGTCGGCAGGATCCTGGATCCGATACCGAGCGGTGTCGCCTTCGCGAACCTTCACGGCCCCGATCGCTTCAAGGTCCCTGGATATCGTCGCCTGCGTAACGTCGTGATCGGCGTGCAGGAGGAGCCGCCGCAACTGGGCCTGGCTTTCGATGGCCTCGGTCGTGACGAGCCGCACCACAAGCCGCCTCCGAGCATCGGTCGAACTCACAGCACCGGCTCTTTCGTGATCATCGTGCCGATCCCTTCCGGGGTGAACACCTCGAGAAGTACCGAGTGCTGGATGCGGCCGTCGAGGATGTGAACCCGCTCAACACCGGCTTCGATCGCCGCCACGCAGGACTCCAGCTTTGGGAGCATCCCTGCCGTCACGGTGCCCCGGCTGAGGATCTCCTTGATTCCATCCTCCGTCACCCGCTGGATGAGCGAGTCCTCCTGACCAAGCACCCAGTAGAGGCCTTCCACGTCCGTGAGGTAGACCAGCTTCTTGGCGCCGAGCGCAGAGGCCAGGGCTCCTGCCGCCGTATCAGCGTTCACGTTGTAGACCTCGCCGTCTTCACCGCGGGCAATCGGAGCCACGACCGGCACATATCCCTGGTGCTGGAGGCCAGCGACAATCCCGGGGCTGACTTCCGCAATCTCACCGACGAACCCGAGGCGTTCGTCTTTCGGACGCGCCACGAACAGGTTGCCATCGAGTCCGTTGACGCCGGTGGCCAGTGCCCCGTGTGCGTTGATGAGACGGACGATGTCGGGATTGATCTCACCCGCCAGTGTGGCCTGGACGACCCGCATCGTTTCGGCATCCGTGACGCGAAGGCCCTCGAGCCACTGAGGTTCGACCCCGCGTTGATGCATCGCTTCGCTGATCCTCGGCCCCCCACCGTGGACGATGACCACGTTGATTCCCACGTAGTGGAGCATTGCGATGTCATCAGCGAACGTGTTGCGTAGGCCTTCGTCGACCATGGCAGAGCCGCCGTACTTGATCACCACCGTCTTGCCGCGATGAGACTTGATGAAAGGCATCGATTCGGAGAAGATTCGGGCCTTCCCCATCGTGCTGGCGATTCGGGGTTTCCCGTGATCGGGCGGGGTATGTCCGGTTGTCATGATCGCTCCGCGTTGTATCGCACATAGTCGGGGGTCAAGTCGGTCGTAAAGACTCGAGCAGTTCCAGCGCCATTCCCCACACAGATCGTCACACCAAAATCGCCCTCCATCGCTTCACTCACGGCGTCCTCGTCGATCCCGACACCCACACCCTTGCGCGCCACCGTTGTGCCCGCGAACGCGATCGTCAGGTCACCGAAGTCAACTTCCTCGTCCACCTCGCCGAGCGCCGCAACGATCCTGCCCCAATTGGGGTCGGCACCGTAGAACGCGGACCGTACAAGGGCGGAATCGGCGACGCGCCTGCCGATGCTCCTGGCAGCGGCATCATCGGCCGCACCCGTCACCGCGATCGTCACCACACGACTCGCTCCCTCGGCATCAGCGGCGATGTGGCGAGCCAGGTCGACCGCCGCGGCCGTCAAGGCTGCTGCGAGATCCTCCGGTTCCGGCGCGACGCCGGACGCGCCGGACGCCAGGACGATCACGGTGTCGTTGGTCGACGGGCACCCGTCGACGTTGAGGGCATGGAACGAGTGATCGACGGCGGTCCGAAGTGCCCCGTCGAGCACAGGAGCGGTAACAACGGCGTCGGTGGTGAGCACCACCAGCATCGTGGCCATGTCCGGCCGGATCATCCCGGCCCCTTTCGCCATCCCGCCGACGGTGTAGCCGTCTGCCTCGACGACTACCTCCTTCGGCTCGGAATCGGTGGTCATGATCGCTCGAGCGGCGGAGTTCCCGTGGGCGGCATCATCGCCGAGCGCTGCGATCGCGTCAACGACTCCGGCTGTGATCGTTTCCGGAGCCAGGTGGGTGCCGATCATCCCGGTGGAACACACAAGCACGTCCTCAGGAGCACACGACAGGACTTCGGCCGTCCGATTCGCCGTGAGTTCGGCCACTGCACGCCCGCGTTTGCCGGTGGCGGCGTTTGCGCAGCCCGAGTTGAGGACGATCGCACGCGCCGTCGGACCCGCGGCGAGGTGCCTGCGAGACAACCGAACCGGCGCTGCCGCTGCCATGTTCGTCGTGAAGACGGCGGCGGCCGGAACCGGCTGATCGACGGTCACAACGGCGACATCGAGGATTCCGTCCGGCTTGATTCCCGCCGAGATACCCGCGGCAGTGAAGCCCTTCGGCGCGAGGACACTCACGGCATCCACCCTTCCAGGGGGAGCCCGGCTGTTTCGTCGATACCAAGCATCACGTTGGCGACTTGCACGGCCTGGCCGGCCGCACCCTTGATGAGGTTGTCGATCGCCGAGATGAGAACAGCGGTGCCCGTCCGTTCGTCGAAATGCACCGCGATGAGCGCCCGGTTCGATCCGACAACCCAGCGCGTCTCCGGGGAACCTTCGACGAGGGAGACGAACGGCTCATCCCGATACACCTTCTCGAGCACACCGCGCAGGTCTGCGAGTGTTGTCCCTTCTACACCCTTGGCGTAGACGGTGGTGAGGATGCCTCGCTGCATCGGAACCAGGTGCGGCGTGAAGGTGACTTCGACGGGACCGGACCTCACCAGGTCGAGCGCCCGTTCGATCTCGGGGCGGTGCCGGTGGGTCAACACTTTGTAGGCCTTGACCGATTCATCGACGGCGCCGAAGTGGAGATCGGCATGCACTCCCCGACCTGCACCCGAGACGCCGGACATCGAGTCGACGATGATGCCCGTCGGATCCACGAGGCCGGCGGCGAGCACCGGGGCGAGAGGAAGAATCGCCGACGTGGGGTAGCAGCCGGGCACGGCAGCCCGGTCTGCGCCGGCGATATCCCGCCGGAAGAGCTCCGGCAGCCCGTAGACCCAGCGGCCGAGTTCGTCGGGATATGGATGGTCCGAGTCGTAGGCGGCACGGTATCGCTCCGGTGTGTCGAGACGAAAGTCGCTTCCGATATCGACCACCGCGATCCCGCGGTCGAGCAGCGCCATCGCAGGCTCGGCAGACGCGCCGTGCGGCAGCGCCAAGAAGGCGAGGTCGACGTCCGGTGCCGAAGGATCGTTCGAGCGGAGCACCCGATCGCCGTCGCGGAGATGGGGATGGACGGAGCCGAGGTCCTCCCCCGCCGCGGTGTGGGCTCCGAGGTAGGCGATCTCGAGATCCGGGTGACCGTCAAGCAGACGGATCAGTTCACCACCGGCGTAGCCGGACGAACCGAAGATGGCGACAGTATCTGGCATAGGAAACCCTCGAGCGAGCCGTGAATATACGCATATTCACTCTTCAATGCAATATGCCGCGGATTACGCCCAGCCCAAGAAGTGCGCGAACCTGGTGCAGTACGGAGCCAACACCGGAGACACATTGTGCCGATCCATCCGATCCTCGCCCACCAGTACGGGTGGGACGAAGCGCTCCTCTTCGTGGTGCCGATCGTTATCGCGGTGGTGGTTGTGAGACGGCTGGACAAGAAGTCGAGACGCCAAGACAAGCCGCCGCCGGAAGAAGGGCAAGGCTCGAAGGACGAGAGCTGAAACAGAAGACATGAGACTCTCTCCGCTTGTGCAGCGGCACGCGCTCCACCAGACTCTTCACATCTAGCAACAAGGAGGACGCAGTGCCACTTGCGCCGATCGAACTTCTGGTCATCGGCTTCCCTGGTAGCCAATTCACCGGCGGGATCCTGCCGGAATTGGAAACCCTCGTTGAGAACGGTGTGATCACCGTCGTCGATGCCCTTCTGATCATGAAGGATGAGGAAGGAACCGTCGCATTCCTCGAGTTCGACCAGATCGATGCCGGCGAGGACATCGCTGCGTTAGGTCGGCTGCTTGTCGAAGGAAACGGCTTGCTCTCCGACGAAGACGTCGAGGAGTTCGCCGCAGCGCTAGAGCCGGGCTCCTCCGCTGCGGCGCTCGTCTTCGAGCACACGTGGTTCACGCCGCTTCGCGATGAGATCCTCGACTCCGGCGGAGTCCTCCTTGCCAACATGCGAGTTCCCGGCCTCGTCGTTGACGAGGTGCTCGCCATCGTTGAAGAACTCGAAGCCGAATAGGAAGGTACGAAGATGCCAAGAAGAAGAGGACGCCCCGGCATCGTGAGAACGATGGGCAGAACCGCAGTGATTGCGGGCACTGCAACCGCCGTGAGCGGCGGCATGCAGCGCCACGCCGCGTCGAAACAGCAAGAGGCGTACGAACAGGATGCGACGAATCAGGCCGCGTACGAGTCACAGGAGCAGCTCGCCGACATGCAGGCGCAAATGAACGCCATGCAGGCGCAGCAGGCCCCTGCCGCGGCACCCGCCGCGGCGCCGGCCGCCGGAGCCGACGACACAATGGCCCAACTCAAGCAACTCGCCGACATGAAGACGTCGGGGCTGCTGACCGACGAGGAGTTCGCCGCAGCGAAGGCCAAGCTTCTCGGCTGAGGCAGACCCGAGACAGCACAGAGGGCCGGAACTCCGCGGACGACCGCTCCACGGTCTTCCGGCCCTGGCGGTAAATCAGAAACAACGGCAGGCTTTCTCGACATGAGAACGAGGGCCGGCTTCCTATTCGTGCTTGTAGCAATGCTGTTCGCCATTGCACTCCCCGCGTCCGCTCAGTCGGACTCCGCCGAAGATGCTGTCATCCGGGTCGTGTTCTTCTTCTCGCCGACGTGCGGACACTGCGAATACGTGATCAACGAGGTCCTGCCGGGTGTCTTCGACCAATACGGAGGAGAACCTTCTGTGTTCTTCGACGAGACCCTCCCTCCCGAGGAAGTCGCCTTCTACGAGATGACCAACGGAACCCTCGACATCCTCCTCGCCGACGTGCTGGTTGATGCCGGCGCCGACCTCTACGAGTCCGACAGTGAGCGGCTCAACATCCCGGACAATCGAATGGGGGTCCCACGCCTCGTTGTGATGGACGACTACTACGTCGGGTCCGCCGAGATCCCGGAAGAGCTCCCCGGAATCATCGATGCAGGCCTTGAGGCGGGCGGCATCCCGTGGCCGAGTATCCCGGGAATCGAAGACGCCATCGCCGCCGTTCCCGGGATGGCAGATCGCAACCAGCCGGTCGGCGACCAAGAAACGCCAGGCGACAAGCCAGCCGACGCACCCACCCCAACCGAGAACGGAGCCGCCGCACTTCCCTCGGCTGAGGATGAGTCTGTCGCCGACCGCTTCGGCAACGACCCGGTGGGAAACGGCCTCGCCGTGCTCGTGCTCATCGCGATGATCGCGAGCCTGGTTGCTGTGCCGATCATGGTCGGCAGGGGTCTGCTGGAATCGGCGCCCGTGTGGTTGATTCCGGTGCTCGCGGTTGTCGGCATCGGCGTCTCGATCTACCTCGGAAGTGTCGAGGCGAGCGGCGCCGACGCCGTATGCGGCCCCGTGGGGGACTGTAACGCGGTGCAGCAGAGCGAGTATGCCTCGATCTTCGGCGTCCCCATCGGAATCCTCGGCGTCATCGGCTACGGGGTACTGCTGGCGGGCTGGGTCGTTTCGAGAGTCGCAAAGGGGACCCTCGCCGACCTTGGGCTGATCCTCGCGGGGACCATCGCTCTCGGCGGAGCACTGTTTTCGATCTACCTCACATTCCTCGAGCCGTTTGTCATCGGGGCAACGTGTATGTGGTGCCTCACCTCGGCCGTCGCAATCACAGGATTGTTGTGGCTGACAGCGGGCCCGGCATGGGCGGCGCTTGGAAGACTTCGCTCGTCCTGAACGTCTCGCTGCTCAGCGTGCGTAGGTGCCCATCAGGGTGGCGTCGCCGATCACGTGTCCGCTTGCAGCTTCGAGCACGTCCTCTTTTGTTGCACCTTCCTCGAGGTCCAGTTCCGTGTCGAGAGCGAGGATTCGGAAGAAGTAGCGATGGGTCCCCGACGGCGGACACGGACCCCCGTAGCCCAATCGGTTCCATGAGTTCACTCCCCCGGTCCCGAGGGCGCCCACGTTCGCCGGGATTTCCTCGGTCGGCCCGATGTTGAACGCGACCCAGTGATCGAACGTTCCGACAGAGGCGTCCGGATCATCCATCACGAGGACAAGAGAGACGGTGCCGTCCGGAATTCCCGTGAGGTTCAGGCCGGGAGACTCGTCCGCTCCATCACACGCGAATCGGGCTGGAATGGGCCCTTCGGACGGGAAGTCGGGTGAAGTGAGTTCCATGACCCCTCCTTGGGTTGTCGACGCGGCCGTGGTGGTGGTTGAGCTGGTAGCGCCGTTGGTGGACGATGCCGGTTCCGAATCGCTGCACGACGCGGCGAAGAGGATCACCAGGGGAACGATCAGGGCAGTACGTCTCACCCTCCGAGTATGGCCTGCCGGTCCGATTGTTGCTACCCGTGTTCCTCAGCCCACCGGTCGAGCATCGCAAAAGCCTCATCCTCGTCGTACGGGCCGTCCTCGATGCGCCGTTCGTACAGCATCTTCATCAGCTCACCAACCTGCCGGCCAGGTTCGAGGCCGAGGTGTGACATCACTTGATTGCCGTCGATCGGCGGACGGAGCGCATCGAGCTCCTCTTCCTCCCGGAGCACCGCAATCCTCTCCTCGAGTTCGTCGATTCTTCGGCTGATCGTCCGTTCACGCCGCCGATTCCGAGTGGTGACATCGCAGCGAACGAGTTCGTTCAGATCAACAAGCAGCGGGCCCGCGTCGCGAACATATCGACGCACGGCGGAGTCGTTCCAACCCATCTGATACGTATGGGGGCGCATGTGGAGAAAGACGAGACGCGAGACGTCCTCGGTGGTCTTCTTCGAGTAGCGGAGCTCCTTCATCCGGCGTCGTGTCAGACGAGCGCCGACAACTTCGTGATGATGGAAAGAGACACCGCCCGGTCCGAACTCACGGGTCGACGGCTTGCCGATGTCGTGAAACAGCGCCGCAAGACGGAGTTCGAGACGCGCCGACGTCTTCTCCACCACCGCAATCGTGTGGGCAAGCACATCCTTGTGGTGGTGCACCGGGTCAACCTCCAGCGCCAAGGCGGGGAGTTCCGGGATGAACTCCTCCGCGAGTCCGGTTTCGACGAGCCCCCAAAGCGCCGGTCCGACATGGTCGCCGATCATGAGTCGGTCGAGTTCTCCCTTGATGCGCTCTGCAGAGACAATCTCGAGCCGGCCATGCATGCCGTGGACTGCGGTAATCGCCGCTTCGTCCGGGGCGAAACCAAGGCGCGAGACGAATCGGAACAGCCGGAGCATACGAAGCGGGTCGTCACCGAAGGAGATCTCGGGGTCGAGCGGCGTACGGAGCAGCCGCCGGTGCAGGTCGGTGAGCCCCCCGAACGGATCCACCATCACCGGCGCCTCATCGTCAGATGTGGGGACCCGGATCGCCATCGCATTCACCGCGAAGTCTCGCCGCGAGAGGTCCTCCTCGATGTCATCCGAATAGGTGACCTCGGGCTTCCTGCTCTCGTCGCGATAGATCTCCGATCGATATGTGGTGATCTCGTGCACCCTCCCGTCCCGGATCGCCCCGATCGTTCCATAGGTCTTGCCGGCGAGGTAGAGATCCGCTGCCCACGGCCGCACAATCAACTCGATCTCGTCCGGCCTCGCACCTGTCGTGAAGTCGAGGTCGGAGTTCGGGCGGTCCAACAATGCGTCGCGGACGCTTCCGCCTACCAGATAGAGATCGTGTCCGGCTTCGCGAAATCGCTCGGCGAGTTGGCGAGAGGGTGTCCCGGGATTCAGGAGATCCTGAAGTCGAGCCGGAATCATCGGCGCACCGCGCACATCAGTCTCTCCATCGATTGGCCAGCCGGTCGGCATATTCGTTCCAGGTGAAACCCACGTGGGCCTTGATCCACCTCAGGTCCAGCTCGGGGCGCTTGCGATATGCCGCATAAGCCTGGCGAACAAGGTCGACGTTCTCGACGGGACCGGTCTTCCTCTTCCATCCCCTGGCCTCCCACCCGGCGGCCCACTCATTGATAGTCCTGACCGCGAGACTCGAGTCGGAATAGACGGTGATGGAGGTCCCCTCCGGGACCAGCCGCGAACCCTCGATCAGCGCCGTGAGCTCCATCCGATTGTTGGTGGTGTCTGGATCATGGCCGTACTTCTCCTCGACAACCTCGCCGTCGACCACATACACCGCTCCCCATCCGCCGGGTCCGGGATTCGGAACACAGCCACCATCCGTGAATACTCCTGTCTGCGGGTCGTTCCCGTTGGTCGACAGAGGACGTGCGGAGCTGTTGGAGTCTCGACACGAACGGCACGCCTTCGGTCGCCAGCCCGGGTATTGATCGAGGATGTGCTGGGAGAGCGCGAAGTCCTTGCCACACGTCTGACAGGTGAAGTTGGCCATGCGCCAAGGATCGTACCGATCAACCAACCGAACAACGAGGAGCGTGCTCTCGGGGCTCAGGCGCTCAGCACGCCGCGCGATTGCGCCGCAACCTTGAAATCCGTCGTCGACGTAGCGTGAGACAGGGCATCTTCGAAGGAGACGTCACCACGTGCGTAGAGCGTGAGGATTGCCTGGTCGTAGCTCCGCATCCCGAAGAACTCTCCCTCGGCGATGTCCTCAGCGATCGAGGCAGTCTGCTCTTCCTCCTTGAGCTTCTCCGAAACCCGCTCGGTGTTCACGAGCACTTCGACGGCCGCTACACGACCTGTCTCGTCTGCCCGCGGGAGCAGCTGCTGGCTGATGATGCCCTTCAGCACCGTTGACAGGAGCTGCCTCACCTGCTGCCTCTGGAACGGCTCGAACGACTCCACGATCCGATTGATCGTCTCGAGACCGTCGAATGTCGGCAGTATACCAATCACGAGATGGCCGGTCTCCGCAGCTCGGAGGGCGGCCGCCAGCGTCTCGCGATCCGGGAGCTCGCCAACAAAGATCACGTCGGTATCGTTTCGCATCGCCGCTCGCAGACCCGACACGAAGGATTCCGTGTCGAGACCAACCTCGCGCTGGGAAATCAACGCCTGGTTGTCCGGGAAGAGATTCTCGATCGGATCCTCGATCGTGATAATGGAGCACTTCCTGTTCGCATTCACGTGCTCGATGACGGCAGCGCTCGTTGTGGTGCGGCCCGATCCGGAGGGCCCGGTGATCAAGAGCAGCCCGGGACGCTCATCAGCAAGGCGCTCCACGACTGCGGGGATACCGAGGGCATCGAAACCCCCTGTGACGGTCCCAACCGTGCGGATCACCAGTGTGACCGACCCGCGTTGGCTGAAGGCACTCACACGAAATCGGCCGAGCCCGGATCGCCCGATCGCGAAACCCGCCTCACCGGTGCGCTCGAAGGCCTCTCGGCCCTGATCCGTGATGATCTCGTCCAGGTACTCACGTGTATCCGCCTGGGTGACTGAGGGGAGGTCGGATCGATGGACAACCCCGTCGATCCGAAACGCCGGAGGTGAGCCAACCTTGAGGTGCAGGTCGGATCCGCCGACGGCGGTGATCTTCTGAAGTAGCTCGTCGAGTGACGGTAACGATTCGTGCACAGCGGCTCCTCAGCCCTGGGAAAAGGTTCTCGGTTGTATCGGCGAATCTGGATCCGCCCTTAATCGAGATCCCAGAAGAGAGAATCGACCGCGACGGCGTTGTCAACCCACGGATCGCGATCCTCGGGCCGCTCGATCGGCACGGTGCCGAAGGCAAAGCCGTTGAGGGTCGCAGTAACCGACGTTGCGATGGCTTTCAGGTTGTACCCACCCTCGAGGATGAACACCGTGTTCGTACGACCCATCGCCATTCCCAACGATGCCGCCATCGACTCGTAGTCGCCTGCAAAGAGCTTCATCCCGCCGAGGGGGTCCTCGGCATGTCCGTCGTATCCGGCACTGACGAGCAGCCAATCCGGTCCGTACTGGTCGATGACCGGGAGCACGATTCTCGCAAACGCATCCCGGTAGGTCGTTCCTCCGGAACCGGCGGGAAGGGGGATATTGACCGACGTTCCGGTCCCGAGACCACCGCCCACCTCCTCGACGCGGCCGGTGCCCGGGTAGAACGGCGCATGATGCACCGACAGGTAGAGCACATCGGGTGAACCGATGAAGAGCTCCTGTGTGCCGTTTCCATGGTGGGCGTCCCAATCGACGACGGCCACCTTCGATCCACGGCTGACAAGTGCGGCTGCCGTAACGGCCACGTTGTTCAGGAGACAGAAACCCATCGCCCTCGCCGCTTCCGCGTGATGGCCCGGCGGGCGAACGGCAGCGAATCCGAAGTCGGCGTAACCCCCCTCGATCGCTTCGACTGCCGTGATCCCGGCTCCGGCAGCGAACCGCGCCGCATCCCACGATGCGGCGGACACATACGTGTCGGAATCGAGGGCACCGCCCCCTTCGATCGACAGCCGCTGGATACGCTCGAGAAAGCTCTCCTTGTGGACGGCTTGGAGTTCGGGGCGGGTTGCAGCCCGAGCCTCGACCTCGATGATCTCGACGTCGCTTGCTCTCGCACCCTCCACCGCCGCGGCAATCCGCTCAGGCCGTTCCGGATGATGCCACGGGGCAACATGATCGAGGCTCGACGAATGGGTAACAAGGGCTGCCCGCATGCCACCATGGTCGCAGATCGGTGCCGTGTCGCGCCAAACCGCGACGCCGTTCGGTTCGGCGGAGTGGGCCCACACAGACGGTACGCTGAATCAGCACCGGAAGAACCGGAGGTGTCATGTCGGTTGCGGAGAGCCCGATACCGGTACTCCAGCGGGGCTCCTGGCCGGAGCCGATCCGGTTTCGGCGGGGATGGGCCCGTGCCGATGCTCGGCGGTGGAACCATCTTGTGTCCGACGGGGCACTTCGACTTGTGCGCGGTGGATCCGTATTCCTCGGATTGTGTTCGGATCGCCTCAATGACCTCGGGGCCCCCCACGTCTTCTCTCCCCCGCTCCCGGCATCGAGCCGCCGCCCGTGGGAGGCCGCCGGCTTCGAGGAATTCGTACCCCTATCGCTCATGCGCCTCGACCTCAACGACAGCCATCCCTCTCCCGATCACCTCGTCATAGCGCCGCCCGACACTTCAATCGGAGCGCTCCTCCACATCGACCACGCAGCATTCGACACGTTCTGGCGGTTTGATCGCCACGGCATGTCGGAGGCGATTGCTGCGACCGGTACTGCGAGAACCCTGCTGATCCGCGGACCCGACGGACAACCCGTGGCCTTCGCGATACTCGGATTCGGACACGCCATCGCCTATCTCCAACGGCTCGCCGTCCACCCAGACTGGCAAGGTCACCAGATGGGTCGTTCCTTGGCTCGGGGTGCTGCCAGGATGGCCCGAAAGGCCGGGAGCAAAGCGCTGATCCTGAACACACAGTCAGACAACGAGGCGGCAATCGGCCTCTACGAGTCCGAACGTTTCGTCACACTTCCCGAGCCGCTCGCGTTGCTCCGCCGCGGTTGACCCATGCCTCCTCGAATCCCCGATCGCTATCGCATGAACGTTCGTCTCGGAGCTGACGGTGACATCGAAGAGTGGCTGGCAACGGATGAGCAACTCGAACGCCCGGTCCTGATTCGGTTCCCGGGGCCCGACGCCGACACAACCCGGGTCGCACAGTTCCTCACTCCGATCCGGGCAGCGGCAGCTACCTCACACCCCCACGTACAGACGGTCTACGCGGCGGGCGAAGTTGATCATTCGGCGTTCGCGGTTGCCGAGTGGGACGGCGCCGTCACCATCGCCGACCGACTCAAAGCCGGTGAAACACTGCCGATTCCCGAATACCTCCCCAACGCATCAGGCGTTGCTGCAGGACTCGCCGCCTTTCATGCGAACGGCGGAATCCACGGTGACATCGACGCAGGTGCCATTCACTTCTCCGCGGCGCACCCCGCGCGCCTCGCAAGCTTTGGTCGCGTTCCGGTCACCACCACAGCCGCCGGCGACACAGCCGCCCTGGCCGTCGTTCTCCGCATGGCCATCACCGGCACCGAGAGCCCCTCGATCCGGCCTTCCCACGTTGCAGAGGGCATACCGTCGTCGGTCGACGACGCCCTCGCGTCCGCCGAAGCAGGAACCCTCGATGCGGCCGGTCTCGCCGATGCCCTGTCGACAGCTTCTCTCCATCGCGACCCCGACATCGAACACTCCTGGTCTCTCCGACCGCTCGCAATCTTCGCCGCGGTTGTGGTGATCATCCTGGCGCTCTCCGTCGTCGGCCTAGGGATCGACGTCGATCCCGATTCGCCATTCCTCTACCCGGCCGCACCTGCAGAGCAAGATCCCGAAGCGCCAACGAGCACGGCGCCCGCGACGGACACTCCCACCGAGAACGCCATACCCACACTCGCAACCGTCTACGACCCGTTCGGGGACGGCTTCGAGAACGACGAAACGGTGCCGGCGGTTGTGGACGGCATTCCGAGCACCGCGTGGCGAACCGAACCGTACCCGGATCCACTCGGAGAGACGAAGGAGGGTGTCGGCATCGTCCTCGATCCCCCGGTTCCGATCGGGGCAATCGAAATCAACGGAACACCGGAGACGCGTTTCACCGTTGCGTGGAATGCGACGCTCCCTGATGTCCCCGGCGAGTGGGAACGTATTGGATCGGCACAGATCCTCACCGGATCCACCCGGCTCGACGTGGCGCACCGAGAAGAGGGCTATTGGCTCGTATGGATCACGTCACTACCAGCACAGGAGGACGGGACCTACGGCGCCGCGATCTCTGAGATCCGGCTCCTGCCATGAACGAAACCTTCGCCTCGGCGCCCGCTGCGGACCAGAATCACCGGAAATGACCGCTCGTTCGGCGGAAGACCGCGCCCTCATCCGTCGTTATCTCGAAGGCGACGTCGAAGCCTTCGACGAACTCATGCGCGCCCACGAGGACCGCGTCTTCGGGATCTGTCTCCGAATGATGAAGGATCGCGATCAGGCGCTCGACGCCACGCAGGATGTCTTCCTCACCGTCTTCCGAAAGGCCGATCGGTACAAGGAACAGGCGGCATTCAGCACGTGGCTCTACCGGGTGTCGATCAACACGTGCTACGACCATCTTCGGCGCCGGCAACGCAAGCGAACCGAGTCGATCCCCGAACATCTCGACCCGTCCGATCCACACAGCGGCGACATCCTCAACGCGGTGGAGTTACGCCCGGACATCGAGACGGCGCTCGCCGGGATCTCGCCCGAATTCCGGGCGGCGGTGGTATTGGTCGACCTGGAGGGCATGTCACTAGATGGGGCCGCGGATACCCTCGACGTACCGGTCGGCACCGTGAAGAGTCGACTCTTCCGGGCCCGCAAGCAACTCGCTCAAGAACTCGGGAACTTTGCACCGGGGTTCGAGCATCCAAGAGAAGAACCATGAGTGACCACGACCTCGATCTCATCGCCGAACTGATCAACGGCCACCTCTCCCCAGATGAGCGCCGGGCCGCACTCGCGCGGGTTGCCGCCGACCCTGAGCTCAGGTCCGAGTACGAGACCCAGGTCGCCGTCGCCTCCCTCCTCAGCGAAACTCCGGCGCCGACGATGACCGCAGACGAACGGTCAGAGATGCACACCGCCCTCCGACAACAGCTCAACCTCGATGACTCTCCGGCGCCGGTTGTCGCTGCCAACTCCCGCTGGCAGCGCTGGTGGGCGCCCGTGACCGGCCTCGCCGCAGCTGCCGCAGTGATCATCGGAGTCGTCATCGTCCTTCCGGACAGTGGCTCGGATGACTCCCTCCAATTCGCGGCAGCGGAGGTCACGTCTACCGTCCAGGCCTCCCGCAACGACGGGGCCGACGTCGGAGGATCGGCTGATGCAGCAGATGGCGCCGACGAGGGAATGACGACCACAACAGCAGCGGCTTCGGAGGAACTCGCTCCTACGTTCACTGCCGAGGATTCGACGGACGGTGCGCTCGAGTCCGCTGGTGAACCTTCTCCCGAGGCCCTTCCCCACATTCCCGACGTCAACCTCAACGAACTTGGTCTCGCATATGCCGAAGGCGCAGACGAATTCGAAGACGAGCTCAACAAATCGTCCACAGTGCCCGACCCGGTGACAACGTCCGCCGCCGGCGTCTGCCTTGATGGGGCCGGGGACGGAGAAAACGAGGGCTCTCTCTCGATCGTCGCGACGGCGACGATCAACGGCGTTGACGTTGTTGTGGTCTCGGTGACACCGTCGATCGAAGAGCCCTACCTCGTCGCGCTCGACGCGAACACTTGTGAGGAACTCGCCTCCACCCGTCCCTGAGTCGCCGAGCATTCGACTAACCTCACAGACCATGACCGACCAACCGCGCACCGACTATCCCGCCAAGATCGCCGACGGCCTCGAACAGGTTGCGACTCGCATCCGTTCACTCACCGTGGACCGGATTTCCGTCGGCGTCACGTGGGCAGCATTCGGCATCGTCATCGCGACACTCGCCGTCATGGCCATCATCTGGCTGTTGGTTGCTTTCTTCCGTGCGCTCGGCACCCTGATTGGGCAGGAACTCGCCTACGCCGTCGTCGGGGGCATATTGTTCCTCGCCGGCGTGTTTGTCTGGATGAAGCGTCATCCAGACGAAGAGCCAAGTCCCCCACAGGAGTAGCCATGGCCGAGAAGGTCTTGATCATTGGGTCGGGTCCCGCCGGCCTCACGGCAGCGATCTACGCCGCCCGCGCCGACCTCGATCCCCTCTTGATCGAAGGAATGCAACGCGGTGGACAACTGATGCTCACCACAGAAGTCGAGAACTACCCGGGATTCCCCGATGGGATCATGGGGCCGGAACTGATGGATGGCATGCGGAAACAAGCCGAACGCTTCGGGACCCGCATCATCTCGTCGGATGTCACGGAAGTTGATCTCTCCGAGCGCCCCTTCAAGGTCTCGGTCGGCGCCGACGTCTACGAGGCGGAAAGCCTCATCGTCTCGACCGGTGCCTCGGCACGCTGGCTCGGTATTCCGGGAGAAGAGAAACTCCGTGGTTACGGCGTGTCGGCCTGCGCTACGTGCGACGGGTTCTTCTTCAGGGATCGCGAGATCGCAATCGTTGGCGGCGGAGACTCGGCAATGGAAGAGGCCCTTTTCCTCACGAAGTTCGCATCGAAGGTCACGATCGTCCACCGACGCGACGAATTCCGGGCATCGAAGATCATGGCCCAACGTGCCATCGACCATCCAAAGATCGAGGTGATCTGGAACACCACGGTTGACGAGGTCCTCGGGGACGA
>Ga0316198_10000152_pt1 | contig 31222 bp, 24 predicted proteins | sample OudBieAanoxic_MG_FD_204935 | JGI IMG/M metagenome (GOLD analysis project Ga0316198, IMG submission 204935) | Coastal sediment microbial communities from Oude Bieten Haven, Netherlands - site A anoxic | ecosystem: Environmental > Aquatic > Marine > Coastal > Sediment | place: Netherlands... | reverse complement strand
CGCTTACTGAATGAGGCTGATAACGCACATTGGGTACAGTACAAGATCGATCAGCGCATCGATCATGTATTAATCGATGAATTTCAGGACACCAATCCAACCCAATGGCAATTGATTACCCCCCTGCTGGAGGAAATCGCCGCCGGCACCACTGAACGAGCACGCAGTTTCTTTCTCGTTGGTGATGAAAAGCAGTCTATTTACAGCTTCAGGCGTGCAAATCCGGAATTACAGAAACAGGCGTCCGATTATCTTGCCCAAACCATGTCAGCGGTTGAGGTCAAACTGGATTCTTCACGGCGTTCCTCGCCCGCCATCATTGAAACAGTAAATGCAATTTTCAGCCAGGATGAAATACAGCGGTACATGCCTGAGTTCCAGCTTCATAGCACTCATTTGCAGCATGTCCCCGGACAAACCTCGTTATTTCCGCTACACGAGCTCAGCGCGGATGATGAAGACCAGCCTGATGACTGCAATTCATTTCAGCTGAGAAACCCGCTGCTTGAACCCCGGACTGAAAACCTCAAGACCGCCCGTCAGGAAGAAGCACATCTAATCGCGGACCAGATCGGGAGACTGGTCAATGAACCGCTGCTGATCAGCGAAAAAGACGAGAATGATGAACACCGGGTTCGACCGATCGAGTTCGGTGACATCATGATCCTGATGCGAAATCGCACACACATCGGTGTGTATGAATCAGTATTCCGTGATCGCGGCATACCCTTCATTGGAAGCCAGCGCGGCAGCCTGCTCGACAACCAGGAGATACAGGACCTGGAGAAACTGCTGGACAGTCTGATAACACCTTTTAACAATCTGTCGATTGCACAGGTATTGAAATCACCTGTTTTTGCAGCGTCCGATACAGACCTCATCAGTATTTCACGGCTGCATAAGGACAGGAAATGGTACCAACGCCTGCTGAACATGGAAGCAGGTCTGGATGAGCAGCATCCATTAAGCCGTGCCGCTCGCCTGTTACCACGCTGGCAAAAACTTGCTGACACCATGCCGGTTCATGACCTGCTCGATCGTATCTTCGCGGAAGGCAACATCATTCAACGCTATGTATCTTCCGTACCACCCGCGCAACAGCAGCGTGTAAGAGCTAATTTACAACGATTTCATGAATTATCGCTCGAGCTCGACAGCGGCCGCTATCCAGGCTTGAGTCATTTCCTGCATTATTTACGCAGTATTCGTCAACACAGGGATGGTCGCCCGGATGAGCCCACTATTGCCCATGGCCAGTCATGCGTCAACCTGATGACCATCCATGCCAGTAAGGGACTCGAGTCGCCTGTCGTCATTCTGGCCGACTGCGATAACCAGGGCGGTCATAACAACGCATACACCGCACTGGTTGACTGGCCTGCAGAGAGCAGGAAACCGGTCAGATTCCAGCTGGTTACAGCTAAAGACAACACCGATGAAATCACCCGTGAGGTGCTGAAGCAAAAAGAACAGGCGCAAAAACGTGAAGAACTGAACCTGCTCTATGTTGCGATTACGCGCGCACGCCAGTATCTACTGGTTACCGGCAGCGCCAGCAAATCAAAATCCGGCTGGTATGAATACATCGAGACGGCGATGAGTTCCCTCACCACCGCTGACTCGAGTGGCGCTTATCATCTTGCTGCCGGCGATTACACTGGAGCAAGCATCAGCAAAGAAGAAACAACAGAAACAGACCTGGAGATCGCAGTCGATACACGCTTAACCAGACCGATAGTAAATGTAGCGGCAACAGAACACATGATTGCACCAAGCCTTGGCTCCCATGCAAGCAATGAAAGTTTTCATTCCGCGAATGACAACGAGGGCATCAGGCGAGGTACCGCAATTCACCGCGCTCTTGACCTCATGAGCCGTGTACCACCACTAAGCGCTGAACAGGCAAAACAGCAAATCAGGCATGAGTCCGCTCTTGCCGATAACAATAATGAACTGGATATCTGGATGGATGAGGCATGCAGGACTGTCAACAACAAGGATTTCGAATACATTTTCAAACCGTCCGCTTATCAGCAGGCACTGAATGAATTACCCGTGATGTATCAGCATAACAAGCGTCCAGTATATGGCGTTATTGACCGCCTGATTATCAATGACGACAATATCCTGCTGATAGATTACAAAACACACCAGGTTGAAATCGAGGCAGAGCTGGAGACACTGGCCGACACATTTCAAAATCAGATGCAGCTGTACCGCACAGCTGTCGAGAAGCTCTGGCCAGGCCTGAAAATAAAAAGCGGGCTGCTGTTTACACACAGCGCCCGCCTTATCTGGATCGACCGGGACGTGTAACCTGAAATCAAGTGCAATAACCCAGACTTGATCTGAAAGTGGTTGCAAGATTCCGAATGACTGACATCACCCGGATCAGACACTTTTCCGATGTTGTAAACAGTTATGATTTGCCGCGAAAAACGCACTAAAATGTAGGGAACATTTTGAACGCACGCCAGTGCGGCCCGCAGGGCGGAGCGCAGGACTGCGCGGAGTAACGAACGCGAATACTTTTATTTAAGCCATCATTCACCCGGGGTGGCCAGGCAACGGTCGCAACCCACCTGAATGCAGTAAAAGCAGTATGCAATACGCTTCGCTATCGCACATTCCGTCTCTGTAACTCACAAGCTCCCTCACCGTTTCAGTGGTTGCAAAAAGTAATTTTTTGCGACCTTTGCGTTTTTCGCAGCTAATGTTTTTTAAGTGATCAGCTGCCGGATTTTGCTGTCGATAAATTCAGCTTTTGCAGCTCGGCTATCAACTTGCCGGCAGGCACATAACCCGGCAGCATGCTGCCGTCCTGCAATATGATTGCCGGGGTACCACGCACACCGAGGCTTCTGGACACATTCAGATGTTCATTAATCGGATTTTCACAATCTTTTACTTCCACCTCTGCGCCCGCCTTGGCCAGATCCAGCGCTTCGTTGCGGTCTTTTGCACACCATACCGAAACCGTTGTCCTGAAATCACTCTTTCCTTTCAGTGGCATGAATATATAACGAACCTGTACACCACCAGCCATGTACTGATCCATCTCATTGTGTAAACGCCTGCAGTACGGGCAGTCAATATCGGTTACCACCGTGATTGTGTGCTTGATGGTTTCAGGTGTATAGACCACCATTTTGTCTTCACCCAGTTTCTCTATCTGTGAGAGACGGATCCCAGACATAGCATCTTCTGTGTAATTCTTTTTGGTTGAAAGATCGATCAGATTACCGTCAATCATATATCGCGCATCCTTGGTCATGTAAATGACCTGGCCGCCGATAATTACCTGGTAAATCCCCTCGACTGGTGTTTTTTCGATATATGAAGCTTGATACTGTGGCAGGGTTTTCGCCAATGACTGCTTCAGTTCAGCGATATCATCAGCAGAAACCTGTGTGGCCGCGCTGATCGTAATTAAGAGTGTAAATATACGTATTAGAGTGTTCATAATGTCAAATAGTCCTGGGTCCTCTGTCTAGACAGTGGCCATTATAGATAATTCCTTGCTGATTATAAAAAATTATTCACCTTAAATGAGCGGATTTCAGCTCATGCCCGTGGATGATGTTGATTATAAAGGTCACGCAGGCGCTGATCGGCGACATGTGTGTATATCTGGGTTGTCGAGATATCACTGTGTCCGAGCAGCATCTGTACGACCCTCAGATCGGCACCGTGGTTCAACAAATGTGTCGCAAAGGCATGACGCAAGGTGTGAGGAGACAGTTTTTCAGGATCTATGCCGGCGTGCACCGCGTGGCGCTTTATCATGTACCAGAATGCCTGCCTGGTCATTGCCTTGCCTCTCTGGGTGACAAAAACGGCATTCGTAGCGGCAGATTTGTTCTGCAATAACGATGGTCGCACATGTCGCGTATAGGCAGCCAGCCAATCGAGGGCCACTTCGCCAACAGGAACCAGCCGCTCTTTATTGCCTTTACCCATGATGCGCAGCACACCGGGTTCGATTGAGACCTGCGACAGCTGTAAATTAACAAGCTCCGAAACACGCAGACCGGTTGCATACAATAATTCGAGCATGGCGCGATCACGGTAGCCAATATCATTCCCTGTATCAGGCGCGTTGAGTAAATTAACAACCTGCTCCTCGTTGAGAGAAACCGGCAAAGGTCGCTCGGACTTTGGAGACTCAAGCAAGCGGGTTGGATCCTGGTCGATTCGCCTGTCACGCAACAACCAGGCATAGAACCTGCGTAATGTTGATAACAAACGTGCGGATGAGCGGCCTTTATATCCTTGTTCAAACTGACTTGCCAGATAACGCTGAACATCACCGGTGCTGACAGATGCCAGGCTATTATGACCAGCAGCAAGCCAGTATGAAAATCCTGCAAGGTCATTTCTATATGCGGACAGCGTGTTCTCGGTCAATCCATGCTCCATCCACAGATGATCTATGAATTGCTCAAGCAATTTCTGCTCATTTACCGGAATATTGTCTACTTTCGCCATATGTCCCCGACTACAGGCAATATACGCTATTGTTGCTCATTACCGGGAAGAATACACTGGATTCGAATATATATTTTTCAATATCACTTCAAATGGACAATAAAAGAGTCCACAGATGAACGCAGATAAACACAGATATAAAAAACATGTTATTTGTCCGCAAAAAACGCTAAGGACGCAAAAAGGATCAGAACTTATCGCCATGTTACTGTATTGTTCGCGTTCTTTGCGTTATTCGCGGATCATAAAACCTTTACGCACCTTGCGAACCATAAAAACAACCGCGCTTATCTGCGTTCATCTGTGGATAATTATTCTTTATGGATATGCGCAAGAGTCATATACAGCTACTCAGATGCAATAAAAAAGCCACCCACAGGGGGTGGCTTTTTCTCAGCCTGTTGAAGACATAACCTGCTAACTGTTATCCCTTCGATTTTTTAGAATTCATGACCTTGTCTATCTTGGCCATTTCCTTCTTTTGCCAGCGTTCAACAAATGCAGCTATCGCTTTTTCCTTCTTTTCAGCCATTTTTTCCAGCAGAACCTGGCGTTTCCTTGTTGCCATCACTTCTGCCTTGGCCTGTTTTAGCGCTGCATTGGTTGCGGCTATACGCTCTCTGATTTTTCGTCGAGCTTCTGCCGCAGCATCAAGCCTTTTCGGGCCCGCCGCTGTTTTTACTAGCGACGGCGAACTGCTTTTTTTCTGGCAGGCCTCTTCTTGGCGGTACGCTTGGCGACTTTCTTCTTCGCTTTGCGCTTGGCCACTTTCTTTTTAGCCACTTTCTTTTTAGCTACTTTCTTTTTAGCCACTTTCTTCTTGGCCGCTTTCTTCTTCGCCGTACGCTTGGCTACTTTCTTTTTAGCCACTTTCTTCTTGGCTGCTTTCTTCTTCGCCGTACGCTTGGCTACTTTCTTTTTAGCCACTTTCTTCTTGGCTGCTTTCTTCTTCGCCGTACGCTTGGCGACTTTCTTTTTAGCCACTTTCTTCTTGGCTACTTTCTTCTTCGCCGTACGCTTGGTTGGTCTCTTTGCAGTTACTTTCTTCTTCTTGCGTGCAGTAGTTTTTTTCTTAACTGCACGCTTAGCTGTAGTTTTCTTTTTACTTTTAGTTTTAGCCAAAGCCATTAGTGCATCCTCTATGTGTGAGTTACCAACGAGAGTATAAAACTAATTTTTAATTTATCAAATATTTTTTCAATTTAAAAACAAATAGTTTCCAATCAATTTATATAAATTAGGTATGAATTGTTGCCGTTTATGCAATCACGCTTAAACAAATGACAACATGAAAAAATATTTCGGGCATATCATTCGTTTATAACAATTGAAATTACAAAGACGATAACGAACCGGCATTTGCAATCGCTCATTACGGCAAGCCTTGTATTTAACAGCATGATTACGCTATGTAGCTCACATTAACCACTACATTGAATAATCAATCATTCATTGTGCGCAACATACATCCACGATATTTCTGAATAACCGCCGACACACTCAAACCCGCTACACAGCAACGTTTCAACCTTGTCCGCATATAATCCGCAGCCATAAAAAATGCCTGTTAGAGACATCTCCAACAGGCACAAACAACAGTGTCAAGATACGGAATACTATCCGCTTTGCTACATTATATAACTAGAACCTGAAACCGGATTGCAGGAAGGCGCCGAGTGAATCGCTTTGCGCCGCCAGCGCCACATCAAGATTGAATCCGAGCCAGAACCCGACACCCGCTGTATAAGTATTTTCTTTCGCCGCATCCGATATATCATCAGCAATATTCTTCTGGACGCCAACACGCAGCTGCATGAAATTAAGTATATTAAATTCACCACCGACAGAAACATTCTGGGTTTTCAGCGCTTGAAAGTCCTGGCTGGTCAATAACGCATCGTTTTCGATCAGATCAATATCCGCACCCAATGTAAGCATGTCTGTACGATACGCAATACCCAATCTTGCCTGGGTATCAAACGAGAACGTTGATGGGGCTCCTAATGAATTAATATAATTGATTTTATGTGACACCAGATTTGTTGCCACAAGACCAATCTGTGTATGCTTCGTTAACCCCATAACGAGACCTATATCCAATGTGGTGAAATCACCTAAATCTCTTGTGGAATTATCGATTAAATCACCCAGTCCTGTATCAACAGTAATGATTGGCTCTACTAAATAGAGATTATCGACCTTGACGTATTTAGGCTTGAGGCCAACGGCCAATTTTTGGCCAAATACCTGAAAATTCCTTGCGAACGACACACCAAGCTCTGATGTTAATACGCCTTCAAGCACCATATCATACTGAGCAGGATCGACTGGATCTGTCGTTATGACAGTTCCCGCAGCTATCGCATCTGAGCGAGCACTTAATGCAAACGCCCATTTCTCACCGGAAAAGCCAGTTGAGAACGCCAGTGTTGCTTCTGGCGCAATAACATCCCCCAGCATAGACTGTGCAATATCAACCGCTCTCAAAGCTTCGTTAAGGTCACCAGCCTCTCCATTGCTATAAGCTGTCTGGAAATCATCCATTTTGTCCACAAGGCCATCACCATCATAGAGATATGCGCCAACACCGAGTAATAATGAAAAATCTTCACGGCTTGGCTGAAATGACAGCATACCCGGATTGGCGAATGGTGCAGTTGCAATATCCGCTGTTGCGACCCTGACATTACCCATACCCAGAGATCTTGCCTCAAACGAAAAGGGCACAGCAGCAACCGATCCAGAGAAGACAGCCAGCAGAGCTACTGATAAAATTCTTTTATAATTATTCATACAACCCTCCGATTTCTTTCATTATCCTCACTACTAATGAGCATAGTGCAAAACAGGCTGTTATGTTTTCCGGATATACTGCCGGAATCACCAATGCAACATGATTTTCGAGTATCGAAGAATTATGACTGAGAACATTAAATACGCCGGACTGATGAGACGGATGTTGGCCATTATTTACGATCTTTTTCTGTTGCTGGCCCTGTTATACATTGCCACATCTGCTGTCATGGTATTCAATCAGGGCAACGCGATCGTGCCAGGACACCCCCTGTATGCTTTCTATGTCAGCTGTCTTTTAATCATCAGTTTTTGTTTTTATGGCTGGTTCTGGACACACGGCGGCCAGACGCTGGGAATGAAAACATGGAAAATGAAGCTACAGCGAAATAATGGAGATGCTGTCACATGGCCGCTCGCTTTTATTCGCTTTATTACAGCGGTGTTTTCGTGGTCAGCTGCGGGACTTGGTTTCTTCTGGTCGTTGTTTAACCCACAGAAACGCACATGGCATGATATTGCATCGAATTGTGTCCTCGTCGATCTCAGGCCGGATAAATGATTAAGCGCGCATATTGCACGAAGGATTTGGATTTTAGGGGCAGGCTGGCAAAGCAGGCTGAACGATCGCCCGCGGATTCATAGCAATAGCCATGGATCAAGGGGAATCGTTCAAGATGCGACGCCGGATTGTTCGTCTCATCAATGAGACTCACCCCTTCGGGGCTTGCGCGATATTTTGTTCCTGACAAAATATTGTTCATAAAACCAAATAGGGCAAAATGCAACAGCATGTAATCCGATTCGGTTGCCGAAACTGATTGTGAATGATAAATATCGATCATTTCACGTCCGCCTTCGTGCAATATGCGGGCTAACTATCTTATCCTCCTGATCAAAGCCACGGATATCGCAATCACCAGTAACGAAGGCAAGCCCGCACTCAATACCGGCGTGATGCCGTAGATGATGCCCATCTGGTTAATGACCCTGTTGAGCACGTAAAAAGCGACCCCGATCATTACACCTATCATTATGCGCCGGCCCGTTCCGCCAGTGCGTGAACTCGAAGTCAGCACGAGCGGAACCGCGATCATCAGCATGCCGACACTGGTCAATGGCGTAAAAACCTTTACCCAAAAAGCCAGCCAGAAAGAATCGGATTCGAGCTCGTTTTCATCCAGGTACAGGCTGTATTGCCACAACTCAATAGCCGACATGTCTTCAGGCTCCAGATTGAGCACATTGAACAGATCCGTACTTACCATCGCAGGCCATATTTCAGTTTCATTATGGATCGACTTAACGCTGTCTTTTGTGATCTCACTGCTGGTCACGTCCTGAAGATGCCACGCCTGGTCTTGTTCATCGTAATGCGCCTGCCCCGCAAATGTCGTTTTTTTCAGTCGTTGCTCGGCGTCTGTCTCATAAATAATGACATCCCTGAGCTGGACGTCAGGTAACACCGTCCCTATGTAAACAAAATTATCGCCATATTTTGACCATAAACCTTTTCTGTTGCCCGTGAGCACCCTGCCTTCCATGGCTTCAGCGCGCATTGTCTTGGCCGTGCTGATCGCTTCAGGCGCAAGAAACTCCCCTAACAGTACTGCGATGACGATTAGCAGGAAACCCGCTTTGAGTACAGCAACAGTAATGCGTGATAACGAGACACCGGCTGCACGAATCACCACCAGCTCGGAAGTGGACGCGAATGCACCCAGTGACAAAAGCCCCCCAAGCAACATGGCCGAAGGAAACACCTGGTAAAGAAGCTGGGGCAGGTTAAACAGCACGAATATTAATGCCTGCAGCGTACCGTAGTTGTTCGTGCCGACATCCTGAAGCTCTGAGACAAAACTGATAAAGGTAAATAAGGCCCCGAACACAAAAAGTGACATCATTGTTCCGCCAAAAATGGCGCGCGCAATATAACGATCAAGTATCAAGTGATTCTCTCGCGTGTTTTTTTACAGCAGTCCTGTTCTTTTTTGTAATCAGGCCGGCGCGTCTCAGCAATATGTATAAGGTAACAGCGCCAAGCACGTGCACCCACGAGGTCCCTATCCAGAAAGGGACTATACCCTTTGAGATCCATGCCTTGCCAACACCCAGCAGGTTGGAGTAAATAAGGTAAAGCAGTATGCCGAGTGCAAGCTGGGAATAACGCCCTCCTCTTGGCTTGGTCTGGCTCAAAGGCAGCGCCATCATGACAATAATCAATGTTGCAAACGGCAAAGAAATGCGCCAGTCGAGCTCCGCCTTGTGTTCCGGCTTGTCTGAATTCCACAGCTCTTTTGTTGATAATGCCTGTACGCGCAAGGGGAAGCTCCTGTCTTCCGGCGCAGGCACGAGCACACCATACTCTGAATATTCAATGATCTGATAGTCTGACTCTCCGGGCGAACCTATATAATGATGCCCCTGTTCAAAAGATATGTAATCCAGCCCGGTATCATGTGTTACGCTTTTCGCCGCACTTGCCAGGTCAATGTGCGTGCTTCCATCCTTGTTAAAACGCTGGAATATATTACTCATTGATTTTCCATCCTTGCTGATATCTTCCATGTAAATCACTGCCTCACCATCCGGAGTCCGATTGAAACGCCCTGCCACAAACGTGCTGATAATGCTGACTTTACGGATATCCGCATTAATGTCGGCGCGCTGCAGTGCTACCCACGGCCGCATGTAAAGCATCATCAACAGCACCATCAGGCTGATCGGCAGCGCCACCATCAACATCGAACGGAACCAATGTTTTGGCCCGATACCTCCTGACATCATCGCGGTCATTTCACTGTCCATATACAGGCGACTCAAGGCCAGCAATACGCCGAGAAAAAGGCTGACCGGAATCAACAACACGATCACTTTCAACTGACTGTTTATGAATAGCGGCAGCACGGTCGAGGTCGTCAATTCGCCTTTCAGAAACCATTTCAGAAATTGCACGATTTCAACACTGGTCACCACGATCAACAGCACAAACATGACAGCCAGCCAGGTCGTGATGACTTCTTTGACTATGTAACGATCGATTATGCTGATGCCGAAACTCATGACCGAATTATCACATTGACTGCGTGTCGTTGACCAGCATATGAGAAAAATTACAGGGTATTTGAGCCCGGGGATAAATCAATCATGAAAAATGAAGGTGAATTTCATACAATGGCCCGATTTATACGATTTCTTTGGAGCAAACATGGAATATACCGTCAAAAGCGGCAGCCCGGAAAAACAGCGCATCGGCTGTGTCGTAGCGGCTGTTTATGCACCCAGAACGCTGTCTGCCGCTGCTAAAACTCTCGACAAGGCCAGTGGCGGCCTGATCTCCAACCTGGTCCGACGCGGCGAACTCGAAGGCGAGCTGGGCGCTACCCTGCTGTTGCATAATATTGAAAACACGCTGTGCGACCGTGTCTTGCTGATTGGCTGCGGCAAGGAGAAGGAAATTGATACCCGGACCTTCAGAACAATCAACAGCACCATGGCCGCGACGCTCAAATCCAGCGGGACAACCGAGGTGGCATCTTTCCTGACCGAGATTCCGGTCAAACGCAGAAGCCTGGCATGGAAAATCCAGCAATCGATTGAAGCGATCGACGAGACACTGTACACCTTCAATCAACTCAAGTCTGAACAGACACCACCCCGCCGGCCATTACGCAAGTTTATTTTCAGTGTGTCGGGTCGCGGTCAGCTGACTGAGGGCGAGGAAGCCGTACGCCGTGGCATGGCAATTTCCACAGGGATCAAGCTGGCCAAGGATCTTGCAAACCTGCCGGGCAATATCTGCACCCCTGATTACCTGGCGCAACAGGCGGTCACGATGCAAAAGCAGTTCCCGAAAACCAGGGTCAGCGTGCTTGATGAAAAAGAGATCGAAAGCCTTGGTATGGGTGCTTTCATGTCTGTGACCAGGGGCAGCACACAGGACGGCAAGATGATTACTATTGAATACAAGGGCGGAGACAGGAAGCAAAAACCCGTCGCGCTTGTTGGTAAAGGCGTCACTTTCGATTCAGGCGGCATCAGCCTGAAGCCGGGTGCGGCAATGGACGAGATGAAGTACGACATGTGCGGCGCTGCAAGCGTGCTCGGCGCCATCTCTGCCTGTGCGGAACTGCTGCTTCCTGTAAATATCGTTGGCATCATACCAACTGTCGAGAACATGCCGGACGGGATTGCCAGCAAGCCCGGCGACATCGTCACCAGCATGTCAGGGCAAACCATTGAGATTCTTAATACCGATGCTGAAGGCCGCCTGATCCTGTGTGACGCCCTGACCTATGCAGAAAAATTCGATCCTGAAGTCGTTATCGATATCGCAACGCTGACCGGCGCATGTGTCGTTGCTTTGGGTGCGCATCCGGCCGGCTTGCTGGGCAACCACAAGCCGCTCATCCACGACCTGCTGAAAGCCGGCAAAAGCAGCGGTGACCGCTGCTGGGAACTTCCATTGTGGGATGATTACCAGGAACAGCTGGACAGTAATTTTGCAGACATCGCAAATATTGGCGGCAAGGGCGCCGGAACAATCACGGCCGCCTGTTTCCTGTCACGTTTTGCAAAAAAATACCATTGGGCGCATCTTGATATTGCCGGCGTCGCCTGGAAAAGCGGCAAGGAAAAAGGCGCAACCGGACGTCCGGTAAGTTTACTGGTACAGTACATACTTCAGCGCCTGAACGTCCACAAGAAATAAATCCGGCATGACCCAGAAAAGCAAACCGCGCATTGATTTTTACAAGCTGAACAGTCAGAACAGAACCCGCATCAATCGATTCTGCTGCCAGCTTGCTGACAAGGTCGTAAAAATGGGAAATCCGGTTTTCGTCAGGACAAAAGACGCAGCTGAATCGCGCCTTCTGGATGACATCATGTGGACCTTCAGTGACAGCAGCTTTGTTCCACATGCCATTCAGGGTGACACTGAAGATACCGATGCACCCGTGATCATAGGTCACAGCGCATCCGCATCAAAGGCTTATCTTTTGATCAACCTGAGTGGTGAATTCCCCGAAAACACGCTGAACTACGAACGTATTGCCGAGATCATAAGTGACGCACCTGAGAATCTTCAACAAGGCCGAGCACGCTACTCAGCCTATAAGAAAGATGCATACCCACTGCACTATCATGAAATAACATCCTGATCACGATCCTATGCCAGACAACCACACGAACCTGCCGATCCTCGACGACATCATCAAACCCGGCGACACTGACAAGGCAGTGCATCAGCCTTCGAGCAAGGTACAGAGCTCATTATGGTCCGGTGGTGAAACAAACACCCCATCAACAGCCCGTTCCGATGCCGAAACCAGCGCACCCCCTGCAACTGATGACCAGCCTGACACCATCGAGGTGTTTACAGACAATCAGTCCGCTATCGATGCCATCGAACAAATGGAAAACCCGCCTGATACAGAAACGGATGGCGAGCTCGCTATAGCTGAACCGGTGCCGGATGAGATCCATGCAGAAATGGATGAAACCCGGGCCTCCGCCACTAATGCACCGGATCTCGATGCATTGACCGAGGAAATACTGTTTAACATGGTACCCGAGATAGAGCAGCTGCTCAGGGATAAAATCCGGCAAACGCTCAACAGGCATTTCTCCGGCGAAACCGGGTCCGACTGATGCGGACAACACCCTCTGTCATAGGCTATCCGCGGTGCATGCGGTATAATCCCGCGCTTTTAATAAATAATAATGAGCGCCCTCGAAAAGCCCATGGACAAGACCTACGACCCGCAAGCGATTGAACAGAAGTGGTACCAGACCTGGGAACAGAACGGTTACTTCAACCCTGACGCAGCAAGCTGGAAACAGGGACGGCGCGACAGCTACTGCATCATGATTCCACCGCCCAACGTCACCGGGCGACTGCACATGGGGCATGCTTTCCAGGACACCATCATGGATGCCCTGATCCGCTACCATCGCATGAAGGGAGACAAAACCCTGTGGCAGGTTGGTACAGATCATGCGGGTATCGCCACCCAGATGGTTGTTGAGCGCCTGATCAATGCCGAAGGAAAAAACCGCCACGACTTCGGGCGGGAAAAATTCATCGAAAAAGTCTGGGACTGGAAAGAACATTCCGGTGGCACCATAACCAGTCAGCTTCGTCGCATGGGCGCCTCTCTTGACTGGTCGCGCGAACGCTTCACCATGGATGAAGGCCTGTCCAAAGCTGTCAACGAGGTGTTCATACAGCTGTATGAAGAAGGCCTGATTTATCGCGGCAAGCGCCTGGTTAACTGGGACCCGGTTCTGCACACGGCAGTTTCAGACCTCGAAGTGCTTTCAACAGAAGAAAGCGGCCACATGTGGCACATGCGTTATCCGCGCAGCAACGGCGCCGGCCACATTGTTGTCGCCACAACCCGACCCGAAACCCTGCTCGGCGACTGCGCTGTTGCCGTACATCCAAGCGATGAACGCTATAGCTACCTGCTGGGTGAGTATCTTGATCTGCCATTGACCGGCAGGCGAATTCCAGTCATTGCCGACGAGCACGTGGATCCCGAGTTTGGCACCGGTTGTGTCAAAATCACGCCGGCACATGACTTCAACGACTACCAGGTCTGGCAGCGCCACAGCAACAAAAATGAATTGCGTGAAATGATCCATGGCGGCCTGATTAATGTATTCACCATTGACGCCGCCATTCGCGATAATGAGGAAAACGAAGGCGAGCTGTTGCCCGCCAAATACATCGGCATGGATCGCTATGATGCGCGCAAGCAAATCGTTGCCGATCTCGAAGCCGCTGGCCTGCTTGAAAAGGTCGACGATCACAAACTGATGGTGCCGAGGGGCGATCGCTCACATGCCGTGATCGAGCCCTACCTGACAGATCAATGGTACGTCAGCGTAAAACCGCTGGCGGAACCGGCCATCAAGGCGGTAGAAATCGGTTACATCAAATTTGTACCGGATAACTGGAAAAACACCTATTTCGAATGGATGCGCAACATTGAAGACTGGTGCATCTCGAGACAGATCTGGTGGGGTCACCGAATTCCCGCCTGGTATGATGATGTCGGCAATGTGTATGTTGGACACGATATCGACGAAGTCCGCGAAAAAAACAGGCTGCCGGCCGACTTTGCATTGACGCAGGACGAGGATGTGCTCGACACCTGGTTCTCATCGGCACTCTGGCCTTTCTCCACACTGGGCTGGCCCGATAAAACACCCGAGCTGGAAACTTTCTACCCGACCAATGTGCTGGTCACCGGTTTTGACATCATTTTCTTCTGGGTTGCACGCATGATCATGATGGGGCTGAAGTTCATGGGTGATGTCCCGTTCCACGAAATCTATATTCATGGACTGGTACGCGATGCCGAAGGTCAGAAGATGTCGAAATCGAAAGGCAACGTACTGGACCCGATCGATGTTGTCGACGGCATTGGTCTTGAAGACCTGGTTGCGAAAAGAACCAGTGCAGTAATGCAACCGCACATGATCGCTCGTATCGAAAAACTGACACGCAAGACTTTCCCTGAAGGCATCCCTGCATTTGGCACCGATGCACTGCGTTTCACCTTTGCTGCACTCGCAACCACCGGTCGAGACATCGTACTGGCGCCATCACGCATCGAAGGCTACCGCAACTACTGTAACAAGCTGTGGAACGCAACACGTTACGTATTAATGCAAACCGAAGAAAAAGATACCGGGATCGACAATGATAATGCCGAACTTTCACTGGCCGACCGCTGGATCGTCTCACGCTTGCAGCATATCGAACAGAACATAGAAAAGCATATCAAGAACTACCGCTTCGATCTTTATGCACAGGAACTGTATGCCTTTGTATGGGAAGATTACTGCGACTGGTACCTGGAGCTTTCCAAGCCCGTGTTATTCAATGAAGACACACCTGAGACAGCCCAGCGCGGCACACGACGTACGCTGGTGCGCGTGCTGGAAACTATACTTCGGCTGAATCATCCCATCATGCCATTCATCACGGAAGAACTCTGGCAGAAAGTCGCACCGCTCGCCGGCAATGAAATGAGTTCGGCGGGCGCAACCATCATGAACCAGCCATTCCCAGAAGCGGACCCAAATCAAATTGATAATGCGGCAGAAGATGAACTCGAGTGGGTGAAGATATTCATCAGTGGTGTACGTAAAATACGCTCGGAAATGGACATAGCTCCGGGCAAAGCACTGCCGGTGCTGCTGCAGCACGCGAGCGAACAGGATAAAAACATCTTCAACCATAACCAGGCATTTATCACCTCTCTGGCCAAGCTGGAATCAATTGAATGGCTCGATACCGATAGCAAGGCGCCGGAATCCGCCACTGCACTGGTTGGTGAAATGCAGATCCTGATCCCGCTGGCCGGACTCATTGACAAGGAAGCAGAGCTTGCCCGTCTTGATAAGGAAATAGCAAAGCTTGTCGTCAACCTGGATAAGGGTCAGGCGAAGCTGCAGAATTCGGGTTTCGTCGATAAAGCACCCGCGGCTGTTGTTGAAAAAGAACGCCAGCGTGTTGAGGAAATGGACAGGGCAAAACAACAGCTCGAACAGCAGGCGGAGAAAATACGCGCACTGTAAGGCGGGTACTGGATACTGGTAACTGGGAAAACATATCATTAAGATGCGGTCTACCTGATACCAATGGATAATCGGGTTTCTCCCAGTACCTAGCACCTAGCACCTAGTACCTGGCTACTGATGTTATAGACTTGCATTGCCGCATAAGTGCACGGTAATCTGATAATTCTATTCATTACAATGGCAATCGTCTGATGCAGACCCCCGACAAGCAACAACAGATCATTCAGACCCATGCCGGCCTTATTCTTGGCGTGGTTCAGTGTATTCAGAATTCCGAGCTGAGGCCACAAATGGAACAGGCATTGGCCTTATCAGAACAAAATGGCTGGGACAAGCTCGTTGCCGCTATCCGCAAGATACTGGATGGCAGCAGGGACCAGAGCATACTGAATGGCCTGGATGATGAAGATACGGTTATTGCATCCGCCATCCTGCGCGGACTGCAGGACCCGAACACCTTGCCAAAACCCGAAGAAAAACCCGACGCCACCCTGGCAGCACCGATGCTGGCCGCGCTAATCAATGATGCAAGGCGCGGCGACCATAATGCAGTGATCATGCTAGGGGGTATGGCGGAGCAGATGTCCATGGCCGGTGGCGACATGGCCAACATCGGTGCGATTTTGAAGGACATGATCGACGGTGAACGCAATACCGATAAGCTATGCGACAAGGTCGGGCCACAGGGTGAATCGTTGATTGTGCAGATACTGGAAGAACTGGGCAAGCTGGAAGTTCATTAGCTTGTTACTTTGATCATCTTACCAGCCCATTTGCATTTTTTTGAATTATATTAGCGCGTGTAATTAAGCATTAGTTTCGCTCCTGCTGGAGCGAGTTGCTTTGTAAATCACATCCCTGTGATTTACCCTGCGGGTCTGCTTCGCAGCACAAATTCATTCCGGATGAATTAGTCTTTACTCGTGTAAGAAAGTAACCAAAGAAACACGTCCCGGGCGCTCGTGCTTCGCATGCCCGTAGGGTGGATTAGGCGTTAGCCGTAATCCACCGGATCGTCTCGGTGCAATACGCTACGCTATTGCACCCTACACGTTATTAAAAGCTGTCCACTTCGGCTGGCTCAGGACAGGCTTAAGCGAGCTTGACGGGAGGGACTCTCTCCCCGTGAAGTTTGCCGAGGCATTCGGCTTTGGTAGGGCCAAGAAAATATTTTTTTGGTCGACAGGGACGTCGAATTTAGTCCTGTCAAGTCAGGACGGCCCGTAGCCAAAGGCGAATGCCTCGGGAACCCGAAGGGCAAACGGGTCGGGGCGGCGTTCTTTTGGTTACTTTTCTTACGCTGTTGTAAGAAAAGTAACTCGCCATCAAGGCGAAACCAAATGTTTAATTACACGTAATAACGAATCAAAAAAGAATGCAAATGAGTTAGCTACGTAGCCTGGATGGAGCGCAGCGTAATCCGGGAAATTCCGGCTGCATTGAAAAGCCCCGGATTACGTTTCACTCCATCCGGGCTACGGTATACTGGTTCCCCTGGTAGCCACACAATCAGATAGCACCGCTGCTAACACAACTCCTACAAATCCAGATCCCAGCCACCGCCTTCTTCCTTGCAGAACGTCCTGTTCACGGTCTTTAGCCTTTCACCTTTCTTGTATCCATCATAGAACAGGGTGCGACACTCCAGGGTTGTAAAATCTTCTTCCCTGGTAGATTCGGAAACAAGTTTGATCGTGGCAGAAAAACCGCTGTCGGGATTACTGACTTCTTTAGTATCTCCTTTAACACCGTTATTCAAAAAATAGAGTGCCGTAGTTTCAATCAGATCAATATCTTTTTGCGTAAGCTGCTCGATCTCCTCATCACTCATACCGGTGACCGCTTTTCCCGCATCACCGACCAGTGTAAATGGTGTGGTCATCAAACCCTTGAAAAAGCCACTGACTGCCCCGCTACTGGCTTCCTGTCCAGCCACCCGAGCCCTGTCAATCATAGCATCGGCCCTGTCCAGTAACGGTGGTATCGATTCTCGCGTGGTTTCAACTTCTTTCAATACTTTTGGGATCAGTGGCCGGGTAGCCTCGATTTCATTTGACATGACCACAACCGCATTCGAGGCCTTGTCCGCACTCTTGAGAACGGCGGGGATTTCCTTTCTTACCGCTTCGACTTCTTTTAATACTGGCGGGATTTGTTGACGTGTTTGTTCGACTTCCTTGAGTATGGGCGGTATCTGTAGACGGGTCTGTTCGACTTCCTTGAGTATAGGCGGCACCAGCTTCCTGGTTTCTTCTATTTCGTGCAGTATGTCCGGGATCAGATCACGAATTTCAACCACTTCGCTGATTATGGGCCCGACGTGCTCGCTGGTATGATCTACGCTGGTGAGTATATCCGGGATCTGCGTGCTGACACGAGACACTTCGTAGGCAAAGTATATCAACGCAGCGGCAAGAGCGAACATCGCCAGTGACAACACATAGGTAGCAAAAAGTTGTGCACCCGATTTTGCAGAATCTGTCATGGATGGTTCCGCTCCGTTTTTCTAACAGTTAACCAAGCATACCACCAACCGTACTCAAGCCTTGCGCAGATGAAACCGCCGGAGATCAGATGTGTGGCAGTCCCCTTTATAGACATTGCGTTCAGGCGGCTGCCGGCAGCATCTCACTCCGGCGCTCAAGCACTGTATCAACAAACTGCTGATAACCCGCAGCTACAGCTGCAAACATCGCAGGAATGTCTACACCCGGACCGTGCATTGTATGATCGAGAAAATCAAGTCGTGACGAACAAACACCCCATGGCAATACGACAGGATTTATGATCAATTCCTGAAAATTCGGCCATGCTGCCCAGGGCCTTTTGTTGATTCGCACATTTGTATCACAACAAGATGGTTCATCACAGCTAAAGCAGTTGTGAAAAACCGGAATTGTGCAAACAATCAGGCGTAGATGCCGTGCTCACGCGTTGCCAGGAAACGGATTTCAGGCCATTTTTCCATGGTCATTTCGAGGTTCACCCGGGTTGGCGCAATATAGGCGAGATCACCGGCATGATCGAGCGCAAGGTTGGCGCTATGCCTGTGTTTGAATTTGGCAAGTTCCTTGTCATCGTCACACTCCACCCAGCGCGCCGTGGTCACGCTGACATTCTCGAAACTGCAGTCAACACCGTATTCATCCTTGAGGCGGTGCTTGACCACTTCAAACTGCAATACACCGACGGCGCCCAGTATCAGGTCATTGTTATTAAGCGGCCTGTAGAGCTGTGTTGCACCTTCTTCACACAACTGTATAAGCCCCTTCTGCAGCGCTTTCATTTTCAGCGGATCTCTCAGTTGCGCACGTCTGAACAATTCAGGCGCGAAGTTTGGTATACCGGTGAAAGCCAGCTCCTCGCCCTGGGTAAATGTATCGCCGATACGCATGGTGCCGTGATTATGCAAACCGATAATGTCACCGGTATAGGCCTGCTCCACGTGTTCGCGGTCCGAGGCCATGAAAGTCAGTGCATCGGCCAGCTTGATGTCCTTGCCGATGCGCACGTGCCTGACTTTCATGCCCCTGTTATACGTGCCGGAACAGATGCGCACAAACGCAATCCGGTCACGATGTCCCGGGTCCATGTTGGCCTGAATTTTAAATACAAAACCGGTGAATTTTTCTTCTTCAGGCATAACGATCCGGCTTTGAGCTTCGCGTGAGCGTGGTGCGGGTGCAAAATCATCCAGCGCATCCAGCAGCTCCTTCACACCGAAGTTATTGATACCGGAGCCGAAAAATACCGGTGTCATTTCACCACGATTATAGGCGTCGATATCAAACTCATGACTGGCACCCTTGACCAGCTCGATTTCCTCGCGCAGTTCTGCGGCTATTGTGCCAAGTATTTCATCGAGTTCAGGATTATCCAGGCCCTTGATGACATCACCCTGCTGCACCTTGCCTTCGTGGGTCGCGCTGAACAGATGCACACTGTCTTCAACAAGATTGAATACGCCCTTGAACTGCTTACCCATGCCAATGGGCCAGGTGATCGGCGCGCACTGGATGTTAAGGATTTCCTCGATTTCGTCCATTAAATCGATAGGATCACGCGCTTCGCGGTCCATTTTATTGACGAAGGTAATAATTGGCGTGGTGCGCAAGCGGCACACATCCATCAGCTTGATGGTGCGCTCTTCAACACCCTTGGCGGCGTCGATCACCATCAAGGCAGAGTCCACGGCCGTGAGGGTACGATAGGTGTCTTCAGAAAAGTCGGCGTGTCCCGGGGTATCCAGCAAGTTGATGATACTGTCCTCGTGGGGGAACTGCATCACCGAAGACGTCACCGATATACCGCGTTGTTTTTCCAGCTCCATCCAGTCGGATGTGGCATGTCTTGCCGCCTTACGCCCTTTCACAGTACCCGCGAGCTGAATCGCACCACCAAACAACAACAGCTTTTCAGTCAGCGTGGTCTTACCCGCATCAGGGTGTGAAATGATGGCGAAAGTCCGCCTGCGATTGACTTCTTCTAGGTATGGCATGGGCGGGGAATTATACACGTGTTCATGCACACGTGGTATTTAACGCAAAGGACGCAAAGGACGCAAAGAAAAATATTTATCAGGTTTATTTCGATATCCAGAACGTAGGGTGCAATAGCGAAGCGTATTGCACCGAACAACACCCGGTGGATTACGGCTAAAGCCTAATCCACCCTACACTGGGACCGAATAGAAGCGCAACATAAAACATATACCTTTGCGGCCATTGCGTTTATGGAACTACCCGGCAAACTAGATACCAAGCATCGGGTCATAATCAGTGACCAGACTTTTCGCCAGGATGATCGCATCTTCCCGACCATCATGATCAGGATAATATCCGCTGCGTACGCCCAGTTCATGAAAATCGGCTGACATGTATAGCTGCATAGCAATAATATTGGATTGTCGCACTTCGAGCAGGATGGTGTCTGCGCCTGAATCTCTTGAAGTTTGAGTGAGATGATTCAGCATTAAACGGCCGATACCCCGACGCTGATAATCAGGATGCACACATAGATTCAACACGTGCGATTCTGCGCCACTGAGCATGGCGATCCCATGCGCAACAACAGTGCCGCTATCTTCATATACCCAACAACTGTAACCAACTCTGAGGCAATCCCGAAAAATACCCAATGTCCAGGGATGTTCATAAGCCGCAACTTCAACATCAATGACGCTCCCCAGGTCATCGTTCGTCATCTCGCGAATATTATTACCGCGAGCAAGCTGCGCTTTCAGACTGTCAGTTTGGACTGCCATCACTGTCTAATAAATATTTAATCCGTTTCAGGTCCTGCCATGACTTGCGCTTGTCAACGGGTTTGCGCAGCAGGTACGCTGGATGATAACTAACAATTAATGGAATACCTGCATAATTGTACTGTTTACCGCGTAGAGCACCAAGACTTTGATCGGTATTTAACAGTTTATGGGCCGCTATGCGCCCTAGCGCAAGAATAACACCAGGCTGAATCAGCTCTATTTGCTGCCGTAACCATGAATCACAGGCCTCCGCTTCTTCAGGCTTCGGATCTCGATTATTGGGTGGACGGCACTTCAGTATATTGGCGATATAGACCTGATCACGCTGAAAACCGATAGCTGCGAGCATCGCATTCAACAACTGCCCGGCTCGCCCGACAAAAGGCTCGCCCTGCAGATCCTCGTCCCTGCCGGGTGCCTCGCCGATAATCAGCAAATCAGCATTTTTATTGCCCACACCAAACACCGTTTGGGTCCGCGACGCATGCAGCTCACATTTTGTACAGCTCGACACAGCCTGCTCCAGCTGCTGCCAGACTATATCCCGATTTGCGGGTGCTTCAGTTTCCATGTCATCAGGCTGCTGTTCGAGCGACTGCCATACCTGTATCCCCATTGTGTCCAGGTAATAACGACGTACGTCCTCCGCCAGCATACAACCGGCCTGATTGTTTTCGATGGTTGCCATCAAATTAAGGCCTTAGCCACATATTGCACAAAAAGTCCGGCATAAATAGTTCATACATCGCCATGCTGTGGATGCTCACGCTCTTCAGACTGCATTAACTTGTTGAGTGCATTGATATATGCATTTGTAGAAGCAATCACGATGTCGGTATCCGCACCCTGCCCGTTTACAATACGTCCTGACTTTTCCAGCCTAACTGTCACTTCACCCTGGGCATCAGTACCGCTGGTAATATTATTGACCGAATACAGCTGCAAACTGGATTCGCTGTGTACGACTGACTCGATCGCCCTGAAAGCTGCATCCACCGGCCCGCTGCCATCAGCAGCCGCCTTGATTTCCGTGCCATCAATTTCGAGCACGAGCGTTGCATTTGGCGTTTCACCGGTTTCCGAACACACATGAAGACTGACCAGCTTGAAGCGCTCATTTTCAATCGCCCAGTTGCTGTCAGCCACCAGCGCCTGCAGGTCCTCGTCATAGACTTCATGTTTTTTGTCCGCCAGGTCCTTGAAACGCGAAAATGCGGCGTTGAGATCATTTTCCGAGTTGAATTCGATATTGAGCTCATGCAGACGCGTCTTGAACGCGTTTCTACCTGAATGTTTACCCAGCACAATTCGATTGGCTGCCCAGCCAACATCCTGTGCACGCATGATTTCATAGGTTTCCCTGCTCTTGAGCACGCCATCCTGGTGAATGCCTGACTCATGCGCGAACGCATTGGCGCCGACTATCGCTTTGTTGGGCTGTACCGGGAAGCCGGTGATTCCTGCAACAAGACGCGAACACGGCACGATCTGGGTAGCATCGAGCGAGCTATCGCAGTTGAAAATATCCTGTCGCGTGCGCACTGCCATGACGACTTCTTCCAGCGATGCATTACCCGCGCGTTCGCCAAGCCCGTTAATCGTACATTCGACCTGGCGCGCACCATTGAGCACGGCAGCCAGTGAATTGCCGACAGCAAGACCAAGATCATTATGGCAATGCACGGAGAAGATCGCCTTGTCCACATTCGGTATGCGCTCGATCAGGGTTTTGATCAACCCTCCAAACTGGTGCGGAATGTTATAGCCAACGGTGTCCGGAATATTGATGGTACTGGCGCCGGCATCGATGACCGCTTCGATAATCCTGCACAGGAAGTCAGTCTCGGATCGCCCGGCATCTTCAGGGGAGAATTCGACATTGTCGGTAAATCTACGCGCCAGCTTGACCGCCTTCACCGCCTGTTCGACAACCTGGTCGGGCTGCATACGCAGTTTCTTCTCCATATGTATGGGTGAAGTGGCAATAAAGGTATGAATTCGTGCTGAACTGGCATGCTGCAGCGCCTCGCCTGCCCGCTTGATGTCCTTGTCCAGTGCACGCGCAAGACCACACACTGTGCTGTCCTTGATGGTTTTGGCTACAGCCTCGACTGATTCGAAATCACCCTGGCTGGCAATAGGAAATCCGGCTTCGATGACATCAACGCGCATGCGCTCAAGCGCCTTGGCGATGCGCACTTTCTCATCTTTCGTCATCGAGGCGCCGGGGCTTTGCTCTCCATCACGAAGTGTTGTATCAAATATGACAAGTTTGTCGTTACTCATGACCTGCTCCGCAGTATGTTGCGATTTTAATAGTGTGTGGGCGCGTATCGCCTCGCCAGGACTTTCTATTCTGCCTTACGGCAGTAGCAGGAAAACAGGCAGGAAGACAGGCAGAGATGCGAAGGCAAAAAACGCTGCTTTGACAGACAAGGCATCATAATGGTGTGAAACAGCTTGTTGTGTTGAACCATTCATTCGATGTTTTTTGCGATTGTCACCTATGGCAGTAAATATAACGACTCTATTTCAAAGAAACAAGTAGCTAGCTCGCATATTGCACGAAGGATTTGGATTTTAGGGGCAAGCTGGCAAAGCAGGTTGGACGATCGCTCGCAGATTCATAGCAATAGCTATGGATCAAGGGGGATCGTTCAAGATGCGACGCCAGATTGCTCATAAAACCAAATAGGACAAACTGTAACAAGGACTAACACTGTAATTCTAGTGCAGGTGGTTAATATGCAAACAAGTCCCGAGATTTCCTGTCTGCCTTCGTACAATATGCGTGCTAAACCTCATTCAGCTCTTTGAGAGCGCTTACGGAACCGACGCATGAGCGCAATCACGGGACCCGAGAGAGCGTATAAAAAGAAACCGCTAAACAGCACAACCGGCGGGTCAATCGCTAAAAACACAAAAACCAGCACCACAACCAGTATCACAAAGAACGGGACCCTGTTCTGAAAGTCGACATCCTTGAAGCTGTAGTAGGATATTTTGCTGACCATCAAGGCGCCGGTGATGACGGTCAGCGGCCATGCCAGATGCGCAACAGTCCCGCCCTCGATACCCGCGTCAAAACACACCCAGACCATACCGACGATCACCGCCGCCGCCGATGGGCTGGGCAGACCCTGAAAGTAGCGCTTGTCGGTACTGCTGGCCTTGGTGTTGAACCGCGCAAGACGCAGAGCGGCTGCCACAGCATAGATAAAAGCCGCCAGCCAGCCCAGCTTGCCCAGCTGCCAGCTGACATCGCGCATGGATGACAACGACCACTCATACATGACCAGCGCAGGCGCGAGGCCGAACGACGCCAGGTCCGCAAGGCTGTCGTATTCGGCGCCGAATTCGCTCTGGGTATTCGTCATGCGGGCGACACGGCCATCGATACCATCGAGGATCATGGCAATGAATACCGCTACAGCGGCATGTTCAAACTTGTCGTTGGTAGCCGCGACAATGGCATAAAAACCGAAAAAGAACGCGGCCGTGGTGAACAGGTTAGGCAACAGATAGATGCCGCGCCTTCTTTTTGCTTGAGTCTCGTCTTCCATAGCCAAAGAATAGCCTATTTAAGCAATGACCGAAATAGAAAAGACCGAAGTAAACGCAAAGGCGCTAAGGCGCAAAGAACGCAGAGAAAAGCTTGTGTTTATGAAAATACACGGCCCTTGCGGGCCGTGTTTGTTTAATACTCAGAGTTCAGGGTGGATTAGGCTTTTGCCGTAACCCACCGGGTGCCGACCGGTGCAATACGCTTCGCTATTGCACCCTACACTTGAAAGGTTTCCTTTGCGTCCTCTGCGCCTTTGCGCCTTTGCGTTAAGAGCAGCTGCTCTTGGCATCAATTCTTTGATTTATCGACGATCTTGTTCGACTGTATCCACGGCATCATGCCGCGCAGTTTCGCACCGGTAACTTCGATTGGATGCTGGCGCGTTTTTTCACGCAGTGCTTCCAGGTTGTTACCGCCGGATTTCATTTCTTCGATGAACTCTCTGGCAAACTCTCCGCTCTGAATTTCACCCAGGATTTTTTTCATTTCCGCCTTGGTACCCTCGTTAACGACACGCGGACCACGGGTAACATCACCGTATTCAGCCGTGTTGGAGATCGAGTAACGCATATCGGCAATGCCACCCTGGTACATCAGATCAACTATGAGCTTGAGCTCGTGCAGGCATTCGAAGTAAGCCATTTCCGGCTCATAACCGGCTTCAACCAGTGTTTCAAAACCCGCCTGGACCAGTGCGGTTGTGCCACCGCAAAGAACGGCCTGCTCACCGAACAGGTCTGTTTCTGTTTCTTCGCGGAATGTTGTTTCAATGATACCGGTACGACCGCCGCCAATCGCAGAAGCGTATGACAGCGAAATATTCTTCGCATTGCCGGAAGCATCCTGGTAAACAGCGATAAGATCAGGGATACCGCCACCGTTGACGAACTCACTGCGCACCGTATGGCCTGGCGCCTTGGGCGCAATCATGATGACATCGAGGTCTTCTCGCGGCTTGATGGCGCCAAAATGAATATTAAAACCGTGGGCAAACGCCAGTGCGGCGCCCTGCTGGATATTCGGCTCGACCTGCTCGGTATAGAGCGCCGCCTGGTGTTCGTCCGGTGCCAGAATCATGACGACATCGGCGCTGGCAACAGCATCCTCGATCGATTTTACTGTCAGCCCGGCCTGCTCTGCCTTGGCTGCCGAGGAAGAACCCTCACGCAATCCAACGAAAACTTCAACACCCGAATCTTTCAGATTATTGGCATGCGCATGCCCCTGAGAGCCATAACCGATAATGCTGACTTTCTTGCCCTGAATTATCGACAGGTCACAATCTTTATCGTAATAAATATTCATTTATCGTTTTCCTGAATTAACTAATTTGAAAATTTTAGACAGCTGGTTTATGTGCTCAGCTGAGAGAAGACTTCTCGCCGCGACCAATACCAATCAAGCCGGAACGCACGACTTCGACGATAGTGATGCTGGAAAGCGCTTCCATAAATGCATTCAGCTTTTCACCATTGCCGGTTATTTCTATGGTGTAAGTCGTATCTGTGACATCAATTATGTGACCATGGAATATATCGACCAGACGTTTGACCTCGTCCCGCTCACCATCGGTTGCATTCACCTTGATCAGCATGAGTTCACGTTCGATATGGATATCAGCGGTCATATCGATCAGCTTGACCACATCGACCAGCTTGTTCAGCTGTTTACTGATTTGCTCGATTATTTCTTCTGTGCCGGTAGTCACAATTGTCATGCGAGACAATGAAGGGTCATCGGTTGGTGCTACCGTGAGTGACTCGATATTATATGCGCGCGCAGAGAACAGGCCTGCGACTCGCGAAAGTGCACCCGATTCATTTTCAAGTAATATCGAAATGATATGTTTCATCGCTTTACACCAATATCATTTCATTCAGGCCAGCGCCTGCTGGAATCATCGGATAGACGTTTTCTGTCTTGTCCGTCAAGAAGTCGAGGAAGACAAGTTCATCCTTGCGCCCCAGTGCTTCTTCCAGCGCACCGCGAACATCTGCCGGATTAGCAATCTGTATTCCGGCGTGCCCATAGCTCTCAGTAAGCGCAACAAAGTCAGGCAATGCATCAAAATATGACATGGCATAACGCTTCTCGTAGAAGAATTCCTGCCATTGCCTGACCATGCCCATATAGCCGTTGTTAAGACAGATTATCTTTACTGGCAATCCGTACTGTTTACAGGTAGAAAGCTCCTGTATGCACATCTGGATACTGGCCTCACCGGTAATACAGACCACGGTTTCATCCGGATATGCCAGCTGCACGCCTATAGCCGCAGGAAGACCAAATCCCATCGTACCCAGCCCGCCTGAATTTATCCAGCGTCTGGGTTTGTTGAAGCCGTAATATTGTGCAGCCCACATCTGGTGCTGGCCAACATCTGAAGTGACGAAGGCATCACCTTTGGTTATTTCGTGCAGTTGTTCGATAACATATTGCGGCTTAACCAACTCACTCTCGCGATCATATTTGAGACAGTTCTGTGAGCGCCATTCTTCAATTTGCGCCCACCATTTCTCCAATGCAGATACATTCGGCTCTTTATGACCGCTATCGAGAACTTTCAGAAAGTCATCGAGTACCTGCGAGACCTCGCCCACGATAGGTATATCGACCTTGACGTTCTTTGAAATCGAAGCCGGATCGACATCGATATGAACAATTTTTGCATCCGGACAGAATTTTTCCAGATTACCGGTAACGCGGTCATCGAAGCGGGCACCGATAGCAATCAATACGTCGCAATGATGCATGCCCATATTGGCTTCATAAGTACCGTGCATCCCGAGCATGCCGAGAAACTGTCTGTCATTTGCCGGATATGCACCCAGCCCCATCAGGGTGTTGGTAATGGGATAACCCAGCTTTTGTGTAAACGCGGTCAATTGCTCGGAAGCATTACTGAGAATGACACCGCCACCGGTATAAATCATCGGACGCTCTGCCGACAGAATCAGCTCTGTAGCACGTTTGATCTGACCTATATGACCCTTGACCGTCGGGTGATAAGAGCGCATCTTGATCTCGGACGGATAGTGGAATTCACACTTCGCAGCCGTAATGTCCTTTGGAATATCAATAACGACCGGACCCGGACGTCCGGTGGTCGCTACGTAAAACGCCTTTTTGAATACGGTCGCAATGTCCTTGACGTCCCCGATCAGGAAATTATGTTTGACCACCGGGCGCGTGATACCCACTGAGTCAACTTCCTGGAACGCGTCATTACCGATCAGGTGCTTGGGAACCTGGCCTGTGATGACCACCATGGGTATTGAATCCATATAGGCGGTCGCAATACCGGTTACCGCATTGGTAGCGCCTGGCCCTGAAGTAACCAGGACCACACCGGGTTTCCCGGTTGCACGCGCATAGCCATCAGCCGCATGCGTAGCGCCCTGCTCATGGCGCACCAGGATATGTTGCACATCGTCCTGCTTGTAAAAAGCATCATAAATATGCAATACGGCACCACCCGGGTACCCGAATACATGCTCAACGCCTTCGGCCTTGAGACTCTGTATAATTATTTCTGCACCAGTCAGTTCCACTGTCGTTACTCAGTAAAATGAAAAAACCTTGTAAATCATGCACTTTAATGCAGATTCACTCGAACGATAAAGTCTAAACTGTTCATGAAAAAATTTCACCCGTCTTTTTGACAGGATTTATCAAAGCACGGGCCGCTATAACCATAAAAAAACCCCGGTCATTGCCGGGGGTTTTTTATTTATAACCCGGCTCTTTGTCATAAGTCGTCGATCAGGTCGCCTCCGGCAACGAGTGTCAACGAATCCTTGATTGCGTCAGGCGACGGCATAATGTTCATGAAACTGTTTGCCCCCATCATGCTGAGGTCCGGGAAGTTCATTGCAATACGAAAACGTCCATGCAGCGCTTCGACTTCGCTACCCTTGACCAGTATTTCGTATGGCAGGTGGCCGGTAGAACGGAGTGGCTTGAAATCGATTTCAGTCATGATGAAACTTTCATCCATGAACTTGTTGCCTGTTTCGCCTTTTGCAGCCATCGAAACACCAAACACGGTCTGCTTGCTGCCAGGGATATCGATGCGGTATACCTTGCTGGTGTCGCCTTTATGAGCTGCCAGGCCTTTTTCAACAGCCGCAACAGCTTCTTTGTAACTGTTGTATGAGGCCAGCCTGTTCGTTTCATCAAAGTACTCCATACCAAAGGTATAGTGATACTTTTCAAGCTCCTTTGCAGTTAGCCCTTCCTCAGGCCCATACTCTTTTTCAGCGCCCAGCGCGTCCCTGAACGAATCAGCGACATCGGATAAATCGGCTTTTACGCGATAGGCGGCACCCATGTATACAGGATTGGTGTAGGCAATCTGAACCTCGTCGCCCACCTTGGTAATGGTTACACGTTGAGCGGCAACATAGCCGGCACGTTCATGGCTGGCAGCCGCTTTTTTCAATGCATCGTTGGTAACAACGATGATATGAGCCGTCGAATAGGGTGAGTATTCGCCAACGACTTCGAAACCTTTACCACCAAGCTTGCTTTTGATGCCATCAATCTTGTCGGCAATATTGCCTGAAGAGACAGAAGCCAGAATAAAGGGCTTCATTTCGTCTTCGGCCTGAACAGCCAGCGGAACCATGGCCATGATTGCCATAGCCACGTAAGCCAGCCATGTTGATTTTACTTGTGTCATGCTTGGTACTCCAATTGGTGTCTGGTTTTTAAACGCTTATTGATAGACGGCCTGATGACTGAACACACACGATCAGATAGCGGACCAGATCATAACTTGCAGGTTCGCTAATGTAATGCAAATCAATGGCTTTATGCAAGCCAAATCATGCAGAAAATATAAGATATATCAATTGTTTAAGGAAACTCTGAATAATTCATCCATGAATTATCAAAGCACGAACAAGATTAGTGCGATTTTATATTGTTCTTCATTTTCAATAGCTTATCGGCCATTGAAAATGGCAACACATCCATGTGTTGCGGAAACTCTGAATTAATCAGAGTTTCCTTAAATTACACTTGTTTATTTCATAACTGATTTAATGCAGACAGAAAAAAGCCCCGCAATGCGGGGCTTATTTCTTACCTGAGTGTTTAAGTCAGATCAGAACTTCCATGCCCAGCCGGCCTGTATGTCGATCTGTGACATTTCGATCTCGATCGTTTGTCCGGTACCGAAATTATTTGGTGGGTCAAACGCGTTCGGGCCTTTCACAGACTCGTTGAGTGCATACATGAACGCGAAGTTAAATTCCTGGGTTTTGCCAACTTCCTTGGTTAGGCCGAAAGTCAGGCGGTCACGTACGGTGGCAGGCGCCAGGATATTGAACAGAACCTCGCTTTCTGGAATTGCCTGGTCAGCATGGCTGTAACCTACACGCCAGTCCATGTTGACCATGTTCCACTGGTAGCCCAGTTTGAAAACACCGATATCTTCCCATCCGAAACCGGCACCGTTGGACGCACCCAGGCATCCCGACCCGGAAGCCGGGGTAGTATTCGGATTACAGGTCAATATGTTGGCAAATGGATTGGAGATGGATGCAACATCCGAGTAATTGATGCGCTGATAGTCGGCAACGATAACACCGGATTGACCCACATCGAACGACACACCCAGTGTGTAGGTCGATGGAATATCAAAATCACCGCCTTCTGCGAACAATCCCCTGTACTCATCGAATTCGCCCATGCTGATCTTGGACTGGTAGCTGATACCGACACGCACCCCGTCAGCAACCTCGCCCTGGTAACCCACCTTGGCGCCTAAGCCCCAGGACAATGAATTTACGTTACCTGATAAATTTGCTGGATCTGATGAAAAGCTGCCAAAGAACTCCAGGCCCTGCGCACGAAAACGCTGACCGACAACAATCAGGCTGCCGCCCAAGGCATGCTTGGGATTGAGTTTGTAGGAGGAGTTGAAGTTGAAGAACATCTGTTCCAGGTTGATCCCGGCTGTACCGGCACCAAAGGTACCGGGTAATTGCGCTGCACCAGCTCCTGTTCCGCCAGCAAAAAAGTCATTAACAGAAGCAAAACCACCCTCGTATTCGGTATTCATGCCGCCATTGCCGTATACAGCAAGACCAATCGTCGTTTTGTCATTCAACAACCAGTTAACGGCGCCGTGCGGGAGCAGGAAGAAATCGTTTTCGCTCTCAATACTTTGACTTCCGTCACCAATACTGAAGGAAAACTCACCCGTGGTTGTATCAATAAAATTCGACGCAGTACCTGTCGAAGTGTACTTGCGTGGTGACGGGCTGAATATCTGCAAACCCACATCAACTCGCTGGTCAACAAAGGCCATCGCTGCGGGATTGGTTGCAGCCGCCATGGCATCATTATGGTTATAGGCAACGCCTGCTCCGGCCATGCCCTTTTCCTTACTGCCATAACCGTGCATGAAATAACCATTGGTCGCATGAGCCAGCGGCGCTGCCAGAAGTCCTGATACAGCAACTGCAAGCAGGGATTTACGTATTCTAAAATTCATTGAATCGGTCTCC
>Ga0316198_10000151_pt1 | contig 31250 bp, 27 predicted proteins | sample OudBieAanoxic_MG_FD_204935 | JGI IMG/M metagenome (GOLD analysis project Ga0316198, IMG submission 204935) | Coastal sediment microbial communities from Oude Bieten Haven, Netherlands - site A anoxic | ecosystem: Environmental > Aquatic > Marine > Coastal > Sediment | place: Netherlands... | reverse complement strand
CCGTTGCTATTGCCGCCGTCGATCGTCACCTGGTGGGTCCTGGTCTCTCGACCTCACCTGTCCGTCAACCCGGGCGACGGCGGTTATTGGCTGGCCGACGCCCTGTCTCGTCGGTTCGCTGCCGACGGACGCAGTTTCTTCCCGTCATTCCTGGTGATCGACACCGCCACCCTGGTCGTACCGGCGATGATGGTGTTGCTCACCCTGCTGGCGGTGTGGGTTTCAAAACGAGGTTTTGGCGCGGGAGTTCTTCTAGCACGCAGTTGGGTCGCGGTGTGGCTGGTGGCGGCGGCGGCACTGGTGCTGACTCTCGGAATGCTTCCGGATAGAGTCATCGAGGCGGAAGCACCACAGGTTCGAAAGAGTGGCGGCAGCCCGGTGCCACGGGCCGGCACGGTTGCCCGCTACAGTCACCGGCGCGGGTGGCGTCTCGACGACGGTGATCGCGTCACGGTGCCGCTGAACATACGTGGGGGCGGCGAGGTCGTGCTCGAGGGCTGGCTTCTGGGAACGGCTCAAAAAGCGGCAAAGCTCGAACTCAGTTGGGACGACAAGGAGGCGCATTTGGTTCCTTGGAGAGGCGAGGGAATGACCGAGAGCATCGGGATATCGACGCCACCCGGTGGCGGCCGTCACCGCCTCAGCATCACTTTGCACTCTCCTCCCCAGGGTGCGGTGGTCCTGGACCGTTTGATTGTCGGCAGACTGGAGGATCGATGACTTGGACCGCGTGGTTTGCGCTCGGCGTGACCGCGCTCGTGGTGATCGGTCTGGCCCGAAACCTGGCAGCGGACGCCCTTCTGTGGGGAGCGGTTGTCGCTTGTGGGCTCGCCGGCATCCTCAGTCTCGAAGAGATGTTCGTGGGTTTCACCAACTCCGGCATGCTGACCATCGCTGCCCTCTATGTGGTGGCGGCCGGCGTCCGCGACACAGGCGCTCTCGATCTGGTCGCCCGGAGATTCCTGCAGGGCATCCGCACCAGGCGCGCCCTCATGGTGCGAATGGGGATGGTGGTTCCGGTACTGTCGGCGTTTCTCAACAACACTCCGGTGGTGGCGATGCTGATCCCGATGCTCAACCGGTGGTCCGCCAAGCATCGGGTGTCACCATCGAAGCTGCTGATTCCGGTGTCCTTCATGTCGATCCTCGGCGGCATGACGACCCTCATCGGCACCTCCACCAACCTGGTGGTCCACGGCATGATGGTCGATGCTGCTGCGGCACGCCCTGATCTCGCGCAGTCCCTGCGGCCCATGGGTTTATTCGAAATCGGGGCCGTTGGAATTCCCTGCGCAGTCCTCGGGATCCTCTACCTGATTTTCTTCTCACGCCGCCTGCTTCCCGAGCGGACCGATATGTTGGAGGAGATCGGCACCTCGCCGCGCGAATACATGGTCGAGATGAAGGTCGCGGACGACTGTCAGTTCGTCGGCATGCACGTTGAAGAGGCCGGCCTTCGCCATCTGCACGGGCTCTACCTCCACGAAATCGTGCGCAGCGGCGACATCATCGCTCCGGTCCAGCCGGACCACGTCATTCTGGCGGGCGACGTGCTGTCCTTCAGCGGTGTCGTCAGCACCATCGTCGACCTCGAGAGGCTGCCAGGACTCATTCCGGTAGCCGATCCGGGATACGAGCACCAGCTTTCGGTGCAACGGGAGCACATGCTGACCGAGGCGGTGGTGTCGCCGACGGCCCCCATCATCGGCCGCAGCATCATCGAGTCCAACTTCCGGGCACTTTACAACGCGGCGGTGGTCGCGGTTCACCGCGGGGGCACACGGCTCTCCGGCCGTGTCGGTGATGTGGTGCTCCGTTCTGGCGACACGTTGCTCCTCCAGACGGGCCCGCACTTCGTCGATGCCCACCGCAACAACCGCGACTTCTTCCTCGTCAGCGGAGTCGAAGACTCCCAACCTCCGCGGTACGACCGCGCCGCTTTGTCACTGGTCCTTTTGGGCCTCATGATCGTCCTCTTGACGACGCAGGTGATCCCGACCGTGCTGGCGGCGTTTCTCATTGCCGGCGCGATGATCGTCGGTCGTTGCATCTCGGTTGCGAATGCGCGACAGGCGCTCGAGCTGCAGACCCTCTTCGCCATCGCGGGTGCCATTGCGCTAGGCCTCGCGCTGCTCAACTCGGGTGCAGTCCACGCGATCGCGCATTCAACGGTGGCAACAGTCGGTCAGTGGGGACCGTACGCCGTTCTGGCAGCGCTCGCGGTCTTGACCATGCTCTTCACGGAGATCGTGACCAATACCGCCGCGGCCGCTCTGATGTTCCCGCTGGCGGTGGCGACCGGCCTCGATCTCGGTGTCGATCCCCGACCCTTCGTGATGGTCGTGGCGTTGATCGCTTCCGCGAGTTTCTTGACGCCGATCGGCTACCAGACCAACCTCATGGTCTACGGCCCGGGTGGCTATCGCTTCACTGACTTCACGCGAGTCGGGTTCCCTCTCAGCGTCCTCTTGCTGCTGGCGGCGACCCTCCTCGCGCCGCTGGTGTGGCCGTTTTGATCGCATCCAGTGCCGCCCCCAGCGCCTTTCTCTGGGAAGGGCGGAGCAGCATCCGCAAGCCAAGGTTGACCTGAAGGCCTTTTCGGATCAGGCCCAAGCGCCCAGGATGGTGGCGGGCGGTGTAGCGCAGGAGGTTGGTGTAGTAGGCGGTGAAGAAGGCCTCGCGGCCGAGGGCGGCGATGCTCGACCCGCCGCCGTGGCGGAGACGTGCGGCGGGTTCGACGACGAAGCCCTCATCGGCAGGAAACCCGGGTTCTCCAAGGCGATCGTGGAGGCGCGCGCAGAAGTCCACATCCTCCCACCATGCAGGTTCAAAAGTGGGGTCGAGGCCACCCAGAACCTCCCACACAGTGCGACGCACCAACCATGCCGCGGCAGCAGGCTGTGGAACAGAGACGGGAGCTTGCGGCGGCGTCGAAAACGCCGGTGCACCGGATAGACCGAAGGCGAGTCGCGTAGCTCCCGGAAGATGCCGAAGCTGCCATCGGTGTTGTGAAGCGTCGTCGAAGCCCTCCAGCAACGGCACCACGCCTGCGGCTCGAGGGCGGTCTTTGAGAAGATCAACCATCGAATCCACTGCGCCCGCTTCGACCTCGATATCGGGGTTGAGGAGCATCAGCAACGGTTCCACGCCCTCTCCAGCTCCGCGGTCGGCTGCATACGCGAAACCACGATTATCAGCAAGCGCGATGACCTCGATATCCGGGAACTCGGAGGCCAGGCGCTCGGCGCCGCCGTCACCGGACCCCGAGTCCACCAGGACAACGCGGGCGAGAAGCGGTCCGGCATTGGCAAGCAGTGAGATCAGACAGCGGCGTACCTCTTCGCCACCTCGCCATCGTACGACGACTGCCTGGACGATTCCGGTCATGGCAAACTATCCGGCGATCGTCCAGCGAGGATTGCCGCAGCGCGCAGAGAGGCCGGCACCAGGCTCCTGCGGGAGTCCTTGCCAAGCTTGGGTAGGGTCTCCACGAGCGGGCGCGCGACCACCGACCACCGCCAATCGTCGCGGGCCTCGGTCAGTACAGCGCGACAGCGCTCCTGCGAACGATCGGCGAGCAGAAGGTCGAGGGCGGCCGCCGCCAGCTTGGCGTTGCCGGCTGGAACAACCGCGCCCCACCCCTGAGAGTGGGCGATGTCTGAGGCGACGCCGCCCTCGCTCAGGAGAATGGGCACTGCGGCCCATACCCCGTCGAGCACGCGGGTTCGAAAGCTGAGGGCGGTTTCCGGGCCCGGGCGATGAAGGACGGCGACAACGGCGCTTCGATTGAGAATACGATATCGGTCGGCATAGGGGACCCAATGCTCGAGCGGTACGAGGGCCGGTATCTGCAAGCCGTGGCGCGCGCCGGCGGCCTCGAGGTCGTGGGTCGTCAGGCGGGTGCCGCTGCCTGGTCGTTCAGCAGTTGGGACCACCAAGCTGACGTTGGCCGAGCCGAGGCGGGCACGAGCGGCAAGCAGTGTGTCGAGATCGAGCCATGGCCAGACGCCGCCCCACCATAGGACTACCGACCATCCGGCGGGGACTCCTTCGATGGAGTCGATGTCGCCCGGTGGATCTGTGTCCGGAATGCCAAAGGGAACGTTGATGAGAGGAACATCAATCCGCCCGGCGAGATGGTTCGACCACCATTCAGCTTGCTGATCGCCGGCAACCAAGATCGCGTCGGCACGAGAGGCAACAAGCGGTAGTCTTGCTCCGGCGGTGCGATACCGGCGCACGATTTCTGGAGTCGAAGGGCTGGCGGAGAGTTCGGCGAGGAGCGGGGTCACACCATCGATTACCAGCAGTTGATCGCCGAGGAACGCTCGGGGCGGGAGGCACCATGGCGGAGAGAGGATTGCGTCCGCCCACCGCCACGGCGGCTTTGTAACCACTGGCGGCCCGTGTCCCTCGGGATGCGAAGACCCGGCTGCCGCCGAAAGCACGACTTCGTGGCCGGCGCCGAGGAGAACCCGCGCGAGCTCCCAGGCACGGAGAGCGGATCCGGCCATGAACGGCCCCACCCGGTCGTCGGTGAGAACCAGGGCTCTCATTGAAGACCTTCCGGAATCGTTTCGAGCCGTGGGCCCGGCGTCTGTCGTCGCCAACCTCCCGCCACCAGTAGAGGAAAGCTGGCGGCGACTCCGGCGGCGACTGGCAAAGCCCGCCAGTTACCACGGCAAAGGGTCCGAATGGCTCTGATCTCGCCGCGCAGAAGACGTGGCAACAACCCGAGAAAGGCGGTCGGGCTCAGGTTGCCGGCAAGCGCCCGCCAACGGTTGGCGAGCACCCACCACGGGTGGCGCCAACGCAGCGAGGGACCGGTTGCAGATCCAAGATGTTCTGTGCGTGCGTTGCCTACCCAAAGAGCACGTTGCCCCAGTCTGAAGAGCCGGAGTCCGAGGTCGAGGTCCTCGAGGTAGCAGTCGAAACGAGGGTCGAAAATTTCCAATTGAGTCATTGCTGTCTGGCGTAGGGCGTCGAGGCGATAGAGACCAGCGGTGCCAGAGATCGCGAGGATTGGCCGTTCCCCCTGGTCGTTGTCGAGGGCCAGGCCGCGGTCGACTTGTACCGGCAGTCCCCAGCGATCGAATGCGATGCCGCGACCATCGATCGAGGAGCGGCCGTCTGTCACCACGGTGCCCTGGACTGCTGCCAGCTCGGGTTCACGCTCCAAGGCGGCGGCGAGGGCTCCGAGCCACCCAGGGTCGGGCAAGGCATCGTCATTGAGGACGCCTACCGACTCGAAATCTCTGGGCAGGGTGGAGATGCCTGCGTTGACCGCCGCCGCGTAACCCAACCGATCGCGGTGGCGATGGACGTTCAATGTATCGGACTGCCGCGGCGCGATCGCGCCTCCCGACAGCACGAGGACCGTCGCATCGGGCGCCGGGTTGAGCGCCGCAACCGCGTCGAGACAGCGCTCGAGGTGCGGTACACCGAGGGAAGGTATCACGAGGGCTGTTCGCATCGGCATCAGTATAGCTACAATGGCCGCATGGCATTGCGTTTGGCCCTGGATGGGCGGAAACTGACCGATTTCGGCATCGGCACCTATTTGCGTGCTCTTCTGCGCGGCCTCGATGCCCGCCCGGACGTCCATCTGACCGTGTTGGCTCGTTCCGGTCACGAGGAACGGGTGGCGTCGCTTGCTCCGAGCGCTCGTGTCATTACGACCTCGGCTCGTGGCTATAGCGTTGCCGAGCATGTTCAGGTTCCAGCAGCCCTGTGGCGGGAAAATGTGGATCTGGTCCATTTTCCCCACTACGTGGCGCCACAGCTGATTCCTCGTCCGATGGTTGTGACGGTGCACGATCTCATTCAGCTCTTTTACCCGCCACGCAGTCGACCCCACCTGGCACGGCTTTATCTGCGGCTGATGATCGGATCCACCCTCCGGCGCGCACGGCGGGTGATCACCGTTTCCCGCTCGTCGCGACGAGACCTCATCAATCTCTTTGCCGCGGATCCCCAACGGCTGATGGTTGTTGCAAACGGCGTCGACCCGAGCATTGCCCAACGCCCTGGCAAAGAAGATCTGGAGAGCCTCAAAGCTCATTACGGACTGCGGTCACCGCTCATCCTCGTAGTTGCCAACGACAAACCTCACAAAAACCTCGATATGGTATTGCGTGCATATCACCTGGCGGTGCGTCAGCACCGGGTTCCAGGTCAGCTGGTTTTCCTGGGCGGTACCGACGCTGAAAGTCGCCTCGCGGTTCGGGCCGAGCGTCTCGGCCTCGGGAGTCGAGTCCGCTTTTTGGGGCGTGTTCCCCGCAACCACCTGTACGCGTTGTACCATGTGTCCGCAGTGCTGCTGCACGTTTCGCTCTACGAGGGTTTTGGCCTGCCGTTGCTTGAAGCAATGTGCGCCGGTCTACCGGTAATCACCTCTAACCTCGGCGCGATGCGCGAGCTCGGTGATGGTACCGCCAGGCTGGTCAACCCGCTCGAGGTGGACGAAGTTGCGGAGGCCATCGAACGGGTGTTGGTGGATGATCCGTTACGAAGGCGGATGATCGAGTCAGGGCGGAAGCGGGCCGAAAACCTGAGCTGGGAGCGCATGGTGGAGGAAACTGTCGCAGTCTACCGAATGACTCTTGAGGAGGATTGAGTGCGGGTTGCTCTGGTGCACGATTGGCTGACCGGCATGCGCGGTGGTGAGTGGGTCTTGTATGACATTGCGCGCCTCTTTCCCTCGGCACCCATTTACACGCTGGTGCACCGTGCCGGCAGTGTTGCACCGCTTCTTGAAGAACATCCGATTGAGACGTCCTGGTTACAGGGTCTGTCATTTGGTGGGCGACGGTGGCGTTACCTCCTGCCGTTGATGCCGGCTGCTGCGGAGTCCTTCGCCTTTCAGGATTTCGATCTCGTGATCTCGACCTCACACGCGGTTGCCAAGGGTGTGATTCCTCCGCCGGGGGCCTTTCACCTGAGCTATATCCACACTCCGATGCGCTATGTGTGGGATCAGAGAAACCAGTACCTCGACCCGATCCCGAGGTTGTTGCGACCGATTGTGGAGATGCGTTTTGCGCGCCTTCGCCAGTGGGACATGGTGTCCTCGGCACGGGTCGACCGTCTGGTCGGAAACTCGCGCCTGGTGGCGTGGAGGATCAAGCACTACTGGAACCGAACCGCGGAGGTCATTCCACCGCCTGTTGCGACCGAGTACTTCACCCCCGGAGGCGAACGTGGGGACAATCTTTTGACGGTCGCCGCTTTGGTTCCGTACAAGAGGGTGGAGGACGCGATTGCGGTTGCTCGGAAGCTCGGTCGAACCCTGGAGATCGTCGGCACCGGTCCGAGGATGCGGGCGTTGCGCCGACTTGGCGGGTCCGACGTCCGCTTCCTCGGTTGGTTGGAGCGTGACGAACTGCGCGAGGCCTACCGGCGCGCGGCGGCCCTGTTGGTTCCCAACGTGGAGGACTTCGGGATGGCCTCGGTGGAGGCGCTGGCCTGCGGCACCCCGGTTGTTGGTCTTGCCCATTCCGGCACCGCCGACGTTATTCGAGGCGGCGTCGAGGGTGAGCTCGCTGAAGAGTCGTCGGTCGATGCGCTGGTCGAGGCCACAGACCGCGTGCTTGGTCGCGCCTGGGACGCGAATCAGCTCCGCATTCGCGCCGATTTGTTCTCGCGCGAGCAGTTCCGAACCCGCTTCGGCTTCCTGCTCGATCGTCTCGGTTTCGGAGAGACGCCGCAGTGATTGAACGCCGACGGCAGATCCAGGTCCTGCTGCAACTGGTAGGCGACATTCTCGCTACTGCCTTGGCGGTCATCGTCGCCTACTGGCTGAGATTCGAAGTCCAGGTCCAGCCTATCACCAAGGGCTTGCCGCCATTCAATATGTACTTGCGTCTCGTGCCTGTAGTGGTTGTGCTGTACCCGCTAGTTTTCTATTTCCAGGGGTTATATCAGCGGCGACGGATCCGGTCGCGTTTCGACGAGTCGATGCGGGTGATGGTCGCGGTTCTCTTGGCGACCGTGCTGTTGACGGCGGGCCTGACCTTCTACCGGCCACCGGACTTCACCTACTCGCGACTCTTTCTGGCGATCTTCGCTGCCGTCGACACGGTCCTGGTGGGCCTCACCCGTTGGGTCCTTGGAGTCACCCTCGCCCGAATCAGAAGGTCTGGGGGAAATTTGCAGCGGGTGCTGGTGGTTGGCGCCGGCGATCTCGGACGCAAGGTTGTCGATCGTCTGCAATTGCACAAGGAGTACGGGTTTTTGGTTGTCGGTTTCCTCGATGACGATCCTGGCAGGCAGCAGCGTGACATTCAGGGCGTGCCGGTGCTCGGCACCACCGGCGACTTGGAACAGGTCATCACCGATGAACGGGTCGATCAGGTAATGATCGCCCTCCCGTTGGAAGCGCATTACCGGACTGTGAAACTCGTGCGGCGGGCAGGTCAGCTTTTGGTGGATATCAAGGTGGTGCCAGACGTTCTTCAGTACTACGTCATGCGTGCCGGTATCGAAGACCTCGATGGGCTGCCGTTGATCAATCTCACTCGGATTCCGCTCCAGGGTTGGAATCAAATCGTCAAACGCGCCTTCGACATTTTCGGCTCGGCGATGCTCCTGCTCGTGACATCGTGGCTCTTCCCGATCATCGCCTGGCTGATCAAACGCGAAGATGGTGGCCCGGTGTTCTTTTCCCAGGTGCGGACTGGCCTGGATGGACGTTCGTTCCGCCTTTTCAAATTCCGCTCGATGCGGGCGGATGCGGAGGGGGACGGCGAAGCGCATTGGACACGAAGCCGCGACTCCCGGGTTACTCCGATCGGCGATTTTCTGCGCCGCACGAATCTCGACGAACTGCCTCAGCTATACAACGTTCTTATTGGCGACATGTCTCTTGTTGGCCCCCGTCCAGAGCAACCGAAGTTCGTCGAGAGATTTCGGAATCGTTACCCGACGTATAACACTCGCCACCGGGTGCGTTCGGGCCTTACAGGGTGGGCGCAGGTCAATGGGCTGCGCGGCGATACTTCGATTCGGCAGCGGGTAGCCCACGATCTCTATTACATAGAAAACTGGAGCCTTGGGCTCGATATCAAGATCCTGTGGCGTACGTTCAGGGTCGCGCTCCACGACGCCCGCGCCTGATGGCTCGAATGAGGAATTGGGAATTCCAACCCACCCTGCCGCGTGCCCCGAGTTGGGTGGAATCTCAAAACTCAAAACTCAAAACTCAAAACTCGGTTCTATGCTCTGAACTCGTCCGGTCCTTCAACCGACATGCCGGCGGCCTCGCGTAGGACTTGGGCGGTTGCCTCGGCAGCCCGATCCCAGGAGAACTTCTGTGCCCGCTCGCGACCGAGAGCCACCAACCGGTCTCGGTGCTGGGAGTCGCGAAGGAGGGCTGCGGTCGCGGAAGCGATGCTGTGCGGGCTTTCGGGATCAACGTAGACCGCTGCCGGACCTGCGATCTCGGGCATCGCTGCGGTACCGGACGTAATAACCGGCGTGCCGCAAGCCATGCTTTCGACCAGTGGCAGGCCAAAGCCTTCAAGCCAGGAGGGGAAAAGCAGGGCATCGGCGCCGCCGTAAAGCGCGGCAAGCTGCGGGCGGTCCACATAGTCGAGGTGGTGGATGCGATCGCGGACCGGTGACGATTCGAGCTCGTCGCGAATCGCGCCAGTCCGCCAACCCCAGCGGCCGACCATCACCAACTCACCCTGATATCCCCACTCGACCAGGAGCCGGAAAGCGCGCAAAACCCCAACTACGTTCTTCCGAGGTTCGAGGGTGGATACGAAGAGCAGGTAGGGGTTCGAAATGTCGGAAGGTGGCTCGGTTTTCGCACCATCTGCAAATCCAGGGTCGACACCCTCATGAATCGTTCGCGTCGAACGGGGACTCACGCCGAGGCGATCGACAAGATCACCGGCAGTCGCATCGGAGACAGCGATCAAAAGGTCGGCGTGGTACAGGGTGCTCGGCAGGTGTCGTTTGAGGCCCTCGAGGGTCTCTGGCGAAACCGTTTCCGGCATGGCCGCGAAAGCGAGGTCATGAACAGTCGCCACCTGTGCCTGCCCAAAGGGCTCCTGGTCTCCGTGAAGGAAGAAGTTTGGCGCAAAGATAACCAGATTGCCGTCCAGAATCCGCAAAAGAGGTTCGACAAATGTTCGCAAAACGATCAAAGTCGGTCGGGCGGGCAACAAAAAACCGGCTGGTATTTGGTGGACGCGAAGTCGCATGGTGCGGTTCCCCGGCATATTCGGAGGCGATGGATCGTCTGGGCCGAGAAATGTGCGTGCGTAAAGGTTGTATACGATTCCGTCGTCGCGACGGTCAAGGGCGGCGAGGAGGTTCCATTCGTACCATCCGATACCGGTCATGCGTTCAAAAAACGGATAGGCATCGACTCCGACAGCCATCTCCTCCCGGCTGTGGACGACACGGGCCTGGAAACGTCGCCAGCGGGCGCGAAGGGTGCCAACCACGTCGCGGGCGATATCGACGAAGAAACCGAATGTGATTGTGAGCCGGTGGAGCATGACAGTAAATGATAACCCAGGATGGGGGGCGGTTTGACGTCGGGCACGGACTCGGTCGCGGGCGCGGACGCGGGAAAAGGGTAGGATGGGCGCGATGAAAGTCGGGGTGATTGCCGCCGAGATGGAGGGCCGCGCGACCGGTGTCGGCCGCTATCTGGAGGGTCTTCTCCAGGGCCTCGAGGTGTGGGAACACGGCGTCGAGTGGCATCTGTTCTTTCAGGGCGATCCCCCGCCGTTGTCGCCCTTCCAGGATGGCCCCTTCCACGCGCACTATTCCCGCCACCACGGAAGCCGGGTCCTGTGGGAGCAGTTGTTGGTCACGCGCGAGCTTGAAACAGTCGAACCCGATGTCGTCTTTGGGCCTGCTTACACTCTGCCCTTCGGTCTGCGGGCGCCATCGGTGGTGACCATCCACGATCTCAGCTTCGAGGTATTGCCGGAGGAGTTCGGCCTGCGTGAGCGGTGGCGAAGAAGAATTCTCGCGCGGCGCGCGGTGCGGGTGGCGCGCCGTGTGATCACAGACACCAGACACCTGTCCTCTCTGGTTGCCGAACGCTACGGCGTTGTCGGCGAGCGTATGGCGGTGGTGCCCCTCGGGGTCGATAACAAGAGCTTTTCGAAAGCGGAACGAGACGATGACATCCAGGTTCTGAAAGAGCTTGAGGTGTGCCCGCCGTACGTCCTGGTACCGGGTACAGTGCTCGAGCGAAGAATGCCGCGTCTGGTGTTGGAAGCATACGCCGCCGTAAAGTTCGAGCGCCCGGAACTCCAGTTGGTGATTGCGGGTGCCAACCGCATGCGGCGGCCTGAGAGACTCGATAGGTGGATCGAACAGCTCGGGGTGGAGCACGCCGTTCGTCGGCTCGGGTGGGTGGAGGAGACGGCCCTTGCTCCTCTCTACCGCGGTGCGGAGCTGGGAATTTACGTCTCTCGACACGAAGGGTACGGTTTGCCACCGCTCGAGTGCCTGAGCTGTGGGACACCGATGGTGGTCAGCGCCGGTCTTGGTCTGGACGACTGCTGGCCCGACTACCCGTTCCGAACTCCAGAACTCAAGGCGAAAAGCATCGCCCACGTGATGATGGATATCCTCGAAAATGAGGGTCGAACGGCCCGTGTCCTGGAGGACAAGGGGTCGGTGATCGCCAACCTCGACTGGGAACGGAGCTCGCGTCAACTGGTGGCCGAACTCGAACGGGCTGTGTCGCCATGATCTCGGTGATCATTGTCAATCACGATGGCGAGGGCCATCTCGGCCGCTGCCTGGAGAGTCTCGACGGGTCGAAGGCCGAGGTGCTGTTGGTTGACAACGCATCTCGCGACAATTCTCTGTCGCTTGTGCGGGAGCGATTTCCTGAAGTGAGAATATTTCCGCAGGGGGAAAACCTGGGGTTTGCCGCCGCCAACAACCTGGCCGCCGTGCAGGCGAGCGGCGAAACGCTGCTCCTACTCAACGTCGATGCCTGTTTGGAGGCAGGCGCCCTCGACCTGCTCGAGGAAAACCTCAAAGCTCGTCCCGGTGTTGGGCTGGTCGCACCGCGACTGCGGTACCCGAATGGTAAACGCCAGTTCTCCTGGTCTCCTGCACGTGGCGTTGTCGGAGAGTTTCTGCAGAAGGCGCTCAACCCGTTCGAGGCGCAGGCCTGGGCGCATGGTTCGCTCGCCCGGTGGCTGGCGCGTATGGTTGGTCCCACCTGGTATACCGCCGCCTGCGTGCTGGTCCGGGCTGAGGCATTCCGGGCGGTTGGGGGCTTCGACGAGAATTTCTTCATGTACTTTGAGGATGTGGATCTTTGTCTTCGCCTCGAAGCCGCCGGGTGGCGCCTGGCCCAGGAGCCAGGTGCTATCGTTTACCACGCCGGAGGTGTTGCGAGCCGGCGCGAGGTCGACGATCTCTATCGGCCGTCGCAGCTTCGTTACTATCGGTTGCACCGGCCGCAGTGGGAAAGTCGGCTTGTGGAGCGTCGCCTCCGCCGACGATGTGGAGATGCAACGGTAGATCGCTGGTTGGCAGCGGAGAAAGGGTCATGAGGACAGAGCTTTTCATAGCCATGGTCTTGGTTGCGCATTTGCTTGGGGCACTTGTCCTGCGCTGGCTGGTGCGCCGATTCCGGCGGATCCGGCAACTCGAATGTGCCACGGTGAGCATTTCGAGAGCCATGGCCGACGGTCGCCTCGCTGCGACAACGGGAGAGGCTCTCATGCAACACCTCGATGGTCTCCGAAGGGCCTGCTCTCGGGGGCGAGAGGGCTGAGGAGTGCGCCTCGGGATCGATGCCGGGCGCGCTCTGCATGGTCGCGGGGGTGTCGCGACTTATACTCGTGAGCTGATCCGTTCGCTCGTAGCCTCGCCTCGCGTCGACGAGGTCATTCTCTTCGATCTCGACCGCGGCTGGTCGAGGCGAGGCGCCTTCGTAGACGAGCTCGGTCCTTTGCCTGCCAAGGTCTCGGTGGCGCCGCCGGTCAAATCCGAGCTCGAAGGATTGAATCTCTTCCACGCTCCGGGCTACGCGATGCCGCCGGTTGGCGCACCTCGGCACGTCTTCACTCTTCACGATCTGACGATACTCAGCCATCCCCACTGTCATACCCTGGACAATCGGGTGCGCTCTCTGACATCGGTCTCCGAGGCCCTGGTCAGGGGTTCCTCCATCCTGGCGGTTTCCAAAGCCACTAAAGAAGAGGCGGTTCGCCTGCTTGCCCTGTCGTTCGATTCGGTCGAAGTCGTTCCGCCGATGCTGAACCCGATTTTTCGGGTGGCGGGTGATTCCGAAGCGGACGCTACGGCGGCCGCTCGCCTGGGAGTTCGGCAGCCTTATGTGCTCGCGGTGGCGAGCCTCGAGCCGCGAAAAAACTTTGGCCGGTTACTCGATGCCTGGAGCTCGCTCGGTGGGACCACCGGGGCCCATCAATTGGTTGTGGTGGCGGCCGAGGGGTGGCGGCAGGGGAGGATCCGCCGTCGCCTCGAACGGATGACCGGTGATGGGTCGGTGGTGAAGCTCGGCCATATCCCGGACGACGTCCTCGCCGCCCTATATCGCCGAGCCAAAGCATTCGTATTTCCTTCACTGGCGGAGGGCTTTGGGCTGCCGGTGGCGGAAGCCATGGCCTGCGGCGTTCCGGTCGTGACCTCTCAGATCTCATCGATGCCCGAGGTCGCGGCGGATGCGGCGCTGCTCGTAGATCCAGAGGACGTCGATGAGATTTCGGTCGCGATTGCTCGCCTTCTGGGAGACCAGGACCTTCGACGAAATCTTCGCGATCGAGGGCTCGAACAGGCGCGGGTCTTTTCGCCCGAGGCGTTAGTGCCGCAACTGTTCGAGGTCTACCGCCGCGCCGCCCTGTGACTCTGGAAGCGTTTTTCGCTTCGGCGAGTGAGGTGCCGGCGAGTGAGGTGCCACCCTTCGCATTGTTTGCCCAGAAGGCGTTACTCAGGTGGTGCGCGACGAATTCAAACAATGCGAAGGGTGGCACCTGTGTCGTCGAAGCCCCTGCGCGCCTCTCATTGACCGCTGAACGCTGTGACGTCGAAGAGACTGCTAGGATGGGGGCATGTCTGACATCGTACTGAGAGAAGAGCACGGTCCTGTCCTCGTCATTACGCTCAACGATCCTGACCGAGCGAACCCCCTGTCGTCGAAGATGGTGTCCACCCTCTCCGAGGCCCTCGAACGGGCCGCATCGGATTCGCGCGTGCGCGCCGTCGTGCTCACTGGTGCCGGCCGCCACTTCTCTGCAGGGGCGGATCTCGAGGCGCTCGAGCGAATTGCGGAAGCTGGCGATGAAGCGGCGAGTCGTTCCGATACGGAGAAGTTGCGTAACCTCTTCGAAATCCTCCTCGGACACCCCAAGCTGACGGTTGCCGCGGTCCAAGGTGCAGCGGTTGCGGGCGGATGTGGCCTCGCCACAGCCTGCGACCTGGTGGTGGCCGAGCCCGGCGCGCGGTTCGCCTATACCGAGGTCAAAATCGGTTTTCTCGCGGCCATGGTTTTGACCTTTCTCACCCGCCGGGTGGCTGGCCATGTCGCCCGGCGGATGCTCATTGACCCCGAGATGATTGTCGGCCCAAGGGCGGTCGAAATCGGTCTGGCGGATGAGCTGGCTGCTGAAGGAGAGAGTGTGAGCACCGCGGTTGCTCTAGCACGGGTGGTGTGCGCCAAGGCTTCGCCGTCTGCCCTGGCGGCGACCAAGGCTCTTCTCAACGAGACGGTAGGACTCGGCTGGCAGGAGGCAATGGCAATTGCAGCGGAGGCCAACGTTCAGCAACGGATGCACCCAGAGTGCGGACGCGGCGTACGCGCCTTTCTCGAGACCAAAAAGACCCCGGACTGGCTCGACGACGGTGCCGATTCGGAGTAGGGGTTCGGAGCGAGGGAGACGGCCAGGAATTCGGAATTCCTGGCCGTCTCCCTCGGGGAGCTGGTCCGCGTTCTTATCTTCCGGAAGCGATCGCCTCGACGAGTGCGTCGACCGCCGTTACCCAGTCGGCATCGGGAGGGGCTGTGACGGCGATTCGGATGTGACCTGCGCCGCCGAAGTCATCACCCGGCCACAATCCCACGCTGAAGCGGCGTGCGATCTCCACACACCATTCAACAGCGTCGATCGTCCGGTCCGGATCGAGATCTTTCACTCTGAGCCACAAATAGAATCCGCCCTCGGGCCTTTTGCACGGGACACCGGCGTGGGTGAGGGCGGAGCAGAGCTCGTCAAGCCGGTTGGCGACCATTGATCGTGCGTTCTCAAGGTAGTTGGCTGACACCTCGGGCAGAGCGCACAAAGCCTCTTGCGTCGGGCCTGAGGCGGGGTTGAAGAGAGATGAGTGGGTGTCGGCAACGCTCGCGGCCAACGAGGCGTCGGCAATTATCCAACCAAGTCGCCAACCGCACACGGCCCAGCTCTTGGAAGCGCTGCGGACCCGCACCACCGTCGAGAGATCCGGGTCGAGATCGGCTGGCAGAGCGTGATGATTAGCTGTGAATCTGAAGTCCGTGTAGGCCTCGTCAATGATCAGGCGAATCCGGTTGGCGTTGCACAGCTCGACCAGAGCGTGCGCTTCGGCTGCATCAAGAGTCGCCCCGGTTGGATTTGATGGCGAGGCGAGGACCACGGCGCGGGTGCGCTGACTGACGTGGCGCGCGACGTCCTCTGTCCAGCCGGAAAAACCGCCGTTTCGTTCCGCTACCGCCACCGGTCGCGCGCCGATACGTTTGGCCATGGCAGGGTAGGCGGGGTAGCAGGGTTGGGGATGAATCAGCTCGTCGCCTGGCTCGAGCAGGGCCGCGAAAAGGGCGAGCAATCCGCATTTGGCGCCGCTCGTGACGGTGATGTGGTCTGGGGCGATAGTCAGCCCTTCTTCTTTCAAGCGCTCTGCCAGGACTTTTCGCAACGCCGGTGTGCCGCCCGGTGCTGGGTAATTGAAGGAAGGCGATTCTGCGGCCCGGGCCAAGGCGTCGGCCAACTCAGGCGGTGGCTCGAAGCATGGTTCGCCGACGATCCATGACATCGGCGCCTCGGAGTGCGCAGCGAGGGCCGCAACAACTGTGTCGACGGCCCTCATGAATTTGTCTCTCCAGAGTTCGCGCCGTCGAGATAGGCGTGGCAATCCCGCATCAGGGAAGAAAATCTTCCTTCGTCTTTGGACTCGACTGTGGCCAGCCATTCTTCAAGTGCCTGCCGCAACCATTTTCCGGTTTCCGGAGTGAGTTGGTTGAGGGCCTGGATTTCGAAGTAGAGGCCCGGGTTCTCGGCTGTCACCTCGAACGTCGTCCCGAGCTGTTTGGTAAACGTAACACCGGCGACCTCACTGAGGTCGGCGGCACCGACCGATGAGTGAGAGAGGGCGCGCGCGAACACCAGATTGGCGAGGTGGGTGAGGCCAAGGACCAACCCCATTCGGCGATCATGCTCGGCACTCGACATGTCCACCAGCCGAGCCGAGGTCTCGCCGAAGAGTCCGCGCACAACTTCGAGGTCCTTGCTCCTGGCCTCGTCACAGAAAACGATCGTGCATCCGGAGAGCATTCGCACATCGGGGCCGAAGAGGGGATGAAATGAGACCAATCGCAGGCCATCCTCGCGCAACTGCTCGACGAGGGCAAGAAGGTGTCCTTTGAGACTGCACATCTCGGCGACAACACCCGTCACCCCGAGCTGTGCCAGGTTTTCGAGGACCTCCGGGCAGACGCTCATGGGCACGGCGATGACGATCAGATCGGACTCGGGTGCGGCTGCCGAGAGGTCCGCGACCTCGGTAAAGTCGGAATCCGCCGGGTCGGGATCGTAGATCGTGACCCGGTGGCCCTGACCGCGGAGGAATCGAGCAATCCATCGACCCATCCCGCCTTTTCCGCCAACGACTAGAGCGCGCAGCGCGTTTCCCTGATACACGGTATCGCGCTGAACCGCCTGCTCTTCGACGGCCTTGCTGATGAGGAAGGTCGCGAGATCGCGGCCCAGGTCCTCGTCGAGGCCGAGCAAACGACTGGCCTCCTCGAAGCGCGAATAGACCTCTGACTCGACTTTGAAGTTGCGCAGGGGGATTCCTGTGGTCTGCTTGAGCTCCCCGATTTGGCGAGCCAGCTCGAGCCGCTCACATATTAGGTGCAGGATACGCCGGTCGAGGGCCTCGATATCGCGCCGGTGCTGATCCAGCAGCGGCCCGGGCGCCCCGGTCGGTGAAAGTGGTGTCCGCATGGTTTCCTCCATTTCGGGAACGCGGACGAAGGTGGGCTCCATGGCCCGCCGTCGCCAGCGAGCCCGGTGATCTACGATTCAGACCAGTGGCCGCTGGCGTCGATTGGCGCTACGGTAATAACCGTAGCCGTCAACCTGGTGGCGGTAGGCGATGGTTAAATCTGCTCGCATCACCCGCCAATCCTACCAGATGAGGAGTTGATGATTGCAGGTGCTTTCTGCGGGGCTCCTCTGAGACGTCCATGCGACAATTCCCTGGTGACTGCGCTGGCTCGGCGGCCGTGGATAGAAATGGGGTCCTTTGCGGCGCTCCTGTTGTTGTTTTCCTTCGCCTTCCACACGCTTCTCCGGTCTCCATGCCTGGGAGTCGCCGACATCAACGATTTCTGGCGCGTCATGCGTCCGGCGGGCATCGAGCACGTAAAACCGCTTGTCAAAAAGGGACACTTTGTAGTCTGTACCTTCAAGACTGGGAGGGCGCGCCTCGCTTCAGGAACCTCGAGCGCCACATTGGTGGCGTGGTCGGCCAAACATTTTGGCTGGGGTCTGAGGCCGGGGCCCGAGCTTATGGATCTGCGGCAGATGGGTCGCGTCTGCTTGCTGATGGTGTTGTGCGTCGTGGTCGCGAGCATCGCAGCACGAGCATCTCCGCTCCTTTTGGGTCTTCTGCTGTATGTTCTCGTAGATCCCGGATACCTGTTGTTCTTCAACAGCTTCTACGCGAATTCCGTGTTCTTCATTGCTCTCTTCGGGATCACCCTCTGGTTCGAGCGATATGGAGATCTGTCACCTGAGTTCTGGGGCCTCGATAACTTGCTGTGGGCTGGAGTCATGGCGAGCCTCGGGTCCCTCGTGATCCTGGGTGGAGCGAGCAAAATGCAGTATGTCCTCTTTCCGTCATTCGTGACCATTTGCCTCGCGGTGCCACTCGGGATCAATAGGCGAAAATCAACGATTCGCGCCATATCGATGACGTCGGTGCTCGCGCTGCTGTCGGTCGCAATGCCTCTATTGTTCTTCTTCGGACCAGCGCCGCGGTTTCTTGAGGCGAACAACTACCATGCCGTCTATGGGGGAATTGTCCAGGTCGCGTCCGATCCGGATGGTGTACTCCAGGATCTCGATATACCACGCCGATACTGGAACCTCCCGAGGACGGACTATTGGACGGCCGGCGTTGCCGATTCCCATCCCGTACATCGCCATCTTCGCCATCTTTCGCGGTTTCAGCTGTTGCGTCTATGGGTCTGTGATCCTGGTGCCTTGAGGGTGGTCAAGGCTGAGATAGAAGCCGCGATGGCCCCGGTCGAAACACACCCTCGTGGCAATTACGTCCGCGACGCCACCCATCGGAGAAAAACAACCCACAAGACGTGGTGGCAGTTTTCCAGAATTCACGGTGCTTTGTACCGTACGTGGCCCCCGCTTATCTGGCTGATTCTCGGCGTTGGTGGGACCTTGGGCGCCACGGCGTTGTTGGGAGGTCGCAGAAATGGCACAAAGGCGGCGATGCTTTTTCTGACTCTGTGGGCAGCAAGCCAGTTCGTCGTGATCGTGCTCGGTGAGGGATTGGTCAACCTCAGAGCGCACCTCGTCGGCACCCGTCTTGCTCTCGATTTCCTCTTAGTACTGCTCATCTGGGATATGACAAGAGCGCTTTCGCGGCGGTGGCGGCGGAAACGATTGGCGCTAGATCTCCCCAGAAGCTCCGGACGAGAGCAGTCATCGGAGACACCAGCCGCCTGTCATGTCGACTGAAATGAGAACTGCCGGCTGACGGCCCGCCATGCGTTGCCTTTTACGACCACCGAGCACAACAGAGTCGGAAACAAGTCCGGAAAGAGCAATGTCCAGTGGGTGGTTTCGTCCAGGAGGCGGGAGAGCCGCGGCGTGCCATTCGGTGAAATCTGTGCCTCAACGTTGCGAGCCCCACCCGACAGGCCGATCCCGACCGCCTTGAGAGCAGCCTCTTTGCAGGTCCACAACCGGAGTAGCAGGGCATCTCGTTCCTCTTCAGGGGATTGTGCGAGCATCTCGAGTTCATTGTCCGTACAGACTCTTCTGGCGAGACGATCGCGGCGGCGGACAATTCTAGCGAGCTCGATATCGACGCCAACCTCCGCAGTGGTCAGGGCAACCACTACGTAATCCCCAGAGTCGCTCGCGTTAAAGAAGGGCCCTCCGTCTGGGAGACGGGGCTTCCCGCGCTCACCGAAGAGAAACTCCACTCCAGCCGGCTCGACGCCGGTGACCCTGCCCAGGATCATCCGCAACGCGGCTCGCGCACCGATGAACCGTCGGGCGGCTGCGGCGACCCGAAACCGCTCTGCCCGGCGGAGCTCCTCGGGAGTGAGCATTCCGCGGAGCCGAACGATCTCGGATTCACTGACATCGAGCGATGCCCACCACAGTTGCACCTGGCCGTCGGGAACATCGATGGTTTTCATCTCGACGATGGTACTACCCCGTTGGGTATCAAGCGGGGAGCAGAGGAGAAAGTGTTGAGTTTTGAGTTATGAGTTTTGAGTTCCCGCCCACCTGTCCATTTTCCCGGGGAGGGTGGATGGAAAATCCGAAATCCGAAATCGAATCGATTGCGTGGGCGCCATTCCTCATTCCTAATTTCTAATTCTGAATTTTGGATTTTGCTACCCTGTGCGCCATGAATGGTTACCCCTTCTCATGCCCGATTCAAGTGCGATGGCGTGACCTCGACGCTTTTGGGCACGTCAACAACGCTATCTTTGCGAGCTACCTCGAGATGGCGAGAACTGAGGCCTGGACCTCACTCTTTGGCGGCAGAAACGCCCTCGCAATCCCTTTCTTCGTCAAGCGACTCGAAATCGACTACAGGCGGCCCATCGGCCTCGAAGACGAGGTGCGGGTGTGGCTCCGGGTGGGTGAAATCAGGGGTGCGTCGTTCACCTTCGAGTATGTCGTGGAGGCAGGGGGAGGAATCGCTGCAGAGGCGGTCACAAAGCTCGCTTGCGTGGACAAGACCACCGGCAAACCCGTACCCATCGACCCAGAAGTTCGCACGACCCTGGAGACGCTACGCTAACCCTATCGCGAGTGAAATCCTGATGCTCGATTCTGGATACTCGATCCGCCCACGCCTGCAATAATTTGGGAATTCGGAATTCGGATTTCGGATGTCGGATTTCCGCTCCCCACTACTTGTCAAGAACGGAAAGGGGCCGATGCATTTTGTTGTATCTAGCATCTAGCATCTAGCTGGGCGGGCGGGCGCTACTTCATCTCCAACCACGTGAACCAGATCGGGTGATTGGCCTTGTACCAGTCGAGAACTTCACGGATCAGTTCTCTCTTGTCCCGAGGGAGAACAGAATCATCGATGAGGTCGAATCGCACCAGCATGCGGTCGTCCGGCAGATACTCGATGGCTTCGGAGCACAGAGTCTGAAGTTCGTTGCGAATCCGGCCCGAGTCGGAGATCTTGACTGCACGGTCACGGTAGTCCTGGCCTGAGTAGAAACGATCGAGGAGGGGCGAAAAGACCATCCGCATCTGCTCGAAAGGTTCCATCAGTTGCAGCTCGAGGGTGACGTCGATGACCCCGAGCCGGGTCGCGGCGCGGGTCGTGACTCGGTAGCGATCTTCAGCCACTTGTTCGACGCCATCGGCTCCGCTGTACGGATCAGGGAGCATATAGCCGTCGAGGGCCAAAACTCGCCACTCCTTCAACGGGAAGAAATCATCGGCGGTGATGGTGCGTCGGTCAACCGGCATCAGGGCCTCGCGCGCCGACTGCAGGCTCGTTCGGTAGGCGTTGGCGAGATCCGGAGCGAGCTCGGTTTCGAGGGTGGCGGCGAGTCGTGACTCGAATTCGTCGCTTTCCGGGTCGAGGCCGATGATGTGCTGTTCGCGTTCGATAGATGCCTTGAAATGGGACGAAAAGAGGCACATTGAGGTCGAGAGATCGAGGATCGGGTCGAGGCTCGAGCCCTGCATCGCCTCGGCCGAGGCCGCATAGCCGTCACAAAGGAAGAGGTGCATCGCACCGTCGTCACCAGTAAAGGTACCAACCTGGAAGATCGGCGCGTAGGTCCCTGACTCCGTGAAGACTGGTTGGCCTGTCTGGGGCAATGTCCAGCCATCTTCGACCAGGTGCACCCCGAGCGATTGCCACTCGGACCACAGTCCGCTCAGCCGGTCAGTTCGGGAGGACCCACCGAGAGTCCACACGTGAATATTTTCAGATCGAATCTCGGGGTAGGTCTCCCGGATCGCCTCCATGACCTTTGCCCGAGGGGTTCTGAAGTCGATCAGGATCGAACGGTCCGCCGCCCGTTCGACAACCTCCCGAGGCAACACGAGGTTGCCCATATACCCCTCGTAGGGACGGGCCACCTTGAGCGGTTGATCGAACAGGTGAAGGACGGTCATCGCACCGGATGGACTGCCCTTGGCAAAACGCGATGTGTTCTCCAGGGTGTCGACCGCCGCACCCCAAACGGTGATTCCAGCAGTCTGGAGATCAAGCCAGAACTCTGGCCACTCATATCCAGGATCATTGACCAGGCGGTGAACACGGCGATCGAGAAAGCGAGCCACCTGAGGTCGGGCATAGACCCGCCCGAAGCCGAGCAGGGGATTGGAGCCCATTTCGGGCGTCTCTCCCGCCTTTGGCATCAAGCCCTCGCCGAGGGAAATCATCACGGCGTGGTTCTCCGGAAGACTGCGAGTCAGGTACCAAAGGGCCTCCGAAAGTGCGTAGGCAGAGACCGCATCAGCGTCCTTCTTGACGCGGTTGATACCCGCCTTGTCGAGACCCGCTCCCTCTCCCCAGCGACCGAAGAGCCTGGTCCCGAGAGCGGTGACCGCAGTGGCCATGACAAATGCCCGCTCCAACGAGCCGCCGACAAACGAAATGCCGTCGGTGATGGAATTGTCGTTGGAACTCAGTTCGACGTCCTTCAACCAGATGTGGAAACGACCGAGGATTGCCCGCGTGTCGAACGCCCACTGGGCGATCAGGTGGCGGCGGTCCATGTTCATGAGGTGCGTCCCCTTTCTGAGCAACTTTGCCACGTCGTCATCGGCGACTCAACCCCCAACTTAGAATAATCAGACTGTTGGTCGTTCAAGATTCTGTCGCCACCAATTCAGCAGGTCGCCGAGGGTCTCCGAAAGCGGGATTTCTGGTCGCCAATCGGTAGCGTCGCTGAACTTTGAATGGTCGCCCACCAGGCACGGAATATCAGCGGCCCGCAGGCGATCAGGGTCCACCTCAACCTCGACCTCAATCTCGGATTGTGCGAGCAGCATGTCGAGGACACCTCGAATGCTGGTGCTACGGCTCGAACAGACATTGTAGGCGGCGCCCGGTTCGCCACGGATCGCAGCCAGCCAATAGGCCCGCGCGATGTCGCGTACATCCGTGAAGTCGCGGACTGCTTCGAGGTTCCCCACAGCCAGCCGTGGTGGGTCGAGTCCCCGTTCGATACGGGCAATCTGGTGCGCAAAGCTCGAGGCAACAAACTGGGTTGGGCGGCGGGGCCCGGTGTGATGAAAGAGGCGCAGACGTAGCGTCGGCATGCCGTACCCGTGGTAGTACTGGGCGGTCAGCAGGTCCTGTGCGGCCTTGCTGGCGGCGTATGGGGAAAGTGGCTCCAATGGCGAGGCTTCGGTGATCGGCTGCTGGTCCGTCGGCACGGCGCCATAGACCTCGGCCGAAGAAGAGACTACGACTCTCGTGTCGAGGTCGAGCGTGCGAACGACCTCCAACAGATTGACGGTGCCGACCGCGTTGACCTCGAGATAGCGGCCCGGATGGTCCCATGAACTGGCCACCGAGGAGGCGGCTGCGAGGTGGAAGATGATGTCGGGCCGTACCTGGTTCAATGCGGTAGCCAACGACGAAATGTCGGTGAGATCGCCCTCGATCTGTTGGAAAGATGAAGAGACTTTCGCGGGATCGGCTGCCCAGACCATTCCCCAGACCTGTGCTTCGGGTACGTTCTTGGCGATGTGTCGGGCCAGATAGGGTCCGACAAAACCAGAGATGCCCGTGATCAGGATGCGCATGTGGCCTCCAGGTAGCGCGCCAATGCGTCCTCCCAAGGAGGCATGCTGTGGCCCAGTACGGTCAAGAGACGCGAAGTGTCGAGGACCGAATAGGCTGGCCGGGGGGCGGGGCGAGGGAACTCTCCAGTCCCTACCGGCAGTACCTCGACATTCTTGCCCAGCAGGCTTGCGATGGCGACTGCAAACCCGTGCCAGGTGGTCTCACCCGCGTTGACAGCGTGCACCACACCACCGACGTCCGCGCTTATCAAGTCGAGTAAAGTCTCGGCGAGATCGTCGCAAAAGGTCGGACTGCCGCGCTGATCGGCCACAACTTTCAGCCTTTTGGCTCCGCTGTCGATCTGGCCCCGGATGGCTTCGACGAAGTTCCGCCCACCATGCCCGTAGAGCCATGCGGTACGGACCACGAGGTGGTGACGGGCATCCGCGGTCAATTCCTCCCCGCGAAGCTTGGTTCGGCCGTAGACGCTTACGGGTGCGACTGGATCGTTCTCGCGGTACGGTCGATCGCCATTGCCCGAAAATACATAGTCGGTCGAGATCTGCACGAGACGGGCGTCGACTGTGTTGCACGCTTTCGCGAAATACCCCAATGCCGTGCCGTTGATCCTCGACGATAGCTGTTCGTCAGACTCACAATCATCAACCGCGGTGAATGCTGCGCAGTTGATGACAGCGTACGGTTTCGATGTTTCGATCCAACCGGTGACGGCCGCCGCATCACCGATGTCCAGCGTGTCGATATCGCGGCCCTCGAAATCGATTCCGCGTTCAGTGCAGACACCGGCCAACGCTCGGCCGAGTTGTCCGTAAACACCAGTAATCAATATGCCGCCCGCCATGGTTGCGGATAGTAACAGATGAGGGAGGAAGCGAAAACGAATGAGTTTTGAGTGTTGAGTTATGAGTTTTGAGTTTCCATCCACACCCGCCCGGACGATTGATTGGCAGGGGATAACTCAAAACTCAAAACTGAGAACTCAAAACTGGGTGGCTGGACGGCACGGAATACTGTAACCTTCCTCGCGATTGTCCGTGAGCGAGGAGTGCCAGCGATGAGTGACATCAAAGCTATTCATGCCGAGGAACGTGACAAGGACAACGCTGCGGCTGCAAACGGCGACAATTCAATCCCTCGCGGCGACGACGAGAGGATTGTAGAGGCCGTAGCCGGCCATATGGCGGCCATCATGGGCGAACTCAAGCTTGACCTCAGCGATCCAAATTACCGACAGACCCCGGAGCGCGTTGCCAAGATGTACCTGGAAATGTTCCATGGCTTACGCGAGGGCGCGGAGCCGACGATCACCACTTTCCCAAATGACGAGGGATATCACCACATGGTGATTGAGAGGGAAATTCCCTTTTACTCGATGTGTGCCCACCACCTCGTGCCCTTTTACGGGCACGCCCACATCGCCTACATACCAGAGGACGAGGTGATTGGCCTGTCAAAGCTGCCGCGGATCCTCGAATTCTATGCCAAACGGCCTCAGCTCCAGGAGCGGCTGACCGAACAGGTGGCCGAGTTCTTGTGGACGAACCTCGAGCCCCAGGGAGTGATGGTGGTCATCGAAGCGCGTCACCTGTGCGTGGAAATGCGAGGGGTCAAGAAGGCCGGCGCATTGACCACCACGTCAGCTCTCCGGGGCTGCTTTGCTGATCGCCTGGTGCGGGAAGAGTTCCTCGCCCTCCTCCGTCGTCAGGTGGCGTGGTAGCTGATAGCTTACGCTAGCGTTCTATCTCACAAAAAAGGTAGACCTGGCGCGTCGCTCGAAGGACCGCACCGGAAATTCTGTACTTCTGTACAGATTCCTTGAGACGGTCACTGCCGGCCTTGACCTTGGCGCACTCGAGACGATCGAGGGTCACTCCGTTCTCATCCTCGAAGAGGGCAATCACCAGGACCTTGACGCTTTCGGAGTTGGTGTTGACGAAACCGAGTTCTACAGTGACCGGAGTTTCTTTTTCGGGATCAATCTCACCGTCGCCTTTGACGGAGATTCCGAACCTGGTCCATCGAACACCTGCGACCGCCACCATCGGTTGCAGGTCTGTATTGACGGTGAACTCGTAGCTGTCTTGAAAGGGGCTTTCGACTTCACGATAATCGGCATCCTGGGCGATTGCGGTTGCCACCATCGCCGCGATAACCATACCCATGAACAGTGTCTTACGTTGAGTCACACTGGCGCCCTCTCGAGAGTTCTCCAAGAAAATTATACACTGCGGATAGAGATCAGTGAGATAAAACAGGACCGCCGCGCGTCCGCACGGCGGTCGTTTCCAGGGGAATCAGCTCTCTTCAGCGCTGGTGAATGGTCATTCCCTTACCTACGGCCGCGGCATCGCCAGAGGTAATGTCGCAGATGGAGAGCTTCTCTTTGACCTGGCTGACGGTGAGACTCGCCACCTCAGTCATGCTTTCGTCGAGGACCTCCCCGGTGTCGGGATCACGAAGAACTTCGACCTCCCCGACCGTAAAGGTCTGGCCCGCCGACACACCCTCTCGAGTCCCGCGGTTGATGTAGACCTTTCCGTTCTTCACCATCACAACTGAGCCGGTCCAGGAGTAGTTCGGAAGTTGCTCGATCATGAAATTGACGGCCGCGGCGCACGCATCTTGTACGGCGAGGCCGACGTTGTCCTTCTTGTTGCCGCCGAACGCAGCGCCCCAGCCGCCCGCGTTATAGCCAACGCCCAGAGCTTTGCGCTTGTGGGTGCCGACCACGCTTTTTGACGCCACCACCTGACCGGTCGTCGAGTCGACGATGTAGATGGTGGCATTGACCTCACCTTTGCCACCGCCTCCACCGACCTTGAAGCCTTTGACGCGGATACCGCCGCTAGCGCCGCCGGTGTCGCCCTGAACATGGGTGATGGCGCCTTTGACGAGCAGTTGTGCCGGTGTCATCTGCCCGGTTACCGGAGCCTTCTTGCCACCGGCGGTGCGCCCGGATGCTGCGAAATCCTGCTCGTCAAGGGCGGCAGCGCGCATGTCGGTCTCACCGAGGACGATGAATTTGCCGGTCTGGTTGAGCATGTCGGTGAGTACTGTGTCCCACGCGTGGCCAAGATCCCACTGACCATGCCATCCCGACTGGTTCTCGAACTTTGTGACCGTCACTGTATAACGGAGCCCGCCGGTGGCTTCCTCCGCTATCGCCGGCACCGCAGTGCACATAACGGCGACTATGATCGTGAGCGCGAGCAATCTCAGATAAACCTTCATGGTAATCCTCCGCATTTCTCGTTGGTGCATACAAGTTTACACCCGTTGGGCCTGAGGCCTGAGGATTGGGGCTTGAGAACACGCCTTCGTGGGGCTCTGGGTGGTATAAGGGGGCCAGGCCTCAGGCCTCAAGCCACAAGCCCTCTCGAGCGCGAGGGTTACCCGGGGTATCTGCCGGTAATGTAATTCATCAGGTCCTGGATGTGACCTTCCTGGCTGCGGCTCACCCGGCGGGTGAGGTCGCCCGAGGACACGAGCCCTTTGAGTTCTCCGTCGTCCACCACGGGTAAGTGTCGGAACCGTTTCTCAGTAAAGACCGCCATTGCCTCCTCAACGGTGGTGGTCGACCGCACCGCCACCACCTCCTGGGTCATGACGTCGACGACTCTGGTCGCGGCGGGGTCGCGACCCTCGGCGACGACTCGGCAGAGGACGTCACGTTCGGTGAAAATACCGACCATCTCACCCGAAACACAGACCAGCAGGGCACCGATCCGTTCGTCGTTCATCTTTCCGACCGCGTCCAGGACGGTGACCTCGGGAACCACGTAGTGGATCGCGGCTCCCTTGCCCGCGAGGACATTTTCGAGGGTATCCTGCACAATTGCCTCCAGGACCTCCTGGACCCCGAACTGGGGTCGTTGCATCAAGAGTTCACTGTTTTCCCATAACAGGTGCCGCACGAGGCTTCATTCCCGCTCGTGGTGGGCTAGCCCGGTGAGACAACCGGGCTAGCTCCATCGTTGAGCTTTGAGAACGCAGAGCGCCGCCATATTGACCACGTCGTTGACGTCGACCCCGCGCTGCAGCACGTGCACCGCCGCATCGATGCCGATCAGGATCGGTCCAATGGCCTCTACCTTGCCAAGCCGCCACAGCAGCTTGTAGGCAATGTTTGCGGATTCGAGATCCGGACACACAAGGATGTTGGCGTCGCCCTGGATTCGTGAGAGCGGAAATGTCTCCCGCGCGATCATCGGTTCGATCGCGGTGTCAGCCTGCATTTCACCCTCGATCACGAGGTCCGGCCACCGTTTTTCGGCGATGGCGACGGCGTCGCGCACCTTCTGCGAGCGGTGGTCGATATTCGAGCCGAAGTTTGAATACGACAGCATCGCCACCCTCGGTTCGATACCGAAATAGTGCTCCGCCGCCTGGCTGGAGAGCCATGCGATTTCCGCCAGCTCATCGGCGGTAGGGTCCTGGTTAACCGTCGTGTCGGCGATGAAGAGCATCCGGTCCTCGAAGAGGAGCAGGTACGCTCCGGCAGCCTTTTTGATGCCTTCGCGGGTCTTGTGAATCCGCAGCGCCGGGCGGATCGTCTCCGGGTAGGACATGGTGACACCAGCGATGAGCCCGTCAGCGTCACTCTGGTTGACCATCATATTGCCGAAGTAGACCGGGTCGCGCATCGCCTTGCAGGCGGTCTCCAGAGTAACGCCCTGGCGCCAGCGTGTGCGGGAAAGGATCTCGGCGTAGACTTGAGCGTCGTCGCTGGCCAGAGGATCGACGATCTCAATCCCTTCTTTCGGAACCTCGTGCTCTTTGAGAAGCTGATCGATGTTTTCAGTCGAACCGAGCAAAACCGGCTTGCAGATGCCCTCGTCGGCGAGGATTTTGGCGGCGCGGATGATTTTTTCCGATTCCCCCTCCGGGAATACTATCCGCTTGGGGTCTGCGATCGCCTGGTCAAACACGCCATGCATGACTCGACGAGTGCGAGACAGCCGATTTTCGAGCTCGCGAACGTATTCTTCTTTGGAGGAGTAGGGCTTGCGCGCAACTCCGGTATTGATCGCCGCTTCAGCAACTGCGGGCGCCTCCCACAACAGCACACGGTAGTCAAAGGGTTTTGGGATCAGATAATCGCGGCCAAACTTGATCTGCTTGCCGCCGTAAGCCCTGACCACCGCGTCCGGGATGTCCTCCTTGGCGAGATCGGCCAGCGCACGGGCGGCCGCCAGTTTCATTGCCTCGTTGATGTCGGTCGACGCCACATCGAGTGCGCCACGGAAGATGAATGGGAAGCCGAGCACATTGTTGACCTGATTCGGATAGTCCGAACGGCCGGTGGCCATGATGACATCCGGCCGGACTGCAAGGGCGTCCTCCGGCAAGATCTCGGGGTCAGGGTTGGCCATTGCAAAGATGATCGGGTCGGGGGCCATGGTCTTGACCATTTCCGGAGTCACGAGTCCTTTGACCGAGACCCCGGCGAAGACATCGGCGTCCTTCATGGCGTCGGCGAGAGTGCGTGCGCCGGTGTCGACCGCGAAGCGCTCCTTGTACTTGTTCATGCCTTCGGTGCGACCTTTATAGATCACGCCTTTGGAGTCGACCATCAGGAGATTCTCCTGTTTGACACCGAGGGAAATATAAAAGGTGGCGCAGGCGATACCCGCCGCACCGGCTCCCGAGAACACGACTTTGACGTCCCCGATATTTTTACCTGCAACCTCGAGCGCGTTGACCAGGGCGGCACCCGAAATGATGGCGGTTCCGTGTTGATCGTCGTGGAAGACCGGAATGTCACAACTCTTCTTGAGGCGTTCTTCGATCTCGAAGCAGTCGGGCGCGCCGATGTCCTCGAGGTTGATGCCGCCGACAGTCGGAGCGAGAAGCTCGCAAAAGCGGATGATCTCCTCGGGGTCTTTGCTGTCGACCTCAATGTCGAAGACATCGATGTCGGCAAAACGCTTGAAGAGCACTCCCTTGCCTTCCATGACGGGTTTGCCGGCCATCGGGCCAATGTCGCCGAGGCCGAGGACTGCGGTCCCGTTGGACACCACCGCGACGAGGTTTCCCTTGTTGGTGTACTCGTAAACAAGTTCGGGGTCTTTGGCGATCGCGAGACAGGGCTCGGCAACGCCTGGGGTATAGGCCAGCGAGAGATCGCGCTGGGTGATGCAAGGTTTGGTGGCCACCACCTCGGTTTTGCCGTGTCGTTTTCCGGTGTGATAGGCGAGAGCTTCCTCTCGGGTGATCTTTTTCATGGTTGCGCTCCTCTTTTATCTGCGGAATTTCAGACTTGAAATCCCACGCGCGGACGATAGTGCGTTGGCGAGTCGAGGTCAACCTATCAGGTTCTCCATTTTTGGACTTGGGAGATTGATATGTGAATTGGTAGGGCGATTGCCAGACTGGGGGATATCCGGAGCCTAAAAATATAGGCTCAGCGCTTTGCGCTGCGCGACAGCGCGAGTCGAATCAGCTCATCAAGCAGGGCAGGGTATTCGAGTCCCGAGAGCCCCCAGAGTCGGGGGAACAACGAAATTGGGGTGAAGCCAGGGATCGTGTTGACCTCGTTGACCCACAGTTGGCCACTTTCGCGTTCGAGGAAGAGGTCGACCCGGGCCATGCCCGAGCAACCAAGAAGGCGAAACACCTTAAGCCCGAGTCCCTGTGCGGCATCTGTTGTGCTCTCGGCGAGAGGTGCTGGTGCGAGGAGTTCGCAAGCGGAATCCACGTACTTGTCATCGTAATCATAGAATTCGTGCCCCGGTATCACCTCGCCCGGGACTGCTGCGCGCGGGTGGCGGTTGCCGAGCACGGCTACCTCGATTTCGCGGGCCTCGAGACCCTTCTCGACCAGCGCTCGCTCGCCATGGCCGAGGGCGAGATCAACTGCTGCAGACAAATCCGCCTCTTCAGAGATCTTGCTGATTCCGACTGACGATCCCAGCCGTGCTGGCTTGACGAAAACGGGCATTCCGAGCGCGAGGCTGCGTTCGACAATGCCGTCGCGATCCTCGATCCACGACGTGCTATCGAGCTCGACCCAGGCCGGGGTTGGCAGACCGGCCTGGTCAAGCATGCGTTTGCAGAAGATTTTGTCCATGCACAGAGCCGAAGTTGCGGCGTCGCACCCGACGTACGGGAGATCGAGCATTTCGAAGAGACCCTGAATGGAACCGTCTTCGCCATAGGGCCCATGGAGGACCGGAAACGCGACATCGAAGGCGCCGTCAAGGAGGTGCGAATCGAGCTTGTGACGGCCTTCGAAGTGTGCGACTTCGTCTGCGCGGTCGGACGACTCGTCGAGGACCCGGCGTGCGGTATCGGTGTCGGCCCACAGCCCCCGGCGGTCGATGGCCATGGGCACCACCTGGTATTTGGTGCGATCGAGCGCGTGGTCAACCGATCGAGCCGACACGATGCTCACTTCATGCTCGCCGGAGCGCCCGCCAAAAATAAGGGCCACGCGCCGTCTATCGGTGCCTTGCAGATCGGTCATTTCCTGTTCTCCCCACCCTTACTCTACCGTCACATTATGCCGAAGCGGTGGCAAGGGTGGGGCTGGAATGGGTCCGTTATGGGCTCGATTCGGCGTTTTCAAAGAGGGGGAGGAACTCGGCGTAGCCTTCGTCATCGAGTTCCTCGAACGGTATGAAGCGGAGCGCGGCCGAATTGACACAGTAACGCATCCCGGTCGGTGCCGGGCCGTCCTCGAAGAGGTGGCCGAGATGGGAATCTGCGTTTGCCGAGCGGACCTCGGTGCGGACCATCAGCCAACTGCGGTCCTTTTTTTCGACAACATTTTCATTGATCAGTGGTTGCGTAAAGCTGGGCCATCCGGTGCCGGAGTCGAATTTGTGGATCGAGGCGAAGAGCGGTTCTCCTGAAACCACGTCGACATAAATACCGGCCAGGTGGTTGTCCCAGTATTCGTTCTTGAAGGCCGGTTCGGTGCCGTTCTTTTGAGTCACCCGGTACTGCTCGGGACTGAGCTTCTCTTGGAGTTCTTTATCGCTCATCTGCGCATCTCC
>Ga0316198_10000150_pt1 | contig 31253 bp, 2 predicted proteins | sample OudBieAanoxic_MG_FD_204935 | JGI IMG/M metagenome (GOLD analysis project Ga0316198, IMG submission 204935) | Coastal sediment microbial communities from Oude Bieten Haven, Netherlands - site A anoxic | ecosystem: Environmental > Aquatic > Marine > Coastal > Sediment | place: Netherlands... | reverse complement strand
AATAACCGTCGCCGCAAACTCCCCCGACGTCGGTGCAGTCGACCCCTCCGCATCGCACCGCGGCGAAGTCCTGGTGCACCGTGCCTGCGGCGAAGAGGTTCGGTGCACCGAAGGTGCTGGAAGTGCCGTCGTTGTAGTTTGCCCAGGGTGTGATGAACGGCCCCGGGTCTTCCTCGAGCTTGAATACTTCGTCGCTGCCGACCCCGCTGTCCGGGACCACTCCCTCACCCGCAGGCCCGAAGACCGTTTCGCCCGTCTCGTTCAAGATCGTCAGCTGCCAGTTCCGATTGCTGACCTCGATGTCGTCGTTCGTGATGAAGGTCCCGCTGGCCCCGGCGCCGGTCTGCACGTTGATCCACCAGTCCCCGGCCTCGGGATCGAAGCTCGGATCGTCGGCCAGCGCTTCGGAAACGGTGATGAGGGTGCCGCTGCGCAGGTCGGACCAGACGCCTTCGTTGCTGAAGAACAGCGACACGACCGATTCCTCGACCCCGCCGGTGTCCTCGCTGATACGCAACTCCCACCCGCGAATGTCCAGGTGATCCACGGTGACCACGAGCTCGAACCAGTCCCCGCCATTGCCCACAACGCGCCCCCAGTAACCGTCCGCTGCTCCGCCGTCCAGGAAGTTGGTGGGTGCTACGGCGTTGTATTCGTTCAAGATCAGCGGTCCGAGCGTGGCATCGTTGGCCGCCAGCGGGGTGACCGACGTGAACAGGCGTCGTCTGCTGTCGCCGTCCGGGTAGCGGCCATAGGAGCTGTTCGACGGAATCGAGTCGTAGGTCAGGTAGTCGAGCAGGGTGCCGCTCGTCGAATACAGGCCCACGAATCCACTCAGCGGGTTCAGGCGGAAGCTCGCATGAAACGGGCCTTCCGACGGTTCTCCATCGCCCCAGACCTGCATCCAGCAGCCGGCGCAGATCGTGGTTCCGATCGGCACCTGCCACGAGAAGGGCAGGTTGACGTTGTCGCTGAGGAACATGCCGCCGATGGTGACGATCGAGTCCCCGCCGTTGTAGATCTCGATCCAGGGGTCGAAGTCGCCCTGTTCGTCGGAGTTGACCGAGACGTTGACCGGCAACACCTCGTTGATGAACAGCCCGGGAAACGACTCCATGGTCCCGGCCCTCGTGTTGGCCAGGCCGGGGCTTCCGCCGGAGACCGTGCTGGGCGCCCAGTTGGAAACCCAGCCGTCAGGCTGGGTCGCGTCGATCAGTTCCAACGAGGGGCCGCCGCCGTCCGGAGCCACGGGCCACGGAGCCACGTTGGAGAAGTCCACAGCGGCAACTTCCCGTGCGTCGTCGTCGTAAAGGACGATCCGCTCGCCCTCGTTGGCCAGGTTCCCTTCGTACTGGGCCGGAACGTAGCTCCCGCTCCCGTATTCCGCGCGAAACGCGACGTCGTTCGCGACCAGCAGTGCGTGCCCCTGGGGGAGGAGCACCGTGCCGGGCGGGATGATCAGTCCGATCCCCTCCACCCTCCAGTGCGACAGATCCACGGACTCGGTCGTCGAGGGGTTGTACAACTCGACAAACTCGTGGTCCGGCCCGCCGCCGGGGTTGTACATCAGCTCGTGGATCAGGATCGGAGCGCTCGGGTCTTGCGCTTCCGGAATCTCCCCGGCCACACGGTGGGTGTTCAGCAGGTGGGTCCTGCGCGGCGCCAGGTACTCGTCCTCGAGAATCTGCACGGCGACGTCCAGCGGTTGGTTCTCGCCGTACCAGCCCCACTTCTGTCGATCGAGCTCGGCCTCGGCCGCGATCAGCGGGACCGCGGCCTGGATCGCCAGTTCGTAGCGTCCCGGAGCCAGAAGCTCGTCGGCCAGGGAGCGCAGCCGCCGGTAGTACATCTGTCGGATGTCCGGGTCCTCGAGCAGCTTGTCGATCAGGCGGTTCCACAGGTGGTCGTACTTCTGATGCTCGCTGTCGCCGAACAGCGGGTGGCTCGGCGAGACGTTGTCGCGTCCCGCGATCACGTCCTCGTCGGCCCAGATCACATCGTTCAGCACGCCGCCCCAGTTGAAGTTGCGCCCGAAGGTCAGGTCGTGGTCCCACGGGTGCATCGTCCAGCGTCCGGTACCTTCGGTATCGCGATAGACGAAGTAGTTCTTCTTCACGTGGTCGTTGTCGTGGATGATCGACTTCACCGCGATGTAATTCAGGGTGGACGGGAGGTCGATGTTGTCGAACAGGAAGTCCCGGTGGGCGGTGCCGCCGAGGTCGTTGATGCCGTAGACGAGATCGAACAGATCCGAATAGTCCTCGCCCAGTCTCGACTGCTTCTCGTAGCGCCCGATCAGATCGCCCACGCTGCCCGGGTTTCCCAGGTAGTCGAAACACTTGTAGCGCGCGGCATTTTCGTTCAGTCCGTTGCGAATCACCCAGTCCGCGTCGGGATCTTCGAGATAGATGTACAGTCCGTAGAACTGCCCGTTCTGTTGCAGCCGTACGTGGAATACCTGATGGGACACCCAGCTCGTGTCCTCGAAGGTCTTGTAGGCCAGATACTCCCGCATCCAGCTCTTGTCACCGTAACTGGATTGCATGTCGAAGTTGTCCGCGGGGTTCTGCACCAGGTCGGGAGCGAAGAACTCGTGTCCCTGGGGGAACTTGAACTTCCAGTGTTTCTTGGGCCAACTGCGGGCCGTCTGCCCGCGGACGCGGACCTGAATGTTGTCGTACAGCACACCGCCGTAGTACAAGACGGCCGGCTCCGTTTCGTCGGTGTATCGGTGGTCGATCGCGGCCTGGTAGTCGGCCGGATCCATGTACCACTGAAAGATGGGCAACTGGGACGAGAGCGCCGGATCGGCGACCGCGGTGCCGTCGTAACGGGTCGTGTCGTCGCCGCGCGGAAACGTCATCGATCCGGTGGCGCCCGTCGCCACGATCCGGTAGCGCACGAGCGTACCGGCGGCCTGGCCCGGGATCGCCGCGCCGTAGATTCCGTCGGTGGGAGCACCATCGTTGCTCGCGCCGTCGTCCCGCATGGCCAAGACAAGATCGCCGTCGAAGTCGAGCTGATAAACGAGTTCGACCGTGGTGGCGTCCTCGACGCGCGCCGTGACGATCACCGCTTCCCCGGGCTGCGGATCGATCGTGTGGTTCGGCTCGCTGATCCACGGCGGAAGCCCCGGGGCCGTCACGCTGTTGGCGCGCCCGGCCGAGTGGCCGGACGGGTCGACCGAGGCTCGCCAGTTGCGGGGCGTATTGTTGTCTTGTGCGGGATCGACAAGTTCCAGAGAGGGACCGAGTCCGTCCGGCGTCACCGGCCAGGGCGGCAGATCCGTGTAGGCCACCTCGTCAACGAGTTGATCAAGGGAGTCGAACAGGGCGACCCGCTCGCCCGAGTTGCTCAACTTCGCCTCGTAGACGTAGTCGGGAGCGAATCCGTAAGTGGTCTGGAACTGCGTGGCGCTGCCGGCGATTACGAAGAACTGCCCAGACCCGAGCGCGGCGCCCGCCGGGAAGCAGAGGTCGATCCCGTCGAAACACCAGCCCTGGACGCTTGCGATGGTCGGGCCGGTGTTATGGAGCTCGAGGAACTCGTCGTCGTCGTTGTCCGACGACGGGTGATACATGATCTCGCTGATCACGACATCGGCGCGAGCCCCGAGCCCCGGGACGAGAATCACGCTGATGGCGAGGAGGATCCGTACGAGATTTCTCATGTCCTGTTCCGCCTTGTCGAAACATCGTCCGACAAGCCGAACCCCCCGGCAGTCGCGACCGGAGGGTTCAACCCGGGACCGCTGCAGCACGTCGGGATTCGCGTCATGCACCTCCGGACGTCTTCGAGTTCCCCACAGCCGGGTCTAGGGCAGCTCACAGGCATCGCCGATTCCGTTTCCGTCGGTGTCCACCTGGTCGGTATTGGATGTGTGCGGGCAGTTGTCCTCGTAGTCCAGAACCCCGTCGCCGTCGAGATCGAGGCCGCTGCTGGGGCAAGGATCGTCGTTCGGCACCGGTGTTCCGTCGGTGTGGTAGTGCAGGACCGATTCCCCGCAGGTGTTCTCGCGAGCCAGCAGGTAATAGAACGCGCGGTACGGTATCGGGACCTCCGGGTCGACGGTCGTCGTTCCCGTGATCGGTCCGCCCACGCAGGTGTGGTTGTACTCGAACGAGAGTCCGGTCTGGATGAAGCCGCGGTACATGCGGTAGTCCGTCGTGACGCCCTCGTCGTCCCAGTCCAACACCGCGTCCAGTCCGCTCTTGTCGAGGCGCAGCGAGTCGCCCAGCTCCGGCGGGACGCGACAGGCCACGAACCAGCCGTCGTCGACACAGGTCGAGACCTGGCCCTCGTCGATCTGCGCGCGCGTCAGGATCAGCGGGCTGACCTGCCCCTGCAGTCCGACCACGGTGAATTCGATCTCGATGATCGCTCCGCTTCCGGACAGCGACGCCGTCCCGAACAGAGAGATGAGCACCCTACCCGGAACCGTCGTGTTGACCGTCAGCGAGTGGCCCGTGCTGATCGCCGTCCGGCGCACGTCCACCACCTGCAGCACGCCCGGATCGAACTCCACCTCGAGGTCGAGCCCGATACCGTCCGCCGGGGTGGCGATGATCGGCACCACGACGTTTTCGCCCGGGTCGGCGTTCGCGTCATCCGGCAGGCTCAGCGAGACCTGCCCGCTGTCGACGACCACGTTCCCGTCGACGGAGATCACCCCGGTGGTCCCTCCGTTGAACAGGCTCTGGACCCACGTCAACGGCGATGCCGTCGGTGCGCCTCCGACCACGTCGAAGACGACCCAGGCTACCGTCCCACTGCCAACGAACGGCGTCGGCCCGGCCATCGACAGGGCCACAACACCCGGCGTCGTCAGATCGGAGGTCAGGGTCATGTCGCTGGTCGGGCTCGCGGTGTAGACATCGGTTGCCTGGAGCACCGCTGGATCGTAGGCGAACGCCAGGTCCATCGACGTGACGCCGTCGAGTGTTGAGAGCGTGATCGGCGCGACGAACGTCGTCCCCTCACAGTGAGTCAGGGATGCCGGCAGCGAGACCGTGATCTGGCTGAGACAGGTATCCAGCCCGTAGTCGCAGTACTGTCCCGTGGGACACGCGTCCTCACCGGTGCACACGCCCGCCCCACAGACGTCGCCACCGGTACAGCTCACGCCGTCGGAGCAGGAAGTGCCGTCTGCGGCGGCGGCGTCGAAGATACACTCGCCATCTGCCGGATTGCAGCTATCGATCGAGCAATCGTTGCCGTCGTCGCAAGTCACGGGATCGGCTCCGACGCAGGCGCCCGAGACGCACTCGTCCGTTTGCGTGCAGGCGTCTCCGTCGCTACAGGTCGTTCCGTCGGCGACGGGATCCGCCTCGCAGGCATCGGTCGTCTCATTGCAGGCGCCTGTGTTGCACTGGTCGTCGAGGTACGAACAGTCCGGTGGCGTGCCGGCCTGACAGTCCAGAGTCGGATCGCAGCTCTCCGTTCCGTTACAGAATGCGCCGTCGTCGCACAGCCCGTCGTTCGTCGTGTAGATGCATGTGTCGCTTGCGGTGTCGCACGTGTCCACCGTGCAGCCGACGCCGTCGTCGCAGGTCGGCGGCGTGCCGGCCTGGCAGGTGTTGGTTCCGAGATCGCACGCTTCCACGCCGTCGCAGAAGACACCGTTGTCGCAGTCGGCGTCAACCACGCAGTCCACGGCGCGGAACCAGTCGTCGTCGACGCAGGTCGATATCTGACCCTCGTCGATCGTGGTGCGCGTGAGGATCAACGGGCTCTCGTCGCCGAACGAGCCGATCACGTTGAATTCGATCTCGACGATCGGTCCGCTACCCGTCAGCACAGTCGTGCCGAACAGCGAGATCATCAGCTCGCCCGGAGTCGGGCTATTGAAGAGCACGGTGTGTCCCTGGGAGATCGTGGTCGTCCTCACGTCGAGGACCTGGAGCACGGTGGGATCGTACTCGACGGCAAGGTCGAGGCCGACACCGTCCGCGGGGCTCGCCGTGATCGGAACCACCGCGTTCGACCCCGGGCCACCCACGGCGTCGTCCGGCAAGCTGAGCGACACCTGGGTCGCATCGACGTAGACACTGCCGTCCACGGCCGTCGTGCCGGAGCCGCCTTCGTTGAACGTGCTCTCGATCCAGGTCAGCGCCGATGCGGCCGGAATCGTCCCGACCGTCTCGAACGCGACCCAGGCGACGGGTCCGCCGCCCGAGATTGGCGAGCTGCCGAACAGCGAGATATCGACGAGGCCGGGCATCGACACGTTGGCGTTCAACGTCATACCCTCGGTGAGCGGTGTCTTGTAGATCGCGGTCACCTGTAGCACCGCCGGATCGTAGCTGAACTGCAGGTCCATCGAAAGCACGCCGCTGACGGAATCGGCCGTGATAGGCACCACGAGCGAGGCTCCCTCGCAGACGTTGATGTCGGTCGGCAGCGAGACAGTGGTCAACGTCACGCAGGCGTTCAGGCCGACATCGCAGACTTCACCGGTCGTGCAGGCATCCTCGCCGGCGCAGGTGCCGGCCGAACACGTGTCGCTGCCGGTGCAGTTCACCCCATCGTCGCAAGTGCCGCCCTCGTTTGCCGGCTGAGCCTCGCAGGCTCCGGCCTGACCGTTGCACACGCCGACGTTGCACTGGTCGTCGAGAGCCGTGCAATCAACTTCCTCGTCCGTCGAACCGTCACAGTCGTCATCCAGGTCGTTGCAGACGGCGTCGACCGGAGCTGCGCCGTCCAGCGGGTTGCAGGTGTCCACCTGGGTACCACTCTGGCAGACCAGCGAGCCCACGTTGCCGAAGCACACGCCGAGACCGCACGTCGTCGGCGTCGTGACGTAGTTGTCGTCGGCGAATCCGCTGCAGTCCTCGTCGATCCCGTTGCAGTCATCGTCGGCTCCGGTCGGTGTGCCCTCCGTGCAGGTATCAACCTCGACGCCCGTCTGGCACTCGAGCTGACCTGCGGCAGTACAGACGCCGTCACCGCACGAGGTCGGAGTCACCACGTAGTCGTCATCCGGCGTGCCGTCACAGTCGTCGTCCACGCCGTCGCAGGTGGTATCGGTCAGAGACGGCGGTGCCCCAGCACAGGTACCGATGGCGTCGCCCTGGCACTGATCGTTGATCGTGCAGGAATTACCGTCGTCGCAGGCGATGGTGACGCCCGTACCGTCATGACTGACCGAGCCGTCGGCCGGGTTGCAGGTGTCGACCGTGCAAACGTTGTCGTCACTGATGGTCGTCGTCGAACCGTTGCCTGGATCGCAGCAGTCGGCCATCGGGTCGTACTCGTACTGGCAGGTCGAGTCGCAGCAGTCGCCGTCGGCCGTGTTGCCGTCATCGCATTGCTCGCCGGAGTCGAGCGACCCGTTGCCACACAGCAACGTGCACACCGACGGTTCGCCCGTGCACTCGTAACCCGCCTCGACCGTGCAGGTGTCCGAGCACCCGTCACCGGCGGCGGCGGCGCCGTCGTCGCACTCCTCGCTCGTCTCGACCAGACCGTTTCCGCAGCCCGGGCCCCGCAGGACGAGTTGACTGAACCCATCGAGTTGCAGCGCCCAGGTGTTGTTCACCGTGTCGCACGACGGATCGTCGCCGCACGGACCGCCGAACATGACGCCGTCCTTCCAGACGAGCAGATCGGCTTCGAGCAGAACCGGCAGAATCCCGTCGACCTCGCCGTTGTCGTCGATGTCGGACCAGGTGAGGGTGACCGTCACCGGGACGGTGAAGACCTGGCCCTGGGGCCCCAGCGTCACCGCCAGCGCGACGGCACCCACGCCGGGCGGCACACTCGCCGAACTCTCCGTGATGGAGATGCTCGTGTCGGCAGCCAACGCACCGACCGGCACGTCGACCGAGATCGTTCCGTCGAGCGACGCGACGAGTCCGCCCGTCGTGCCGACGCTGTCTCCTCCCGACTGCGCCGAATTGCACAGATCGGTATCGTCGACCGGACACTCGTCGCAGACATCGCCGCCGTTCGTCCCGTCGCTGTCCAGCTGATCCGGATTGAACTCGGCCGGGCAGTTGTCGCCGCCCAGCGCGGTGGTGTTCGGCGTGGAGACGTTCGTGCAGTCCAGATCGTTGTCGGTCACCACGGTCGCGGAACCGTATCCGTCGGCGTCCAGGTCCTCGTAGCAGTCGTCGAACAGATCGCAGTCCTGGTCGAGTCCGTCTCCCACGATCTCGGCCGCTCCCGGGTGGACGTTCGTGTTCGTATCGTCGCAGTCGGCGTTGTTCGCCACGTAACCGACCGGCTGGCCGCAGGCTACCTGCGTCGCCAGCGGGTCGCCGAAGGTATCGCTGTCCGCATCGGCGTACCAGGTCGACTCCTCGGTCGCGCCGGAATTGTCGTCGTCACAGTCGGGCCCGTCGATCGTCACGTAAGCGTCGCAGTCCACGTACCAGGTGTCCGAGTCCTGATCGACGCAGGTCGCACACGACGTCCAGTTGTTGGGATCGTTGTCGTCGCAGTCCGTTGGGCAGGTCACGCCGTCGCCGTCGCCGTCGATCGGCGTGTGCACGCACTGCGTCAACTCCACTGTGGAGGGGACCCAGGTCGGTCCGACAAGCGTGCCGTCGTTGCCGTTGCCGGTGGAGTCGTTCGCCAGCGTGCCGACGTTCTCGTCCAGACCCCAGCGCCCGAGAAGGTCGGGATCGTCCGCGATCGAGCGGTACATCCCGGCCTGGATCTCGAGATCGCCCAGAGCGCGGCTCCACACCCGGACCTCGTCCATCCGGCCGCTGAACCGCCCTTCGGGAGTTCCGCCGGAGTTCATCGCCGTACCCAGCGCGAAGTGCTGCGCCGTGTCGAAGTCGGGGTTCTCGCCCGGACAGGTCATCCCCAGCGTGTCGGCCACGCCGTCCAGGTAGATCTGCCAGCAGCCACCGTCGTAGGTCAGCGCCGCGTGATGCCACACTCCGGGCGTGACCGGCGTCGTCCCGAAGACGGGGTAGTTCTGACCGGTGGCGCCGCCGCCTCCGGCGTCCTGCTCGAAGTCGCCGCCCAGCACGTTTCCGGACGACGGAACGATACCCAGGAAGTAGTTGAGGTTCAGGTCGTCCGTCTCGGACTCTCCCCTGCCCTTGGTCACCAGCGGGATGGCCAGGAAGCCACCGGTTCCGGTGTTCGCGGTCGTCCCGCCGCCGTCCCACAGGAACCAGGTCTCGAGCGTGAAAGTTGCCGACCCCAGGCCGAGTGCCTGGCCCATGGTCACGTGATCGTTGCTGCCGTCGAATTCCAGCGCGGCGGGGTTCGTGGCCTCGCAGATATCCTCGGTGCAGGCGTCACCGTCGTCGCAGTCGACATCCAGGCCGATGCATTCGCCGGCGAAGCAGGCGTCTTCCTCCGTACACGCGTCTCCGTCGGAGCAGGTGTTCGTGTCGTCGTTGACGTACTGGCAGTAGCCGCCGCTGCAGGTGTCATCCGTGCAGCCGTTGGCGTCGTCGCAGGCGACGAGCGTGCCCAGACACTGCCCTGCACCGTCGCAGGCGTCGCTCGCGCCTTCGGTTCCGTCGAACGAAGTACAGTCGTCTCCGTCGTCGCAACTCGCACCGCTGATCAACGGCGCGCCCCCGCAGACTCCCGCCGTACAGGTATCGGGATCTGTACACGAGTTACCGTCGTCGCAACTCGTCGTGTCGGGTAGTGCGACGTGACCGCACTCCGCCAGCCCCAGAGTCGGCGCGCCCGCGGTCCAGCCGGGTCCGTTGGTCAGCGTGCCGTCGTTCCCGTTGCCGGAGCTGTCGAACGCGGTGCTCCCACCGCCCTCGTCCATTCCCCAGCGTCCGACCAACCCGGCCGCCGAGGCGATTCTCCGGTCGCGGTCTACCAGGATCTCGTCGACGCTGCGGGCGTGGTCCCAGACCCGCACTTCGTCGATCGACCCGCCGAAGTAGCCTTGCGGGCCGTAACTGTACTCGGCCGAGCCCAGAGCGCTTGCGATCGCGAAGCGCTGGATGCTGTCGTATCGCGGCGTCATGCCGGGACAACTCGACCCGTCGGGAGCACCGTCCAGGTAAAGCTGCCAGCAAGTCCCGTCGTAGGTCACCGCCACGTGGTGCCACTCGTCTTGCGTCACCACCGTACTGCCGTCCACGGGGTAGTTGTTGTTGCCGCCGACGGCTGCTTCGTAGGACTCGAAGTCGGCCGCGAGTTTGCCAACGTTCGGAGACTGGTTGTTGATCACGAAGAAGTAGTTGGCGTCCCTGTCGTCGCCGTCCTGCTCACCGCGCCCCTTGGCGATGATCGGATAGCCGACGCGACCGTTGTTCCCGGAACTCGCGTCCCCGGTACCGCCCGTCCAGTAGATCCATGCCTCGAGCGTGAATTGCGTGAGGCCCAGTTCGGCATGCTCGCTGGCGGTGCCGTAGTAGACGTACTGACTCGTGCCGTCGAACTGCAGCGCCGTCTGACTCGCGTCGGGCGAGCAGGTGTCGGTCGTGCACTGGTTGCCGTCGGAGCAGACCGACGCGTCTGCGGAGTACTCGCACTGGGAGGTTCCCGTATTGCACGTGTCGATCGTGCAGGGGTTCGAGTCGTCGCAGTCGATATCGCTGCCGCAACCGGCGATCGTCACGGTCGTCGAGTCGATGTCGGTCAGTCCGAACGAGTCGGTGACTCGCAGGGCGATCGGGTTGGCCACCCCCGGATAGGACAAACCGAGAGACACGATCGTCGCCCAGGGCACGGTCGGCGCCACACCGGCGGCGTCGTCGAACTGGCCGTCGTCGTCCAGATCCCACGCGTACGACGCGATGAAGTCGCCGCATCCGCTATCGGGGTCGAGCGAACCCGACCCGTCGAGCGGCAGATCGTCGCTGAGAGCGATCGTGTACGGTCCGCCACTCGCGGCGACCGGCGGCAGGTTCCCCTGATCGACGATGATCACCAGGGTGTCGATATCCGTCCTGGCCGTGGAGTTGTCGTCGGTCACCCGAAGGGCGGCGGTGTACGTCCCGAAGGCCGGGTAGGCATGGGACGCCGTCGCACCGGTGGCGTCGACGTCGAAGGTCACGTCGTCGTAGTCGAAGTCCCATTCGTAGGTCACGATGTTCTGTGCGGGATGTCCGTGGTAGGAACCGGTGCCGTCGAAGCTGATTGACTGGCTGCACGCCGCCGGATTCGGGCTGGCCGCCGCCACGGCGACCGGCTCGTTGACGTAGATCGTCAGCGACGAAGCATCCGTGCTGGTCGCGCCGAGGGAGTCCTCGACCTCCACGGCGATGACGTTGATCGACGGGTAGCGGGCCAGACCGAAGGCGTCGAGCGTGGCCCACGGAATGATCGACGTGGCCGCGACGCTCGAGAAGTCGTCGAACTGGCCGTCGTTGTCCAGATCCCAGCGGTAGGTCACGATGGAGTCGCCGCACGCCGTGTCGGGATCGGACGAGCCACTGGCGTCGAGTGTCAGGTCCTGGCCCTCGTCGATGGTATATGGACCGTCGGCATCGGCGACGGGCAAGTTGTTCGGCAACGGCGTGTTGACGCACTCGTAGAATCCGATCAGATCGACCGGATCGGTGATCCAGACCGGATCGTTGATCAGCGTGCCGTCGTGGGAGTTGCCGCTCGAGTCGGCGGCCGTGGTCCCGGTTCCTTCCTCGAGACCCCAGCGACCGACCAGGCCGGCTGCCGTGGTGATCTGCCGCGTCATGCCGTCGAGGATCGATTGCTGCGAGCGGGCGTAGTTCCACACCCGGACCTCGTCCATCACGCCGTCGAAGGCGCCAGCCGCCACTCCCGTGGAGGTCAGGGCGCTGCCGATACCGAAGTGCTGGATGCTGTCGAACCTGGGCGTGCGGGCCGGGCAACTGGTGCCGTCGACCACGCCGTCGAGGTACAGGGTCCAGCACGTGCCGTCGTACGTCGCCGCGGCGTGGTGCCAGCCCGCGCCGACCGGAGTAGCGCCGAACACCGGGAAGTTATTCGGCGCGGCGTCGGTCGACTCGAAATCCGCGGCCAGGGCTCCGGCCGGACCAACGCAGTTGCTCATGCAGATGCCGAAGAAGTAGTTGCAGTCGACGTTACTCCCGTCACCTTCTCCGCGACCCTTGGTCACCAACGGGATCCCGTCGGTCACACCTCCGGTGCCGGAGGAGGTCGTCACGCCACCGCCGTCCCAGAAGATCCAGGCCTCCAGCGTGAACGCCGCAGATCCGAGGCCGGGGGCCGCCCCCATCGTCACGTAGTCGTTCGCACCGTCGAAGGCCAGCGCGGCCGCGCTGGGTACGGTCTCGCACGTGTCGGTGGTGCACTCGTCGGTGTCGTCGCAGTCGCCGTCCCCATCGCAACAATCGAGGACCGCGGTGTAAGTGCAGCCGCCGAGTCCGAAGTCCTGGAGCTCTGCGGTCTCGGTGATCCACGCGACGCCGTTGGTCAGCAGGCCGTGGTTGAAGCTGCCCGCGGAGTCGTGGGCCGCCGTTCCGGCGCCCTCGTTGAAACTCCAGCGCGCGAGGAGACCCGGAGCGGACTCGATCTGAAGTCCCATTTCGGTCTGGATCTCGGCCAGACTACGGGCGTGATCCCAGACTCGAACTTCGTCCACGTCGCCTTCGAAGTAGTTGCCGAGGGCTCCTCCGGACAGCCGCGCGGCGCCGATCACGACGTCGTCCGAGCTGGTGATCGCGTTCGTGGCCAACGCGCTGGCGTCGGCGGTTGACGGGGTGGCCCCGCCGTCCAGATAGAGCAGCAACTGGTTCGTGCTGCGATCGACGACCGCTGCGAAGTGATGCCAATCGCCGGCGCTGACAGGCAGCGCCGAGGTCGGCGTCGTGATCTGGTGGGCTGCCGTGTCCTCAACCGACATCTGCAGTCCGCCGGCGCCGTCGAGTTGCACTGCGACCTGTGAAAACGCGCCCTGTCGCCCACCACGGAAGATGCCCGTGTAGGCGACCTGAGACGCATTGTCCGTCCGGAACCAGCCCTCCACGGTGAAGCTGCCCGTGCCGAAGTCGGTGATCGAGGGGTCGTTGCCCAGATCGACGTAATCGTCTGTGCCATCGAGATGGATCGCTCCGAGGTTCCAGGGCGAGCAGCGATCGATCGTACAGGCCTGGCCGTCGTCGCACTCGGCGTCGCCGACGCAGCAATCCGGAATCGGATCGATCTGGCAGCTATTGGCCACGCACGTGTCCGACGTGCACGGGTCGGCATCGTCACAGTCCGTGTCCTCGACACAGCAGTCGGGGATCGAGCTGTGCTCGCAGGCGTTGTCGGTGCACAGGTCCGCCGTGCAGGGATCGAGATCGTCGCAATCCGCCGTGGTCTCGCAGCAGTCGGCGATCGGATCGTTCTCGCAAATGTTGGCGGTACCGAAATCGAGCAGGCCGGCGGTGACGAACGTCGCGTCGACGACCGTCCCGTCCTCCGCGGGAGTCGTCGAATCGAACGCCGTCGTACCGCCGAACTCGTTAAGGCCCCAGCGGCCGACGAGATCGACTGCCGTGTGAACCTCCCGATTCATGTTGGCCTGGATCTCGGCCTGCGTCAGGGCGCGGCTCCAGACCCGCGCCTCGTCGAGGACGCCGTCGAAGGCGCCATTGACCTCGCCCGTGGACTTGACCGCCGCGCCCAGGGCAAAGCGTTGGATGCTGTCGGCCCGCGGAGGCTCCCCGGGGCAGTTCGTTCCGTCGGTGTCCGGCGCGCCGTCGAGGTAGATTTGCCAGCAATTGCCGTCGTAGGTCAGGGCGGCGTGATGCCAGACACCCGTGGTGACCGGCGAGCCCCCTGCAACCGGATGGTTCAGGCCGGGGCTCGACCCCGCGGCCCCTTCCTCGAAATCGGCCGCCAGCACGGAGTCGGATTGGCGGATAGCGAAGAAGTAGTTGGCGTCCTTGTTGTTCCCGTCGTCCTCGCCCAGACCCTTGGCGATCAGCGGGTAGCCCACGACTCCTCCCGTTCCGGAGCTTGCCGTCGCGCCACCGCCGTTCCACTGGAACCAGGTCTCGAGCGTGAACGTCTCGAGTCCCAGCCCCGGAGCCTGGCCCATCGTCACGTGGTCGCCCGCGCCGTCCAGCGACAGCGCCGAGAGGTTGGTGCCCACGGGACAGTAGTCGACCGTGCAGATGCTGGAATCGTCGCAATCGAGGTCGTCCGCGCAGCAGTCCGAGATCGCGGTGTTGACACAGGAGTTGCCGACGCAGCTGTCCGCCGTGCAGGGATCGGCATCGTCGCACTCGCCAGCGTCGACACAGCAGTCCGGTATCGCCGTTCCGCCGCAGACCCCACCCGCGCACTCATCGGTCTCCGTGCACACATTGCCGTCGTCACAGCCCGTGCCGTCGGCGACCGGGGTGTTGTGACAACCCGACAGGTCGACCTCTACCGCGGCTGCGACCCATGCCGCGCCGCCGGCCACGGTTCCGTCGTTGCCGTTGCCGGTCGAATCGGCCGCGCTGATGCCCATACCTTCATCGAGGCTCCAGCGGCCCAGCAGATCGGGATCGGTCTCGATCGCCCGGTACATGTTCGCCTGGACCTCGGTCTGGTCCAGCGCGCGGCTCCACACACGAGCCTCGTCCAGCACGCCATCGAACCCGCCTTGCGGATTGCCGCTCGAATCCATGGCCGTGCCCAAGGCGAAGTGCAAGATGCTGTCGTAACGCGGCGTGGCCGCGCCGGAAGCCGTGGCCTCGAAGTTGCCGTCGAGGTAGAGCATCCAGGTGCTGCCGTCGTACGTCGCGGCGGCGTGGTACCACACCCCGTCGGCCAGGACCGTCGTGCCGGTGACCGGGTTGTTGTTGCCTCCGACGCCGGTGGCCTCGAAGGACTCGAAGTCCGCGGCCAGCACGCCGTCCTCGATACCGAGGAAGTAGTTCATGTCGATGTTGCTGTTGTCGCCGACGCCGCGGCCCTTGGCCACGAGGGGTACTGCGGTCAGCGCGCCCGTGGTGGCGGTGGTTCCGGCGCCGTCCTTTCGGAACCAGGTCTCGAGCGTGAACGTCGTGGCGCCGAGCCCCGCGGCCTGGCCCATCGCCACGTGATCGTCGGTGCCGTCGAGACTCAGAGCGTAGGCGTTCACGCCTGAGCCACAAACGTCGTCTGTACATTCGTTCGAGTCGTCGCAATCGGTCAACGTCCCCGGCGTGCAGGTGCCGGAGGCACAGGTCTCGAAACCGTTGCATGGCTCGCCGTCGTCGCAGCTGTTCGCGTCGTCCGCTGTGAACAGACAGCCCGTTACGGTGTCGCAGGTGTCGTCGGTACACAGGTTGGCGTCGTCGCAGACCACGGGTGTGCCCGTGCACAGGCCCTCGACGTAGATCGCCAGGATCGCCCGGTTGCTGCCCCAGGAGCCGATGCCGGTGTCGTTCGCGGTGACGACGGTGAAGCTGCCGTCGACCAGATCCGGATAGAGGGACGGCGGGATGGTCAGGACGTTGTCCTGTCCGTTGATCCAGGCGTCGGGGCAGGCCCAGGTTCCCGGGCCTCCGTTGTCGCCGCCCGTGATCGTGCCGATGGTGAGACCGCTCTCGGCGGAGATCAGGTCGAGCGTCGCCGAGTCCATGTCGCCGGCGTCCACCGTCAAGGTGGCGCTGAGGATCGGGAGGGTGACGGGCGCGTAGGAATGCGCCCAGGTCAGGTCGAGCGTGGCCTGGCCGGTGATGAACCCTCCGGTCAGGCTACTACCCTCGTCGCAGGTGTTGCTGCCGACGAGAGCGCTCGCGAGGAGCGTGCTGCCGACGGAGCACTGGTCGTTCTCGGTGCATGCATTCCCGTCGTCACAGGAACCGGTCACGAAGGCGTAGACGCAGCCGTCGAACGGATCGCTGCCGGGGTCGAGCGGGTCGCAGGTGTCCGCCGTGCACGAGTTGGCATCGTCGCAGATCAGGTCGTCCGGCGTGTCGGGCTGACACAGACCGCCGGCGTCACAGGTGTCGTTGGTCGTACAGGTGATTCCATCGTCGCAGCCCGTGCCCACGTTCGGAGCGGGGTCGTTGATGCAACCGCTGACCGGGTCGCAACTGTCCGTGGTGCAGACGTTGCCGTCGTCGCAGTCGAGGGGGAGCTGACTGCACGTGTTCTGGCCGACGTCCGGCAGTCCGGTGGTGATCCAAGCCGGCGAGCCGTAGAGCGCGGCGTCGAGAACGTTGCCGGACGAGTCACCGGCGGACGTCCCCGAGCCTTCGTTGAAGCCGTAGCGCGCGATCAGACCCGGCGCCGAGGTGACCTCGGCGTTCATGTCGTTCTGGATCTCGGTCTCGCTGCGGGGGTAATCCCAGATGCGGATCTCGTCGAGCTGGCCGTCCCAGTACTCGAAGTCGCCCTGATCGTTCCTCGCGAGCCACAGCGCGTGGGTCGAGACGGAGCCACTGGTCAGACCCGTTGGCCTCGTGTTTTCGCCGTCCAGGACTCCGTTGACGTAGATCCGGCGAGTGCCGGTCGCGTCGTCATAGGTCACGGCCACGTGCTGCCAGGTATTCGGCAGAACGGTCGTGCTGCCCTCGAAGCTGGCCGCGGTCTCGTTGGAGGTCGCGTAGATCCGCCAGACGAGATGATCGTTGGCCGTGTAGAGCCCGTAGTCGCCGAGCTCCTCGGAAGGGGTGCGCTTCTCGATAATCGTTCCCTGGTTGCTGGCCCCGAGACTTCCGGGGCGCGGGTAGATCCAGGCCTCGACCGTGATTCCGGACGCGCCGCCCCGGAGCGCGGTGTCGATGCCACAATCCCCGTAGGTGTCGATGCCGTCGAAATCCAGCGCGGCCAGGTTCGACGTCTCACAAACGTCGATGGTGCAGGCGTCGTCGTCGTCGCAATCGCCGTCGTCCTCGCAGCAGTTCGGAATCGCGGTGCCGCCACAGGTCCCGGCGTTGCAGATGTCATCCGAGGTGCACGGATCGGCGTCGTCGCACGAGCCACCCTCGTTGATCGGCTGAGCCTCGCACAGACCACTCCCCTCGTCACACGTGCCGACACTGCAGACACCGTCGAGGTAGGAGCAGTCGACCGGCGTGATGACGCACTGGTCGGTGCCGAAGTCCACGAGGTTCACCGTCTCCCAGGTCGCGCCGTTGATCGTCCCGTCGTTCGTTCCGACCGAGTCCGCGGTCGTTCCGCCGGCACCCTCGTTCAAGCCCCAGCGAGACACGAGACCGGGCGCCGAGTCGATCTGGCTGTTCATGTTGTCCTGGATCTCGGTCGGCGTTCGCGCGTGATCCCAGATCCGGATCTCGTCGATCAGGCCGTCGAAATGGTAGGTCAGCGAAGCATCGCCCAGCCGCGCGGCTCCGAGCACCACGTTGTCGGTACTGACGATCGGATTCGCACCCCACGCCGCGCCGTTGGCCGTGCTGACCGTGGTCCCGTCGAGATAGAGACGGGCCTCGTTGAGCGTACGATCGATCACGGCGGCGAAGTGGTGCCACGCGCCGAGGGAGATCGGCAGACCCGGTGTGTCGACCTGGTGCGCCGCCGTGTCTTCCACGGATAGCGCGAGTTCGCCGCCGACGAACTGCACGGCGACCTGCGAGTAGGCCTGCTGGCGGCCGTGGCGGAAGATTCCCGTGTAGTTCGTCGAGGCCGCGTTCGCATAGAACCAACCCTCGACGGTGAAGCTGTTCGTGCCGAAGTCGTTGATCGAGGCGTCGTTGCCCAGATCGACGTGGTCGTTCGAGCCGTCGAACGCGAGGGCCGCGCCGTTGGCCACCGAGCAAACGTCCGTCGTGCACAGGCTCCCGTCGTCGCAGTCGGTATCGTCGTTACAGCACAGCGCCCCCGGAGTGTTCACGCAGGAGTTCGTCCCGTCGCACACGTCGGCACTGCACGGGTCACCGTCGTCGCAGTCGGCCGCGGTGAGACAGCAGCCGGGGGTCGGGTTGTAGACGTACTCGCAGTCCGGCGAGTTGCACACATTGTCCGTGCAGGCGTTGGCGTCGTCGCAGTCTCCGCTGTCGCTGCAGCAGTCGGGTATCGGCGTGAAGACGCAGGTGCCACTGCCCAGGTCCGGCAGATCGGCCATTTCCCAGGTGGCGCCGGTGATCGTCCCGTCGTTCGCGGCGACCGAATCGAGGACGGTGGCTCCCGATCCCTCGTTGAGCCCCCAACGCCCGAGCAGTCCCGTGCCCGAGGCGACCTCGGCGTACTGGTCCGCCTGGATCTCGATCTGGCTACGGGCGTGGTCCCACACTCGCACTTCGTCCAGCAACCCGTCGAAGCGACCTTCGGCCACGCCGGTCGAGGTCAGCGCCGTACCGAGCGCGAAGTGCTGAATGCTGACGAAGTTCGGCGGCTGACCGGGGCAGTTGGTGCCGGCGGTTTCGGCAATGCCGTCGAGATAGAGCTGCCAGCAGCTGCCGTCGTAGACCACCGCGGCGTGATGCCATACTCCAGTCGTCACCGCCGTCGTTCCTTGAACGGGATGATTCAAGCCGGGAGTCGTACCGGTGGTGTGCTCCTCGAAATCCGCCGCGAGCTGGCCCGTGGCCAGGATACCGAGGAAGTAGTTCATGTCCCTGGCGTCGCCGTCGCCCTCGCCGCGCCCCTTGGTCACCAGCGGGTAGGCGTTGATCCCCCCCGTGCCGGTGCTGCCCGTGACACCGCCACCGTTCCACTTGAACCAGGTCTCGATCGTGAACTCGGCCGCGTTCAGACCCGGGGCCGCAGCCATCGAGACTTGGTCGTTGCTGCCGTCGAAGGAGAGCGCGGCCGCGTTCGCCATGTCACAGGTGTCCGCCGTGCATGTGTCGCCATCGTCGCAATCTTCATCGCTGTCGCAGCAGAGCGGATCCGCGACGTTGGTGCAGATATCGCCGGTACCGCAGTCGTCGATCGTGCAGGGGTCAGCGTCGTCGCAGTAGAGATCGTTGCCGGCGCAGCAGCCCGGCGATGGCGTGTAGGCGTTGCCGCATACGCCGTCGCTGCAGACGTCGGTCGTGCACGGGTTGGAGTCGTCGCAATCCAACGTCGTGCCGGCACACGTTCCGGACGAGCACACGTCGCCCGTCGTGCAGGCGTCGCCGTCGTCGCAGGAGGCGGTATTGTTCGAGTTGTCGCAGGTCCCGGCGGTGCACACGTCGTCGGTGCACGGATTGCCGTCGTCGCACTGGCCGTTCGAAGTGCACTCGACACAGCTGTCGAGATCGTCGTCGCACAGCTGTCCGGGGCAGGGATCGGAGCCCACCAGGCAGGTGTCGGTTCCGCCGACGTCACAGGTCTCGGTGCCGGTACAGAACAGGCCGTCGTCGCAGTCGGAGTTCTGCGTGCAGGCGCCGTCGCTGGTGAAGGTCCAGCTCGGGTCGCTGGTGGTCGTCGAGGTGCCGTCGCTGACGCTGACGTACCACTCGTAGTCGGTGTTCTCGAGACGACCCGGCCAGTCGATGCAGGCCTGGCCACCGTCGGCCACGCCAGTGACCGTTCCGATGACCTGGAACGGCAGTCCGGCCTCCATGTCGTAGGGCAGCAGCAGCTCGTTTCCACCGTCGACGCAGTCTCGCACGCACGCGTCGTTCGGGTTGTTGTCCGCGTGGGAAGTCGGCTTGTTGATGAAGCGACCGCCCTCGACGACGGGCGAGTAGGTCTCGATGTGGACCGTGTCGTTCTGCGGCGAGAAGGTCAGGATGCGGAGCCAGCCGTTGCCTCCGTTGGGCCTGGACTGGTAGTCGGAGATCAGCGAAAAGACCTCGTGGGGCTGGCCGCCGATGTCGAAAGAGTCGACGCGGTGGTTGGCCTGATCCAGGTGGCCACACATCATCAGGAAGACGTTCGGGTTGTCCTTCAGCGCGTCGTAGAGCACCTGTCCGTGTTCCATGAACGCCGGCGGGTTCCCGCTGGGTTGGACCAACGCGTGGCCGATGACGATCGCCCGGTGCGTCGGGTAGGTATTGGTGAGCAGGTCATCGACCCACTGCACGACGTCGCGGCAGGTGGAACCGGCCGGGCAGACTCCCGCATAACCACCGCCCATTTCCGATTCGAGATGGAAGATGATGAAGTCCATCCCGCTGGCCGAGAACAGCTCGTAGTGGTTGTCCATGTTTTCGGCGTAGGTCACGGGATCGCCGAAGTCGTAGTGGTCGCCGACGTAGCCCCTGCCGGCGAAGCGACTGGTGCCAAAGTACGCGTTGTAGTTCGTCGTGGTGGATCCTTCGTCGGCGCCGCTGGGTGACCCCGAGGGATACTGATCGTGGTTGCCCACGGTCATCCCGTAGGGGATACCGTCCGCCAGCCCGGTGGTCACGGGATCTTCGAGGAGGCTGAACGCCGTATCGGTGACGTCCCACTGCCCGGTGACGCTGGCGTCGTTGACCATGTCACCCAGACCGGTGACGAAGACGATGTTGCGTGTGACGAGGTTGTCCACGACCCACCCGGTCTGGGCGGAGTAGATGTAGTTGTAGGTGGCGTTGGAGGCGTAGAACTGGGGGTCGGGCAGGACGACGACCGTGAAGTCCTCGCCGGCCACGCCGGTGGCCTCGCGCCCGTAGAACGTCACGTCCATCGTCTCGGATTCCGGGTCCGTGACGTCGACGCAGAGCTGAGGACTCGCATCGACGCCGGTCGACGTGTCGAGCGGCTGTTCGTTCGTCGGCTGGTCGGGAGACTGGTTGGGCCCGGTGACCTCGATCAGTTCGGGAATCAGCGTCATGTCCGTGCTGTCCAGCGCGGCGTTGTGTCCCTGACAGGCCAGCACGTTCTCGCCGGTGAGGAGCAGCACCGAAGAGACGCTCGTGACCTCGACCCCTCCTCCGCCTCCGGCCACGGCCTCGTGACCGGACGATGCCGCGGTGTCATAGGCTGGAGGAGTCCCGGTGATGTTGGAGCTGCGCGCGATCTCCGTACCGTTCAGGTAGCAGACGTAGGCGTCGTCGTAGTCGACCGCCAGCTCGAGTTCGTAGATGGCACCAGGATCCGTCACGCCGAATGAACGACGGGCGTAGACGCTGAGGTACCCGTTCTCCATGTCGAGGAGCTCGGTGTTGTCGTCAGCGTCGCCGTACCCGAATCCGCTCGGGCCCGTCAACCACGAGGAGTCGTCGAATCCGACGGTGTTCCAGCCGACGAGAGGCTCCGATAGACCCTTGAAGTAGATCCAGTCGTCTCCCTCGAGGACCGGCAGCGGATCCAGGGTCAGAATCTCGCAGGCTCCCGTGCCGATGTTGCACACCTCTCCGCCAGTGCAGTTGTCCGTCGTCTGGCAGCCGAGGACAGGGTCGCAGGAGTCATCGGTGCAGCTCACGGAGTCGTCGCAGACCAGCGGCGTCCCGCCCACGCAGGTGCCGTAATCACAGATCTCGTCGCCGGTGCACACGTTGCCGTCGCCGCAGTGCGCGCTGACGACGCAATCGACACAGAGCCCGTCGGTCGGATCGCAGTACTGGCTTCCGCAGTCGACGACCGTGCCGGCACAGACGCCGCCGGAACATTCGTCCGCGGTGCTGCACAGATCGCCGTCATCGCACGACGCGAGATCGTTGTTGACGTACTCGCAGGCTTGCGCCACGCAGGCTTCGTCGGTGCACGGATTCTCGTCGTCGCAGTCGCTGAGCGTGACACACGGTGTATAGGTCACCGTCAGCAAAGGCGGAGTTCCGCCCTCGGCCGAGTCGAACTGCCACGAATTGTCGATCATCGGCGGCAGCCAGGCCCAGCCCAGGTTCGCCTCGCCGGCCGACCAGGCCGCGAGACTGGCGGTGACGTCGAGGACATGGGTCCCGGTGTCGCTCGATCCACTGGCGTCGGCCGTGGCCAGCGCCTCGACCCCGTCGGCCTGGATCCCGGCTCCCCGAGAATCCCAGGTGTCGCCGTCGCTCCAGGCCTGGAGCATGCGGTACAGCGAAGCGCCTGCGGTCAGGCTTTCGTTCGTGACGTTGATGGTGAGGGTTGCCGATTCGATTGCCACGCCGTCCGGGATGGGTCCCCCCTCCGAGACGAACAGGTTCTCGAAGCGCAACAAGACATGTTGTTCGACGTCAAGATCCACCACCAGTGTCGCGGCGGTCGCATAGCTCGTCGTCGCATTCCCGCTGTTCAGGAGGGTATCGACCGTGCCGCCATAGCCGGCCGCACCCTGCTGGAAGCTCACCGGGACGGAGTCGGCCGCGCAGACGCCGGTCTCCAGGACACAGCTTTGCCCGCCGGGGCAGGTCACGGGGGAACCGGGCTGACAGGTTCCGCCCGAGCAGATGTCGCCATCGGTGCAGGGCTCGAAGTCGGAGCAGGTAGCGCCGTCGTCGTCGCCATACACGCAGACGCCCGCCGTGCACGCGTCCGTCGTGCAGGGATTGTCATCGTCGCACTCGGTAGCGTCGCCGCAGGCAGCGGTGAAGTTCCACGTCGGACCGGTCGTGGTCCACGTGCTGTCCGTCACCTCGACGTACCATTCGTAGCCTTCGCCCGGGGTCAGGCCCGGCCAGGAAACCTGGGCGCTGCCGCCGCTGGCTACACCCGTCGCCGTTCCCAGGTTCTGGAAGGCCGGTCCGCCGTTCATGTCGTAGGGCAGCGTGAACTGGCTGTCGGCGTCGGTGTCGAACTGACCCGTCTCCGACGAATAGGTGTAGATCCGGATCTCGTCGCTGGTCGGTAAGAACTCCAGGATTCGCATCCGACCGTTGCCGCCGTAGGCGTAGTCCTGGTAGTCCGCGAGCAGCGTGTACACGTCCCCCATCCCCGGACGAGTGTCCACGCGCTTGCCCTCGCCGTGCATGTGCCCGCACAGCATCAGGAACAGGTTCGGGTTGTCCTGCAGCGCGGAGTAGATCGCCTGGCCCGGCGTCCCGAAGCTCGATTGCTCGCCGATCTCGATCAGGTAGTGCGACAGCACGATGCCTCGCCGGTCGCCGTGGGTCTGCAAGAGGTTGTCGGCCCAGGCCAGCACCGCCGGGTCGGGCGTCGACGTGTTGCCGACCATCTCCAGCGAGATGACGATGAAATCCATCCCGCCCCCGCTGAACAGCGTGTAGTTGTTGTCGTTGTCGCTGCCGTAGTGGCCCCCGTAGTACGGTCGGCCGAGGAATCGGCTCTCGCCGAAATAGCTGTTGAACAGCCCGGTCGCCCCGGGCGCTCCGTCGTGGTTGCCCGGCGAGACGCCGTAGGGGATGCCTCCCGTCTCCAGAATGCTCAGCGCCGTGTCGGCGTTGTCCCACTGGCCCGTCGTCGACACGTTGACGATGTCGCCCTGGTGGCCCGCGTAGACGATGTTCCACGGCACCCGGTTATCGACGATCCACTGCGTCATCCCGGTGAAGATCGCCGGGTAGCTCTGGGAATAGACCTGGGTATCCGGGAAATGAACGAGCGAGAAATCCTCTCCGACGTCTTCGCTGATCACGCGGCCGTAGAACGTCACGTCCAGCGTGTCGAGGTCGGGGTCGCTGACGGTGACCTCGAGGGTCGGATCGGTCGCGACACCCCCGACACCACTCGGCGCGGGGGCGACGAGGATCGGGGCGTCCGGCATGCCTTCGGCGATCGTGGCGGTGAGTTCCGTGATCAAGGAGAAATCGGAACTCGTCAGGGAGCGGTTGTGACCCTGCAGAGCCAGGACGTTGACCCCGGATACGAGCAGGCCCGCCGAGCCGGTCAGGTCGATGACGTCCGCCGGATTCGGTGTACTGCCGGTCGAGCACTCGTGGTCCGCGGTCTCGGTCGTTTGATCGTAGGTCGGCGGGGTGCCGACGGTGCCCCCCATCCCCGCGCTGCGTGCGACCTCGGTGCCGTTCAGGTAGGCCACCCAGCCGTCGTCGTAGTCCACGGTCAAGGTCAGCGACGCGACCGCACCCGGGTTGGACATGTAGAACGCGGCTCTCGTGTAGAGGCTGACGTAAGTGCTCTGCATGCCGCCGAGGGTGGTCCCTCGGTCCACGGTGCAGTCCGTGCCGTAGCCGAAGCCCCCGGCCCCTTCCAGCCAGGACGAGTCGTCGAAGCCGGGCTGGGCCCAGGCCGCCGTGGACGGATCGTACGGCGCCGGCTCGGCGATGCCCTCGAAGTACTTCCAGGTGTCGCCGACCTCGATCGGCAACGGCGGCGCCGCGGGAGGCGCCTCGCAGACACCGAGCGTGATGTTGCAGACCTGCGGCGGAGTGCAATTGTCGGTGAAGACGCAACCCGTGATCGAATCACAGCTGTCGTCGGTACAACTCACCGAGTCGTCACAGACGATCGAAGTGCCCGAGCAGCTTCCTCCGGTGCAGGTGTCGGTGTCGGTGCAAGCATCGCTGTCGTCGCAGAGGTCGACGTTGTCGAGCGACTCGCAGAACCCGGCATTGCAACTGTTGTCGGTGCACGGGTTGCCATCGTCGCAGTTTCCGTCGTTCACGCAGTCGACGCAGCTGCCCGACGCCGGATCGCAGTACTGTGCGCCGCAGTCCACCGGCGTGCCGCCGCACGTGCCTCCGGCACAGATGTCGCCGGTCGTGCACAAGTTGCTGTCACTACAGGGGTTGGTGTTGTCGGCATACTCGCACTGCCCGCTGCCCGTGTTGCACGTATCCGTGGTGCACGGATTCAGATCGTCACAGTCGGGATCGCCGGTGCAGGTCAGCGGCGGATCCACCGCCGGCTCGGCCGAGTTGCGCGGTGCGTTGCCCCCGGTCGTACTGTGGTTGCTGGTCCAGATTCCGGGCGTGTAGCCGTCGCCCAGGCTGACCTCGTCGGTATAGAAGCCCTCGGCGTCGTATCCGGCGTACAGGTCCGTGGCGGCCAGGCGCTGCGTCACGCCCTCGTTGAAAGAGGCCGTATCGGCCGAAACGGTGCGGATGACCTCGCCGCGAATCGTCGCCGAGGCGTCGAGCAGCTCCAGATCGAAGCTGACGTCCGAACTGGTGGTGCTCTGCTGGTGGATCTCGACCGCAAGGACGTTGTCGCCCACGACCAGCAGCGCCGGATCGACGGACGATCCGAAGAACGTCGACTCGTCCGCGTTGCCAATGGCCGTCAGGCCCGGCGTCGTGTAGTCGATGGTCCCCGTGTCGAGGTTGTCCCGTCGGACCTCCGTGCCGTTCAGGTAGACCACCGCGCCGTCGTCGCGCATGAGGTTCAGGGTCAGGGCGGTGATCGAGGACGGATCGGTAACGTCGAAGGTGAGGCGGAAGTAGGTCGTGATGTAGTTGTCCAGATTGCACGTCGGCGCGCTCGGACCGCAGTTCACGGTCGTCGCCTCGCCCCCGTCCCCGTAGCCCAGCTCGGCGAGGCCGGAAGCCCAGCTCGCATCGTCGAACGTGGGCGCCTGCCAGGCCGTCCCCTGGTCCGATCCGTCGTCGAGGTAGTTCCACGTCGCCCCGGCCGAAACGAGCGCCGTGCCGCCGCCGAAACCGCCGAACGGGATGTCCCCGGGCGGGACGGCCAACGAATCCGCGCCGTCGTGACGGCCATAGAGCACGTAGTCCTGGTGCACTGCGTCAATCGTCAACTCGAACGAGAGGGCCCGTTCCGTGATACCCATTTCGCCGGTCGCCAGATCGAGATTGACGGTCAGATCGGCAGCGGGGCTGGTTTCGCTTTCACCTATCAAAAAGAATCCGTGGGCCGGAATGCTGAGGCCGGTCAGCACCGGGGTCTCGTTCGACAGCTGCCAGTCGAGGTCCACGGCCCCGTCGAGATCCGTGTCCAACCTGGCGACGATGTTCATGTTTTCGAGGGAAATCGGGGCGGACGTGGTGTTGAACAGCTCGATCCATTCGGGCGATCCGCTGGCCTGGAAGCCGGCAATGATCACCTCGCCGGGTCCGGTCACGTCGTTGATCCGGACCGGGGCGCCCACGGGCGTCCACGTCGCGCCGATCACGACGGCATTACCTTTCGACGACCCGGCGTCTCGCGTGATGACACCCGAGCCCTCGTCGAACGAGAACTGGGCGGCCAGCCCTTGGCTCGACGGAGGAGTCTGCTGTCCCATGCCGGCCTGAATCTCGGCCTGGGAGAGCGCACGACGCCACACGCGGACCTCGTCGATTTCACCGCTGAAGCGGCCGCGGGGTTGGCCTCTGGAATCGAGCGCCGCACCAATACCGAAGCGCTGGAGGTTGTCGTGGTTGGCGGGCTCGCCCGGGCAGTCCGTTCCGTCGGTCTCCGGCTGGCCATCGAGGTAAAGTTGCCAGCACTGACCGTCGTAGCTCGCGACGGCGTGATGCCAGATTCCCGGAGTGATGGCCGTACTTCCGGTAACCGGGTGGTTCCGGCCGGGCTCCGATCCGCTGCGGTGTTCTTCGAAGTCAGCGACCAGCGTGCGCTCGCCAGGCCGAATTCCCATGACGTAGTTCAGGTCGGTATCGTCGCCGTCGCCCTCGTCGAGACCCTTCGACAACAGGGGGATCACGAACAGGCCATCGCGACCCGTGTCCACCGGCTGGCCGAACCCGTCCCAGCGGAACCAGCACTCCAGGGTGAACGTCTTCGCGTCGAGCCGCTGGTTTTCCCCACCGGCGACGTGACCATTCCCGCGGCCAAAGCTCAATGCTCGATTCGCCGACCGCGAGTGGGAGCCACCTCCGCCCGACGATCCGCGAGATCCGCCCCACGACTCGTCCCAGTCCATATCCGCGGGGAGAGCCCTCTCGTCCTCGAGCGGCTGCGTCGAGCTCTCGACGGCGCGATTAACGTCGGGGAGTGCGGGAGCCGGATCGGGGAGATCCGGGAAGCCCGATCCGACGGCCAGAAGGGCGGTGTCGGGAACCCGGGGCGGGGATCCCAGTTGAGCCAGCTGATAGAGAGAAGGTCCAGAGGATCGGCCCTCCATGGCGATCGCGTTGGACTCGCCATCGTCGTGTCTCTGCGGTACGTTGCCGCCGACCGGCACGGACGAGCACACGAGTCCGATCAGTACCAAGCCGAAGAGCTTGGTACGGTGACTGATTCGGCTGGCCATTTCGTTGCCCCCTAGATCTTGTTAGTGGCTGCCCTCAGGGTGTGGGTAGGGAGTTGTCAGGGTGAAGAGCACTCAGAACAGGGCCTGGCACGTCCCGGCTCGGCAGGACTGATCCACCTGGTCCGCATGCGGACTGTGCCTCCTTCCATCTTTCGGTCACTGGAGGCCCGTTCGCTTCACAGTGCAGTTGTGCAAATGGTACAGCGGTCGACTGTGGCGTGGCCCAAAAAAGAACAGGACTTGTCCACCAATGGACTCCTGAATATCCATAGCTTCGGGGATGTTACTTCCGTTCATCTGGGTTTTAATGGCCGACGCTGCAGGCGTCGCCGGCGCCGTCGCCGTCCGTGTCTCGTTGCAAGGGATTGAAGACTGCGGGACAGTTGTCGCAGAGATCGCCGTAGCTGTCCGCGTCGGAATCCGTCTGTGCCGGATTCACCCCCGTCGGGCAGTTGTCTTGCAGGTCGGGAACCCCGTCCACGTCTTCGTCCACTCCCGTGCTGGGACAGGGGTCGTCGTTCGGCGTCGCCGCTCCCGTGCCGTCGTAGTGCAGAATCGATTCTCCGCATGCCGTCTGACGGGCAACGAGGTAGTAAAACATCCGGAAGGCGATCGGATCCTCGGCGTCGGTCACCGTCGTTCCCTGAATCGGGGCGCCCTGGCACGTCTGGTTGTATTCGAACGTCGTCCCGGCTTGGCTGAAGCCCTGGTACAGGCGGTAGTCCGTGGCGATTCCCTCGTCGTCCCAACTCAGCACGGCCGCGCTGTCGACCTTGGCCAGGGTCAGCGTCGGACCCAGCGCCGGTGGCGGTGTGCAGGCCACGAACCAGCCGTCGTCCACGCAGGCGGCGATCAAGCCCTCGTCGATCTCGGCCCGGGTCCATAGCAAGGGACTGACCTGGCCGAACGAACCGCCCGCCTGGAATTCGATGTCGACGATCGGACCGCTTCCGGAGAGGGACGTCGTGCCGAACAGGGAGATGATCAAGCGCCCCGGCGTGGCGCTGTTGTAGGTCAGCACGTGGCTCTGGCTCGTGTCGGTCTTCCGGACGTCGACCACCGACAAGACCGCGGGATCGAACTCGACTCTCAGGTCGAGTCCACTCCCCACCGCCGGGTAGGCGCTGAGCGGTACGACGACGCCCTGACCGGGCTCCGAAGAGGCATCGTCGGGGAGACTCAGCGCCGTCTGCGGCGCGACGATCGACACCGCGCCATTCATCGTGGCGATGGCCACTCCGTCGAGCCGGGCCTCGACCCAGGTCAGGGGCGACGCGGACGGTGCCGAACCGACCGCCTGAAAGACGACCCAGGCCACCACGCCCTGTCCCGCGACCGGACTTGCCGTGGCCATGGAGATCTCGACGGCGCCGGGTGTCGCCAGATCTCGGGTCATCGAGAATCCCTCCGTCAAGGTCGACGGATAGACCTCCAGGGCCTCGAGTACGGCGGAGTCGAAGCTGAACGTGAATTCCATGGACTGGACGTCGGTGAAGGAGTCGACCGCGATCGGAGCGACGACCGTCCCGTCCGCGCATTGGCCGAGACGTTGAGGCAGGGTCACCGTCACGGCGTTCACACACGTATCGAGCAAGGTGTCGCAGTACTGCCCCCCGGGGCACCCGTCCTGCCCGGCGCAGGCCCCGGCGGCGCAGACGTCGACCGTCGTGCAACCGACGCCGTCGTCGCATGGACCACCTTCGTTCGCGACAACGCTTTCGCACGTCCCGTCGGCCGCATTGCATTGGCCGACGTTGCATTCATCGTCTTGCGCGGAACAGTCCACGGGCTCGCCCTCGCAGGCTCCGGACTGGCAGAGGTCGTTGTCGGTGCAGGCATCGCCGTCGTCGCACGGCGCGAGGTCCGCCGGAGCGTACTCGCACAGATTCCCGCGGCAAACGTCGAGCGTGCACGGGTCGAGGTCGTCGCAATCTCCGTCGACGACACAGTTGGCGTAGCTGACGGTCAAGATCGGGCGAGCGGCCGTGGTCGCGTAGTCGCCCGAGCAGATGCTCACTCCACTATCGCCGGTGGGAAGCAGTATCCATCCCTTGTTGGCCGCGGGGTCCTGGGCCCAGTTCTGCAGGCTGGCCGTGACATCAATGGGTCCCGTCGGGTAGTCCGGCAAGGCCGCCACGACCGCGGGGTCGTATTCGTCGCCTTGAGCGCCCGGATCACCCCCGAACGTGCCGTAGATCGTCCCGTCGTTCCAGTCCACGAGGGTTTCGTGCAGTTGGCCGGCGTTGCCGCCGTCGTTGTCGTTCTCGTAGCCGAGCGTCGCGGTGAGGATCGGCGCGGCCGCCGGGATCGGACCCGGCACGATTTCGGAGTCGAACAGCGACCCGAAACGCAACAGACCGAACCTCGGCGGGTTGCCGTCCCAGCGGATGCGGGGATCGCTGCCGTTCGGCGTCACATCGCTCAGCTCGCAGTAGGTGTCCACGGCTCCCGAATAACCGTCGGCGCCCTGCCGGAAGGTCACCGTGACCGGCTCCGTCCGGCAGTTGCCCGTCTCGGCATCGCAGGTCTGTCCCGCCGGACAGGTGACGGCAAGACCCGCCTGGCACGTCCCGCCGACACAGCCGTCGGGCCCGGTGCACAGATCGCCGTCGTCACACCATGCGCCATCGTCGGGCACGTGATCGCAGGTCCCGCCGGCACAGACGTCGATCGTGCAAGGGTTCGCGTCATCACAGTCGTCATGGACGGAGCACTCCGTGGTGAAGGTCCAGGTGGGCCCCGTCGTCGTCTGGATCCCGTCGGACACCTCGACGTACCACTCGTAGGTCACGCCGACTTCGAGCCCGCTCCACTGCAGTTGCGCGACCCCGCCATCAGCGACCCCTGTCACGCTGCCCAGGCTGCCGAAGGCCGGTCCTCCGGCCATTTCGTAGGGCAGCATGAACTGGCTGTCGGCGTCGGTGTCGAACTGACCCGTCTCCGACGAATAGGTGTAGATCCGGATCTCGTCACTGGTCGGTGAGAACTCCACGATTCGCATCCGGCCGTTGCCGCCGTAGGCGTAGTCCTGGTAGTCCGCGAGCAGCGTGTACACGTCCCCCATCCCCGGACGAGTGTCCACGCGCTTGCCCTCGCCGTGCATGTGCCCGCACAGCATCAGGAACAGGTTCGGATTGCCCTGCAGCGCGGAGTAGATCGCCTGGCCCGGCGTCCCGAAGCTCGATTGCTCGCCGATCTCGATCAGGTAGTGCGACAGCACGATGCCTCGCCGGTCGCCGTGGGTCTGCAACAGGTTGTCGGCCCAGGCCAGCACCGCCGGGTCGGGCGTCGACGTGTTGCCGACCATCTCCAACGAGATGACGATGAAGTCCATCCCGCCCCCGCTGAACAGCGTGTAGTTGTTGTCGTTGTCGCTACCGTAGTGGCCCCCGTAGTACGGTCGGCCGAGGAATCGGCTCTCGCCGAAATAGCTGTTGTACAGGCCGGTCGCCCCGGGCGCTCCGTCGTGGTTGCCCGGGGAGACGCCGTAGGGGATGTTTCCCGTCTCCAGGATGCTCATCGCCGCGTCGGCGTTGTCCCACTGGCCCGTCGTCGTCACGTTGACGATGTCGCCCTGATGGCCCGCGTAGACGATGTTCCACGGCGCCTGGTTGTCGACGATCCACTGCGTCATCCCGTTGAAGATCGCCGGGTAGCTCTGGGAATAGATCTGGGTGTCGGGGAAGTGGATGATCGAGAAGTCCTCGCCCGGCTCACCCGCCGCCCGTCGGCCGAAGAAGGTCACGTCGAGCGAGTCTTGATCCACGTCGCTGACACCGACCTCGAGGAGCGGGCTGACCGTTGGCACCACGACACCGCTCGGCGCGGGTGCGATCAACGTTGGCTCCTCGGGCTCGGCCAGAGGTTGCCGCGCGGGAGGGTCCGTTGCTCGAACGAGGCCACCGATCGCGAGGATCAGGCAGACGCCCGCGAACAAGACCAAAAAGCGAGATCGACCGGCGTTCAATCGCGACATGGCGGGCCTTTCTGACAGGGCTCGCCAGAACCTCACCGCTTCCGTCGGTAATCTACCCCGATCGGGTCATGAGTGACGGGCTAAACTTGCTCCTTGTTCCTACCTTTCTTGTCCACAATCGGCGTGTGAGAGCAGGTGGGTGGGAAGCGTCTCCGCCTGGCCGATGACCAGCGACCAAGGCTGGTGACCAAGGGCAAGCTGCTGGGCCGTCGAATCCTAGCGGATATCGCGTCAATCGTCAGCCCAGACGCGATCCTGGCCTGGCATCACAGACTGATCGCCAGAAAGCGGGTTTACAGCGCCAGACGACGCTAGATCAGGGTTCACGTCTGACAGGTCGCGTGCCCAGGAACCACCGTTTGACACAACGCGCGGAGCCATCAACGACTAGTGGACGACCGCAGGCTCGACGCACCGACGACGCACCTGGTTGTCGCTGTTCCCTCGCGACCTCCTGGTCGTCCCGGGCACCAGGGTTTCCGGATCGGCGACCCGTTCTTCGTTCACAAATACCTC
>Ga0316198_10000149_pt1 | contig 31277 bp, 24 predicted proteins | sample OudBieAanoxic_MG_FD_204935 | JGI IMG/M metagenome (GOLD analysis project Ga0316198, IMG submission 204935) | Coastal sediment microbial communities from Oude Bieten Haven, Netherlands - site A anoxic | ecosystem: Environmental > Aquatic > Marine > Coastal > Sediment | place: Netherlands... | reverse complement strand
GGGGACTTCGAGTGGCTGATGGACGTCAACTTCTGGGGCGTGGTGTATGGCACCAAGGCGTTTCTGCCACATCTCAAGGCGAGCAGAGACGGGCACATCATCAACATCTCGAGCGTGTTTGGACTCGCCGGAATCCCGAGCCAATCTGCGTATAACGCCGCGAAGTTCGCCGTGCGTGGATTCACAGAATCCCTACGCCAGGAGCTCGACATGCTGAGCTACGGCGTCAGCGCCAGTTGCGTGCACCCTGGCGGCATCAAGACTTCGATCGCCCGTTCGTCGCGGATGGACGACAGCCTTCAAGACTTGGGCCTCGCCGAGCCAGGGGAGGATGCACGGCAGAAATTCGAGAAGTCGTTCATCACGACCGCCGACAAAGCCGCGCAAGAGATCATCCAAGGTGTCCAACGCAACCAGCGTCGGATCCTCGTCGGACCCGACGCCCGCGTCTACGACTGGATGGTGCGGCTCCTGCCCACTGCGTACCAACGAGTCGCCGTGAGATACGCTAGATTCGCTTCAAAATAGGCCCGGTCACGCGGTGAAGCTCAAGTACATCCCCAATCTGATCTGCGTCGGGCGCATCATCCTCGTTGCACCGATCGTGTGGGCGCTGCTTCAGCGCCAGTACGGATTGGGGTTGCTATTGATCGTGATCGCCGGGCTATCGGATGCGCTCGACGGCTTTCTCGCTCGGCGTTTCGACTGGCGCACACGGCTCGGCGGCTTGCTCGACCCCGCGGCCGACAAGCTGTTGATGTTCTCCTGCTTCGTCACGCTCACTTGGATGGGATGGGTCCCCGTGTGGTTCACGGCCATCGTCATCGGGCGCGACATCATCATCATCGCGGGAACGATCGTATACCAACTGCTGGTCGCGCCGATTCACGGGGAGCCTACCCGAGCTAGTAAGCTGAACACCGTTTTTCAGATTCTGTTCATCCTACTGACAATCGGCCACGCTTGGGTCGGATGGCCGCCGATGCCCGTGGTGAAGGCGCTGAGCGCAGCCATCTTGGTGACGATCGCGATCAGCACGATCCAGTATGTGACCACGGGCATGACGCGGCTTCGGAGCTCCAAGCAGGAACACTAGCAGCGCTCCGCGGCCTCGAAACGTCCCCGCATCTTGCCCATCCACATGCTCATCAGCGCGGGCTTGGGCAGGCCGAGTGAGCGAAGCTCGTCCGCGATCGGATGCGCGCCCAACGCAAGTTGAACACCGCCCATGCGAACGCCCAGGTTCTCCGCGCTCGAGGTGAAACGCGTGACGTGAAGCGCGTCGTCGATGTAGCTGTACGTGCTGAGCATCTGCTCCGGGAAATCGCGGCTTCCGCCCGAAGGCAGACTGATCTTGAGCACGTTCTGCCCATCCTTGTTCCACACGCAGCGCGCGCGATCGCCCGCCGTGTCGAAGTCGATTTCGTCGACCGTCTTTGGGAAGCCCCAAATGACGCGCCCTGCTTCACAGGTGAACGCCTGGTTGACCGGCAGGTGCACGATGTGTGTCGGAAGCTGCCCGCGCATCATCCGAGCTGCCGCCCCGAGATAGGGTACACCGGTCTTTTCTCCGGGGCGTCGAACGAAGAACGCGATCGACACCTCGTTGTAATCGCCAAGATCGTTGTCTCGGTACTCGATGCAAGCGATGCTGAGCAGCCCGCGACCCGGCAGCACCTCGGCGATCTCCAGCTCCGGGCCGCGAAGTAGCGCTTGGGCTGCGCGAGCGCTGACCAGCCATGTGGCGCTGGCTGAGCACGCGTCACGGACATTGCACGGCAATTCTACGGTGCGGCCCTGGATCACGTAACTCGCGGGGCGGGGCGGGGCTGTGGCATCAGCTTTCATCAAGGCGGAGTATATGGAACGCTCCGCTCGCCCGCTACGGAAAGCAGTCTAGAGTGACCACCCAACCACGCCGTCTTTCTTTTCTCGATCGATATCTGACGCTCTGGATCTTCACAGCGATGGCGACCGGGGTCGCGCTCGGCTACTTGGTACCGAGCTTCGCGACAGCGCTCGATGCGATGAGTATCGGCACGACATCGATTCCGATCGCGATCGGCTTGATCCTCATGATGTACCCGCCGCTCGCCAAGGTGCGGTATGAGGAGATGGGGCGCGTCTTCACCAACAAGAGGGTGCTGACGTTGTCACTCATTCAGAACTGGATCATCGGTCCAGTGCTGATGTTCGCCCTGGCGGTGATCTTTCTGCCCGACAAACCCGACTACATGGTCGGGCTCATCATCATCGGGCTCGCGCGTTGCATCGCCATGGTGATCGTGTGGAACGACCTCGCGCTCGGGGACCGAGAGTTCGCGGCCGGGCTCGTCGCCTTCAATTCGATCTTCCAGATTCTGTTCTTCTCGGTGTACGCGTGGTTCTTCGTGACCTGGCTTCCCACACAGCTCGGTCTCGAGGGAATGGTCGTAGACATCACGATCGGGGCAATCGCAAAGAGCGTCGCAATCTACCTCGGCATCCCCTTCGCCGCGGGCTTCCTCACACGCTCGGGTCTCATCAAACTCAAGGGCCGCGCGTGGTACGACGCCTCCTTTGCCTCGAGGATCGGCCCGATCACGCTCGTCGCCCTGCTCTTCACAATCGTCGTCATGTTCTCGTTGAAGGGGGACGCGATCGTGGCGCTGCCCTTCGACGTGATTCGCATCGCGGTGCCACTGCTGATCTACTTCGTGCTGATGTTCTTCATTTCGTTCTGGCTGTCGAAGGCGGCCGGAGCGAACTATCCCGTCGCAACGACGCTTTCGTTCACCGCCGCATCCAACAACTTCGAGCTCGCGATTGCGGTGGCCGTAGCAACCTTTGGCATCCATCACGGCGCCGCCTTCGCAGCGGTGATCGGACCTTTGGTCGAGGTTCCCGTGATGATCGCGCTCGTGAACGTCGCGCTTCGGATACGGGGGCGATACTTCGCTGACGAGGCCGTGCTAGAAGTCTAACGGGATGAGCGAAGAGCAGAAGCGAGTGGCCGTCGTCACCGGTGCGAGCCGTGGTGTGGGCAAGGGAATTGCTGTTGCGCTCGGTGCCTCGGGCGCGACGGTCTACGTCACGGGCCGAAGCACGGAAGGAAGCAAGGGCCATCCCCTCGGGGGAACGGTGCAAGCCACCGCAGACGCCGTCACGAGCGCGGGCGGCCACGGCGTGGCGGTGACATGCGATCACTCGGACGACGAGCAAGTGAGCGCGCTTTTCGAGCGTGTCGAGACCGAGCAGGATCGCCTCGACATTCTCGTCAACAACGCGACCGCGGTTCCTCGAGAGCTCGCCAAGCCCGGACCGTTCTGGGAGAAGTCCCTCGACATCCTCCGCATTCTCGATGTTGGCCAGCGCTCTCACTATGTCGCGAGCTACTACGCTGCGCCGCTGATGGTGCGAACCGGGGGCGGACTCATCGCCTTCACCTCGAGCTACGGCGGTCGGATCTACATGCATGGCCCCGCCTACGGCGCCGGCAAAGCGGGAGTCGACAAGATGGCCATGGACATGGCGATCGATCTGCGCGAGCACGACGTTGCCGCGGTGAGCTTGTGGCTCGGCTTCATGCGCACGGAACGGAACGAACCACTCTTTCAGCACCCCGACGCGATGAAAGGGCCATACGGAAAGTTCCTCGCCAACGCCGAAAGCCCTGAATTCATCGGGCGCGTGATCGCAGCTACGCACGCAGACCAAAAGCGCATGGAACGCTCGGGCCGCGTGTGGATCGCCGCCGAGCTCGCCGAAGAGCTCGGCATCCGTGAGGCCGACGGGCGGCAGCCGAGATCGAACCGCGACGTGCTCGGCGCCCCACCCGAGCCAAGCGCGGTCGTCGTCCGCTAGACTCGCGAAAATAAGTACAGCATCTCGGTCGCGATCTGGAGGCACCGTTCGTCGTACGCGGAGGTCTCTGCGGGGGTGCCGTCCGCAGCTTTCGGATCGTCATATCGAATCGGCACCCGTAGTTCGGCCCCGGCAACGAACGGGCACGCCTCGTCGGCGTCAGAGCAAGTCATGATCGCGGCGAAACCGGCGCTGGGGTTGCGGGGATCGTCGTAGGTCTTCGAAAAGCATTCGAGGACTGGACCCGCATCGGAATAAGTCACGCGGTAGTGGGGGTTGTCGCCCCCGGGGTTCTCGACACCGAAACCGGCTCGCTGAATGGCTGTTACCGCACGCGGATTGAACGCCGTCGCTTCCGTGCCTCCCGAATACGTCCGGACGCCGTCGATGCCGAAATGAGCGGCGGCCGCAGCTCCCCAGAGCTGCCCCATCTGGCTTCGCCGCGAGTTGTGCGTGCAGATGAAAACCAGGGCGACAGTTTCGTCACTTCGGCGTTTGGCCGAGACGAATGAGGCGACTTCTTCCAACGCGCGCTTGCGGGCACCCGGAAGGGATTCGGCCTCCGGCCAGATGCGCTGAACATATTGCTGGAGCTCAGCGTACACCGGCGGGTTCACTACCCCGAACGGCTATTGCCGTAAAGGGGTCATCGCGGATATGGTCGTCGGTTCCAACCCCCCTGGAGGCCCCATGTATCTCGTGACCGGAGCCAGTGGCTTCATCGGAAAGCACCTGCTCGATTCGCTCACCAAGCGCGGCAACAAAATCTACTGTCTCGTCTATCCGCCGTCCGTGGCAGACTTCCGCGACCTGGTCGACGAACGCTGGCCGGCGGCCAAGGAGCAGTTCGTGGTGATCCCGGGAGACATCAGCAAGCCACTTTGCGGTGTACCCGAAGCACAGGTCGATCAGCTTCGCAACGAGGTCGTCCACATGTTCCACCTCGCGGCGCTCTACGACATGAACGCCGGGATGGAAGAGAGCCAGAAGGCCAACGTCCTCGGAACGCGCAACGCCTGCCGCCTTGCCGAAGGCCTCGATGCAACCCTTCACTACACGAGCTCGACCGCGGTGGCGGGCGACTACGTCGGATTCTTCCGCGAGGACATGTTCGACGAGGGTCAGAAGCACAAGAACGCGTACTTCAAGACGAAGTTCTTGGCCGAGAAGCTCGTTCGGGACGAGTGTCAGACGCGCTATAAGATCTACCGTCCAGGCGCCGTCGTCGGGTCTTCGGTGACCGGTGAGGCCGAGAAGATCGATGGTATCTACTACGCGTTCAAGCTCATTCAGCGAATGCGGCGCATGTTGCCATCATGGATGCCGCTCGTTGGGTTCGAAGGGTCCGAGCTTCACGTCGTTCCGGTCGATTACGTGGCTCGCGCGATCGATGCGATTGCCCACAACGAGGAAACCGAGAGCAATACCTTCCACCTCACCGACCCGAAGCCGAAGAGCTTTGGGGACGCGCTGAACCTGCTTTGCGAAGCGGCGCACGCTCCCCGCTTCGATGCTCGGATCGACCCGCGGGTGCTGAAGCTGGTGCCTCCGGGCTTGGTCGGGCTGCTCGGCGCCATGCCTGCGGTCAAGACCGCCCGGCGCGAGGTTCTGGCCGACATTGGAATACCGGAATCCGTACTTCCGTACGTCAATTGGCGGTCTTCATTCGACACGCGCGAAACCGAGAAGGCGCTCGCCCGGACGGACATCAAGTGTCCGCCCTTCGAGCAGTACGCATGGAAAATCTGGGACTACTGGGAGCGCCACATGGACCCCGATCTGTTCCAGGATCGAACGCTGCACGGCAGAATCGGTGGCAAGATCGCGATGGTCACGGGTGCCTCGAGCGGGATTGGCGAGGCCCTCGCGATCCGGCTGGCCGAAGCCGGAGCCAAGGTCCTGCTGGTGGCGCGATCACGAGAGAAGCTCGAAGCGGTTCAGCGGGAGATCGATTTCCGCGGGGGCGAGTCCCTCATTCACACCTGCGACCTGTCGAGCGCAGAGGACGCCGATAGGCTCGTGCGCGAGGTGCTCGCCGAGTACGGTCACGTGGACGTCCTCATCAACAACGCGGGCCGATCGATTCGCCGAGGCGTATCGCACTCGTACAACCGCTACCATGACTTCGAGCGCACGATGCAGCTCAACTACTTCGGATCACTGAAGCTGATCTTGGGTCTCTTGCCGGCGATGCGAAAGCGTAAGGACGGCCAAATCGTCAACATCTCGAGCATCGGCGTACAAACGAACGCACCACGCTTCAGTGCGTACGTCGCGAGCAAGGCAGCCCTCGACGCGTTCAGCCGCTCGATTGCCAGCGAGGTCGTCGCCGACGGCGTGTGCATCACTACGGTTTACATGCCGCTGGTTCGCACTCCGATGATCGCGCCGACGAAGATGTACGAAGCCGTTCCAACTCGTTCGCCCGAAGAGGCGGTCGACATGATCGTAGACGGCATCATCAACCGCAAGAAGCGCGTCGCCACGCGTCTCGGCGTGTTCGGCGAGGTCAGCTACGCAATCGCCCCCAAACTCATCGACCGCGTCCTCAACACCGGCTTCCGACTCTTCCCCGATTCGCCGAAAAAGGGTCAGGAAGGGGACCACGCGCCCCCCGGACCGGAAGCCGTAGCATTCGCCCACATCATGCACGGGATTCACTGGTAGGTTGATGCCCCTCGCGGCGCTCTCGGGGTTCATCGTCGGCGCCGGCTACGGGTACATCTCTCAACGTGGCGCCTTTTGTATGAACTCGGGCTTCCGCATGGTGGTCACCGAGCGGAACACCACCAAGGTCAAGTCGTACGTGCTCGCGATCGCGCTCCAGATGCTCGTCGTACCATGGGTCTTCGCTTGGGGGCTCTCGAGCCCGACCTACCCCGCAATGTTTCCGGTCGGCGCGGTACTGGGTGGACTGCTCTTCGGGGCGTCAATGCGATGGGCGGGCGGTTGTGCGGCCGGCGTTTGGTACAAGATCGGATCTGGAAGCCTCGGCGCCTTGGTCGCAACGCTGGGAATGGCGCTCGGGGCCACGGCGTTCGAGCTCGGCCCTCTCGTTGGACTCCGAACCGCCGTGCAATCAGCCGGCCCCTCGGTGAGTAGTGCTCCGCTCGCCGCGTCGTGGGCGTGGGCGACGGTGCTCGGGCTCGGGCTCGTCGCGATCTTGTGGCGAGCCGCCCCAGGCCGAGCGGGTGCCTGGTCTTGGCAGCGTACAGGCATCGCCATGGGAATCCTCGGAATCGTCGCGTGGCCGCTATCGAGCCTCGCCGCTAGAGACTTCGGAATGGCCGTAGTGCCCGGGACAGTCAGCTTGCTGGCGGAACCGGTGAAACGCTTCGTGAGTTGGGACGTCCTGTTCGTGTTGGGCATCCCGCTCGGCGCTTTCGTCGCCGCGAGAACGAGCGGGCGTATCACCGTCTCGAAGGTCTCCGCGTTGAGCGCGAGCAGGCGTTTCGCCGGGGGACTCGGCTTGGGCGTTGGCGCTTCGCTCGCTGCGGGTTGCACCGTCGGACACGGCCTGACGGGCATTCCCTTGCTGGCGCCCGGGAGCATCCTTGCGATTGCATCGATCTTCGCCGGAAGCGCGATTACCTCACTTTGGACTCAGCGAGGCATGGGCCGCACTCGTCGGACTCCCAGCCAAGCCGTTTGAGCAGCACCTCGATCAGCGCAATCGGGCGCGCTTTCGAAGAAGATTCGTGCGTGACAGGGCGATTGCTGTGACCGAAATGGTTACATCGGTGTCTAACTCGGTTACATTCGCAGCGTCCCTAGTCCTCTAACCATCCGAAATGATGGAATCTTTGAAAGACGACGCTTGGCACGACTCCTGCGGTGCTAACGAGCGTCCCGGCAAACGGGCGGAGACCGATGCAAGCGAAAGACACTTCACAGACTAACGGCGCCCAGACGCCCCCCGGACCGAAACGCGTCATCGCACGTCGGCTCGCGCTGAGCTTTGCGCTGGTGTCCATCGTGTCGGTCGTGATGTGCGGGATGCTGATCGCTATCATCGGCGAAGTCGCAGGGCTCGTCGCCAACATGCAGACGCAAGAAGCCGCCATTCGCGAAAGCCTCGTGCTCGCCACCGCTGTACGCGAGCAGTACATCCACCAAGCCCATTGGATCATCGAGCACGATCGCGATCATCTCGAAGACTACGAGGAGTGGGTCGAGCGAGTTCGGCAGGGAGCCGGCACATTGAAGCCATTGCTGCCAGAGGCTGAACGCTGGCGCGTGGAACAACTGCTCAACGACAGCAACGCCCTAGATGAGGTCTTTCGAGACGTCCTCGTTCCCGCCGTCAACCGTGGCGACGCGACTGCTGTAGTTCGACATCACAAGCGAGTCGACGAACTGTCTCAACGGGCCACACAGCAAGCGGACTACATTGCCCGAACCGTGGAGCGCGACATGGCGATGGACCATACGTCGGCAACGCGTGCTGCGCGACTAGGGCTGATTACAGGCGCAACCTGCGTGCTGCTCGTGCTCGGTCTTTCCGTCCTATTCACGATCAGGCTACGCCGCGCCGTACTCGAGCCGCTGCAAGTCCTTTCCGCCCAAGCACGCAGGTTCGGCTCTGGGGACTTCAGTAGTCGAGTGGGTCCCGTGGGTGAGGGAGAGCTTCGGGCGGTATCCTCGGCATTCGATGCGATGGCGGAGGAGCTTCAAGCACGCGAGACTCAGCTCATCGAAACCGAACGAATGGCGGCCATTGGGCAACTCGCGGCCGGCGTAGCGCACGAGGTCAACAACCCCATTCAGGTGATCCGCGGCTATCTGAAGACGATGGGGCCCGACACCCCTCCTGACGTCCTCGGCGAAGAGCTCAAGATCTTGGACGAGGAGGCGGCAGCCTGTCAGCGCATAGCCGAAGACCTCGTGGCCTTCGCGCGGGTGCCGGAGCTTCGCCGTGACTACACCGATATGGAACGCCTGCTGCGCGAATCGGCGCGTCGATTCGGGGAGACCGACGAGGGCGCAAAGCAACGGATCGATCTAACCGTGGAGCCGGGTCACGCACTGGCTGATGGTGGCCGGCTTCGCCAAGTGGTCCGCAACCTGCTCCTGAACGCGTCCTCCTTCTCCGCGAGCGACCAGCCAATCGAGGTGGTCGGTCGTCCCTGGGGAACCAGTGGCTATGAGATCGCCGTCTCCGACCGCGGCCCCGGAATCACCGCCGAAGACCAAGCCAAGATCTTCGAGCCGTTTTTCACGAAACGTGCCGGGGGCTCTGGGCTCGGACTCTCGGTGTGCATGGGAATCGCGCGCGCCCATGGCGGAACCATCGAGGTGGAAAACAACCCAGACGGAGGCGCGACCTTCCGCGTGAGGATCCCCGGTGCCGAGGGCGTGGCGCAGAAAGAGGCGTCATGAGCTCGACGAGTGAGAAGAGGTTCACCGTACTCGTCGTCGACGACAAGAAGAACATGCTGAGCCTGATGAAGAAGGTGCTGCGCAGTGACGCACAGGTCCTGACCGCCGAGCGGGGCCTCGACGCATTGAAGATCCTCGAAGCCGAGCCGGTTGACGTCGTGCTTTGCGACCTGCGAATGCCCGACATGGATGGCGTCGAGGTTCTCAAGCTCTGCAAGCGTGTGAGGCCCCAGGCCGAGTTCATTCTCATGACCGCATACGCATCGGTGGGCACGGCAGTTGAGGCATTGCGCCTCGGGGCATACGACTACCTGATCAAACCCTTCGATCCCCAAACGGGGCGCGCAGTCGTCCTTCGAGCAATGGGGCGGGCGGCCGCGGCTCTGCCAAGCCATGGAGACTCCGATGGGGGCGACGAGGTGCTGCCGGACATGCTCGCTAGGTCCTCAACGATGCGAGACTTGAGCGAGCTGGTCAGACGGATAGCAGACAGTGACGCAACAGTTCTTCTGCTCGGAGAAACCGGCACCGGCAAGGAAAGGGTGGCGCGTGCGCTTCACCGCCTCAGCCACCGCTCGCAGCAACGTTTCATCGCAGTGAACTGCGCGGCGATCCCCGCTGAGCTGCTGGAAAGCGAGCTCTTTGGTTACGTCAAAGGATCGTTCACCGGCGCGAATCGAGATCGCTCAGGTCTCTTCGAAGAAGCCAATAAGGGGACTCTCTTTCTAGACGAAATCGGCGAGATGCGGCTCTCCCTGCAGGCCAAGCTCACGCGGGCGCTCGAGGAGCGGGCGATTCGGCGACTAGGAGACTCACGGGAGCGCCCAATCGATGTGCGCGTCATAGCTGCGACACATCGGGACATCGAGGCGATGGTCCAGAACGAAAGCTTCCGCGAGGATCTTTGGTATCGGCTCAACGTCGCTGTCGTGCGTATTCCTCCCCTCCGTGACCGACGCGAAGACGTCGAGCTGCTGGCGACGCACTTCCTGCGCGAGCTCCCGCCGATGCGTGACGCGAAGCTGTTTGGTTTCACGCCCGCAGCGATCGAGGCGATGGAGCAATACGACTGGCCTGGAAACGTCCGACAGCTCCGCGCGGCGGTGGAGCGGGCCAGCGTCGTCTGCACGGAGGACCGAATCGACGTGGGGGATCTTCCGCCCGAAGTGCTCAGGCGGCCCGAATCCCAAGCATCGGATCTCAGCTTGAGTGCGCTGACCTGGTCCGAAGCGCAAGAACAAGGTCGCCGGGAGGTGGCTCGGCGGTATCTCAAAGAGGTGCTTCGTGCACATGGAGGCCAGGTCGGCGAGGCCGCGGCGCATGCTGGTGTCGAGCGGGAGAGCTTCTACCGATTGCTCCGTCGGTTTGGCATCCAGCCGGACGAGCACCGTGGGACGCCGGGCGACGACGACTAGGCGGCGCCCGATTCCAAAGCTCGCCTGCGCTTCTCGAGCTGACGTTCCTCGCCGATACTGTAGAGGACCGGGACGGTGAAGAGCGTCACCAGGGCCAGCACGACACCGCCGACGGATGGCAAGGCCATGGGCACCATCAGATCCGAGCCGCGACCTTGCGCCGTTACCACCGGCAGCAGGGCCAACAAGGTCGTCGCGGTCGTCATGATGCAGGGCCTAACGCGACGTTGACCCGCCTCGACCACGAGGTCGTGCACTTCACCGACGCTCGCCGGCGTCGCCACGCGAAAGAGCTGCATCAGGTAGGTGGCGACGATGACGCCGTTGTCTGTAGCGATGCCAAAGAGCGCCAAGAACCCGACCCACACCGCCACGGTCATCCGCGTGTCCCCAACGTGAAACAGATGCCGAAGATCGACCCCGAAGGGTGAAATGTTCAGGAACCAGGACTGGTTGTAGGCCCAGATGAGAAGGAAGCCACCCGCACCTGCGAGCGCAACGCCTGCAAAGATCATGAGTGCGGTGCTCGTTCGACGGAACTGCAAGTAGAGGAGCAGAAAGATGATTGCGAGCGCCAAGGGAACGAGAACCATCAGGCGCTTGGCGCTTCGAATTTGGTTCTCGTAGGTTCCAGCGAACCGATAGCTGACCCCTGCCGGCACGACGAGATCTCCGGAAGCGATGCGCTCCTGCAACGCGCGCTGCGCGGCCAGAACGCTCTCGACTTCACCGATCCCCTCGGAGGGATCGAAGGTCACGTAGGCATTGAGGAACGTATCTTCGGAGCGGATGAGCTGGGGCCCGCGGACGTAGCGAATGTCGACGACCTGCTCGAGCGGGATTTGACCACCGTTCGACATGGGTACGAGGACACGTCGGAGCGCCTCGACGCTGTCCCTTTCTTCGCGCATGTAGCGAACACGCACCGGGTAACGCTCGCGACCCTCGACGGTTCGGGTCAGCAAGCGCCCCCCGATGGCAAGCTGGATGACGTCTTGCACGTCCGTGATCGTCAGGCCGTGGCGGGATATCGCCTCCCGGTCGATGACGAGCTCGATGTATGGCTTGCCGATGATACGATCCGCCAGGACGGTCTTCGCCTTGATCTCCGGAAGCTCTTTGAGAATCCCTTCGAGCACCAGTCCGAAGGATTCGAGGGTTTCGAGATCCGGCCCCTTGATCTTGATGCCAACGGCGGACCTCATGCCGGTCTGTAACATGACGATGCGCGTCTTGATTGGCATCAACTTGGGAGAACCGGTCAGGCCCGGATACTCGGCGGCCTTGGCGACTTCCGCCCAGATGTCGTCCGGGGAACGAATGTGATCGCGCCACTGGCGAAAGGGCTCACCATCGGAGTCGGGGATGAGCTCGCCGTGCTCATCGCGCACGAACTCCTTCGACTCCTCGTCGTATTGGAAGGTCTCGACGTGGCCCGCGTCGTCGAGAATGTACTCGGAGTGGTAGTTGACGACGGTCTCGAACATCGAGATCGGCGCCGGGTCGAGCGGGCTCTCGGCACGGCCGAGCTTCCCCACCGCACGCTCCACCTCCGGGATGGCCGCGACCGCAGCATCGATGCTCTGCATCATCTCGAGGGCCTGTCCGATCGAGGCGTGCGGCGTGGTGGTGGGCATCAGCAGGAAAGAGCCCTCATCGAAAGGCGGCATGAAGTCGTCTTGGAGACCGGGCGCAACGCTCTCGGCAGCCTCATAGACCCCGAGGTTGCGAGCCCAGTCGGGAAGCCAACCGAAGACAGCAGGCACGCCGAGCCAAGCCGTCGCGCCAAGAAGCACGAAGACCAGGTTCGAGGAGAGAAATTGAACCTTGTGACGCAGGCACCAAACGAGAATCGGCCGGTAAAAATGCTGGAACAACCAGAAGAGCACCATGAGGATCGCGACCATGATCACCACGAACAACAAGTTCGCGAACAGCGTTCGGCTCGGCCCTAAGGGCATCCAGTACGCGGTCAGACCGACGGCGACGCCTGCGATCGCAAGCGTGATAGCGGCGAGGCGTGTGCGCCGACGGTACCGATCCGGTAGCCACGGAACCGCGAGCTCGAGGCCGCCAACGAGAGTGGCCAGAAGGCCCGCGGCGATGAAACCGGTAGCCAGCAGTCCAACACCGCAAGCCACGATGACCCAGTTGAACAACATGCTCCCTTGAAAGAGCAAGGCCCAGCGGTCGCGCACAGGCTCCTTCCCCCGATGCCGCGTCGCCTTGAGGACCAGGTGGGCGAGCGGCGGCAGAAAGATCACCGAAGCCAGAAACGCCGCCACGATTGCAAAGGTCTTCGTATACGCAAGCGGTGAAAAGAGCTTCCCTTCGGAACCCGTGAGACCGAAAATCGGGAGGAACCCGACCACCGTCGTCAGCACCGAAGTCATCACTGCGGCGGCGACTTCCCCCGTGGCGCGGGGCACGACTCGAACGGGATCCTCGCCCTCGGGCGCTTCATCCAGGCGCTGGGCGATATTCTCGGTGAACACGATCCCCATGTCGACCATCGTCCCGATGGCGATCGCAATCCCCGACAAGGCCATCACATTGGCGTCGATGCCAAGGTACTTCATCGCGACGAACGTCCCGAGGACCGCCAGCGGCAAGAGCACCGAGATCAGGAGTGACGTCCGCAGGTGCCGCATGATGAGCAGGACCACGATGACCGTGATCAGTACCTGCTGAATGAGAGCCAACGAAAGCGTATCCAGAGTCTCGTGTATGATCTGCGTACGATCGTAGAACGGAACCACTGCGACTTGGGCAACTGTGCCGTCCTCCATCGTGCGGCGGGGGAGGCCAACCGAAATCTCGTCGATCTTCTCGCGAAGCCGCTCGATGACGGCAAGCGGGTTGTCCCCGAACCGAACGACGACGACCCCGCCGACGGCCTCGGCTCCACCATCGTCGAGCGCGCCCCGTCGGCCTGCTGGCCCGAAGCTCACTTGCGCGATGTCTCGAACTCGAATCGGCGTGTGCGCTCTGCTCGCAATGACCACGTCCTCGAGATCGGAGCGATCTTGAATGAAGCCCAAGCCGCGTATGATGTACTCGACGCGATTGATTTCGATCGTGCGTGCGCCGCTATCGAGATTCGCGTTCTTCACCGCTTTCGCGACCTGCCCGATCGTCACCTTGTGCGCGAGCATCGCCTCCGGATCGACGTCGACCTGGTATTCACGGACGTAACCACCGACTGAAGCGACCTCGGCAACACCCGGAACGCCTTGGAGGGCGTAGCGCACGGTCCAATCCTGTATGGACCGAAGCTCCTCGAGGCCGAACGCGGCCGGGACGACGTCCCCGTGCTCATCGAGCGCCTGCAAAGTGTACCAATATACCTGCCCGAGCGCCGTCGCATCGGGCCCGAGAGTCGGCGTTGCATCATCAGGCAGGGTTCCGGCGGGTAGCGAAGCGAGCTTTTCGAGAACGCGCGAACGAGACCAGTAGAACTCGATCTCGTCTTCGAAGATGACGTAGATGCTCGAGAAGCCAAAGACCGAGGCACTGCGAACGGAACGCACACCCGGGATGCCGAGCAGCGCCGTCGTCAACGGATATGTGATCTGATCTTCGACGTCGCGTGGAGATCGCCCCGGCCACTCGGTGAACACGATTTGCTGGTTCTCGCTGATGTCCGGCAGGGCATCGACGGGAACCGGATCGCGTGGGAACCCCCCGAGCTCCCAGTCGAACGGTGCGACCGTCAAGCCAGCCGCGACTAGCACACCGAGCAAGATGAACACCACGAGCTTGTTCTCGACGAAGAAACGGGAGAACTCCTCCCAACGTCGTTCGCTCGCGTTCTGTTCGTGTTCGGCCAAGCGGTCGGTTCCTTCGCGGTCGGGCTAGTGCTGATGCCGGCCCGCTGCTGCGGGTGGCGGGCTATCGGATTCGAGGGACGCGCCTAGGCGCTCGGACGGCAGAACCGTCGCCCGAAACTCTCCACAACGGAGCATCGCCTCCCCGTAGTAGGGGTTTTGAAGCGGTCCATCTTCCTGGATCCACTCGGCGCCCTTGGAGTCGAACGCCATGGGACAGAACGCGAGCTGCAACGGTGTGTCGAGGGGATTGCCAAACAGGCGTAACAGCTCGCTCAGCTCCATGCTGAGATGCTCGAACGCGTTGCGCAGGTCTGCCGCATCGGCGGACGACGCCCCATGCCGGGCGTGACCGACGAGCTGCGATGCAAGCCGCTGCCAGGCATCGAGCGCCTTGCGAGAACCTTCGGGGCTTGCGTCGTTCGCGCGCTCCGCAAGAACGCTCAGCTCTTCCTTGGCGGCGTCGAAATCGTCGCGAGCGAGTCGGGCTTGTGCCTGGAGGTAAGCCTCGACGATGGGACCCAAGCTTGCGCGGAACGCGGTCGAGATGAGTGGGCCCTCGGGAGGGGCCGAGGATAGGTCGTCGGCCATCGTCATCATGCTCCGCCCACCCCGGAGTTGGACGTCGGCGTCGAGCACGAACGCGCCCCGCGTCACCACCTTCTCGCCCTCGTTGAGACCTGCGAGCACCGGATAGACCGGTCCGGTCCGCGGGCCTAGGCGGACGACTCGCAACTCATAGGTTGGATTCTCCGCTTGCGGCACCTCGACGAAGACCACGGAACGCCGGCCGGTGAACAAGGGAGCGGACTCGGGAATGACGAGCGGAGCCGTGCCGCCAACCGACTCACCCTCGATGATGGCCTCCGCGAACATACCGGGGCGCAATCGCCCCTTCGGATTGTCGACCTCCACCCGCACGCGCGCGGTGCGCGCGCGCTCATCGAGAACTGGATCGATGAAGGCAGTGCGGCCGTTGAATGGCTCGCCCGTGAGCCCCTCGACCTTCACCACGACCTCCTGCCCCACGCGGAGGTGCGGCAGGTCCGTCTCGTAGGCGTCGATCTGCACCCACACTCGCGACAAGTCCGCGATTCGAAACAGCGGCGTCCCCGCCGACACATATTGACCCTCATCCACGAGCCTCTCGAGAACGGTGCCGCTGAACGGAGAGCGGATCTCGATGTGCGTCGGGGGCTTGCGGGTTCGGATCACTTGCTCGAGCTGCCGTTCGGGCACGCCGAGCAGGCGCAAACGCTCCTTGCTGGCACCAAGGGCCTTCGCCGCGAGGTCTGCAGAACCGTGCAGACCGTTGCCGAGTCGCTCGGATTGCTCTGCGGCGGAGACGAGGTCTCGCATCGCGCTGTAGATCTCCGGGCTGTAGAGCTTTGCGACGACCTGGTTGCGCTTGATTCGCGCGCCGGTCACCTGAACCCGAAGCTCATCGATCCGCCCCGCAGTCCAAGGTGTCACGGTTCGAATTCGCGTCTCGTCGTAGTCTAGGCGCCCGAGGAGACGGATCTCGGCACGGGATCTCGAGCGCGTGATGGGCGTGGTTTCAATTGCGGCGAGCGCACGGGCCCGCGGCGAAAGCGTTACGAGCTCGCCGCGGGTGCTCGCGTGCTCGCTTTCGTCGTCGTAGCCGGCCGGCGTGGCGTGGATGAGGTCCATGCCGCAAATGGGGCACTGGCCGGGCTCATCCATCCGAATCTGCGGGTGCATGGAGCAGGTCCACACGGTTCTCGTCTCATGCTCCCCATGATCGGGTGCGGCGGATTCGACCGGGTCGGACTTCCCGCAATCTCGCATGCCAACCCCAATGCCGAGCGCAAACGCGAGAAGAACGGCAGCGCCCATCGATGCGTATCGTTTACGTTGGGTCATGGCGCAAAGTCATCCTCATCGGGCTGTGTGACCACTGGATGGCCTACGACGCGCTCGAGCTCGGCCCACGACACGCCGTAACTCGCATGAGCTTGGAACAGCCCCAATGCGAGCTCGAGGAGGTCCCTCTCGGCAATGAGCACTTCTGCCAAGGACGCGCGCCCGCTCTGGTATCCGTCCAGCGTCGAGCTGTAGGTCGTCTCTGCTTGAGGTACCAGCGTCGTCTCGTAGAGTTGCACGCGCCGTACCGCGTCGCGAAGGTTGGCGAGCGCCTGTGCCAGCTCGGCAACGGCCCGATCGCGCGCAGCACGCTCTCGCGCGCGGTACATCGCGCCTTCAGCAAGGGCCTGCTCTTTGGCCGCTTTGTATGCGCCCCCAGACACGGGAATCTTGAGCCCAACCAGCCCGATCACCGCATCTTGGCCGCTATTGGCGATCGAAGGAGGGACGGCCGTGCCGGTGACGATCCATTCGAGGCCGAGCCCGATCGAGGGCCCTCTTTCGCCCTTGGCGGCGCGCGCCCGTTCATTCGCCGCCTCCGACATCGAGGCCATGGCCTCCACACGCGGATGCGCTACCGCCGCATCCCTGAGCTCGCTGTCCTCTGCTCCCGGAAGCAAGGCCAATGGGGGATCTTCTTCGGGCTGAATCGGCGTCGGCGTTCCGGGCTCCGCGCCGATGACACGAACGAGCTCCGCGGTCGCGCTTCGCTCCGCTTCCTGAAGCCCGGCCATGACATCGCTGACCTTGGAAATCGATAGGTCCACTTGGGCAAGGTCGGAGAGACCCGACCTACCCGCTTCCAAACGCGCGCGCGCTTGCTCCGAAAGGCTCAGGAGGACGTCGCGTTGCGCTCGCTGCACGACTTGGTTCTTCTGGATGAACCAAAGCTTCCAATACGCCCGTGCGACCTCCGCAGCGACCTCGAGTGCCAGCGCTTCAAATCGTTGCTGGGCGGAAACCGCAGCATGCGCCGCCGCATCACGCCCCGCGTTGAGTCGCGTGGGCCAGGGGAACCATTGCATCGCCCCTACGCGATGCAACTGCGGTCCAACGCGCGTCTCGACCGCACGGATGAACCCCCCATACGTGAGCACCAGCTCGGGGAATCGTCGCGCTTGCGCCGGCCCCTGGAGGGCAGCACGCCACTCTTCGTACGACGCGCGGAGCTCGGGGCTGTTGGCGAACGCGCTTGCCACATAAGTGCGAAGCGTCCCCAGCGATTCGAGCTTGCGATCCGACTGCAGTTCCGTCTCCGAGTCGCCGGCCTGCTCGGACTGAAGCTGCGCGTGAACGCGCCGGAGGTCGGCACGGGACTGTGTCTCCAATTGGCTGCCGCAACCGGCCAGCGACGCCATCGCGAAGATCGCGAGCCACTGGAAGCCGCGTGGGGTCAAGTCATGGGTGTCCCGGAAGCGCATCGTTCGAATACGGATGGACATGAGCACCTCCCGTGCCAATAGGGAATGGCTTCGGAATTACTCATTTTTTCCAGTTTTGGACGCTCGATTGTGACCAAGACGGCCACGAAGAGTGACCTTCTGGGTTACACCGGCCTTGGGAGCATCACCGTTCGCTACTGCAGCAGCAGCACGTAGACGAGCGCGCCCCCGGCCACTAGCAGTGCGCCGAACGTGATCACAATCGGTCCCCGCACCGCCACGGGGAACTTCCCCCGCTGGAGGTTCTTGGCAACCCAGAGGTATCGGCTCACGGAGTAGATCATCGTGAGCCCCCCGAAGCTGATGAAGCCCACCCCAGCGACCATCGCGATGGCCTGATCACTGCCGGCACCAAGCCTCTCGAGCAAAACGCCGAGGCCCACCAAGCCCAGCGCGGTCCGCACCCATGCGAGAAAAGTGCGCTCGTTCGCGAGGTGATCGCGCGCAGTGCTGTCCTTGTTCTCTACGACGCCGGGGGCCATCGGCTTAGGCCATACCACACCTCGCGCGACGGTGGAGCACATCGTCCACGAGGTGTTCGGACTCAAAGCGAGCCTCCTCGTGACCAAGGTGCCCGGCCGGCACGAGCCGCTCTTTATCCCTGGAAAACGTCTGCGTGAGCTGATGTTCGGCGTGCCCCACCCCGCCAAACGCGCCCTCGGCCTCAGCATCCTCAGCTACGCCGGAAAGGTGATTGTGAGCGTCAGGGTGGACGAGAGAGTGACTAAAAACCCGGGCAGGCCCGTCGAGCTATTCGAGGAGGAAGCCTCGAGTATGTTGGCTGCGGCTAACACTTCGTATTGACGCCAGCGAAGTTCCTTGTGAGTCTCGGCGCTCCGAGTCGACGGAAAGGTTTTTTGCAGATGAAGCTTCGTTTTGTACCACTCTTGCTACTCCTGGTTGCGGCCTTCGCGCTCCCAGGAACCACGACCCACACCAAGGCCGAGGAGGGGTACACGCTGCGCATCGCATCGCTCGCTCCGGCTGGTTCTTCGTGGATGAAGATTCTCAACGCGTGGAACAAGACGCTGCAAGAGAAGACCGACGGCAAGCTCAAGATGCGGTTCTACCCCGGCGGCTCCCAAGGCGACGAGCGCGACTTCGTTCGCAAGATGCGCGTCGGTCAGCTCGACGGAGGCGTCGTCACGATGACGGGCATGAGCATGTTGGTCCCGGCCATGAACGTGCTGACCTTGCCTGGTTTCCTCGATACCTACGAAGAGCTCGACCGCGTGCGTGACAAGATGTCCAGTGAGTTCGAGGGAATGTTCGGCAAAGAGAACATGCGACTCGTTGGCTGGGGCGATGCAGGGAAGACGCGACTCTTCTCCGTGCAGCCAATCAAGAGCCCGAATCAGATCAAGGCGATGCGCCCCTGGGTGTGGAAAGACGACCCGATCTTCGTCGAGTTCTACCAGGTCATCGGCGCAAGCGCGGTTCGACTCGGTGTACCCGAGGTTTACCCCGCCCTTCAGACCCGGATGGTCGACGTGATTTCTTCCTCGGCGCTCACCGCGGTCGCCCTTCAGTGGTACACGCGCGTGAAATACATGACGGCGCACAACTCGGCGATCATCGCGGGCGGCACGGTGATGCGTCAGGACAAATATGACGAGCTGCCGCCCGAGTACAAAGAGGCGTTCGATAGCACCGCTGAGCGCGCGCACGAGCTTCTCAACAAGACCATTCGCAAGGACGATGACAAGGCGTATCAAATCGTCCTCAAGAAGGGCATCCAGGCGGTCGAAGCGGGTGACGCCAAGGCCGAATGGGACGCCGCCGACAAGAAGGTGCGTGACAACCTGACGGGGCGCATGTTCTCGAAGAGCCTCGTCGAGGCCGTCGCCGCCGCTTCGAAGCCCTAGTGGAGCACCTGCAGGTCGAGGCCAACGGACTCGGCATGCACGCGGTCGTGGAGGGCCAAGGCCCGGCCGTCGTGTTCTGTCACGGTTTTCCCGGCCTTTGGTATTCATGGCGCCACCAGCTGCCGGCGATCGCCGAGGCGGGGTACCGCGCGATCGCGGTCGACATGCGTGGCTATGGACGGACCGATCGCCCCGTAAACGCTTCCGAGTACGGCAACCAAACCATCGTTTCGGACCTCACGGGACTTCTCGACGCGCTGGGCGAGGAGAAGGCCGTGTTCGTCGGCCATGATTTCGGTGCACAAGCCGCGTGGGCAACCGCGCTGCACGCACCAGAACGGGTGCGCGGCGTCGTTTCGATCGCGGTGCCGTATGGGGTGGGCTTCGCAAGCAGCAAGAAGAAGAGGGACCCGGCCAAGACCCCGACGGATGCGCGCCCCCGAGGCCCGAAGCCAAGTGACACCTACGCAGCGATTGCCCAGAAGCACTTCCTTCATCTCCACTACTTCCAAACCATCGGCCCCGCTGAAGCCGAGCTCGGCGCGAATCCGCGTTTGTACCTGAAGCGCATCTACTGGGCGTTGAGCGCGCGCGGGAGCCTGCTCGATTTCGAGAATTTTCCGTCAGAGGGCACTGGGTACCTCGACGTGCTCGCCGATCCGAGCGAGCCACTCCCGTGGCCTTGGATGAGCGAAGAGGACCTCGATTACCTCGTCGAGGAGTACATGCGAACCGGGCCGGACACGGCATTCATCGGTGGGCTGAACTCCTATCGCGCCATGGACATCAACTGGGAACACGACCCCGACTACGGGCGTGCCGTGATCGAAGCGCCCGCTCTATTCCTCTGCGGCGAGAGCGACCCGGTGCTGCAGATCATCACGCCCAAGTCACTCGAGACGATGCCCGACCGCGTCCCGAACCTGCGCGGCACCCAGCTCGTTCCCAATGCTGGGCATTTCGCGCAACAGGAGCAGCCGCAAGTGGTCAATGAAGCGCTACTCCGCTTTCTAGGCAGTGAACTGGGCCCCTAGCTTGCTCGCAAGCTTGTGGACGAGGCCGTAGATCGAGAGCTGCGGGTTGGCGCCAATGCTCGTCGGGAACAGCGAGCCGTCCATGACATAGAGGTTGTCCAGGTGATGGAACTTGCCATCGCAGTCGGTGACGCTTTGTTTGGGGTCGTCGCCCATCGGGGAGCCGCCCATGACGTGGGCGCTTCCAACGGTGACCTTGTGCGGCGCGATCTGGAGCTCGGCGATGGCAGCTTTCGCTTCTTTCCATGTCGAGTAGTGCCTGGCCTGCTTGTGGGCGGGGCGGGCCGACGTGCAGCCGGTGGCGAACTGCATCTCCAGCATGATGCCCCAGGAGCGACGCACACCTTCGAGAAGGTATTCGTTGATCGGGTAGTCCAGGATCGGTTGACCCGCGTCGCCTAGCTCGACGACGCCGCCCTGGCTGTCTTCGTGAAAGCCATCGCGCAGGAGGGCAATCATGCATTGCGTGTTGGGCAGCTGATCCATGCTGGACGAGATCTCCTCGCCCGCGGTGGAGTAGAAACCCGCCGCGAAGGCGGGCTGTAGCGGTGGCACCTCGAGCTTGAAGCCGACGGGCCCGGTGTGAACGTTCTGCCACTGGAAGTGGTCGGAATAGATCGACTGTGGAGCGCCGTAGAAAGGATCGATCGACTCCGGGTAGATCGCCATGGTCAGCGTGGTTGGATGGAGGAAGGTTCGTTTGCCGATACGGCTCTGCGGGTCAGGAACCGCGGAGCGCAGTAGGATTGCAGGGGTGTTGATTGCGCCGCCAGCCAGAATAGTCCGTGTGGCGCGCACCGTAATGGTCTGACCCGTGCTTCCGCGCACGTTCGGGGTCAGAGCCTCGGCCTCGATACCAGTCACGGAATCGCCATCCCGGAGCACCCGCACGACCCGCGCGTGGTGGATGAGCTTGGCCTTGTTGTCGAGCGCGCTGGGGATCGTGGTTACGAGCATCGACTGCTTGGCGTCGACTGGACAGCCAAGGCCGCAGAAGCCGAGGTTCAAGCAACCGCGGACGTTGCGGTGAATCGTGGCCCAATCGTAGCCGAGCTTCTCCGAAGCCCGCTGCAGCATGCCGTTGTTGGCGTTCGGCGCTTGCGGCCACTCGTGGATGTTGAGCCGCTCCTCCATCTGCGCGAAGTGCGGCGCCAGCTCTTCGACCGAGCAACCGCTCACGCCCATGGAATCGGCCCAGAACTTCAGCGTCTCGGGTGGCGTTCGGAAGCTCGTCGTCCAATTGACCGTGGTCGAGCCGCCGACGGAGCGGCCCTGCAGGATGACCATACCGCCATCCTTGGTGCCGCGGCCGGTGCCCTCCTGATAGAGATCGCGGTACGCGCCGCGCTCCTGCATGTCGAACTGACTGGAGGTCTTGAGCGGACCGGCTTCGAGCAAGACGACGCTCAGGCCTGCCTTGCTCAAGGTCTCGGCGGCCGTGCCACCGCCAGCGCCGGTCCCCACGATGACGACATCCGCCTCGAGCTCGAGCGGCGTCGTAAGCGCGCTGGCATCGGTAATGTCCCAGCCGCGCGCCTTCGCGTTGTTGTACGGATCGGTCGTGTTGCCGATCGTGACCATCGACTGATCCGTCATGGGGTCCCCTCCTCGGCCGGAGTGCCTGCCGGAACGACGCTGGCAACCTTGCGAGGCGGCATGAAGCCTGCCGATGCGGCGTTCTCCGGAATCAGGTAGTAGCTGCTGATGATCAAGCGAATGACCGCGGCGTAGATCGCGTTGAGGAGACCGATGCCGCTCTCTCGCAGCCGGGCAAGCGCGGTCTCCGCATCCTCGAGAGATGCTTTCGACCAGGCAGACCACTGACCCGTCGTCAGCCCTCGAGTCAGACCGAAGTTGAGCACGTCGAAGGCCTGCAGCACACCAGCAACGACCGGCGCCGAAAGATCCGCCATCAGCGTGTCGAACGACTCTAGGGTTTGATCGATCGCGGCGGTGTCGGTCGGCGCGATCTTGCCTTTCAAGACCGCCGGCGTCATCGCGCGCAGCAAATCGAGGTCTTCTGGACGAAGATGCTTCATGCCGGAGGCCGGTCCGCTCGAGGTGCAGCCAGACAAGGTCGCGCCGGCGCTCATCGTGGATAGCGCCGCGGCCCCCGTCATCGATATTTTCAGGAAGTCACGTCTGTCAGTTCGCATGCAACGCTGAGGATCACCGAAAACGGCGTTCGACGTCCAGCACAAAAGCGCGCGCTAGCCCTGAGGACTGCGTACGTAGTACTCGCTCGTCGTCACACTGACGATCTTCCAAATCGGCAAGAAGGCGGCCACGCTTTGGCCCATGATCGCCATGTTCTTGATGAGCTCGAAACGGTTGCGCGCACCGTAAAACACGTAGGGATTCGTCATGTGAGCGGCAGATGGCCAGGATTCCTCGACGATCCCCTCGTAGGGGATGGCGCCTTCGGTCAGCACTTCGTCCACGACATTGCGGACGTAGCGAGCCCGCGGTTGCATCTTCTCCGACATCGGGCCCTGGCGGTTGAACCAATGCCTCATCCACTTGGCTTTCGGGATGCGTTTGGGGCGCTCGAGCGGGGTGACCGAGATGACGGCCGGCGAGCGCTCCCCATCTGGCCAGTCGCGCTTCGCGCTGTGCTCGTTGCCGCCGTAGTCCGTATAGACGTGCTCGCGGACACGATAGCCAGCGATCTCGAATCCCCCTCCATGGAGAATCGATTCGAGCGCCTCCTGCCTGCTCATGTCGTCGACCCAGATGCTGACCTCGGCGACGAAGGGGTTGTTGCGCTTGGTTGTCGGGGTCGGCGAAGGGGCCGTGACGTGATCGTCGTCGATGTTCATCAAGAGGTAGCGTGCGCCGGACTCGAGGAGCTCCGGGGCACATCCCTCGAGCAAGGTCGTGCGGCGGGTCGCAGGCTCCATCGCTTGGCGCGGCCAAAGCAGATAGATGAGCTTGATCATCGTTGCGCCTTCAGCCTGTCGTGGGTGGCTTGGAACTCGTGCATCAGCTTCGGAATGCCTTCTGCGGCGCTCGTGCGCGGCTCGTACCCGAGATGCGCTCTCGCCTTGTCGACACGGAACGAGGCGTCGCAGCAGATCGAGAGCACGCCTCGGCGGGTTATCGTGGGGAACGGTCCGCCGAAGTAGTGGGCGACCTCTCCGAGATACGCGATCGCGTACGCCAGGGGACGTGGGACGCGCACCTTGGGCCATGCGTAGCCGAGGCCCTCGACGATAGGCCGGTACCAGAGGACCGGGTTCGTCGGCTCGTCGTCGCTGACGAAGTACGCTTGGCCTCCGACGAGATCCGGATCGTCGCTGAGCTTCTGTGCAACGAGGAAGTGCACGTCGACGACCGAGTCGACGTGTACGTTGTCGGTGACGGACTCGCCGCTGCCGATCATCGCCTTGAAATCGCCGGCCGCGAGGTGCTCGAGGAAATCGTGCACCATCATGGCGCCCTCCCCCGGCCCCCATACGCCGCCCGGGCGCACCGCGGCGGTACGGAGCCCGTCTTTGTCGTGGGCCTCGAGCACCATCTTCTCGGCCCGGCTCTTGGTTTGTGAGTAGAGGTCCGCAAGCCCATCGGCCCCCACATAGGGCGCGGTCTCGTCTGCACCGCGTACTGGGCGATCGACTGCGACGGTGATCGAGCTCGTGAAGACCAGACGTTTCACGGCGCCCGCTTGGCACGCCCGAATCACGTTCTCGGTGCCACCGACGTTGACCCCGTACACCTGGCGACGGACACTCGGTCGCGCGAGCGTCAGCGTGTTGATGATGGCCGCCGTGTGGAAGACCGTATCCACACCTTCACATGCAGGTCGCAGATCGCTCAGCCGTTGGATGTCGCCAACGACGCTCGTGACCCGCGAGTCACCCTCGAATGGGGCGAGGTCGAGCGCCCTCACCTCGCAGCCGAGCTCGAGCAGCCGGCGAACTAGGTGCTTGCCGACGTAGCCATTGCCGCCGGTCACCAGACAAACTGGACCGACGCCTTGTGGGGTCACGGGAAGCTCCATGGATCGCTGCGAACCTTGAACCGGCGTGCTAGCTTGCGCAATCCAGATGAGCAGCCTGACACCCCTCGTAGTGGATGATGTGGACGGCGCGCAGTGGGACGATGTCGCGGACGTGGTCGTAGTCGGCCTCGGCGCAGCGGGTGTCACTGCCGCCACCGAGGCGCGCGAGCGCGGCGCTGACGTCATTGTCTTGGACCGATTCGACGGCGGGGGCGCGACCGCAATTAGTGGAGGCATCTTCTACGCGGGCGGCGGGACGCACATCCAACGACAAGCCGGTGTCGAGGACACGGTGGACAACATGTACCGGTACCTCTCGATGGAGGTGCAAGACGCCGTATCCCAGGAGACACTCCGGGATTTCTGCGAGACCAGCGCCGACAACGTCCGCTGGTTGACCGATCGGGGGGTGCCGTTCCTGCCAACGCTCTGCCCGGTCAAGACTTCCTATCCACCCAACGAATATCACCTCTACTTCTCGGGCAACGAAACCTTCCCGCCCTACAGCGAACACGCGACGCCAGCGCAGCGTGGGCATCGCCCGGACGGTGGTGCATTCCCCGGCGCAAGCATCACCGAGCCATTGCGAAAAACAGCGCTCGACGCAGGTGTCCGAATTCAGCTTCAGGCACGGGTGAGTCGACTCATCGTCGACGCGGCGGGTCGTGTCGTGGGCGCCGAGGTCCAGGAGCTGCCGCCGGGCTTCTGGCGTGGGCTTCACCGAAGGCTGCACCGATGGGAGACCGCCATCGCCAAGGTGGCCTCAGGTTTGGCACTCAAGCTGCGCAAGCGTTGTGACGCAATCGAGCAGAAGCATTCGACTCCCAAGCGGATTCGGTCGCGAAACGGTCTCGTGCTTTGTGCCGGCGGTTTCATCTTCAATCGGGAGATGGTGGCCGAGCACATTCCGGAGTTCTTGCCGGGGCTTCCGCTTGGAACGCATGGCGACGACGGCTACGGAATCCGCCTCGGCCAGAGCGTCGGCGGCAAGCTCGATCAGATGCACCGCGCATCGGCGTGGCGCTTTTTGTATCCTCCCAACGCGTTTGCCCAGGGCGTGCTGGTCAACGGCAACGGCGAGCGCTTCGCCAACGAGTTCTGGTACGGAGCCAAGATCGGCGAGGCCATGGTCGAACAAAACCGTGGTGTGGCTACGTTGATCATCGACGAAGAGCTCAAGAAGTTGGCCCACGAGCAGTCCAAGCCCGGCAAGCTACAGTGGTTTCAGCGCGCGGCTGCGCTAATGAACCTCTACCTCAACTGCAGGAAGGCAGAGGACGTCGCTGCGCTCGCCGAGATGCTGGAGGTCCCGCGCGACACGCTGCAAAAGACATTGGACGACTATGGGCGCTTGGGCGAAGGCCAGCACGGCGATCCCTTCCACAAGGCCAGCGACAGCATTCACCCGATGCGCAACGGGCCCTACTACGCCATCGATTGCTCGCTCGACTCCAAGCGCCACTTGTGCGCCGTGATGACCCTCGGCGGGCTCGCCGTCGACGAGAAGACCGGCCAGGTGCTGAGCGAGAACGGCGGTGTAGTGCCCGGCCTCTACGCCGCAGGCCGCAACGCGGTCGGCATCTGCTCGCGGCAGTACGTCAGCGGCCTGTCGATCGCGGATTGTGTGTACTCGGGTTTGCGTGCGGCAAGAACGCTAACCCCCTGAAACGCTGACGCTGGAGCCTAGCAGCCCGTGATCAGCAACTCACCCGATATCGTCGTATAGGTCACATCGAGGATGCCGGTGGTCTCGTCGAACGACCAATTGCCTTCGTCGAGCGCCACCCCATCGAGACTCACGCCGCAAACCTGCACCGGCGTGGCGCGGGTGTTCATCGTGGCCTCGAGATGAATGGTGCGCTCGCGGTCGTTCACGATCGTGAGCGTCCAGTTGATGTCGTCTTCGACGCTCGTCCAGGTACCGTCGTCATAGAACGTTCCGGAGGTCTCGCCCCGTGGAAACGCCAGGACATGCAGGAGCGCATCGCGGTCGGACGCATGGATGATCGCCGGATCGTCGCCGTACTCGGCCAGGGTGAACACGTCGGGTGCGAGCATCGGAATGACCGCGCCGGCTTGGACGAACATGGGAATCTCCGGGGTGGGCGCGGACACCGTGACGCTCTCGCCGCCGCTGTGCATCGTGGTTCCCGTCAGCGTGAACGTCCCGCCTGCTTCGCCATAGGTGACGGAGCGCCACCACTCGACCCACTCGCCCTCGGGCAGGTAGAGCTCTCGCTCGGCGGCGCCTTGGACATAGACGGGCGCGACCAGAAGGTCCGGGCCGAACATGTACTGGTCGTCCCGCGCCGTGGCCTCCGGATCGCCAGGATGCGTGAGCACATGGTGTTGCATCACCGGTCGGCCGGTGGCGTAGTACTCCACCGCGGCGGCTTCGATGTACGGATACAGCTGCGTGTGGAGCTTCGAATAGAGCCGCCAAACGGGCTGGTGGTCTTCGTCCCATGGCTGGGGACGGTCGTACGGTGGGACCTGAACCCCGCTCCTCTGGCTGCGCATCACGACGGAAAGGCCGCCGTATGCGATCCAGCGATCGAACATCTCGTCGGTGAGCTGACGGCCGAACAAGGAAAAGAAGCCCCCAATGTCAGAGCCCCAAATGCCCACGCCGGACGTGCCCATGGAAAGGGCGCGGTAGATCGAGGACTGTAGACCGTCGTATTCCCAGCCGGTGGTCGGGTCGCCACCCCAGACGATCGGGGAGCAGGCGGGCGAGCCAGTCCACCCCGAGCGCGTGAAACGCGCCAGCGGCTTGCCGACATCCATGGTCGCCTCATAGGCCCCGCAGTGGTAGTCGCGCGGGTAGCGATTGTGGTACGCGGTGCCGGTCACCCCTTCCGCGGACACCGCGTCGAGCGGGGTGTACTCGCCGAAGTCCTCCATCCAGCCGTCGTAGCCGTGGCTGATCGCTTCGTCGGTCAACACCCCGTACGCGGACACGCCGTTCTCGGCCTCGAAGTCGAACTGGCTCACGAGGAAGTTGTTGTCGAGGTTGCTCGAATACTCGTAGATGTAGGTGTCGCCGTTGTCGTGCTTCAAGAGCGCCCCGAGCGCCTCCGAATCACTGAACGCGGGTTCGTAAGAGACGCAAATCATCGGGTTGAAGTAGGTGTGGATCGCCACGCCCATGTCGTGGTTGGCAGCCGTCCGGATCCGCTGCTGCTCTTCGCGGCCCTGCTGAGAACCACAGGGCAGGTAATGCAAGTACGTCGCGTTGAGCGAGGTCGGAACGTCGTCGGCTCGAAACTGCGCGATCTGGTCGTCGTTTTCGGTTTGCAGCCACGGCCCGAAAAACCAAGGCGCGTAGTCGCTTGGTTGCCGCCCCAGCGCCTCGGTATACCGCCTCAGCGTATCGACCGGGGTCGGACCACCAAACACGCGAAATCGTAGCTCGTGGGTTTCCACCTCTACGCTCCACGCGTCCGGCGACTGGTACGCCACCCGGTGATAACTCATCTCGTCGTTGTCGATCAGGACGCCATAGCCCCGCGACGAGAGAAGCCAGGGAATGGGGAAGTAGGTCGCATCCGGCCGAAAACGCGTACCGGAGGGAGGCAGCAACTCTCCCATGAGGCCGTATTCGACGGCGTTGTAGTACGGCCCGTCGGAGACATAGTTCTCCACGGCACCCTTGTAGTCGAAGTCGGGCTGGGGGAACTTGGGCTCGCGCGCGCCGCTTTGATCGACCGCATTGCTGCGCTCGCCGAACCCGACGAAGCGCTCTTCTTGCTCGGCGACGAAGCCGACGCCCAGTGCCTGCACTCCGTCGGCGCTGGCGGGCTTCACGGCGACTTCAATCACACCGTCTGCCTGGGCCGTAGCGCTGAGCTCGAGCTTCCGGGCTGGGTCGGACGTCGCGATCGTTGCGGTGTAGGTGTCTCCGTTCGCCTGCGACGATTCGACCGCGGTCGCATGCACCCAAGCACTATCGCGTTCCGGTGGAACTGGGGGCACGGGCAACTGGCTCAGCTCTGGCGGTAGCGAGGGTTGCTGTCCACTGCCTGGCGGCGGGGGCCCAAGGTGCATACCAAGGCTCCCCGTCGGGCCGTCGTCGACCGCGGGCAGCTCGACGAGCACCGGATTCCCCTCGGCATCGTAGAAGGTCATCTGCCAGGGATCCTCCTGGACCCGAAGCTTCAGGGCCCCGGCATCGACGGTCCACTGCGGCTGTTCGCCACCGCTGCTGCCACTGTTGCATCCAAGGAAGAACACCCCAAGCAACGACCCAATCCACACCAAGCTCGCAATACGCATACTCGCTCCTCGCCCGGCGAGACCCTGACTCAAGGGCCACCCTTCCCGCAAGCCCTATTCGCCCTATGATACGGCGCATGGCAACGGTACTCATCACGGGCGCGAACAGAGGGATTGGGCTCGAGCTTAGCCGCCAGCTCACGGAGCGCGGCGACGAAGTGATCGCGCTCTGCAGGGACGCAAGCCCGGAGCTCCACGAGCTCGGCCTGCGCGTCATCGAAGGCGTGGAGGTCACGGATTCGGCCGCCCTTGGAAAGGCGGCGGCGTCGCTCGGCGACACCGAAGTCGACATCCTGATCAACAACGCGGGCATCTTCACCAACGAGACCTTCCGCGATCTCGATTTCGAGGAAATTCGCCGCAATTTCGAGGTTAACGCCCTGGGCGCACTCCGCGTCACGCACGCCCTTCAGAACCGACTCGCAAAGGACGCGAAGATCATCCTCATCACCAGTCGCATGGGCTCGATCGGTGACAACGGCTCGGGGGCTTACTACGGCTATCGGATGGCGAAGGCCGCGCTCAACATGGCGGGTGTGAACCTCGCGCACGACTTCCGCGGCCGAGCCTCGGTCGCAATCCTCCATCCGGGGATGGTCGCGACGCGCATGACCGGATTCGCGGGCATCTCCACCGAGGAATCCGCGAGGGGATTGCTCGCCCGCATCGATGCCCTTCGACCCGAGGACTCGGGCGGCTTCTGGCACGCGAACGGCGAGCGCCTGCCTTGGTGAAGACGCCGTAACCGTCGGGCGGCCGCTGTTGTCGCGTTGCGCCAGATCCGTCAAGCTGCGTTGGCTGTGTCGATCGACTGGGAAAGCCTGCCCACCGAGGAACTGCTCGACGTCCGGATGTGCGACCTCGGGTTGACGGTCGACGACACCTGGCTCGAGGATTGCGTCGAACGCTTGCGCGAAGAGCTCGATACAGTCGGGCTACACCGCTTTCGTGTGCACACTTGGTTGAGTGACGAATGGTGCTCACCCGACGGTATCCCCGGCGTTGGCATTCCATTCTACCTCGCCAGTCCACGGCTGATACGTCTCGAGAGGCAGATGATGTTCGAGGTCGAAGGCGGGACGCGCGTGGAATGCATGCGCCTGCTACGTCACGAAGCAGGCCACGCGCTCCAGCACGCCTACAATCTGCAGCGACGAAAGAAGTGGCAGAGGGCGTTTGGGCGCGCCTCGGAGCCCTACCCGGAGTTCTATCGACCCAATCCGTTGAGCAAAGGCTTCGTAGAGCACTTGGACGGATGGTACGCACAGGCCCATCCGGTCGAAGACTTCGCCGAGACGTTCGCGGTGTGGTTGGCGCCGAGGTCCAACTGGCGAAAACGGTATGCGAAATCGAGCGCGCTCGAGAAGCTCGACTACATAGAGGAGCTCGCCGAAGACCTGTCCGACAAGAAGCCACAAGTCGCGTCGCGCGCGCGTCCGTATTCGCTGGGTAGCCTCCGGCATACGCTGCGCCGACACTACGAACGACGGCAGGAGCACTACAGCCCTGGTTTCAGCGACGAATACGACCGCGACCTACTCAAGATCTTCAGCGACTCGGCCCGATACAGGAACAATGAGACCGCCGCCTCGTTTCTGCGCCGGAATCGCCGGCAAATTCGGGAGCAGATCTCCCTTTTCACTGGCGAATATCAGTTCACCGTCGACCAGGTACTTCGTGATATCATCGGGCGGTGTCGTGAGCTGAGGCTGCGTCTCACGAAGGGGGAACGCCAGACGAAGCTCGACTTCGCCATCATGTTGACGGTGCACACCGTCCACCTTCTTCACCGACGGGATACATGGCATCCACTCTAAAGCGCCGACGAATCATCGTCTTGGTGCACAAGAGTCTCATCCCCCCCGACGACATCAGTGGGCTCACGCCTGAGCAGGTCGCCCCATTCAAGACGGAGTTCGACGTCCGCGAAGGGCTTAGCGCGCTCGGCCACGAGGTACAGATGGTGGGGCTCAGCGACGAGCTCGCTCCGCTCCGGACGGCAATCGAGGACTTCAAGCCGCACGTGGTCTTCAACCTCCTCGAAGAGTTCGACGGCGAGGCGATCTTCGACGCGCACGTTGTCGGCTACCTGGAGCTTCAGCGAACGCCCTACACCGGATGCAATCCGCGCGGCCTGTTGCTGGCGCGGGACAAGGCGTTGTCGAAGAAGGTGCTCGCGTATCATCGCATCACAGTTCCCCGGTTTCGCGTGTTTCCGCGATACCGAAAGATCACCCGCCCGAAGCAGCTCGAGTTCCCGTTGATCGTGAAGTCGTTGATCGAGGAAGGAAGCTACGGAATCGCCCAAGCATC
>Ga0316198_10000148_pt1 | contig 31311 bp, 42 predicted proteins | sample OudBieAanoxic_MG_FD_204935 | JGI IMG/M metagenome (GOLD analysis project Ga0316198, IMG submission 204935) | Coastal sediment microbial communities from Oude Bieten Haven, Netherlands - site A anoxic | ecosystem: Environmental > Aquatic > Marine > Coastal > Sediment | place: Netherlands... | reverse complement strand
TGTCCAAGGAAAAATTTGAACGTACCAAGCCGCATGTAAACGTGGGAACGATTGGTCATGTTGACCATGGGAAGACGACCCTGACGGCGGCGTTGACGAAAGTGGGAGCCGAGCAGCGGGGTGGCGAGTTCAAGGCCTACGATCAGATTGACAATGCGCCGGAAGAGCGGGCGCGCGGTATCACGATTGCGACGGCGCACGTGGAGTACGAGACCGAGGGTCGTCACTACGCGCACGTGGACTGTCCGGGTCACGCGGATTATGTGAAGAACATGATCACCGGTGCGGCGCAGATGGACGGTGCGATTCTGGTGGTTTCTGCGGCTGACGGTCCGATGCCGCAGACGCGCGAGCACATTCTGCTGGCGCGCCAGGTGGGTGTTCCGTACGTGATTGTGTACATGAACAAAGCCGACCAGGTGGACGATGAGGAATTGCTGGAGCTGGTAGAGATGGAGGTTCGGGAGCTGCTGAGTTCCTATGATTTCCCGGGTGATGACATACCGATCATTACCGGTTCTGCGCTGAAGGCGCTGGAAGGTGACGCGTCGGACATTGGTGTGCCGTCGATCGAGAAGCTGCTGGAGGCGCTGGATGCCTATATTCCGGTACCGGACCGGCCGGTTGACCAGCCGTTTTTGATGCCGATTGAGGATGTGTTCTCGATATCGGGGCGCGGCACGGTGGTGACGGGTCGTATTGAGCGCGGCATGGTGAAAGTGGGCGACGAGATTGAGATTGTCGGCATCAAGGATACGGCCAAGACCACCTGCACGGGTGTTGAGATGTTTCGCAAGCTGCTGGATTCGGGCGAAGCGGGTGACAATGTGGGTGTTCTGCTGCGTGGTACCAAGCGCGAAGAGGTGGAGCGTGGCCAGGTGTTGTGTAAGCCGGGCTCGATCACGCCGCATACGAAGTTTGAGGCGGAGGTGTACGTGCTGAGCAAGGAAGAGGGTGGACGACATACGCCGTTTTTCAGCAATTACCGGCCGCAGTTTTATTTTCGAACCACGGATGTGACGGGCGCCTGCGATCTGCCGGAAGGTGTGGAGATGGTGATGCCGGGTGACAACATCAAGATGACGGTGAGTTTGATTGCGCCGATTGCGATGGAAGACGGCCTGCGTTTCGCGATTCGCGAAGGTGGACGTACCGTCGGTGCCGGCGTGGTGTCGAAAATTATCGAGTAATTATGGGAATCATGGGGGCGGATCGCATGTCGCCCCTGTTCTTTTGAGGTTGACATGGCAAATCAAAGAATTCGTATCCGCTTGAAAGCTTACGATCATCGTTTAATCGATCAATCGGCGCGTGAAATAGTGGAAACTGCACGCCGTACCGGTGCGCAGGTCCGTGGCCCGATCCCGCTGCCGACGAAAAAGGAGCGGTTCACCATTTTGATTTCGCCGCACGTCAACAAGGACGCTCGCGATCAGTACGAAATCCGCACCCACAAGCGTCTCATGGACATTGTGGATCCTACAGATAAAACCGTTGATGCGCTCATGAAGCTCGACCTTGCGGCCGGCGTTGACGTGCAAATCAAACTGAACTGAGGCAGGAATCGCTGGCGTTTACGCTTTGCCGAGGATACGAAAATGGCAGTCGGAATAATAGGAAAAAAAGCGGGTATGACGCGCATCTTCACCGATGAGGGTGCCTCTATTCCAGTGACCGTGCTGGAAGTCGAGCCGAATCGCGTCACCCAGTTAAGAACCAGTGACGGCGATGGGTATCGCGCTTTTCAGGTAACAACCGGCTTGCGCCGTGCATCACGGGTCACCAAGGCGGTGGCCGGGCACTATGCCAAGGCCGGAACTGAGGCAGGCCGTGGTCTGTGGGAATTCCGCCTCGCGGACGGTGAGGGTGAAGATATCGAGGTCGGCAAACAGATCGGCGTGGATATTTTCGAGGCCGGTCAGAAAGTCGATGTCGCCGGTACCACCATTGGTAAGGGCTATGCCGGCGGAGTCAAACGACACAATTTTCGTATGCAGGATGCCACTCATGGCAACTCAATCTCTCACCGCGCACCCGGATCAATTGGTCAGTGTCAGACGCCCGGTCGTGTGTTCAAGGGTAAGAAGATGGCTGGCCATATGGGGAACGTGCGTCGCACCGTGCAGAATCTCGAAGTTGTTCGGGTTGACAGTGAACGCAATCTGCTGCTGGTCAAGGGTGCGGTGCCCGGTGCTCGCGGTGGCGACGTGATCGTTACACCAGCGGTCAAGGCTTGATAGGGGAGTCGGACATGAACATTAATATGCATGGTGGTTCAAGCATGGATGTTGCCGATGCCGTGTTCGGACAGGATTTCAACGAATCCCTGGTTCACCAGGTCGTTGTCGCCTTCATGGCAGGCGGGCGAGCCGGTACCCACGCGCAGAAGAATCGTGCAGCGGTTCGTGGCGGTGGCGCAAAACCCTGGCGTCAAAAGGGGACGGGGCGCGCAAGAGCTGGTACAATCCGCAGCCCGATCTGGCGAGGCGGTGGTAGAGCCTTTGCTGCGACCACTCGCGATTATTCGCAAAAGGTCAACAAGAAAGCTTACCGGGCAGCCATTCGTTCGATTCTATCCGAACTGGTTCGTCAGGAGCGGCTGATGGTGGTAGAGACTTTTGCCGTACAGGCCCCGAAAACCAGGGAACTGCTCGCTGGTCTGAAACAGCTGGATCTGGATAGTGTCCTGATCGTCCACGACGACCCGGACGAGAATCTGTACCTGGCGGCACGCAACCTGAATAAGGTGGACGTGGTGGATACCACCATCGCAGACCCTGTCAGCCTGCTGGCTTTCGATAAAGTGCTGATTACCGTTGCCGCGCTACGCCAGTTTGAGGAGAAGCTCGCATGAACAACGAGCGTTTGAGTAAAGTGCTGATCAGCCCGGTGGTCTCTGAGAAGAGTACGCGCGCTGCGGACCAGAACAAGCAGATGGTGTTCAAGGTTTTGCGTGATGCCAGCAAGCCTGAGATTCGCAAGGCGGTTGAAAAAATGTTTGACGTGACTGTCACCCGGGTTCAGGTGAGCAACGTCAAAGGCAAGATTAAACGTTTCGGTCAAGCCGTGGGGCGTCGTTCCGACTGGAAGAAAGCCTACGTTACGCTGGCCGAAGGTTCCGATATTGATTTTGTAGGCGCAGAGTAATGGCTATTGTCAAGTCCAAACCAACTTCTCCCGGGCGTCGATTCGTCGTCACGGTTGCAGGAGCTGAGTTGCACAAGGGTGATCCCCATGCACCGTTAGTCGAGAAAAAGACAAAGAACGGCGGGCGTAATAACAAGGGGCGTATTACCACCCGTCACCGGGGCGGTGGTCATCGCCAGCGCTATCGTGTTATTGATTTCAAGCGCAACAAGGACGATGTGCCTGGTCGTGTTGAGCGCCTTGAATATGACCCGAATCGCAGTGCGCACATTGCACTGGTTCTGTATGCTGATGGCGAACGCCGTTACATACTGGCCCCCCGTGGAGTCACTGCAGGCGTTGAAATCCATAACGGCAGCGAGGCGCCCATCAAGCCGGGTAACGCTTTGCCGCTGCGTAATATCCCGCTGGGTACCGTGGTTCACAATATCGAACTGAAGCCGGGTAAAGGTGGGCAGATAGCCCGCAGTGCCGGCAGCGGTGTGCAGCTGGTCGCCCGCGAGGGTACGCATGCAACATTGCGTCTACGCTCCGGTGAAATGCGTAAAGTACCGGTGGATTGCCGGGCCACGATCGGAGAAGTGGGCAACTCCGAGCATAATCTGCGTTCTTTGGGTAAGGCGGGCGCGACGCGTTGGCGCGGAGTGCGTCCGACCGTGCGCGGTGTCGCCATGAATCCGGTCGATCATCCTCATGGTGGTGGTGAAGGCCGCACCTCCGGTGGCCGTCATCCGGTGTCACCCTGGGGTGTTCCGACCAAGGGCTATAAAACCCGTAAGAACAAACGCACTGATAACATGATTGTGCGTCGTCGCAATCAGAAATAACGATAGAGGTTAGAGACCGTGCCGCGTTCTGTAAAAAAAGGACCCTTTGTTGATCTTCATCTTGTGAAGAAGGTTGATGAAGCAGTGAGCAGTAACAGCCGTAAACCGATCAAAACCTGGTCACGCCGTTCCATGGTGTTGCCGGACATGGTTGGTCTGACCATCGCTGTGCACAATGGCCGCCAGCATGTTCCGATTTTGATCAACGAGAACATGGTTGGCCACAAACTGGGTGAATTCGCCGTGACCCGTACATTCAAGGGGCATGCGGCGGACAGGAAATCCAAGTAAAGGTATCGACGTATGCAAGCGAACGCCAAATTGAGTCATGCACACGTTTCAGCGCAGAAATGCCGGCTGGTAGCCGATCAGGTGCGGGGGTTACCGGTGGAGCGTGCGTTGGAAATTCTGACCTTCAGTCAGAAGAAGTCCGCCCAGATTGTTCGCAAGGTGCTGGAGTCAGCGATTGCCAATGCTGAACACAACGAGGGTGCAGACGTCGATGAACTGAAAGTATCTGAGATTTGTGTGAACGAGGGTCCGACCCTTAAACGGTGGAACGCACGAGCGAAAGGCCGCGCTAACAAGATTCTGAAGCGCACGAGTCATATCCAGATTACTGTTGCTGAACAGTAATCCAAGCGTAGAGACAAAGAGAGTACGGCATGGGCCAGAAAGTACATCCAATAGGTATCCGCCTCGGCATCGTCAAAGACTGGACGTCGACCTGGTACGCGGACTCGGACCAGTATGCAGATTTTCTCAATCTGGATCTGCAAACCCGGGATTTCATCAAGGAAAAGTTGAAGCATGCGTCCGTGAGTCGTATCAATATTGAGCGGCCGGCAAACAATGCGGCGATTACTATTCATACTGCACGGCCCGGTATCGTCATCGGCAAGAAGGGCGAGGATATCGAGCGCTTGCGTGCCGAGGTGTCGCGCAAGATGGGCATGCCCGTGCATATCAATATCGAGGAAGTCCGTAAGCCGGAAATCGAGGCCCAGCTGGTCGCGGAAAGTGTCGCCCAGCAGCTTGAACGACGCATCATGTTCCGCCGTGCGATGAAACGTGCCGTGGGTAATGCCATACGGCTGGGTGCACAGGGCATTAAGATCATGGTTGCCGGGCGGCTTAATGGTGCGGAGATAGCCCGTACTGAATGGTACCGGGAAGGCCGTGTGCCGCTGCACACCCTGCGCGCCGATATCGATTACGGCGTTACCGAAGCCAATACCACCTACGGGGTGATCGGCGTAAAGGTCTGGGTATTCAAAGGTGAAATCCTTGACCGTGACGAACAGAATGTCGAGCCCGAGGCTGCCAAGAAAACAGCCGCCGGTAAATAAGGGAATCGCGAGTCATGTTACAGCCCAAGAGAACTAAATTCCGCAAACAGCAGAAGGGCCGCAATCGTGGTCTGGCCACCAGCGGCAACAAGGTCAGTTTCGGTGAGTTTGCATTGAAATCAACGGCGCGTGGACAGATAACTGCGCGACAGATTGAAGCTGCGCGTCGTGCCATCACGCGTAGTGTCAAGCGTGGCGGTAAATTGTGGATTCGTGTTTTTCCGGATGTGCCTGTCACCAAGAAGCCGATCGAAGTCCGGCAGGGTAAAGGTAAGGGTAATGTCGAGTACTGGGTGGCCAAGATCCAGCCCGGTCGTGTCATCTATGAGATAGAAGGTGTATCGGAAGAGCTTGCGCGTGAAGCCTTCAAGCTGGCGGCAGCCAAGCTTCCGGTGCAGACCGCATTCGTAACGCGGACGGTGATGTGATGAGTGCCAATGATCTACGTCAGAAAACGGCTGCCGAGCTGAAGCTTGAGCTGGACACCCTGCTCCGCGAGCAGTTCAATCTGCGTATGCAGAAAGGGACCGGCCAGTTGAGTCGGCCGGACCAGGTCAAGAAAGTGCGCCGCAATATTGCCCGCATAAAAACCGTACTGAATGAGAAAGCGAAAACAGGGGAAGCGGCATGAGTGAACAGAGCAAACTGGTCCGTACCCTGACAGGCCAGGTCGTAAGCGACAAAATGGACAAGAGCGCAGTCGTGATGGTAGAGCGTAAGGTTCGCCATCCTCTGTACGGAAAGTACATCCGCCGTTCCAGCAAGTTGCACGTCCACGATGCAAACAATGAATGCCGGCAGGGTGATACGGTGACCATTCAGCAATGTCGACCGATGTCCAAGACCAAGTCCTGGACCCTGTTGGAAGTTGTGGAACGGCCTGCCGGCTGATTGAGCACGAGAGTTGCCTTAACGGGAATCAAGTCATGATCCAGATGCAATCAAAATTAGACGTCGCGGACAACAGTGGAGCACGCCGGCTTCAGTGCATCAAGGTGCTGGGTGGCTCGCACCGCCGCTACGCAAATATCGGCGATATCATCAAGGTCAGCGTGAAAGAAGCAATTCCCCGCGGCAAGGTGAAGAAGGGCGAGGTCTATAATGCCGTTGTTGTCCGAACCGCGAAGGGAGTGCGCCGTCCCGACGGTTCGCTGATACGTTTTGACGGTAATGCAGCCGTATTGCTGAATACCAAGCTGGAACCCATCGGTACCCGTATTTTTGGACCGGTAACGCGTGAGCTTCGCAGTGAACGCTTTATGAAGATTATTTCGCTGGCGCCGGAAGTGCTCTAGGCGGGAGTCAGGATTATGAACAAGATCAGTAAAGGTGACGAAGTTGTCGTCAAGGTCGGCAAGGACAGCGGAAAACGAGGCACGGTTCTGCGTGTAATGCCGGAAGCGGGCAGGGTGGTGGTGGAGAACGTGAATATCGTCAAGAAGCACACCAAGCCGAATCCGCAGGCAGGGATCAGCGGGGGCATTATAGAGAAAGAAATGCCCATCGACGCTTCCAACGTTATGCTGTACAACCCGCAGACCAAGAAGGGTGACCGTGTAGGCTTCAAGATTCTTGAGGATGGTCGCAAGGTGCGTATATTCAAATCCACCAATGAAGCGGTGGACGTGTGAGAGTGAGTGGCTGAAATGTCCAGGTTGCAAAATCAGTATCGCGATGAAATTGTCAAAAAGCTCCAGGAGCAGTTTGGCTATAAGAACGTGATGGAAATACCGCGTATTACCAAGATCACCCTCAATATGGGGGTGGGCGAAGCGATCGGCGATCGCAAGGTAATGGATAACGCCGTCAGTGATATGGAGAAAATCGCCGGGCAGAAGCCGATCGTCCGTAAGGCGCGCAAGTCTGTCGCCGGCTTCAAGGTTCGCGAAGGATGGCCTATAGGCTGCAAGGTAACGCTACGCCGGGAACGTATGTACGAATTTATGGATCGTCTTGTCAATATCGCGATTCCCCGAATTCGGGACTTTCGTGGCATGAGTCCAAAGGCTTTTGATGGCCGCGGCAACTACAACATGGGAATCCACGAGCAGATCATTTTCCCGGAAGTTGACTACGATAAGATTGATGCGTTACGTGGTATGGATATCAATATCACCACCAGCGCCAAGACTGATGAGGAAGGACGCGCATTGTTGGCGGCGTTTAACTTCCCGTTCAAGAACTGAGGACAGCGATACCATGGCAAAGACTTCCATGATCCAGCGTGAAATCAAGCGCGCCAAGACGGTGAAGAAGTACACCAAAAAGCGTTCTGAGCTGAAGGCGATTATCGGCGATGTGAACAAGTCGGATGAAGAGCGCTATGATGCCCAGATGAAGTTACAGGCGCTGCCACGCAATGCCAGTCCTTGCCGTCAGCGTAATCGTTGCCGTATTACCGGGCGACCGCACGGTTATTACCGCAAATTTGGTCTGTCCCGCAACAAATTGCGCGAGCATGCCATGAAGGGTGATATTCCGGGCCTGGTCAAGGCCAGCTGGTAGCAGTACAGACAGAATTAGAGGTACGTAAACTATGATGACGGATCCCATCGCCGATATGCTGACCCGAATTCGCAACGGCCAGCGTGCGGGCAAGATTTCGGTGTCCATGCCAGCTTCGAAACTGAAACAGTCCATCGCTCAGGTGCTGAAGGACGAAGGTTATATTGCCGATTTTCAGGTTAGCGAAGAAGCGGGTAAAGCGCTGATGAGCGTTGATCTCAAGTACTACGACGGTCAGCCTGTTATTGACAATCTCAAGCGTGTCAGTCGCCCCGGTTTGCGCATCTATAAAGCGAATGATGAGCTGCCTAAAGTGCAGGGTGGCCTGGGTGTTGCGGTTGTATCGACTTCCAAGGGTGTTATGAGTGATCGAGCTGCACGCGCTGCCGGCGAAGGCGGCGAAGTGTTGTGTTACGTATCTTGATGAGTACAGGTCATGTCCAGAGTTGCAAAACAAGCGGTTGAGTTGCCATCCGGCGTCGAAATCAAAATCGACGGGCAGGCGGTAACGGTCAAAGGCGGTAAAGGCTCATTGCATCGCGATGTCCACGATTCTGTGGAAATCAGGCAGGATGACAATGTTCTGCGTTTTGCGCCAAAAGACGGTTCCAAAATTTCCATGGCCCTGGCGGGTACCATGAGAGCCCTGGTGAACAATATGGTTACCGGTGTCAGTGTGGGCTTCGAGAAGAATCTTCAGCTGGTCGGCGTGGGATACCGTGCCCAGGCCCAGGGCAACAAACTGAACCTGACCCTGGGTTTCTCCCATCCGGTGGATTATCCGGTGCCCGAGGGAGTTACCATTGAGACGCCCAGCCAGACTGAAGTCGTGGTCAAGGGTGTGGATAAACAAAGAGTCGGCCAGGTCGCCGCGGAAATTCGCGCCTTCCGTCCGCCTGAACCCTACAAAGGTAAGGGTGTGAAGTACGCCGATGAATTCATCGTGCGTAAGGAAGCGAAGAAGAAATAAGGGTATCAGTATGGACAAGAAGGCATCACGACAGCGCCGCGCGAGAAAGGCACGCGCCAGGATCCACGAACTGGGCAAACCGCGCCTGTGTATTCACCGTACACCGCGTCATATATACGTACAGCTCATCAATGGCAGCGGGGACAAGGTGCTGGCGACCGCGTCGACGCTCGACAAAGAGTTGCGTAAGGACATAAAGGGTACCGGGAACGCTGCTGCAGCTGCTGCAATCGGCAGGGCTGTGGCCGAACGTGCCAAGGCTGCCGGCGTTACCGCCGTGGCGTTCGACCGCTCCGGTTTCAAATATCACGGCCGTGTTAAAGCGCTGGCAGATGCCGCGCGTGAAGCCGGTCTGGAATTCTAAATAAGGGTTTGCACTATGGCGCATGTCGATAACCAGATGAATTCGGACGGTCTGCAGGAAAAGCTGATCGGCATTAACCGCGTCGCCAAGGTCGTAAAGGGCGGTCGTCAATTCGGCTTTGCAGCGCTTACTGTGGTAGGTGATGGAGAGGGCCGGGTCGGTTTTGGTCGGGGAAAAGCTCGAGAAGTACCCGTTGCGATCCAGAAAGCAATGGAAAATGCGCGCAAGAACATGAAGCAGGTGGCGCTGAAGGATGGAACTCTGCAGTATCCGATTACCGCCACCTTTGGTGCCGCCAAGGTGTATATGCAGCCCGCCTCTGAAGGTACCGGCATTATTGCCGGGGGCGCCATGCGCGCGGTGTTTGAAGTGGTCGGTGTCCGTGACGTGCTGGCCAAGTGCATCGGTACCAATAACCCGATTAATGTAGTGCGTGCAACCATGGAGGGGCTGGCTACGATGAGTTCGCCGGAAACGGTTGCTGCCAAGCGTGGTAAAAAGGTTGAAGAGATCCTGGGGTAAAGCATGGCTGACAAGACAGTAACAGTGACTCTGCTCAAAAGCACCAGCGGTCGGCTGGGTTCGCACCAGGCCTGTGTGCTTGGTCTGGGGCTGCGCCGCATCGGTCACAGCGTTGAAGTGATCGATACGCCCGAAAACCGCGGCATGATCAACAAGGTATCCTACCTGCTCCAGGTGGAGGAAGCATAATATGCGACTGAATTCATTACGCCCGGCAGCGGGTAGCAGGCCGTCGGCAAAGCGCCGTGGGCGCGGCATCGGTTCAGGGCTGGGTAAAACCGGTGGTCGGGGTCATAAAGGCCAGAAATCCCGTGCCGGCGGTTTTCACAAAGTCGGCTTTGAAGGCGGTCAGATGCCGCTGCAGCGGCGATTGCCCAAGGTCGGGTTTACCTCGCGTAAATCCCGCGTGACTGAGGAAGTGCGCCTGAACGAACTGCAGCTGGTAGAGGGCGATGCCGTCGACCTCGCCGGGCTGAAGGCAGCGGGCGTCATTAAACAGGGCACCTTGTATGCCAAAGTCGTGGCGTCAGGTGAAATCAGCACGGCCGTAACTGTTCGTGGCATCGGCGTAAGCAAGGGCGCACGTGCAGCGATCGAAGCGGCCGGCGGCAGAATCGAGGAATAAGCGGGTGTTCCACTAATGGCTGGTCCTGGTGCAGGTCTGAGCGGCGGTCTCGGTGATATCGGAAAACTGACGGAGTTGCGTCAGCGCATCCTGTTTGTGCTGGGCGCGATCCTTGTTTTTCGTATCGGGTCTTTTATTCCGCTTCCCGGCATCGATCCCCACGTTCTCGAGGTGTTGGTCGAGCAGCAGAAAGGGACCATCCTGGACATGTTCAATATGTTCTCGGGTGGTGCACTGAGTCGATTGTCCCTGTTTGCACTGGGCATTATGCCGTATATTTCGGCGTCGATTATCATGCAGCTGCTGTCTTATACCGTGCCGGCGCTGGAACAGATAAAGAAGGAAGGCGAGGCCGGGCGACACAAGATTACCCAGTACACGCGCTACGCAACTGTGGTGCTGGCAACCTTCCAGGCGATCGGTATTTCAACGGCCTTGCAGGGCCAGGTGGTCGGCGGGCAGCCTCTGGTTGTTTTGCAAGGCCTGCCGTTCGTCATTTCGTCGGTCGCCTGTCTGGTAACCGGAACCCTGTTCCTGATGTGGCTGGGTGAGCAGGTAACCGAGCGCGGTGTCGGCAATGGTATTTCGATCATCATCTTCTCGGGTATAGTGGCCGGCTTGCCGGCGGCCGTTGGCGGCTCACTGGAGCTGGTGCGCACCGGGGAGATGAACACGCTGAGTGTACTGTTCCTGTTTGCGCTGGTGCTGGCGGTAACCGCGTTTGTGGTGTTTGTGGAGCGTGGTCAGCGGCGAATCACCGTCAACTATGCCAAGCGTCAACAGGGGCGCAAGATGTACGCCGCTCAGAGTACCCATTTACCGCTGAAGCTGAACATGGCCGGCGTTATTCCGCCGATATTCGCGTCCAGTATTATTCTGTTTCCGGCAACGGCGGGGCAGTGGTTTGGCAGTAACGAGGGTATGGGCTGGCTGAAGGATATTTCATCCACCCTGTCTCCAGGGCAGCCCCTGTATATCCTGTTTTATGCGCTGGCGATCATTTTCTTCTGCTTTTTTTATACGGCTATTGTCTTCAATTCCAAGGAAACTGCAGACAATCTGAAAAAGTCGGGTGCTTTTATCCCCGGCATCCGACCCGGTGAACAGACCGCGCGTTATATCGACGGTGTGATGACGCGTCTCACACTGGCAGGTGCAATTTACATCACTGCGGTGTGTTTGCTGCCTGAATTTTTGATTTTGTACTGGAACGTGCCATTCTATTTTGGCGGCACGTCCCTGTTGATTATCGTGGTGGTGGTCATGGACTTCATGGCTCAGGTGCAGTCGCTGATGATGTCGCACCAGTATGAGGGGCTGATGAAGAAGGCCAATCTCAAGGGCCACGGCCGCGCCGGTCTGCTGCGGTAGACCTGAATAGATAGGTGAAACAATGAAAGTACGTGCCTCTGTAAAACGCATTTGTCGAAATTGCAAAATTGTCCGTCGCAAGGGTGTGATCCGCGTTATCTGCAAGGATGGTCGCCACAAGCAGCGACAGGGCTGATCGACAACAAAACCCCAGTTTTGAATTGATATAAGGGACTGAATCCGGTATTGTTGCGGGTTTTCGCGAACCGCAATCGGTTGGTCCCGTTGAGGAGATAGGATTCATGGCTCGAATAGCCGGGATTAACGTTCCACCACAGAAGCACGCGGTTATCGCGCTGACGTCCATTTACGGAATAGGCCGTACCACGGCACTGAAAATATGCGATGCCAGTGGCGTCAAGCCGGACTCCAAGATCAAGGATCTCACCGAGTCCGAAATTGAAACCATTCGTGGCGAAGTTGCCAAGTACACGGTGGAAGGCGATCTGCGTCGCACGCTGTCCATGAATATCAAACGACTCATGGACTTGGGTTGTTACCGCGGTATGCGTCACCGCCGTGGATTACCGTTGCGTGGTCAGCGTACCCGCACCAATGCGCGTACCCGGAAGGGCCCACGTCGCCCGATACGTCGATGAACAAGTTGCTGGGAACAGGTATTTAACATGGCTAATCCGTCAACAAGCCGTACGCGCAAGAAGGCTAAAAGGAATGTGGTCGATGGCATCGCCCATATTCATGCGTCTTTCAACAACACCATTGTGACGATCACTGATCGTCAGGGTAATGCCCTGGCATGGGCGACTTCAGGTGGCTCCGGATTCCGTGGTTCACGCAAGAGCACACCGTTCGCGGCGCAGGTCGCAGCTGAGCGCGTCGGCGACATGGTTAAGGAATATGGGCTTAAAAACCTGGAAGTTGAAGTCAAGGGCCCCGGTCCGGGCCGTGAATCTGCGGTTCGAGCACTGAATAACGCCGGCTTCCGGATTACGAATATTACCGATGTGACGCCCATTCCACACAATGGTTGCCGTCCGCCGAAAAAGCGGCGCGTTTAGGGCGGAGGATACTCAATGGCTAAGTATGTTGGACCCAAGTGTCGCCAGTGCCGCCGGGAAGGCACCAAGTTGTTTTTGAAGGGCGAAAAATGCTACACCGGTAAATGTTCGGTGGAGAACCGTGCGTTCCCTCCGGGGCAACACGGCCAACGACGCGGACGTCTTTCTGATTACGCTGCACAGTTGCGCGAAAAGCAGAAAATGCGCCGTATCTATGGTGTGCTGGAACGCCAGTTCCGTAACTATTACAAGAGTGCTGCCGGGCGCAAGGGTTCTACAGGTGAAAACCTGCTGCAGTTGCTGGAAAGCCGCCTCGATAATGTTGTATATCGTATGGGGTTTGCGGCTTCACGTTCGGAAGCGCGTCAGCTGGTGCGCCACAAGGCGGTCACGGTTAATGGTCAGCGTGTTACTGTGCCTTCCTATCAGGTCCAGCCGAATGACAACCTGATGATTGCTGAAAAATCGCGTAATCAACTACGTGTCCAGTCAGCGCTGGAAGTTGCCGAACAGCGCGGCTTTGTCGACTGGATCGAAGTCGATGCGAAGAAAATGCAAGGTGTGTTCAAAGCGCGTCCCGAGCGTTCGGATCTCCCCGCTGAGATCAACGAACATCTGGTCGTCGAGTTGTATTCCAAGTAAAGCAACAGCTTAAGAGGGCTTTTCATGCAGGGCAAGGTCACCGAGTTCCTCAAGCCACGTATCGTAGATGTTCAGTCTGTCAACGATCGTACCGCGAAGGTAGTGCTGGAACCGCTGGAACGTGGTTTCGGTCACACGCTGGGCAATGCCCTGCGTCGTATTCTTCTGTCGTCCATACCGGGTTGCGCTGTTACCGCGGTGGAGATAGAAGGTGTCCTTCACGAGTATTCCGCGATTGAAGGTGTTCAGGAAGATGTCATGGAGATCATGCTCAACCTGAAAGGGCTTGCCCTTCAAATGCATAATCGCGAGGAAGCGACCCTGAGGCTGAACAAGAAAGGGCCCGGTCAGATCACAGCCGGTGATATCACCCTGGATCACGACGTTGAAGTGATCAATCCGGATTATGTAATCGCCAACCTGACCAAGGATGGCGAACTGAGAATGACACTGAAGGTCGAAATGGGGCGGGGCTATGAACCGGCAACGCTGCGTGTTCCCAGGGATGAAGAGAGTAAGGTGATTGGTGCGTTGCAACTGGACGCCAGTTTCACTCCGGTGTACCGCGTCGCCTACAATGTGGAAGCGGCCCGTGTCGAGCAGCGCACCGATCTGGACAAGCTGATTATAGAGATCGAAACCAATGGCACCCTGGACCCGGAAGAAGCCATTCGAAGGGCGGCAACCATTCTCCAGGACCAGTTGTCGGTATTCGTCGATCTGCAAGGCAAAGAAGAAGTCGAACAGGAGCGACCGGAAGCGGACATTGATCCGATACTGTTGCGCCCGGTCGACGACCTGGAACTGACTGTACGTTCCGCGAATTGCCTCAAGGCAGAAAGTATCTATTTCATCGGTGACCTGATTCAGCGCACCGAAGTTGAACTGCTCAAGACACCGAATCTCGGTAAGAAGTCGCTTACCGAAATCAAGGATGTCCTGGCATCCCGTGGCCTGTCGCTGGGTATGCGCCTGGAAAACTGGCCGCCCGCAGGTCTTAAAAGCAGCGAAAAGCAATCCGCCGTAAGCATTTAAGCAAGTTAGGGTAGAATCATGCGTCACCGTCAAAGTGGACGAAAACTGAATCGTAACAGCAGCCATCGTAAAGCGATGTTCAGCAACATGGCGGCGTCGCTGATGCGCCATGAAGTCATCACCACGACTTTGCCCAAGGCCAAGGAATTGCGCCGTGTTGCCGAGCCATTGATCACCATGGCCAAGAACGACAGCGTTCACAAACGGCGTCTGGCGTTTGCCCGTTTGCGGGATCGTGAGGTGGTGACCAAACTGTTCAACGAACTCGGCCCGCGTTATCAGGATCGTCCGGGGGGTTATCTGCGTATTCTGAAAACGGGATTTCGTGCCGGTGACAAAGCGCCGATGGCGCTGGTGGAGCTGGTTGACCGACCGGATACCGGCACCGAGGAGTTCGAGGCGGTGACCGAATAAATTTCCCTGCCTGTCCAGTGGATCAAAAAAGCCGGGCGACGCCCGGCTTTTTTGTCAAGGTTAATTGGATTCTGACCCCAATTAACGGCTACAGCGCAGACGGCGCATCAGGCACCACGTAAAACAGTACGGCAAAGAAATGAAAGGTGCTCCCTGCCAGGACAAACCCGTGCCAGATCGCATGGTGATAGCTCAACTGGCGCCAGACATAGAAAATGACACCCAGGGAGTAAAACAGCCCGCCAATCAGCAGCAGAATCAAACCGCCGGTTTCAACGCCTGCCACAAACGGCTTTATCGCGGCTACCGCCATCCAGCCCATCCCCAGGTAAAGTATGAGTGACAACCGTTCATTGCGCCGACGCGGACAGAGTTGCAGGGCGATTCCCAGCAGGGCCAGAAACCAGACCACGCCGAACAGGGTCCAGCCCCAGGCGCCCCTCATGTTGACCAGGGCAAAAGGTGTGTAGGTGCCCGCGATCAGCAGAAAAATAGCTGAATGATCAAGTCGTTGCAGTATTATTTTGGTTTGAAGATGCCACACGCTGTGGTAGACGGTGGAGGCGGCATACAGCAGCACCAGGGTCGCGCCGAAAATGCTGGTACTGACCACATGCCAGGCGTCACCGTAGAGGGCGGCAAAACTCACCAGAACAGCCAGGCCGGCAATGCTCAGTAATGCACCGACGCCATGGGTGACGGCGTTGGCGATTTCTTCTCCAATACTGTAACGAGCTATAGTCATCACATACCTCCTCAGCCTGGATAAGATGCTTTCGGCTTTTCCGCTCACGTTTGCTTGTTTATAGCACATTCTCGCCGTGGCGTTGGCTTCGTGGTCATTGGAAATTGTCTCCAGCGGCAATAAACAAAGGGCCTGATGCGGCGCGATCAGATATCCGGCAAACTGTCAGCCTTGATGTCCGGATTCATCAACATCGCACAATGATTGCAATCTTTACTGATTTTGGGGTCCAGGGACCCTATCTGGGACAGATGCGCGCTGTGCTGCTTGCGCAGGCGCCGGGTGTACCGGTAGTGGACATATTTCCCGATCTGCCATCTTTTAACGTGCAGGCGGCCGCTTACCTGTTGCCGGCGTACAGTCAGTATCTGCCTGACGATAGCGTCTCTGTCTGTGTGGTTGATCCCGGTGTCGGTAGCGACAGGCGAGCACTGGCCGTGCGTGCCGACAGTCGTTGGTATGTGGGACCCGACAACGGGCTGTTTTCAATCCTTATTCGCCGAGCTGCCCAGGTGCAGGTCTTTGAAATCACCTGGCGTCCCGAGCAACTGTCCAACAGTTTTCATGGTCGCGATCTGTTTGCGCCGGTGGCAGCGGCCATCGCCCGGGGAGAGCAGCCGTCAGCTGAAGCGATCGACGTCAATCGACTGCTGATACCCAACTGGCCGGAAGACCTTATGCAGGTGGTCTACCTGGACGGCTACGGCAATGCCATAACCGGCTTGCGTTCCTGCGCCGTAAGGCGGGATGCCATTCTCAGCGTGGGGAGATGGTGCTGTGAATTCAGACCGACCTTTGCCGAGGCAGATTCGGGTATGCCTTTCTGGTACGAGAACTCGAATGGCTTGCTTGAAATAGCGCTGCCCGGTGCTGACGCCGCCGCGTTACTCGGTCTGGCTGTGGGAAGTGTGTTTACGCTGGACGCCGGCCTGCATTCCTGACTACCCGGGTGTCGAAAAATTCCCTACGCCGGGTATCCGCCCCATTTCACCACGCTGTTTGCCGTTCGTGGCCGGTGGTGTTGAAGGGCAGAGACTTCACCGGTCAGGAAAAGCAGGTGAGCCGTTTCTCCATGTCAGCCACCCCTGTCCATGTCCGTTGACGGCTTGCCTGTCGATCGCGCATTGGGATGATTCATGGGTGTTTGCTGATAGATTTGACGGCTCTTTTCCGATTCGAAATAGATCGTCAGGTTGCCGTCGACAATAAACGGGTGTCCGCTGACGTTGCCGATATCCCGGCCGGTTATCGGGTCTATGCTGTTGACCAGATGATCCGGTTCGTGCAAGCGATGGCTCTGCTCCTGGTCACGGGGCAGTGGGTCAGCGCCTTCCCAGTTGAGCGTGTCAAAATTGATCGGTGGTGTGTGTTGTGTGTCAGTCGAAATGCTCATCATAACCTCCTTGGTCATGCCGGCAGGCGCTGGTCAGGCGCCGGTGAATTTAAAGCTGCAGGGCTTCAACGTTCCAGCCCACGCCGCCTGTAACTGCTTCAGGATGATGCCGATGCACCAGTTCTTCCACCCTGGCAACTTGTCCGGCTGAAACATCGATCATCAGCAGTATCTCCCTGTGTTGCATGGCGTCACGAAATTCCGCCAGATGTACATTGGGGATATGGGTAACAAATTCCAGCCCCATCAGAAATGATGCCAGCATGAGCACAACGGGTAGCAGCAGCCAGTACCACGCTATCTGCAGCAGCACCATGACGACCATGACAGCCAGTGCGGCGAAAAACACAATCAGGTTACTCCCCCATAAAACGCGTTCGAGTCGTGAACCCAGATCCTGTTGTTGCAACCGGGAGGCGGCGGGTAAGCCGCTCAGGTCGCCACCCTGTCCCGCAATGGCGTGTATGAATTTGCGCTGAATTCCCTGTGCTTCCAGTTCATTGACTACTGTTCTGGCGTGCCCGCTGTCGGGAAAAAGAAAATAGAGACGTCGGTTCATCGCTAACCTCCTGGCCTGATGTGCCCAGAGAATCGAATCGTGCAGCCAACGGCCCGCCGTCTCCCGCAGTATTGGTCCGCTTCATCCGCTTGCGGCAAACCTGCAAACTGCCAGGCTGTACTGGCAGCCTGATGATTCATCCTTCATAGTGTATGATTAGTATACCCGAGTAAAATAGTCAAGTATTAATAGGCAGTAACTGATGGGGTTATTTCAAGGCATCCGGTAGTAGTGCGCGGATGGTCTTTTTGACCTCGGGGTGATCGAAATCCCTGCCGCCGACCGCCCGGTAGACAATCCTCCCCTGCGGATCCAGCAGCAGGGTCGTTGGAAGGCCCTTGACGCCGAAGCTCGTTGCAACCTCGCTGTCCAGGTCCAGTAGAATGGGAAAGCTGGGTTCAACCGGCAACTGCCCCATGAAGGCAAACACGTGATCTTCCGTTTCCCATTCGTTAATGGCAAGTATGGCGAATGCTTCGTCCCTGAATGCCTGATACAAGGCTTCCATGGAGGGGATCTCGCGACGGCAGGGCGGGCACCAGGTGGCCCAGAAGTTCAGTATTACAACCTTGCCCCTGTAGCTTTCCAGCGAATACTTTTCGCCGTCCATGTCTTCAAGCTGAAAGTCGGGCGCCTGCATCGGCGTCGACAGTCGCGTCAGTTCGTGACTCAGTTCGGGTAATGGCAGTTGCGCTGCTGCCGGGGCCATGCACAGCAGGGTGAGTAGCGATAAAGCGCTGAAAAAGCGCCGGCTAGCGTTGTGGTGGCTGCGCAGGTGCACAGCGCAGCCCTTCCAATGTGCCTGTATGGTTTTCACCCTGGTGCCTCCAAGTATATATAAGGTTGATTGAACTTCCGGGTGGGAGCGGGATGGTGGTGAATCCCTGGCTCCAGTCCCCGGGTTCAAAAGTCTGATCATCCGGCAGTATCGACCAGCGGAAGCTGACACCCTGGTCCTTCCACTCCTGGACCCATTCGGTTTTGGTCTTTATCGGGTGGGCCTTGCCGTCTCCTGTGGTATAGCGCCAGTCGGCAACCCGGTAAGCCAGCTGTTGGTCTGATTCATTCTTGATGATAGTCCCGAATACGCAGTAGCTGGCCATTGTTTTTACCAGTGAGGGCGGCAGGCCGCGCGCGCTGTACACAGCGGTGACATAGTCGGGCAGGAGTTGGATCAGTTGCAGGCTGAAGCCCGGTTCCTGGGCTTTCCAGGTGATCAGCCCTGTTTCCGGGTCCCGGTGTTGCTGTATATCACCGGCGGACACTCCGCAGGGCAGGAGCAGAAAAAACAGTAAACCTGCTAGCGGCACAGTTTTCGGTCTGCATACCGATTTCACCCGCTGATAAACGGAATGTACCAGGTGTTTCAGCCGTTTTCGGGATTTCAGCAAAAGCGCGTTCCTGCACCTGTCCGCAGCAGTGTCGTCCTCCGGCGCGAATCGCGGCCACAACACCGCTGCTGCAGGAAGATTTGTGCAATGCCTGGATAAATATAAATACTTCAAATGGATAGCCTGTCTGGTTTGAGTAGGGCAGGGTGGCCCGTGTGATTTCTATGCGTACCCTTAACCTATAGTAGCTGATGCGGGCCGCATCAGGAATGCTGCAGCTTGTGCTCTGCCGTCTCTTCCAGACCAGGTCGGGAACCATGGCAGTCTCTTTCCAGCACCGGTCTGAGGAAGTGCCCGGTGTACGAGCGGCTGTTCTGGCAGATAGTCTCCGGTGTCCCGGCGGCGATAATTTCACCGCCACCATTGCCACCTTCAGGCCCGAGATCAATGGCCCAGTCTGCCGTTTTTATGACATCCAGGTTATGTTCGATGACGACAACTGTATTGCCGTGATCGCGCAGACGGTGCAGTACGCGCAGCAGTTGTTCAATATCGTGGAAGTGCAAACCGGTGGTAGGTTCATCGAGAATGTACAGGGTGTTGCCGGTGTCGCGTTTGGAGAGCTCCCTGGCCAGTTTGACGCGTTGTGCTTCGCCGCCGGAGAGTGTGGTGGCGTTCTGGCCCAGGTGGATATAGGAGAGTCCGACATCCAGCAGGGTGTGCAGTTTGCGTGATATCACAGGTACGGCGCCGAAGAATTCGGCGGCCTCCTCAATCGTCAGCTCCAGTACTTCATGAATGTTTTTGCCTTTGTAGCGAATGTCCAGAGTTTCACGGTTGTAGCGTTTTCCCTTGCAGATATCGCAGGGTACGTAGATATCGGGCAGAAAATGCATTTCGACTTTGATGACGCCGTCACCCTGGCAGGATTCGCAACGCCCTCCCTTGACGTTGAAGCTGAAGCGTCCTGGCTTGTAACCGCGTGAACGTGATTCCTGGGTGCCGGCAAACAGTTCGCGGATGGGGGTGAAAAGTCCGGTGTAGGTCGCCGGGTTGGAGCGCGGTGTGCGGCCGATGGGGCTTTGGTCGATATCTACAACCTTGTCGAAGTGCTGCAAACCTTCGATGGACTGACAGGGTGCCGGTTCAGTCGCCGCACCGTTCAGCTCGGCGGCGGCGATCAGGTAAAGTGTGTCGTTGATCAGCGTCGACTTGCCGGAGCCGGAGACGCCGGTAATACAGGTTAACAGGCCCACCGGGATGTCCACATCCACCGACTTCAGGTTATTGCCACTGGCACCTTTGATACGTAACTGGCGTTCAGGATTATTCGGGGTGCGCACCGGCGGAGCGGCAATGGTTCGTGTGCCGCTCAGGTACTGTCCTGTCAGGGACGCCGGGTCATTGATAATGTCTTGCGGTGTACCCTGTGAGACGACTTTGCCGCCGTGTGATCCGGCGCCAGGGCCCATGTCGACAACGTGATCCGCCATGCGGATGGCCTCTTCGTCGTGTTCCACGACGATGACGGTATTGCCAAGGTCGCGTAAATAGGTCAGGGTGTTTAACAGGCGCTGGTTATCGCGTTGGTGCAGACCAATGGATGGTTCGTCGAGAATATACATGACGCCAACCAGTCCGGCACCGATCTGGCTGGCCAGGCGGATGCGTTGCGCTTCACCGCCGGACAGGGTGTCGGCACTGCGTTCCAGGGACAGGTAGTTCAGTCCGACGTTGACCAGAAAATCCAGGCGTTCGCGAATTTCCTTGACGATTTTCTCGGCGATGGCTCCACGGCGCCCGGGTAGCTGTAGCGTGGCAAAATACTGGCTGACTTCACCCACCGGTAAGGCTGCAATCGCCGGCAGCGTACGGTCTCCGACAAACACGTGTCTGGCTGAACGGTTGAGTCGTGTGCCTTCGCAATCCGGGCAAGCGTGAGTGCTGAGATAACGCGCCAGTTCGTCGCGCACAACACTGGATTCAGTTTCACGATAACGGCGTTCCATGTTGCGCAGGATGCCTTCAAAAGGGTGACGTTTGACCTTGATCCCGTTACGTTCAGTGAGGTAGCGGAATTCAATGGCCTGCTTGCCGCTGCCATACAGAATCAGCTGTTGTAATTCTTGCGGCAGTTCCTCAAACGGTGTTTCGATATCAAAGCCATAATGATCGGCCAGTGAGCTGATGAGCTGGAAATAATAGGCGTTGCGTCGGTCCCAGCCGCGTACCGCGCCGCCGGCCAGGCTCAGGTGCGGGTGTGCAACCACGCGCCTGGGGTCAAAGGTCTGTTGCACGCCCAGGCCGTCACAGCCCGGGCAGGCACCCACCGGGTTATTAAAGGAAAACAGGCGTGGTTCCAGCTCGCTCAGGGAATAGCCACATTGCGGACAGGCGAACTTGGATGAGAAGGTGATCTCAGTCGCATCCGCATCGTCCATGCTCACAACGCGAGCCAGGCCATCGGCAAGCCGCAGTGCGGTTTCAAACGATTCAGTCAGACGTAATTTAAGATCGTCGCGAATTCTGAAACGATCTACAACCACTTCGATAGTGTGTTTTCGGTGCAGATCCAGTGTCGGTGACCGCTCCAGTTCGGTGATCTCGCCATCGATACGCGCACGGATAAACCCATGTGTGCGCAGTTCGTCGAGTATGGCCGCGTGTTCGCCTTTACGTGCCTGCACAACGGGTGCCAGCAGCATCCAGCGTGAGCCTTGTTGTTTTCCCCGCACGTGGTCGACCATCTGGCTGATGGTTTGCGCCTCCAGTTCGATGTCGTGATCAGGGCAGCGTGGCGTACCCGCCCTGGCAAACAGCAGGCGCAGATAGTCGTGGATTTCAGTAATGGTGCCCACGGTAGAGCGTGGGTTGTGCGAAGTGGATTTTTGTTCGATGGAAATGGCAGGTGACAGACCCTCTATATGGTCAATGTCGGGTTTTTCCATTATCGACAGAAACTGGCGGGCATAGGCGGACAGCGATTCAACGTAGCGACGCTGTCCTTCGGCATAAATGGTGTCAAACGCCAGCGATGATTTGCCCGAACCGGACAGGCCGGTGACCACGATGAGCTGGCCTCTGGGCAGGTCCAGATCGACATTCTGCAGGTTATGCGTGCGTGCCCCGCGTAGACGTATGCTGCCCATCCTGATTCCTGCGATTTGGCTAACCTGCTACTATACTGCGTTTCCCAGACTCAGGCCAAAAAGGATAAAAGTCCCGTGAGCAAAGACCCTGGTGCGGCTGCCGGAATGAGCCGGGCTGAAGCACGCTCTGCTGCATCCATGGCAGGCATTTATGCCCTGCGTATGCTGGGGTTATTCATGATTCTGCCGGTATTTGCGCTGTATGCCGAAGAGCTTGAAGGCACGACGCCCGCGCTGGCCGGTGTTGCCATCGGTATCTATGGTATGACACAGGCAATTCTGCAGATCCCGTACGGTCTGCTGTCGGACCGTATCGGTCGTAAGCCAGTCATTATCTTCGGTTTGCTGGTGTTCGCCCTGGGTAGTGTCATAGCGGCAAACGCCGACAGTATCTACCTTGTGATTGTCGGGCGCGCCATTCAGGGTGCCGGCGCGATTGCCGCGGCGGTCATGGCGCTTACCGCTGACCTTATTCGCGAAGAGCACCGCGTCAAGGCAATGGCCATTATCGGTATGACTATCGGCGCATCCTTTGCGCTGGCTATGGTGCTGGGCCCGGTATTGAACACCTGGGTCGGCGTCCCGGGTATTTTCTGGCTTACCGCCGTGCTGGCGGTCGTCGGTATTGGCGTGGTGATTCTGCTGGTTCCCAACCCGGTGGTCACGCGTGTGCGCCGCGACGCCGAAGCGGTGCCTGCACAGTTTGGTTCGGTATTGCGCGATTCGCAGCTATTGCGCCTTGATATAGGTATTTTTTCGCTACACCTGATTCTTACAGCGAGCTTTGTGGTGCTGCCGCTGGCATTGCGCGACATTGCGGGACTGGATTCAAACCGTCACTGGGAAGTCTATCTGCCGGTGCTGCTGCTGTCATTGCCGATGGCGATTCCCTTTATTCTGCAAGCGGAGAAACACAGGCGCATGAAGCAGGTTTTCGTGGGTGCGATTGTGGTTATTCTGCTGGCTGAACTGGCGCTGTATGAGTTTCATGGTGAAGTGCTGACAATCGCTATTTCGCTGTTCGTTTTTTATTCCGCGTTTAACCTTCTGGAAGCCATCTTGCCCTCATTGATCGCCAAGATGGCGCCCCCTGACAGTAAGGGAACGGCGATGGGTTTTTACTCCAGTTCACAGTTTTTCGGTGCTTTTGTCGGGGGCGCCATAGGGGGCTGGTTGCACGGCCGCTTTGGACTGGCGGCGGTGTTTCTGTTTTGCGCTGCAGTGGCGTTGCTGTGGCTGGTGTTTGCCGCGAGTATGAAGAATCCGCGTTATCTGAGCACCCGCCTGCTCAGAGTTGGCAGTCTGGACCCGACGGCAGCACGCAAACTGGCGCAGCAGATTACCGCTGTGCGCGGCGTGGCCGAAGTGGTGGTGATCGGTGAAGACGAGGTCGCCTATCTGAAAATCGACCAGCATGCGCTGGACGAAGAGGCGTTAATGGCGCTGGCGACACCGGATGCCTGAGCCGCGAATCAGGCGCTTACAATCTCTACGAACAGCCGTTATGATGACTGGCTAAATCATACGATGAGCGGTAACGAAAACACACGGAGCGTGATTTCGAAGGAGAGGAGTTAAACATGGCACGAGGCGTCAACAAGGTAATTCTGGTCGGCAACCTGGGTGCAGATCCGGAAGTCAAATATATGCCGAATGGCAATGCAGTTGCGAACGTCACCCTGGCTACCAGCGAATCCTGGAAGGATAAACAGAGTGGTGAGCAAAAGGACAAGACCGAATGGCATCGGGTGGTATTCTTCAGGCGTCTGGCGGAAATTGCCGGCGAATACCTGAAGAAAGGCTCCCAGATCTACATCGAGGGTAAGCTGCAGACTCGCAAGTGGCAGGACAAAAACGGCAATGACCGTTATACCACTGAAATTATCGCCAATGAGATGCAGATGCTGGGCAGCAGGGGTGGTGGCAGTGCCGATTTCGGCGCCAGTTCTTCCGCCGCGGCACCGGCAGCAGCTGCAACCGTCGATGAATTCGACGACGATATACCGTTCTAGGATCGGTAGTTATCCGTGTTTGGAAACGCCCGCTTTTGAGTGGGCGTTTTGCTTTTTAATCTGTCCGTGCAGCAGGATTCGGCCGCGTGCCAGCAGCGGATTTCAGGGGATTGCCCCTGCGATAAGCTGGTGCATCCATAAATAATTTTAATGGCGCATGTTTTTTGTGTCCAAAGTTCGAGCAGTTTTGAAGCAAAGCACACCAACCCACTGATTTCCAATTCAATCATAAAATCAGTGTTTCTTATGAGAGCTCCCCACCCCGCCCCGTATGCGCTAAGTGCCTGTCCCTAAAGCAGGAATTACCTTTTTTCATCTTGACGGGTGGAGAATTCCTACCTATAGTGTCAAAAAGTGGGGGCAAGTGGATAATTGTGGTAATAAAGGGAGGCCAAGGGGAGTCTGGTGTTTCGCGGCGGTAGCTCAGTCAAACTCGATGCCAAGGGGCGGTTGGCGTTGCCAACCCGTTACCGGGGCTTGATTACCGAGCGCTTTGAGGGTCGGTTGGTTTTGACCGTGCACGTCGATGGCTGTCTGTTGCTGTATCCGCAGCCCGAGTGGGAAGACATCGAACTCCAGTTGATTCGTACCCCCAATCAGGACCGCCGCACCCGCGATATGCAGCGTATGCTGGTGGGGTATGCCACTGAAGTCGAGATGGATGGTAACGGGCGTATTCTGATCGCCCCCCGGTTGCGTGATTTTGCCGGCCTCGAAAAGGGTGTGTCGCTGGTCGGTGTGGGCAAGAAATTCGAAATATGGAACGAGGAGACCTGGGAGCATATCGGCAGCGGCTGGATGGGTGGCCATGAGGAAAAAGATGGTGCGCCTCATCCGCTTGAAACGCTGACTCTCTAGTCTTGATAAGCGGGATGCACCGCCCGGTATTGTTGGACCAGGTACTGGACGCACTGAAGATAAAGTCGGACGGTTTATACATTGACGGGACTTTTGGGCGCGGCGGGCATGCAGCGGCAATACTGGAACGGTTGGGGGTGCGGGGGCAGCTGTTGGCTTTTGATAAAGATCCCTATGCGCTGGAGTTTGCGGCAGACCGTTTCAGGGGGGAAACGCGCCTGATGATGCACCACGGGAGCTTTGGGGGTCTTGGAACTGTTGTGTCAGAGCTGGGCTGGCGAGGCAAAGTGGATGGGGTCCTGCTGGATCTCGGGGTGTCGTCACCGCAGCTGGATAATGCTGAACGTGGATTCAGTTTTCTCAACGAGGGACCCCTGGATATGCGCATGAATCCGCAGGCGGGAGTCAGTGCCAGTGAATGGCTGGCGGGTGCGTCGGAGCGCGATATCGCCGACGTGCTCTGGAGGTACGGGGAAGAGCGTTATTCGCGAAGGATCGCCCGGTCTATTGTCGCGACACGGGATGAGTGCCCTGTTAGCACCACTTCCAGGCTGGCCCGATTGATTGCTGACGCAGTCCCCGGGCGCGATTTTAAAAAGCACCCGGCCACCCGCAGTTTTCAGGCTATCCGGATTTTTATTAACCGTGAGCTGGAAGATCTGCAGTCCGTATTGCCGCAGGCGGTCGAGGTGCTGGCGCCAGGTGGGCGGCTGGCGGTGATCAGTTTTCATTCTCTGGAAGACCGTATCGTAAAGCGCTTTATTCGTGATCAGCACAGGGGGCCTCAGTTGCCCCCCGACTTGCCGGTATTGCCGGCAGAATACCAGCCGGGATTGAGGCCTGTGGGTAAGCAGATTCGCGCAGACAGGGTTGAGGTGCAGAGTAATCCGCGTGCTCGCAGTGCAGTTTTGCGTGTGGCGGAGCGGCTGGCATGAGGGCGCTGTTTTTGCCGCTGTTGCTGCTGGCAACCATTTCAACGGCGATCGCTGCGGCGTATGCGAAACACCAGAGCCGGAAACTGTTTATTGAGTTGCAGGCGCTGGAAGCGACGCGGGATGCGATGAACGTGGAGTGGGGGCAGCTGCAGCTTGAGCAAAGCACGCATACCACTCACGGCAAGGTGGAAAATGCGGCACGTGAGCGACTGGGTATGCGAATTCCCGATCCACAACAGGTGATGATTCTGCGGCCATGAGTAAAAAGGCAACCATCAGTCGTGCACGCCGTCTGTTGCTGGGCGGCTTGATGCTGTGCGGTTTTGCCGTATTGGCGGCGCGAAGCGCACAGCTGCAGTTGGTCGATCGTGAGTTTCTGCAGGGGCAGGCCGATGCCCGCCACCTGCGTGTGGTTCAGGTTGCGGCACACCGCGGCATGATCACCGATCGCAATGGTGAGCCACTGGCAATCAGTACGCCAGTACAGTCGGTGTGGGTGAATCCCGGTGAGCTGGTGGCGTCGCGTAACGAGCTTTCGCAGCTGGCGCGTTTGCTGGGTCTTGATGCGGATAGTGTGCGAAGCCTGCTCGGCCAGCGCCAGGGTCGGGAGTTTGTTTATCTGCGCCGTCATCTGTCACCGGACCGTGCCCAGCAGGTGGCGGATCTGGAGTGGCCGGGAGTTTATCTGCAGCGCGAGTATCGTCGTTATTACCCGGCTGGCGAAGTGGCCTCACATCTGGTCGGTTTTACCAATATCGACGATGAGGGGCAGGAGGGCCTGGAGCTGGCCTTTAACGACTGGTTGAGCGGAGAAGCGGGCGCCAAACGCGTCATCAAAGATGGTCGCCGGCACATTATAGAGAATGTAGAGAATATTCGTTCTGCCCGTCCGGGCAAGGATCTGAAACTCAGTATCGATCGCCGCATTCAGTATCTGGCATACCGGGAACTGAAGGCGGCTGTGCGGCAGCATGGCGCGCGTTCCGGTTCTGCTGTAGTGCTGGATAACCGCAGCGGCGAAGTGCTGGCACAGGTTAATCAGCCATCCTTCAACCCGAACAATCGCAAACGCCTCAAAGCCGACAGGATGCGCAATCGTGCGGTAACCGATGTCTTTGAGCCGGGCTCGACCATGAAGCCGTTTGTAATAGCGACTGCACTGGAAACCGGCCGTTACGCTGTCGGTACCAGAATCGATACCTCGCCAGGGCTGTTTCAGGTAGGTATCCACACCATTCGTGATATGCATGACTACGGCACGCTGGATCTGACCGGTGTGATTCGCAAGTCCAGCAATGTCGCCGCCAGCAAGATTGCGCTGGCGCTGGAGCCGGAGGATTTCTGGCAGGGTTTGTCGGCCGCCGGCTTCGGTATTGCGACTGCCAGCGGTTTTCCCGGTGAGGCAGACGGTTATCTGGCGGATTTTCATCGTTGGCGGGATATTGAACGAGCCACGCTGGCCTATGGTTACGGTCTGTCGGTCACCAGTATGCAGCTGGCGCAGGCCTACAGTGTGTTTGCCAATGATGGCTACCGGGTGCCCGTTACTTTATTGCAGCGCGAGCAGCCAGCAGAGCAGCGCAAGGTGTATTCGCCACGGGTTGCGCGTGCGGTGCGCAAAATGATGGAGGCGGTGGTCAAGAAAGATGGCACGGCACCTCAAGCGGCCGTGCAGGGCTACCGGGTGGCGGGTAAAACCGGCACTGTGCACAAGTCCGTCGCCGGTGGTTACGCCGATGACCGCTATTTGTCAGTGTTTGCCGGGATGGCACCGGCCAGTCGTCCACGACTGGTTGTGGTGGTGATGATCGATGAGCCGAGTAATGGTGAGCACTACGGTGGCAAAGTGGCGGGTCCGGTGTTTTCCAAGGTCATGGCGGGTGCCTTGCGCCTGCTGAACGCGACGCCGGATGCGGCACCGCTGCTGCAGACCCGGGCACAGAGTACGGAGGGGCCGGTATGATGGCGGTCCAATCGAACTTGTCCGCTGTTTCCCTGGCCGGCTTGCTGCAAGGTCTGGGTGCTGAAGGGTGTGTGCCGGATGTGCAGGTATCCGGTGTTGCGGCAGACAGCCGCAGCGTGCGCCGCGGGGATCTTTTCCTGGCCTGTCAGGGCTTGCAGGTGCATGGTCTGGCCCATGTTGACCAGGCCATCAGGCAAGGTGCGGTGGCCGTTGTCTGGGAGCCGGTGTCCGATGCGGGTATTGGCGCTATCGCCAGCTCACTGTCCGTGCCCTCTGCCGCTATTGCCGGGCTGCCCCAGAAGCTGGGTGTTATTGCCGACCGCTTTTATGCGCAGCCGTCAAAAGCGTTGCACGTCATTGGGGTGACCGGTACCGATGGCAAAACTTCAGTAACACATTTTATCGCCCAGGCGCTGTCTGACGGCGAACGCTCCTGTGGCCTGTTCGGCACGCTGGGTTATGGTGTGTATGGGGGGTTACAGGTGCCGACGCATACCACACCGGATGCTCTGCGGCTGCAAGCTGAATTCGCGGCGTTGCGTGACAGCGGTGTCAGGCAGGTGGCGATGGAGGTTTCCTCCCACGCGCTGCACCAGTACCGAACGGCTGCCGTCGCTTTCGATACAGCGGTGCTGACCCACCTCAGTCGAGATCATCTGGATTATCACGGTAGCATCGAAGCCTATGCCGAGGCCAAGCGGCGTCTGTTCTACAGCCCCGAACTGGCTTGTGCGGTGCTGAATGTCGGCGATGATTTCGGCCGGCAGCTTGCCGCCGAGCTGCAAGGCAGGTTGCGCGTCATCGCTTACCAGAGTCAGTCGAATGGAACAGCGCGTAAGCATGCAGAGTGGCTCGAACTGACAGATGTTCAGCCGCTGGATAAGGGTCTTGTATTACAGCTGGATTCCAGTTGGGGATCAACGACATTCGAGAGTCCCCTGCTGGGTGTGTTCAACGCGGAAAATCTGCTTGCCGCGTTAGGCGCCTTGATTGCCAGTGGTGTGTCCCTGCAAACCGCGGTGCAGCGTTTGTCCGCGGTCAAAACCGTGCCAGGTCGTATGGAGTTGTTTACCCGGCCGGGCGCTGCACGGGTTGTGGTGGACTACGCGCATACACCCCATGCGCTGGAAACTGTCCTGCAGGCGCTGCGCCCGCATTGCAGTGGTGAGCTGGTGTGCGTATTCGGTGCCGGCGGTGATCGTGACCCGGGTAAGCGCCCGCTTATGGGAGCGCTGGCCGAGCGTTACGCAGACCGTGTTGTGCTGACCAGCGACAATCCGCGCCATGAGGACCCCGACAGTATTCTTGATCAGGTCGCCCGCGGTTTCGCGCAGCCGCAACGTGCGCTGCGTATCGTGGATCGTGCCGAGGCAATTGATACCGCTGTTGGTGATGCGGCAGCCGATGATCTTGTGCTGGTGGCGGGTAAGGGTCACGAAGATTATCAGCAGTATGGTTCGCAAAGGCTGCCCTTCAGCGATCGCAGCCGGGTGCAGCAGGTGCTGCGTGGCAACAGGGGATGCTCCGGGGAGGGTGCTGGATGATGGTCATGCCCCTGTCAGAAGCCGCACAGATACTGGATGCAAAACAGTGGGGTGCGGACGTGATATTTCGTGGTGTCAGCACCGATACCCGAACCCTGTCGGACGGTAATCTGTTTGTTGCGCTGAAGGGGCGTCATTACGATGGCCACGATCACATCGATCAGGCTCGCCGGCACGGCGCGGCGGCTGCTGCTGTGAGCCAGCCGTCGAATGAGCAGATTCCGTTGCTAGAGGTCAGGGATACGCGCATCGCCCTGGGCGAACTGGCAGCTCACTGGCGTTCGCAGTTTGCCATTCCGCTGATTGCGGTGACCGGCAGTAATGGCAAGACCTCGGTCAAGGAAATGCTGGCGTCTGTTCTTCGTGGCTGCGCTGAAACGCTGGTGACGCAGGGTAATCTGAACAACGATATCGGTGTTCCGTTAACCCTGTTCAGGCTTGCCGCCGAGCACGAATATGCAGTCCTGGAGTTGGGCGCGAATCATCCCGGTGAAATCGCCTACCTGACTGATATTGCGCGGCCGGTCGTGGGCGTGGTCAATAACGCAGGCCCGGCACACCTGGAAGGTTTCGGGGATGTGCCGGGTGTCGCAAAAGCCAAGGGAGAATTGTTCGCAGGACTGGCAGCGGATGCTGTATGCGTTATCAACGCCGATGATGAATTCGCGGGTCTGTGGAATTCGATGGCTGCGCCAAGACGCGTCATCAGTTTCGGCTTAAACGCAGTAGCCGATGTCAGCGCGAACTGGCGCGGCGATATCGCTGGCAGCGATGTAGAGCTGATAACGCCGGCAGGAACAGCGTCGCTGCGCCTGGCTTTGCCGGGGCAGCACAATGTGATGAATGCGCTTGCCGCAACTGCCGCAGCGCTGGCAGTGGATATTTCACTGGAACGTATCGTCAGCGGGTTGTCCTCGATGAGGCCGGTCGGTGGTCGCTGGCAGTTGCAGCCTGGTATCAACGGTGCCCAGCTGATCGATGATACCTACAACGCCAACCCGGCTTCACTGCGGGTGGCGCTCGAATTGCTGTCCGCAACCGACGCCGAGACCTGGCTGGTGCTGGGGGATATGGGTGAGTTGGGAGAGGAAGGCGAGCGGCTGCACAGCCAGGTCGGTGAACAGGCAAGGCAGGCCCGCGTGCAGCGCCTGTTCGCGCTGGGAGAGCTGGCGGGAAAGGCGGCACACACGTTTGGTGGCGGCGCAGAAACCTTTACCGGCATGGATGCCCTGAATGCACGTCTTGAAGAACTTCTGCACTCGGGTGTCGTAATCCTGGTAAAAGGCTCGCGTGCCATGCACATGGAACGTGTGGTCGAGGCTCTAAGCGCTGACGAGGGAGATGCCTGATGGTCGATGTGCACGGCTCTGAGTCTGTATTTATGAATGGGACGGATCGCTGATGCTGGTCTACCTAGCCGACTATCTGAGCCAGTTCCACAGCGGTTTCAATGTCTTCCAGTACCTGACGCTGCGCACCATCCTGGGTGTGCTCACCGCGCTGATGATTTCTTTCATGGTAGGTCCTTGGATGATCCGGCATTTGAGCTTCCGCCAGATAGGCCAGCAGGTGCGCGATGACGGGCCGGAGTCACATTTATCCAAGGCCGGTACTCCGACCATGGGGGGGGCTCTGATTCTGGTGGCGATCGCGGTGGGCACCCTGTTATGGGCGGACCTCACAAACCGTTACGTATGGGTGGTGCTGCTTGTGACCATGACTTTCGGCACCATCGGCTGGATCGACGATTACCGCAAACTGGTCTATGGAAACAGCAAGGGTTTATCGGCGCGTGCCAAATACAGCTGGCAGTCGCTGGTGGCGCTGGCAACGGGTTTGTTTCTGTTTTACAGCGCACAGTCTCCTGCTGATACCGAACTGATCGTACCCTTCTTCAAGGAAGTCGCCATCGCCCTGGGTGGCTGGTACGTGGTGCTGGTTTACTTTGTCGTTGTGGGTTCCAGTAATGCAGTGAACCTGACCGATGGGCTGGATGGTCTGGCAATATTGCCGACGGTGCTGATCGCAGGAG
>Ga0316198_10000147_pt1 | contig 31360 bp, 24 predicted proteins | sample OudBieAanoxic_MG_FD_204935 | JGI IMG/M metagenome (GOLD analysis project Ga0316198, IMG submission 204935) | Coastal sediment microbial communities from Oude Bieten Haven, Netherlands - site A anoxic | ecosystem: Environmental > Aquatic > Marine > Coastal > Sediment | place: Netherlands... | reverse complement strand
CACGCCTCGTCGCCGGCTCGGCGGCCGGTCGGCTGGTTCTCACCCTCGACCCGGCGCCTCGATGAGCAGCGACGGCCTCGCACTGCCGACTGCCGGCGCCCCCGACGTGCCGGTGGCGCTGGCCTCGGGCGGAGCGGCGTGGGAGGTCGGTCTCCTCCCCCTCGTCGAGCGGCACCGCTCGGGGCTGCACCTGGCGCGGCGCTGCGTCGACCTCGCCGACCTGCTGGCGGTCAGCCGTGCCGGGCTGGTCGACGTCGCGGTGGTGGCCGCCGACCTGGCGCGGCTGGATCGTGACCAGGTCGCCCGACTCCGCGCGGACGGCGTGTCCGTGCTGCTGGTCGAGACGCGCCGCACGTCGGGCGTGTCACTGGGTCTGGGCGCCTCCGACGTCGCCGTCGACGACATGGCGCCTGAGGACCTGCTGCGGATGATCCACTCGCTTGCTCAGCGCAGCGCCACCGAGGTGCCTGCGACCCCCACGCACCCCGTGCCCGAGCCGTCGGCTCGTGGTCGCCTCGTTGCCGTCTGGGGTCCGACCGGAGCACCCGGGCGCAGCACCGTGGCGGTGAACCTGGCTGCCGAGGCTGCGGCTTCCGGAGTCTCGACGCTGCTGGTGGACGCCGACACCGCCGGGGGCGCCCTCAGCACGAGGCTTGGCGTGCTCGACGAGGCCCCGGGGCTGGCTGCAGCCTGTCGCAGTGCTTCGCGCGACCGGCTGGGGACGAGCGTTCTCGCCGAGCACGCCCTGGCTGTGGACGAGAACCTGCGCGTGCTCACCGGTGCCACCCGTCCCGACCGGTGGCGCGAGCTGCGACCCGCAGCGCTGGAGGTGGTCTGGCAGACGGCCAGGAGGCTCGTCGACCTGGTGGTCGTCGACCTCGGTGCCGGTCTGTCAGCGGGCGCCGACGCCCTGACCGGGGCGGCTCACCCCGAAGGCGTCAGCGACATGGTCGTGGGCACCGCCGACGTGGTCGTCGTGGTCGGTTCGCCCGACCCCCTGGGCATGCTTCGCCTCGTCCATGCGCTCGACCTGCTGGGAGAGGCTGCGCCGCACACGCGCGTGATCGTCGCGGTCAACCGGGTCAGGGACGCAGTGGTGGGGCGCAACCCGCAGCAAGCGGTGCGCGAGGCACTGGAGCGCTTCGCCGGGCCGGTGGAGGTCTGTCTGCTTCCCGACGATCCCAGGGCCGCCGACTCCTCGACTCGCGCCACGGCCCCGCTTCGAGCGGTGGCGCCCACCTCGGCGCTGCGCACCGGCGTGCTCGGGCTGCTGGGGCAGGTGCTACCGGGCTCCGAGCCCGGCTCGACGCGGACCGCCCGACGAAGCCGACGCACACGCCGACGGCCGTCCGTACCATCGACGAGGTGACCTCCGCCGTTCGTCCCCGCGGGCTCGTGCTCGACTGGGGCGGTGTGCTGACGACGGACGTTCGCGAGGCGCTGGCCTCGTGGGCAGCCTCGGAGCGAATACCCCTCGACGGGGTCCGGACGGCATTCGCCCGGTGGCTGGGCCCCACCGAGGCCGAGCGAGAGATGGTCAACCCGGTGCACCTGCTCGAGCGTGGGGAGCTCGAGGTTGCCGAGTTCGAGCGGTTCCTGGTGCGGGCGCTCGAGCCCACCGACGGGCACCGGCTCGAGCCGGAGGGTCTGCTGGCACGGATGTTTGCGCACTTCGCCCAGGCGCAGGCCATGACCGCGCTGGTCTGGCGGGCTCGAGAGGCGGGGCTGTCCACGGCCCTGCTGTCGAACTCCTGGGGCAACAGCTACCCGGCCGAGACCTGGCAGGGGATGTTCGACGCCGTGGTCATCTCCGGCGAGGTCGGTATGCGCAAGCCCGAGCCGCAGATCTACCACCACACCTGCGACCTGCTGGGCCTCGCGCCCGGCGAGTGCGTCTTCGTCGACGACCTGGCGCACAACGTGTCGGCCGCCGTCACGGTCGGCATGATCGGCGTGCACCACACCTCCTACGCCCAGACCGTCAGCGAGCTCAGCGTCCTGTTCGACCTCGACCTGTCCGGCAACGGCGACGTGGAATAGTGGGTTCGTCGCAGGAGGACAAGGAGGCGCCATGCCGGAACGGCTCAGCTCGACAGACGTGTCGTTCCTGAACGCCGAGCGGGCGCAGACGCCCGCCCACAGCGGCACCCTGCAGGTGTTCCAGGCCCCCGACGACGGCTTCGACTACGACCGGCTCTTCACGCTGATCCGTGAGCGCATCGCCTTCGTCCCGCGCTACCGGCAGCGGGTGCGCCAGGTTCCCGGTCACGTCGCCAACCCGGTGTGGGTCGACGACACCGACTTCGACCTCACCTACCACGTGCGTCGCTCGGCACTTCCGCGTCCGGGCACCGACGAGCAGCTGGCTGAGCTCGTCGCGCGCATCATGAGCCGCCGGCTCGACCGCGACCGTCCCCTGTGGGAGGTCTACCTGGTCGAAGGCCTCGAGGGCAACCGGTTGGCCGTGCTGTCCAAGACCCACCTGGCGACGGTCGACGGCCATCGTGGCATCGACATCGCCCAGGTGATGCTCGACGTCAGCCCGCAGCCGCGCAGCTCACGTCCGGACACCTGGGCACCGCACGCCGCGCCGACCTCCGCCGAGCTCATCCTCGGGGTGGCCAACGACTTCGTGCGCCGTCCCACGGCCGCCTTCGACCTGGTCAGAGGAGGCGTGACGGAGGCTCGCAACACCGCCGAGCGGGTCCTGGCGGCTGCTGAGGGGGCCGTCCAGCTCGTCCGGCAGGCCGCCAGCCCGGCGCCACCAAGCCCTCTGAACCCCACGATCGGCAAAGCGCGCCGCTTCGCCACGGTCGACCTCGACCTCGCCGACCTCAAGCGGGTGAAGGACTACCACGACACGACTGTCAACGACGTCGTGCTGGCCGTCATCACCGGTGCCCTTCGCGACTGGCTGCTCATGCGCGGTGAGGTCGTGCGCACATCCACCACGCTGCGGGCCATCGCCCCGCTCAGCGTCACCGGTCCGGACGAGGCGTCCGGACCGAACCACGTCGCACCGTTCGTCATCGACCTGCCGGTGGGCGAACCCTCGCCGGTCGTCCGGCTGCAGCGCATCGCCTACTCGATGCGCGGACTGCCCGAGGTGGGAAAGCCGGTGCCGGCGCTCGAGATCGCCGGAGTCGCCGGGTTCGCCCCGCCGACCCTGCACGAGCTGGGGGCGCGCACCGCGACGGAGGCACCGAGTCGCGTCTACAACCTCATGGTCACCAACGTTCCCGGCCCACAGGTGCCGCTGTACGCGGCCGGCGCCCTGCTCGTCGGCTCCTACCCGGTGGTCCCGCTCACTCGCGGCCACGGCCTCGGTATCGGCGTGACCTCCTACGACAGCGGAGTCTTCGTGGGTCTGAACGCCGACCGGGACGCCATCGGCGACCTCGACCTTCTGGCTGCAGAGATCAGGAACGCCACGGGCCTGCTCACCGACACGGTACGGGGTACCCGTAGCCGTGGACGCCGACGTCTGCGAGCCGCCGACGCTGCCGGATGACCCGGCGCTAGAGTCGTTCGTACGTCGGGACAGGGCGAGAGGTACTTGTAGATCTCGGCAGAGAACGGACACTGGGCCACGTGACGTCTGCACCAGCCGACGACCGACGCCGGGGACTCATCCTCGGCGGCGGTGGTGTGCTGGGCGCAGCATGGATGGTCGGAGCGCTGTGCGTCATCGAGGAGACGTTCGGCATCGACCTGCGTGAGTCTGACTACATCGTCGGGACGTCGGCGGGCTCGGTGATGGCCGCGTTGCTCGCCTCGGGTGTCACCCCCGACGAGATCCGGCGTCACCAGCTCGGGGAACCCGTCGACGAGGGTCCGCTTGCCGGCTTCTGGTGGGACTACGACAACGCCACCGGCGGTTCCCGCCCCGGCGTTCCCAGCTTCGGCATGGGGTCGAGGGGCCTGCTGCGCAACGTGGGCAGGATTCGCCAGATGCCACCGACGGCCGTGCTGTCGGCATTCCTCCCTGAGGGCAAAGGCTCCCTCGCTCGGATCGGGCACCTCGTCGAGGCTGTCAACCCGGCAGGGGAGTGGACGTCGCACCCGGGCACGTTCATCAGCACCATGGACTACGAGACCGGCGAGCGGGTGCCCTTCGGCATGCCGGGCTCGCCGCCGGCCGGCCTGGCCGAGGCGGTCATGGCCTCGTGCGCCATCCCCGCGTGGTTCCAGCCCGTCGTGATCAACGGGCGCCGCTACGTGGACGGCGGAACCTGCTCGGCCACCAGCGTCGACCTGCTGGCCGACCTCGGCCTCGACGAGGTCTACGTCGTGGCGCCCATGGTGTCCTTCGCACTCGACCAGCCGTCGTCCCTGCTGACGCGGCTCGAGCGGCGCTGGCGGGTACAGATCACCAAGCGCTGCCTGACGGAGGCCGCGAAGGTGCACCGCTCCGGCGCCGAGGTGACGATCCTCGGACCCGGCCCGGAAGACCTGCACGCCATGGGTGCCAACCTGATGGACGGCTCACGGCGCCCGCTGGTCGTCGAGACGTCCCTGCGAACGTCGCGCGAGGCGCTGCGCGAGCCGGGCCACTACTCCGACGACGACTCCGCCGTCGAGCAGAGCCAGCGGCTCACCAGCTGATGACCGCGCGTGCTGGCTCGGTGCGGGTCTACCTGCCCGCATCGCTGAACGACCTGTCCACCCTCACCACGACCGGGTCGTTACGCCCGCGCGCCCCCGGTCAGGCCGTGACGGCCGCTCTTCGCGCCGCTGAGCCCGACGGCGACATCGACGAGTGGGAGTTTCTCGCGTTCCTTGCCGCGGCGCAGGCGTCGCTCGGCCTGCTCGAGGCCGAGGGGAGCCCGCGGCGGGTCGTGGTGTCGGCCGACATCGACCCCTCGCAGGTGCGGGAAGTTGCGCACGCGGGTGCCGGCGACGTCCAGCTCGGCGGCGACGTGGAGTTCTCGGAGGTGGCAGCGGTGCACGTCGACGGCCCCGAGGCCGAGCCGACGGTCAGCGCCGTGTTGTCGGGCGCGCACCCTGACTCCCTCGACGACGTGGCGCTCGAGTGGTACTCCCCGAGTGAGGTCGCCGACCTGCTGGCGTGACCTGCCCTCGCCCTGGCCGCGGCACCGCCGCAGAGGCTGGTCCAGGTGCGTGTCCAGGAGGCTGGTGCTGCCTGGCGACCCCGATGTCGCCCTGACGACGATGGCCGGCGCTAGCCGGCGTTGCGCAGCGCCTGGTCCACGACGGCGGCAACGGTCTCCGGTTGCTCGCGTCGCAGGTTGTGGCCCGCGCCCTCGATACGACGAACGGTCCACCCCGGCGTGGCGGAGAGAGTCTCGGCCACCCCTGGCTCGCAAGCCGCCCCGCGTCGGGGGTCGCCGACCAGGAGCAGGGTGGGGCAGCGCACGCCCCGCACGGCAGCGGGCCAGGAGCGGCGCAACCAGCGCTGGTCTGCCGTGAACAGGTTGAGATCCACCATGGCCTTGGACCGCGCCCACGGGTCGAGCTCGTCTGCGGGCCACCCCGGGTTGTTGGCCGCCAGCCAGCCCAGTCGTCCGGCGTGGTCGGTGCTCTGCAGGCCCTCCAGCCACGGGCGGTGGCCGTTCTTACCGTCGGCAGCCCGGTCAGCAGCTGCGTCAGCGGCCGCGTCGGGGGCACCGGCGTCGTCAGCGGGCACCTGCCAGGGCGGGTCCTCCAGAACCAGCGCGCACACGAGGTCGTCGGCGGCGGCGGCCACACCGGTGGCCGTGCTCGCGCCCAGCGAGTGGCCCAGCAGCGCGACGGGGCGGCCAGCCTCGTGCGCGGCGCGTCTCACCTCGACCAGCATGTCGCGCACCAGCTCGTCGTGGCTGAAGGCCAGCCTGGGGGGCATCCGACGGCCGCCGTGGGCCAGCAGGGAGGGGGTGTCCGCGTCGGGGCGACCCAGTCGCCGAAGGAACGGACGCATGCACTCCCCGGAGTCGGCGAACCCGTGGATGGCGACCAGCGGCGGGTTCAGGCCCGTTCGGCCAGCCACTGACCGCCGACCTGCTCCTCCTTGCGCGCAGCCATCAGGATGACCTCGCCGATGGCCTTCTCGATCCGCGACCCCACGAACGGCACCTTGGCCCTGGCCTCGACGTCGACGCGATGAACGGCGCTTCGCTCGCCGTTGGGCTCGAGCACGAGGTCTCCGGACAGGGACACCGGAGCGTTGCGGATCGTGGCGGTGAGGCGACCGCGCCGGGACCCGTCCGCATCGGCAGCACCCCACTCCTCGGTCTGGGCGACCTCGATGGTGTCTCCGACAAGGGGGCGGACGAACTCGGGGACGACGGCCGGAAGCGTCCGCTTCAAGGTGATGAGCGCGCCCCCGTCGGGCAGCACCTGCACGAACGCGTCATGCTCGAGCGCGCCCATCGCTGTGGCCTTGCGGCTGACGTACGCCTCGTCGGTCATCATGTCGAACACGACACCCGCCTCGGCCTGGAACACGACTGCCGCTTCGATCCGCACGCCGGTGATCGTGCCACGTGATGGGCCGGGACGCGGCCCGCACCGCCGGGCCCCGCTACTGTCACCAGCATGTCCGTCAGCCGGGCCGGTGGGGTCGAGGTGCTCCTCGACGAGGTCGACGCTGCGGTCGCGACCGCTCGCGGCAGCCAGATGACGCTTGCGCACCGCTACTGGCGTGACGCGCCCGTCGAGGAGCTGATGGCCCGACGTGCCGACGACGTGGCCGGACTGGTGCTCGCGCATCTTGACCTCGCGGCCGCTCGTCCGGACGGCTCCATCGGCCTGCGCGTCTTCACCCCGACGGTGGCCGAGCACGGCTGGGCCACCGGACACACCATCGTCCAGGTCGTCATCGAGGACATGCCGTTCCTGGTCGACTCCGTCGTCGAGGCGCTGACCGGGCTCGGCGCGACCGTCCACGAGGTGATCCACCCCGTCCTGCTGGTGCGCCGTGACGTCGCCGGCACCTTGGTCGAGGTCGTCGACGACGACCCGCCGAGGCATCGCTCGTTGCTGGGCACCGACCGGCGTGTCGAGTCGTGGATCCACGTCGAGATCGGTCGGGAAACCGACCCGGCGGCTCTGGCCGCCATCGAGCGCAGGCTCAGTGCGGTGCTGCGCGACGTGGCCGACTCCGTCGAGGACTACCCGAAGATGCGCCAGGCCGCCCTGGACGTGGCGGACAGCATCCTGAGTCGCGACCTTCCCGTCGACGACCAGGAGGTGGTGGACGCCGAGGAGCTGCTGCGCTGGCTGGCCGACGACCACTTCACGTTCCTGGGCTACCGCGAGTACACCCTCGACGTCGTCGACGGCGACGACGTCCTGCGCCCGGTCACCGGCACGGGCCTGGGCATCCTGCGAGCCGACCGGTCGGTCTCTGCGGGCTTCGCCAAGCTTCGGGCCACCGTGCGGGCCAAGGCACGCGAGAGGCACCTGCTCGTGCTCACGAAGGCGAACGCGCGCTCCACGGTCCACCGGTCGGTGCGCATGGATTACGTCGGCATCAAGATCTTCGACGAGCATGGCGACGTCGTCGGAGAGCGGCGGTTCCTCGGCCTGCTGTCGTCCTCGGCGTACTACGAGAGCGTGCTTCGGGTGCCCCTCCTGCGGGAGAAGGCGCGCCGGGTGATGGTCGAGGCCGGCTACGCCCCCGGCAGCCACAACGCCAAAGACCTGCTGCACGTGCTCGAGACCTACCCGCGCGACGAGCTGTTCCAGACGTCGGTGGCGTTCCTCGTCGGGGTGGCCCGCTCCGTCGTCGGACTGCAAGACCGTGGACGGCTGCGCCTGTTCGTGCGGCCCGACGACTATGGGCGCTACCTGTCCTGTCTGGTCTACCTGCCCCGCGAGCGCTACAACACCGACGTCCGGCTCGCCGTGCAACGGGTGCTGATGCAGGAGACCGGGGGTGAGTCCATCGACTACACCGCACGTGTCGGGGAGTCGATGCTCGCTCGCCTGCACGTCGTGATCGGCATGCCCGCCGGCACGTCCTTGCCCGACCTCGACCTGCCCGACCTGCAGACCGAGATCGCTGCCGCCATCCGCGACTGGAGTGAGGACTTCGACTCCGCCCTCGTCGAGGCGGTGGGGGAGGAGCGGGCCACGGCGTTGTCCAAGCGCTACCGAGGAGCCTTCTCCGACGGCTACCGCGAAGACTTCTCCCCTCGCGTGGCCGTGGCCGACGTGCAGACGCTGGAGTCCTTGGCCGAGCCTGTTGACCTGGCCGTGTCGCTCTACCAGCCCAGCCTGGCCGCGCCCGAGGAGCGGCGACTCAAGATCTATCGCACTGGTCCCACGCTGGCCCTGACCCAGGTGCTGCCCATCCTGACCGCCCTGGGCCTCGACGTCGAGGACGAGTGGCCGTACGACATCGAGCGGGCGGGCTCGGTGACGACATCGATGTACGACTTCGGCCTGCGCGCTCCGGCCGCCTCGATGATCGCCGGCCCGTCGGCCAAGCGACGGCTCGAGCAGACGTTCCTCGCCGTCTGGAACAACGCCTCGGAGAACGACGGCTTCAACAGCCTCGTCCTGCTGGCCGGGCTCACCTGGCGCCAGTGCGCGGTGCTGCGTGCCTACGCGAAGTACCTTCGACAGATCGGCAGCGCCTTCTCCCAGGCCTACGTGGAACAGACGCTCAGAGACCACCCCAGGCTCTCGGCGCTGCTGGTCGCCCTGTTCGAGGCGCGCTTCGCACCGGGGCTCGCCGATCGCGACGCCGCCGTCGCCTCGGCCGCCGAGGGGTTGGAGCGCGCCCTGGACGAGGTGAGTGGGCTCGACCAGGACCGCATCCTGCGGCTGCTGATCGCCCTCGTGCAGGCGACCCTGCGCACCAACCACTTCCAGACCGACGACGGCGTCGCGAAGCCCTACCTCTCGCTCAAGCTCGACTCCGGCGCCGTCCCAGGGCTGCCGGCGCCCCGACCGTTCAGCGAGATCTGGGTCTGCTCGCCGCAGGTTGAGGGAGTGCACCTGCGGTTCGGCAAGGTGGCACGCGGCGGCCTTCGCTGGTCGGACCGCCGCGAGGACTTTCGCACCGAGGTGCTGGGGTTGGTCAAGGCACAGGCGGTCAAGAACGCCGTCATCGTCCCGGTGGGCGCCAAGGGGGGCTTCGTCACCAAGCAGGGAGCCGACCGTGCCGTCGCCTACGTCCAGCTCATCCGCGGCATGCTGGACCTGACCGACAACCGAGTACCGACGCCGGACGGACCAACACTGGTGCCGCCGGACGACGTCGTGCGGTGGGACGGCGACGACGCCTACCTTGTGGTGGCAGCCGACAAGGGCACCGCGACGATGTCCGACGTCGCCAACCAGATCTCGGCCGACTACCGGTTCTGGCTCGGTGACGCCTTCGCCAGCGGCGGATCGGCCGGCTACGACCACAAGGCGATGGGCATCACCGCCCGAGGAGCGTGGGAGTCGGTGCGCCGCCACTTCCGGGCGATGGGCCGCGGGGTGCAAGGCCCGGACGGCGAGATCAGCGTCGTCGGCATCGGCGACATGTCCGGTGACGTGTTCGGCAACGCGATGCTGCTGTCGACGGGGATCCGGCTGGTCGCCGCGTTCGACCACCGGCACGTGTTCCTCGATCCGGACCCCGACCCGGCACGCTCCCACGACGAGCGGGCGCGGCTGTCCGGGCTGTCGCGCTCCTCGTGGGCCGACTACAGCCAGGAGCTGATCTCGACCGGCGGTGGTGTCTACCCGCGCACCTCGAAGTCGATCCCGGTCTCGACCCAGGTGCGCGAACGGCTGGGGCTGCCCGACTCGGTCACGACGTTGACCCCTCCGGAGATGATCCGCGCCATCCTGCGTGCTCCAGTCGACCTGTGGTTCAACGGCGGTGTCGGCACCTACGTCAAGGCCCACGACCAGTCCCACCTCGAGGTCGGCGACAAGGCCAACGACGCGGTGCGGGTCAATGGCGACGAGCTGCGCTGCCTGGTGGTGGCCGAGGGGGGCAATCTCGGCCTCACCCAGCGGGCCCGCATCGAGTTCGCCCGCCGCGGAGGCCGGGTGAATACCGACGCGATCGACAACTCCGCCGGGGTAGACACCTCCGACCGCGAGGTGAACATCAAGATTCTGCTCGACGCCGTCGTCGCCGACGCAGACCTGACCGGCAAGCAGCGCAACGCCCTGCTGTCGTCGATGACCGACGAGGTGGCCGACCTCGTGCTGCGCACCAACTACGAGCAGAACGTCGCTCTCGACGTGGCGCTGGCCCAGGCGCCGGGGTTGCTGCGGGTGCATCAGGCCTACCTGAGCTCGTTGGAGTCATCCGGCGAGCTGGATCGCGCGGTCGAGGACCTGCCCGACGACCAGGCCTTGCGCGAGCGCCGTGCCGCCGGCGAGGGGCTCAGTGCCCCGGAGCTGGCCGTGCTGCTGGCCTACACCAAGAACCGCCTGTACTCCCAGCTGCTGTCCAGCTCGTTGCCCGACCAGCCCGAGCTGGAGTCCACGCTGCGCGCGTACTTCCCCCGACCGCTGATCGAGCGGTTCGGCGAGCAGGTCTCGCGCCATCCGCTGCGCCGCGAGATCGTCGCAAGTCAGGTGGCCAGCCGGGTCGTGGACGAAGCCGGCATCACCTACCTGCACCGGCTGGGCCTGGAGACGGCAGCGTCGCTGGAGGAGCTGGCCCGAGCGCACCTCATCGCCGCGGCCGTCGTCGGTCGCTCGGTGCTCGACGCCGAGATCGACGCACTCGACCTGGTGGTGCCCGCGCAGACCCAGATCGACATGCGACTCGACGTGAGAACTCTGGTCGAGCGCGTCGCTCGCTGGTTCGTGCTGACCCGCCCGGCACCGCTCGACCTGTCCCGCGAGATCGGCCTGTTCGCCGAGCCGGTGCAGATGCTGGTGCGTGACCTCGCCCAGCGCCTCGTGGGGCGTCCTGCTGAACAGGCCGCGCGACGGCTCGAGGGGCTCGTCGCCGCCGGTGTGCCGCCGGCGGCAGCCCAGTGGGTCTGCGTGCTGCCGTGGTCCTTCGCCGCGGTCAACGTGGCAGAGATCGCCCACCGCCGCGACGTCGACCTGCTCGACACGCTGTGCGCGCACCTCGCGGTCGGCCAGCTGCTCGACCTGGAGCCGCTGCAGCAACGTGTTATCGCGCTGTCTCGTGATGACCGGTGGCAGACGATGGCGCGGGCAGCCTTGCGAGACGACCTGCACGCGGCCCACGCGGCGATCACCGAGGCGGTGGTGACGACGACGTCCGCCGCCGAGGGGGACGCCACAGACGGGGGTGCCCAGCGCGTGCTGGAGTGGATCGAGCGCGACCCGGAGACCGTCGGGCGGGCCCGTCGGCTGCTGACCGAGGTGCTGGAGGAGGAAGAGGTCGACCTCGCGCGCCTGTCTGTGGGCCTTCGGGCGGTGCGCACGCTGCTCACCGAGCGAGCCGGTACGGCTACCTGAGCGCAGGCCCCTCGGCAGGTTGCGCCAACCAGGCGTTGATCTCGCCGACGACGTGACGCTTCCACCACTGCGGGGCGCGGGATCCCTCGATCGACGAGCGAGCCAGACCCGCGAGGGCGGCGTCGTCGGCCCCGTGGACGTCTCGTGCCAGCTCGTACTGAGCACTCAGCCGGTGCCCGAACAGCAACGGGTCGTCCGCCCCGAGCGCCACCTGGGCGCCGGAGTCCAGCAGTGTCCGCAGCGGAACGTCGTCGGGGTGGGGGTAGACGCCGAGAGACACGTTCGACCAGGGACAGATCTCGAGAACCACACCGGCTGCGACGACGGTGTCGAGCACGCGAGGGTCCTCGACGCTGCGCACACCATGGCCGAGCCGGTCGGCACGGAGGTGCTCCAGAGCAGCGCTCACACTGGCTGGTCCGAGCAGCTCGCCCCCGTGCGGAACCGAGGCGAGCCCGGCTCCCCGGGCGATGCCGAAGGCACGGGCGAAGGCCTCCGCGGAGCCGCGACGCTCGTCGTTGGACAGCCCGAACCCCACAACGCCCTTGTCGGCGTAGGCCGCCGCGAGGCGGGCGAGTGTGCGGGCGTCGAGCTCGTGGCGGGTGCGGTTGGCGGCCACGACCACACCGATGCGCAGGCCGGTGCGGTGCGAGGCGTCGGCGACGGCGTCGAGCACCAGCTCGAGAAAGGCCGTGATGCCACCGAACCGCGCGGCGTAGCCGGACGGGTCGACCTGGATCTCCAGCCATCGCGAGCCCTCGGCGACGTCGTCCTGGGCTGCCTCAAGTACCAGCCGGCGCACGTCGTCGGGGGTACGGAGCACGGATCGGGCGACGTCGTAGAGCCGCTGGAACCTGAACCATCCTCGTTCGTCGGCCGCCGAGAGCGGCACCGGCGCTCCGAGCGCCAGCGCGTCGCGCAGGGCGTCGGGCAGGCGGACGCCGTCGCGGGCGGCCAGGTCCAGCACGGTTGCCGGGCGCATCGACCCGGTGAAGTGCAGGTGCAGGTGTGCCTTCGGCAGAAGGCGCAGGTCTCGGCCGGTCAGGAGGTCTGCCCGAACAGTCGCTGCAGCCGCGTGATCCCCTCGACGAGGTCGTCGTCGGACAGCGCGTAGGACAGCCGCAAGTAGCCGCTCGGGCCGAACGCCTCGCCGGGCACGACGGCCACCTCGGCCTCGTCCAGGGCGATCTCGGCCAGCTGGGCCGAGGTGGTCGGCACCCGTCCGGCGATCTCGCGGCCGAGCAGTCCCGCCACGCTCGGGTAGGCGTAGAACGCACCATCGGGAACCGGGCAGACGACCCCGTCGATCTCGTTGAGCATCGTCACCATGGTGCGGCGCCGACGGTCGAACGCCGCTCGCATCGTCTCCACGGCGCCCAGGTCGGCGCTCAGGGCGGCTATCGCGGCGCGTTGGGAGACGTTGGCGACATTGCTCGTCAGGTGGCTCTGCATGTTGGTCGCGGCCTTGACCACGTCGGTGGGCCCGATCATCCAGCCCACCCGCCACCCGGTCATGGCGTACGTCTTGGCCACCCCGTTGACCACTACGCAGGTGTCGGCCAGCTCGGGGACCTCGGCGAGGATCGACGGCGCCACGGCGTCGCCGTAGGTCAGGTGCTCGTAGATCTCGTCGGTGATCACCCACACGCCGTGCTCGAGTGCCCACTGCCCGATGGCCCGCACCTGCTCCGGGGGGTAGACCGCCCCGGTCGGGTTCGACGGCGAGCACAGCAGCAGTGCCTTCGTCCGCTGTGTGCGTGCCGCCTCGAGCTGGTCCACGCTCACCAGGTATCCCTGGGTCTCGTCGGCGACCACCTCGACTGGCACGCCACCGGCCAGCCGGATGGCTTCGGGGTAGGTGGTCCAGTAGGGCGCCGGCAGCAGAACCTCGTCGCCGGGGTCGAGCAGGGCGGCGAACGCCTGGTAGACGGCCTGCTTGCCACCGTTGGTCACCAGCACCTGGCTGGCCTCGACGGTCACACCGGAGTCGCGCAGCGTCTTGGCCACGATTGCCTGCTTGAGCTCGGGCAGCCCGCCGGCGGGGGAGTAGCGGTGGTTGCGCGGGTCGCCACAGGCGGCCTCAGCGGCTGCGACGATGTAGTCCGGAGTCGCGAAGTCCGGCTCGCCGGCACCGAAGCCGATCACGGGGCGTCCGGCGGCCTTGAGCGCCTTGGCCTTGGCATCCACGGCGAGCGTGGCGCTCTCGCTGATCGCCGCGATGCGGCGGCTGATGCGGTGCGGAGCGCTGGCCGAGCCGGAAGTCGTCGTCATGCGCTCATCGTGGCATGCGACACTGACGGTCACACCGGTGCCTTGCGACCGCGACGGTCGCGGTTCGACCCCGATGCCCTCGGGGCCGTACACTGCTGCGCTGGCGGAGTTTCGCCCAGAGGGCAGTAGCTCAACTGGAAGAGCACCGGTCTCCAAAACCGGCGGTTGGGGGTTCGAGTCCCTCCTGCCCTGCGCCTGACCCGCACGCCCTTGACCCGACTGACGACAGGACGACACACACCGTGACAGAGACCCGCGGCGGCATCTGGTCGCGGACGACGCTGTTCCTGCGCCAGGTCGTGGCAGAGCTGCGCAAGGTGGTCTACCCCACCCGCCCACAGCTGCTGAACTACACCGTCGTCGTGCTCGTCTTCGTCGCGATCATGATCGCCCTGGTCACGGTGCTCGACCTGGCATTCGGTGAGGCTGTCCGAGCGGTGCTGGGATGAGCGGTGCTTCGATGACGAACGACGAGAGAGCAGCGGTGGCAGACAGCGTGACTGACCAGAACACACCCGAGCCCGACGAAGCAGCGCAGGAGACGATGGCGAGCGACCCGCTCGAGGAGTTCCGTGCCGCCCTGCGCGCCAAGCCCGGTGACTGGTACGTCGTGCACTCCTACTCGGGCATGGAGAACCGGGTGAAGGCTAACCTGGAGAGCCGCACCAGCAGCCTGAACATGGAGGACTACATCTTCGAGGTGGTCGTGCCCACCGAGGAGGTCAACGAGATCAAGTCCGGCCAGCGCCGGCTGGTCAAGCGTGTCCGCTTCCCCGGGTACGTCCTGGTGCGCATGGAGCTGACCGACGAGTCGTGGTCGGCCGTGCGCAACACTCCGTCGGTGACCGGCTTCGTCGGCAACGCCCACCAGCCGCTGCCGCTGTCGTTGGAGGAGGTCGAGGGCTGGTTGGCCCCGACGATCGCCGAGCCCGCCGTGGCCGCCGCCACGCAGGGATCCGCCGCGCAGACCGAGGTGGCCGACTTCGGCGTCGGTGACTCGGTCATGGTGATCGACGGCCCGTTCGCCTCGCTGCATGCCACCATCAACGAGATCAACATCGACGGCCGCAAGATCAAGGGCCTCGTGGAGATCTTCGGCCGGGAGACGCCGGTGGAGCTCTCCTTCAACCAGATCCAGAAGATCTAGCCGGTCCCCCCACCACTCACGCACAACGAAGGAAACGTCGCATGCCCCCCAAGAAGAAGAAGGTCGCCGGCCTCATCAAGCTGCAGATCCAGGCCGGTGCAGCGACTCCGGCCCCACCCGTCGGCCCGGCCCTCGGTCAGCACGGCGTCAACATCATGGAGTTCTGCAAGGCCTACAACGCCGCCACCGAGGCGCAGCGGGGCAACGTCGTGCCCGTCGAGATCACGGTGTACGAGGACCGCTCGTTCGACTTCATCACCAAGACGCCGCCGGCGGCCAAGCTCATCCTGAAGGCCGCGGGCATCGACAAGGGCTCCGGCGAGCCGAACCGCATCAAGGTCGCCTCCATCAGCCGTGCCCAGGTTCGCGAGATCGCCGAGCAGAAGATGCCCGACCTCAACGCCAACGACGTGGACGCGGCCGAGAAGATCATCGCCGGCACTGCTCGGCAGATGGGCATCACCGTCAGCGACTGAACTCAACCGGACGGCACCTGCCGCACCGGCCGTGGAAGGACGAGGCGCTCGTCCGCACCACACTCTCCACCGATCAGCACAGGAGATCATCATGAAGCGCAGCAAGGGCTATGAGAAGGCGGTCGCGACCGTCGACCGCGACGCTCTGTACCAGCCCGATGAGGCGGTGGCGCTGGCCAAGCAGACCTCGCCGGCCTCGTTCGATGCCACCGTCGAGGTCGCCCTGCGACTCGGCGTCGACCCACGCAAGGCCGACCAGATGGTGCGCGGCACCGTCAACCTGCCGCACGGCACCGGCAAGACCGCCCGCGTGCTCGTCTTCGCGGCCGGGCCGAAGGCAGCCGAGGCGGAGGCCGCCGGCGCCGACATCGTCGGGTCCGACGACCTGATCGCCGAGGTTCAGGGCGGCCGGCTCGACTTCGACGCCGTCGTCGCCACGCCCGACATGATGGGCAAGGTCGGCCGGCTGGGCCGCGTTCTCGGTCCGCGTGGCCTCATGCCGAACCCCAAGACCGGCACGGTGACGATGGACGTGTCCAAGGCCGTGGGCGACATCAAGGGCGGCAAGATCGAGTTCCGCGTCGACCGCAACGCCAACCTGCACTTCATCATCGGCAAGGTCTCGTTCACCGAGGACCAGCTCAGCGAGAACTACCAGGCGGCGCTCGACGAGGTGCTGCGCCTCAAGCCGTCAGCCTCGAAGGGCCGCTACGTCAGGAAGGCCACCGTCTCCACCACGATGGGCCCCGGCATCCCGGTCGACCCGGCGGCGGTCAAGACCGCGGCGGGGTCGGACGACTGAGGACATCGGCGACAAGACCTGTGCGGACGGCCGCTGCCGGGGCTCTGGCCATGGTGGCGGCAGTCGTCGTTGGCGGCTGCAGCTCCTCGCCACAGGCTGAGGAGCAGGCGAGCCCCACCGCCACCCCGACCGTGGCGGCGGTGGGACGGTTCGAGACTCCGGGCGAGCTCGGCGCGGCGCTGAGCGACGCCTCCGTGGCGGCCGGCTCCGCTCGAGGAACGCTGGCCGCGCGAAGCGTCGACGGCACGGTGGACGCCACCCTGGTCTACGAGTACGACGTCGACGGCGTCGGGATCGCGGCCGAGGCGTCGGTGGCCGGACCGGTCAGCGCCGACCTCGGAGTCGTGCTCTCCGGTGGCACCGTCTACCTGCGGGTACCACCGCTGTACCAGCTCTTCACCTCCGCACCCTGGGTGCGGGTGCCGCGCGGGGCCGACAGCGACCTCGGCCAGCAGGTGGACGGCCTGCTCGAGGCGCTGTCAGGAGAGGTTCCGGGCGCGTCGCTGGTCGACCTCGACCAGCGCGCGTCCGATGTCGAGCTGCGGTTCCTCGGTGACGACGTGGTTGGGACGGTCCCTGTCGAGCGATACGAGGTGAGCGCCACCGTCGACGACGTCGAGGTGCGCAGGACCTACTGGATAGACGACGACGACCTGCTGCGCCGGCTCGACACCACGGCCGACGACCCAGCCGAGGCCGAGCCTGCGGTGAGCTCGGCCACCTATGACGACTGGGGCGTCCCGGTACTCGTGCAGGCCCCCGACCCGGACGATGTCACCGACTTCCCGGATGGCTTCCTCTGACCCGTGCACGACCGGCGCCACGGCGGATGACCGACGAGCGGGCCCGATTTGGCCGGCGCCGGGGTGCGGCCGTACCATGAGTGCAGCCGAAGACCGCCGGACAGCACGCCCTTCGCGGGTGTGCTTGAAAGCCCACCAGGGCGTCCCGCGCAGGCCTCGTCATCAGGCACGGATGTGCCTCGTGCCCTGGCCTCGTGCCGGGGCCTTCTTCATGTGGGCCTGCCACTCGCTTCGGCACCGACCCAGCGAAGGAGACCCATGGCCCGGCCAGACAAGGTCGCAGACGTCGCCGAGCTGACCGAGGAGTTCCGCTCGTCCGACGCCGTCGTGCTCACCGAGTACCGCGGGTTGTCGATGGCAGAGCTCACCGAGCTTCGCCGCTCACTCGGCAGCAGCGTCAACTACACAGTCGTGAAGAACACCCTCGCGCGCCTCGCGGCCCAGGAGGCCGGCGTCGACGAGCTCGTGGACGCGTTCTCCGGCCCCTCGGCGGTGGCGTTCGTCAAGGGTGACCCCGTCGAGGCGGCCAAGGGCCTGCGCGACTTCTCCAAGGCCCACCACGCCCTGGTGCTGCGCGGCGGCCTGCTCTCCGGGCGCTTCCTGGACGCAGCCGAGGTCGCCAAGCTCGCCGACCTGGAGTCTCGCGAGGTTCTGCTGTCCAAGCTCGCGGGAGCCATGAAGGCGTCGGCCAGCCAGGCCGTCAGCCTGTTCGCCGCCCCGCTGGCCCAGACCGCACGCGTCGTGGACGCCCTGCGCGCCCAGGTCGAGGCCGCGGCGCCCGCCGAGGACGCACCCGCGGCCGAAGCCGACGACACCCCAGACAACTGATCCCGCACCCCCCACGAAAGCGACGAGAGGAACCACCATGGCCAAGCTGAGCACCGACGAGCTGCTGGACGTCTTCAAGGAGATGACCCTGCTGGAGCTGTCGGACTTCGTGAAGCAGTTCGAGGAGACCTTCGGTGTCACAGCGGCCGCCCCGGTCGCCGTTGCCGCCGCTCCTGCCGCTGGCGGCGCCGGCGAGGCGCCCGCCGAGGAGGAGCAGGACGAGTTCGACGTCATCCTCGAGGGCGCCGGCGAGAAGAAGATCCAGGTCATCAAGGAGGTGCGCGCCCTGACCAGCCTCGGCCTGAAGGAGGCCAAGGACCTGGTCGACGCTGCTCCGAAGCCGGTGCTGGAGAAGGTCACCAAGGACGTCGCCGACAAGGCCAAGGAGCAGCTCGAGGCTGCGGGCGCGTCCGTCACCGTCAAGTAGCTCGCAACGCGGGGCTGCACCAACAGGCAGCCCTTGGTCCTTGACGTGAGGGCCGGCGTCCGCGCATAGTCAGTGTCGGGTGCTGGCCCTCACGTCGAGGGCTGTTTGGACGTCGTGCCGGCGCGCGCACCCTGCGTGCGCTGCACGACTCGACACCAGTGTCGCCTCGGGCTACACTGGTGCGTTGCGCTGGACCAACCCTGCCTCTCATGCTCGTCTTCTGCATGCACGCCCGATGAGTCGGGCGGGTTGAGCCGCGCCTACAACCGAATGAGCCTCACGACGTGCCAGTAGGGAAGGACCACACTTGGCCTCCGCGCGCAGCACCCGCATCTCCTTTGCCAAGATCGACGAGCCACTCGAGGTACCCAACCTCCTGGCCCTTCAGAGCTCCAGCTTCGACTGGCTGATCGGCCACGACCGTTGGCGCGAGCAGGCCGCCGCTCGCGGTGAGACCGGCGCGAAGTCCGGTCTCGAAGAGATTCTCACCGAGATCAGCCCGATCGAGGACTTCTCGGAGTCCATGGAGCTGAAGTTCTCCGACCCGAGCTTCTACGACCCCGCGCACAGCGTCGAGGAGTGCAAGGTCCGCGACCTGACCTACTCGGCGCCGCTGTACGTGACGGCGGAGTTCACGAACAACGAGACCGGCGAGATCAAGCAGCAGACGGTCTTCATGGGTGACTTCCCGCTCATGACCGACAAGGGCACCTTCATCATCAACGGCACCGAGCGTGTCGTGGTGTCCCAGCTCGTCCGCTCGCCGGGCGTCTACTTCGAGCGCAGCCTCGACAAGACCTCGGACAAGGACATCTACGTCGCGCGGATCATCCCGTCGCGTGGGGCGTGGCTGGAGTTCGAGATCGACAAGAAGGACATGATCGGTGTCCGTCTCGACCGCAAGCGCAAGCAGCACGTCACCGTCCTGCTCAAGGCGCTCGGCTGGGACACCGAGCGGATCATCGCCGAGCTCGGCGACCTCGACTCCGTCCGCAACACGCTGGAGAAGGACACCACCACAGCGCAGGACGACGCGCTGCTGGACCTCTACCGCAAGATGCGCCCGGGCGAGCCGCCGACCCGCGAGGCGGCCGAGCAGCTCATCAACAACGCGTACTTCAACCCCAAGCGCTACGACCTGGCCAAGGTCGGCCGATACAAGATCAACAAGAAGCTGGGCATCCTCGACGCCACCGAGCGCGTCCTGACCATCGACGACATCGCCGCGACGCTGCGCTACCTCGTCAAGCTGCACAACGGCGAGGTCTCGATGCCGGCCCCGACCGGTGAGCTGCTGCTGGAGACCGACGACATCGACCACTTCGGCAACCGTCGTCTGCGCACGGTGGGCGAGCTCATCCAGAACCAGGTGCGCACCGGCCTGGTGCGCATGGAGCGCGTCGTACGCGAGCGGATGACGACCCAGGACGTCGAGGCGATCACGCCGCAGACCCTGATCAACATCCGTCCGGTCGTGGCGGCCATCAAGGAGTTCTTCGGCACCAGCCAGCTCAGCCAGTTCATGGACCAGACCAACCCCCTGGCCGGCCTGACGCACAAGCGTCGCCTCTCGGCGCTGGGCCCGGGCGGTCTGTCGCGTGAGCGGGCCGGCTTCGAGGTGCGCGACGTCCATCCTTCTCACTACGGCCGGATGTGCCCGATCGAGACTCCCGAGGGTCCGAACATCGGCCTCATCGGGTCGCTGTCCACCTACGGTCGCATCAACCGGTTCGGCTTCGTCGAGACGCCCTACCGCAAGGCCGAGAACGGCATCGTCACCGACGAGGTCGTCTACCTGGCAGCCGACGAGGAAGACCGCTTCGTCATCGCCCAGGCCAACGCCGTGCTCAACCCCGACGGCTCGTTCGCCGAGACGAAGGTGCTGGTGCGCAAGCGCGGGGGAGAGGTCGACTACGTCCCTGGCGACCAGGTCGACTACATGGACGTGAGTCCGCGCCAGATGGTGTCGGTCGCGACCGCCATGATCCCGTTCCTCGAGCACGACGATGCCAACCGCGCACTCATGGGCTCGAACATGCAGCGTCAGGCCGTGCCGCTGATCCGCAGCGAGGCCCCGCTGGTCGGCACCGGCATGGAGCTTCGTGCCGCGGTCGACGCCGGCGACGTCGTCGTCAACGTCGACCCCGGTGTGGTCACCAACGTGAGCGCCGACGACGTGACCGTCATGGCCGACGACGGCACCTACCGCACCTACCGGCTGTCGAAGTTCCGCCGGTCCAACGCGGGCACCTGCATCAACCAGAAGCCCATGGTCGACGAGGGCGACCGCGTCGAGGCTGGCGCGGTGCTCGCCGACGGCCCGTGCACCGACACAGGCGAGATGGCGCTGGGCAAGAACCTGCTCGTCGCCTTCATGTCATGGGAGGGGCACAACTACGAGGACGCGATCATCCTGTCCCAGCGCCTCGTCCAGGACGACGTCCTCACCTCGATCCACATCGAGGAGCACGAGGTCGACGCCCGGGACACCAAGCTGGGCCCGGAGGAGATCACCCGCGAGCTGCCCAACGTGGCCGATGACGTGCTGGCCAACCTCGACGAGCGCGGCATCATCCGCATCGGCGCCGAGGTCGTGCCCGGCGACATCCTGGTCGGCAAGGTCACGCCCAAGGGCGAGACCGAGCTGACCCCGGAGGAGCGGCTGCTGCGCGCGATCTTCGGCGAGAAGGCTCGCGAAGTCCGCGACACCTCGCTGAAGGTGCCGCACGGAGAGTCCGGCAAGGTCATCGGTGTCCGCGTCTTCCGGGACGAGGACGGCGACGAGCTTCCCCCGGGCGTCAACGAGCTGGTGCGCGTCTACATCGCGCAGATGCGCAAGATCCAGGACGGCGACAAGCTCGCCGGCCGGCACGGCAACAAGGGTGTCATCTCCAAGATCCTCCCGGTCGAGGACATGCCCTTCCTGCCGGACGGCACCCCGGTCGACATCGTGCTCAACCCGCTCGGCGTGCCGAGCCGGATGAACCTCGGCCAGATCCTGGAGACCCACCTCGGGTGGGTGGCGTCGGCCGGCTGGCAGGTGCCGGAAGGCATCGAGGAGGAGTGGGCGCAGCGACTGCGCGACATCGGGGCCGAGACCGGAGCGGCGGGCACCAACGTGGCCACCCCCGTGTTCGACGGTGCCCGTGAGGACGAGATCGCCGGCCTGCTCTCCTCGACCACTCCCGGTCGTGACGGCGAGCCGCTGGTCGGCCCCGACGGCAAGGCGCGGCTCTACGACGGACGCTCCGGCGAGCCGTTCCCGCACCCGGTGGCCGTGGGGCAGATCTACATGCTCAAGCTCAACCACCTGGTCGACGACAAGATCCACGCTCGTTCGACCGGCCCGTACTCGATGATCACGCAGCAGCCCCTGGGCGGCAAGGCCCAGTTCGGCGGCCAGCGGTTCGGCGAGATGGAGGTCTGGGCGCTGGAGGCGTACGGCGCTGCCTACGCCCTGCAGGAGCTGCTCACGATCAAGTCCGACGACGTGCTGGGTCGCGTCAAGGTCTACGAGGCGATCGTCAAGGGCGAGAACATCCCCGAGCCAGGCATCCCCGAGTCCTTCAAGGTGCTCATGAAGGAGATGCAGTCGCTGTGCCTCAACGTCGAGGTGCTCTCCAGCGACGGCCTGGCCATCGAGATGCGCGAGACCGACGAAGACGTCTTCCGTACCGCTGAAGAGCTCGGAATCGACCTGTCCCGGCGTGAGCCGAGCAGCGTCGAGGAAGTCTGACCCGAAGCTCACCTGCACGACCTACAGAGATCGAGAGAGGGAGCCTGAGTGCTCGACGTCAACTTCTTCGACCGGCTTCGCATCGGCCTGGCGACGGCCGACGACATCCGCACGTGGTCCCACGGCGAGGTCAAGAAGCCGGAGACCATCAACTACCGCACGCTCAAGCCGGAGAAGGACGGACTCTTCTGCGAGAAGATCTTCGGTCCCACCCGTGACTGGGAGTGCTACTGCGGCAAGTACAAGCGGGTGCGCTTCAAGGGCATCATCTGCGAGCGCTGCGGCGTCGAGGTCACTCGCGCCAAGGTGCGTCGCGAGCGGATGGGCCACATCGAGCTGGCCGCGCCGGTCACCCACATCTGGTACTTCAAGGGTGTCCCGTCCCGGCTCGGCTACCTGCTCGACCTGGCGCCGAAAGACCTCGAGAAGGTCATCTACTTCGCTGCCTACATGATCACCGAGGTCGACGAGGAAGGCCGGCACCGCGACCGGCCCAACATGGAGGCCGCCCTGGACGTCGAGCGTCAGCGCATCGCTCAGCGGCGTGACGCCGACATCGAGACCCGCGCCACCAAGCTCGAGGGCGACCTGGCCGAGCTCGAGGCCGAGGGTGCCAAGGGCGACGTGCGCCGCAAGGTCAAGGAGTCGGCCGAGCGTGAGATGGCGCAGATCCGCAAGCGCGCCGACGCTGAGATCGCCGACCTCGACGAGGTCTGGGACCGCTTCGTCAACCTCAAGGTCCAAGACCTCGAGGGCAACGAGATCCTGTACCGAAAGATGCGCGACCGCTACGGGCGGTACTTCTCCGGCGGCATGGGCGCGGCGGCGATCAAGGACCGCCTGGAGACCTTCGACCTGGCCGCCGAGGCTGAGTCGCTGCGCGAGGTCATCCGCTCCGGCCGCGGGCAGAAGAAGGCCCGGGCGCTGAAGCGGCTCAAGGTCGTCTCGGCCTTCCTCACCACCACCAACGACCCGCGGGGCATGGTGCTCGACGCCGTTCCGGTGATCCCGCCGGACCTGCGTCCGATGGTGCAGCTCGACGGTGGCCGGTTCGCCACGTCCGACCTGAACGACCTGTACCGCCGCGTCATCAACCGCAACAACCGGCTCAAGCGCCTGCTCGACCTCGGTGCCCCCGAGATCATCGTCAACAACGAGAAGCGGATGCTGCAGGAGTCGGTCGACGCGCTGTTCGACAACGGCCGCCGTGGCCGTCCGGTCACCGGACCCGGCAACCGCGCCCTGAAGTCGCTCTCGGACATGCTCAAGGGCAAGCAGGGCCGCTTCCGGCAGAACCTGCTCGGCAAGCGCGTGGACTACTCCGGCCGCTCGGTCATCGTCGTCGGCCCGCAGCTCAAGCTGCACCAGTGCGGCCTGCCCAAGCAGATGGCCCTGGAGCTGTTCAAGCCGTTCGTCATGAAGCGCCTCGTCGACCTGAGCCACGCGCAGAACATCAAGAGCGCCAAGCGCATGGTCGAGCGTCAACGCGGACCGGTCTGGGACGTGCTGGAAGAGGTCATCGCCGAGCACCCGGTTCTGCTGAACCGCGCGCCGACGCTGCACCGCCTCGGCATCCAGGCCTTCGAGCCGCAGCTCATCGAGGGCAAGGCCATCCAGATCCACCCGCTGGTCTGCACGGCGTTCAACGCCGACTTCGACGGCGATCAGATGGCCGTGCACGTGCCGCTGTCGGCCGAGGCGCAGGCCGAGGCCCGCATCCTGATGCTGTCCAGCAACAACATCCTCAAGCCGGCCGACGGCCGCCCGGTCACGATGCCGACCCAGGACATGGTGCTGGGCATCTACTTCCTGACCGCAGGTCGCGACGGCGAGTCCGGTGAGGGACGGGTGTTCGGCTCGGTCGCCGAGGCCGCGATGGCCTTCGACGCCGGGCAGGTCACGCTACAGAGCAAGGTGCGCATCCGGCTTCGCGACTACGTCGACGAGCACCGGGTGCCCGCAGAGGGTGTGGTGCTGCTCGACACGACTCTGGGTCGGGTGCTGTTCAACGAGGCTCTGCCGACGGACTACCCGTTCATCAACGCAGAGGTCGACAAGAAGCACCTCGGCTCGATCGTCAACGACCTGGCCGAGCGCTACCCGAAGATCGACGTGGCGGCGACGCTGGACGCACTGAAGTCCGCCGGCTTCCACTGGTCGACCCGCTCGGGTGTGACGGTGTCTGCCGACGACGTCATCACCCCGGCGCACAAGGCCGAGATCCTGCAGAGGTACGAGGACAAGGCCGACAAGGTCGAGCGCAACTACGAGCGTGGTGTGATCTCCGACGGCGAGCGCCGCGAGGAGCTCATCGACATCTGGACCGACGCCACCAACGACGTCGACAACGACATGCGCGAGGGGTTCGTCGCAGACCCGACGAACTCGATCAACATGATGGTCAGCTCGGGTGCCCGCGGTAACTGGATGCAGATCCGCCAGCTGGCCGGCATGCGTGGCCTGGTGGCTAACCCCAAGGGCGAGACGATCCCGCGCCCCATCAAGTCCTCGTTCCGCGAGGGCCTGTCGGTGCTGGAGTTCTTCATCTCCACTCACGGAGCGCGCAAGGGCCTGGCCGACACCGCCCTGCGTACCGCCGACTCCGGGTACCTCACCCGGCGTCTGGTGGACGTCAGCCAGGACGTCATCATCCGGATGATCGACTGCGAGACCGACCGGGCCATCAGGATCCCGCTGGCTTCTGCTGGGGCCGACGGCTCGCTGCGGGTGCGCGACGACATCGAGACCAGCGTGCTGGCTCGGTGCCTCGCCGACGACGTCGCCGACCCTGCGTCCGGTGAGCTGCTCGCGAGCCGAGGCGAGGACATCACCCCGGCGATGGTCGACCTGCTGGTCTCGCATGGCATCGTCGACGTGCGGGTGCGCAGCGTGCTCAGCTGCGAGAGCCCCACCGGCATCTGCGCGACCTGCTACGGCCGGTCGATGGCCTCGGGTCACCTCGTCGACGAGGGCGAGGCCGTGGGCATCATCGCGGCGCAGTCCATCGGTGAGCCCGGCACGCAGCTGACGATGCGCACGTTCCACACCGGCGGCGTCGCCGGTGAGGACATCACCCACGGTCTGCCTCGTGTGGTCGAGCTGTTCGAGGCCCGCGCCCCCAAGGGCAAGGCACCCATCACCGAGGTGGCCGGCCGCGTTCGTTTCGAGGCCGACGGCCCGAAGGGCCCGCAGCTGGTGATCGTGCCCGACGACGGCAGCGAGGAGTTCGTCTACCAGATCAGCCGTCGCGTCGCCGAGTTCGTGCGTCCGCGCTCTGCGGGGATCGCCCAGTGGCGGGTTCAGGACGGCGACCACGTCGACGTCGGCGAGCAGCTGCACGCCGGCACCCAGGACCCGCACGACGTGCTCCGGATCCTCGGCCCCCGCGCGGTGCAGAAGTTCCTCACCGACCAGGTGCAGGACGTGTACCGCAGCCAGGGCGTGTCGATCCACGACAAGCACATCGAGATCATCGTTCGGCAGATGCTGCGCCGGATCACGGTGCTGGAGAGTGGCGAGGCGCACCTGCTGCCGGGTGAGCTCGTCGAGCGCACCCGGTTCGAGTCGGAGAACCGTCGGGTGGCCGCCGAGGGGGGCCAGCCGGCGGCGGGCCGCCCGCAGCTCATGGGCATCACCAAGGCGTCGCTGGCCACCGAGTCGTGGCTGTCGGCCGCGTCGTTCCAGGAGACCACTCGGGTGCTCACGGAGGCGGCCATCAGCGCCAAGTCCGACCCGCTGCTCGGTCTGAAGGAGAACGTGATCCTCGGCAAGCTGATCCCGGCCGGTACCGGCCTGGCGCAGTACCGCAACATCCGAGTCGAGCCGACCGAGGAGGCGAAGGCCGCGATGTACTCGCTCCCGGAGTACTCCACCGACTACTCCGAGTACACCTTCGGGCAGGGCTCGGGGGAGGCGATCCGGCTCGAGGACTACGACCTGGGGTCCTACGGATGATCACCGCCTCGTGTGCCTGATCGACGGCTGATGCCGTTTTGACCTGCTCTGCGGCAGGCCGGTACCCTTGCGGGGCTGTGCCTGCCTCAGAGCGGGCCGTCCGGGCGCGCGTACGACGCCCTAGAGCAGTTCCTCGTACCACCCACAGCACGAAAGAGACCGGAGAAGCACGAGTGCCCACGATTCAGCAGCTGGTCCGCAAGGGCCGCAACGACAAGGCCGCCAAGGCCAAGACCCCGGCGCTCAAGGGGAGCCCCCAGCGTCGTGGGGTGTGCACGCGTGTCTACACCACGACTCCGAAGAAGCCGAACTCCGCGCTGCGCAAGGTCGCCCGCGTGCGGCTGTCCAGCGGTATCGAGGTGACCGCCTACATCCCCGGTGTGGGGCACAACCTGCAGGAGCACTCGATGGTCCTCGTGCGCGGTGGTCGCGTGAAGGACCTGCCCGGTGTGCGCTACAAGATCGTCCGGGGCGCGCTCGACACCCAGGGAGTCAAGGGCCGCAAGCAGGCCCGCAGCCGCTACGGCGCGAAGAAGGAGAAGAGCTGATGCCGCGCAAGGGGCCGGCCCCCAAGAGGGCCGTCGTGATCGACCCGGTCTATGACTCGACGCTGGTCACCCAGCTGGTGAACAAGGTGCTGACCGACGGCAAGCGGTCCACCGCCGAGGGCATCGTCTACGGCGCCCTCGAGGGCTGTCGCGAGAAGACCGGCAACGACCCGGTCATCACGCTCAAGCGTGCGCTCGACAACGTCAAGCCGACCCTGGAGGTGCGCAGCCGCCGTGTCGGTGGCGCCACGTACCAGGTTCCCGTCGAGGTTCGGGCCGGCCGCTCCGGCACGCTCGGGCTGCGTTGGCTGGTGCAGTACTCCCGTGCCCGTCGCGAGAAGACGATGACGGAGCGGCTGATGAACGAGATCCTCGACGCCTCCAACGGCCTCGGTGCCGCGGTGAAGAAGCGCGAGGACACCCACAAGATGGCCGAGTCGAACAAGGCCTTCGCCCACTACCGCTGGTAGTCGGCTCACCTCTCTCGCAACAGGACGGACTGCACGTGGCCACCGACACAGCCGTGGACCTCTCCCGAGTACGCAACATCGGGATCATGGCGCACATCGACGCCGGCAAGACCACCACGACCGAGCGCATCCTCTACTACACCGGCATCAACTACAAGATCGGTGAGGTGCACGAGGGCGCGGCCACGATGGACTGGATGGAGCAGGAGCAGGAGCGCGGCATCACGATCACGTCGGCGGCGACGACCTGCTACTGGGCTGACCACCAGATCAACATCATCGACACTCCCGGCCACGTCGACTTCACCGTCGAGGTGGAGCGTTCGCTGCGGGTGCTCGACGGAGCCGTGGCGGTGTTCGACGGCGTGGCCGGTGTGGAGCCGCAGTCGGAGACCGTGTGGCGCCAGGCTGATCGCTACAACGTCCCGCGCATCTGCTTCGTCAACAAGCTCGACCGGGTGGGCGCGGAGTTCCACCGCACGGTCGACATGATCGTCAGCCGGCTCAACGCCACCCCGCTGGTGCTGCAGATCCCGATCGGCGCCGAGTCCGACTTCCACGGCCTCGTCGACCTGGTGCAGATGCGGGCCCTGCTCTGGTCGGCCGAGACCCCGCTCGGCGAGGCCTACTCGGTGGAGGACATCCCCGCGAGCCACACCGACGCGGCTCGCGACTGGCGTGACCGGCTGCTGGAGACCCTGGCCGAAGCTGACGACGAGATCATGGAGCTCTATCTCGACGGGCATGAGCCCAGCGTCGAGGTGCTCAAGGCGGCGATCCGCCGGGCGACCATCGCCGGCTCGCTGACCCCCGTGCTCACCGGCTCGGCGTTCAAGAACAAGGGCGTGCAGCCCATGCTCGACGCCGTCGTGGACTACCTGCCCAGCCCCCTGGACGTCGAGGCCGTCGAGGGCCACGAGGTCGACGACGAGGATGCCGTCCTGCCTCGCAAGCCGGACGACGAGGAGCCCTTCGCCGCCCTGGCGTTCAAGATCATGAGCGACCCGCACCTGGGCAAGCTCACCTACATCCGCGTGTACTCCGGCGTGCTGCAGGCCGGCAGCGCGGTGGTCAACCCCACCAAGGGGCGCAAGGAGCGGATCGGCAAGATCTACCGGATGCACGCGAACAAGCGCGAGGAGATCTCCTCGGTCGGCGCCGGGCAGATCGTCGCGGTCATGGGCCTGAAGAACACCACCACGGGTGAGACGCTGTGCGACCCCGCACACCCGGTGGTGCTGGAGTCCATGAGCTTCCCCGCGCCGGTCATCTCGGTGGCCATCGAGCCGAAGACGAAGTCCGACCAGGAGAAGCTCTCCATGGCGATCCAACGCCTTGCCGAGGAGGACCCGACCTTCCAGGTCCGCTCGGACGAGGAGACGGGTCAGACGATCATCTCGGGCATGGGCGAGCTGCACCTCGAGGTGCTCGTCGACCGGATGAAGCGGGAGTTCAAGGTCGAGGCCAACGTCGGCAAGCCGCAGGTGGCCTACCGCGAGACGATCCGCCGCGCGGTGATGAAGGTCGACTACACCCACAAGAAGCAAACCGGTGGGTCCGGCCAGTTCGCCAAGGTGCTCATCAACCTCGAGCCGACCGGGGGCGAGGGCGACGGCGGCTACGAGTTCGTCAACGCCATCACCGGTGGGCGCATCCCCAAGGAGTACATTCCGGCCGTCGACGAGGGCTGCCAGGAGGCCATGGAGTTCGGCGTGCTCGCCGGGTACCCGTTGGTCGACGTCAAGGTGACTCTGGTCGACGGTGCCTACCACGACGTGGACTCCTCAGAGCTGGCGTTCAAGATCGCCGGGTCGATGGTGTTCAAGGACGCCGCCCGCCGCGCCGACCCGGCGCTGCTCGAGCCGATGATGGCGGTCGAGGTGACCACTCCCGACGAGTACATGGGTGAGGTCATCGGTGACCTGAACTCCCGGCGCGGACACATCCAGGCCATGGAGGAGCGCTCCGGCGCCCGGGTGGTCAACGCGCTGGTGCCGCTGTCGGAGATGTTCGGCTACGTCGGTGACCTGCGTAGCCGTACCCAGGGCCGGGCCAGCTACTCCATGCAGTTCGACTCTTACGCCGAGGTTCCGCGTAACGTGGCCGAGGAGATCATCAAGAAGGCGCGGGGGGAGTGACAGGGCTCTCCGCGCACGCACGACCCGATTCGCACTAGATTCCCACCAGCAGTTCGACGAGAAAGCGTCGCACGACACAGTCCACAGGAGGACCACAGTGGCGAAGGCCAAGTTCGAGCGGACCAAGCCGCACGTCAACATCGGCACCATCGGTCACATCGACCATGGAAAGACGACGCTGACCGCGGCCATCACCAAGGTCCTGCATGACAAGTACCCCGACCTGAACCCGTTCACGCCGTTCGAGGACATCGACAAGGCTCCCGAGGAGCGCCAGCGCGGAATCACGATCTCCATCGCGCACGTCGAGTACCAGACGGAGAGCCGGCACTACGCCCACGTGGACTGCCCGGGTCACGCCGACTACATCAAGAACATGATCACAGGTGCGGCTCAGATGGACGGTGCGATCCTCGTCGTCGCCGCCACGGACGGCCCCATGCCGCAGACCAAGGAGCACGTCCTGCTGGCCCGCCAGGTGGGCGTTCCCTCGATCGTGGTCGCCCTGAACAAGGCCGACATGGTCGAGGACGAGGAGCTCCTCGAGCTCGTCGAGCTCGAGGTTCGTGAGCTGCTCAGCGAGTATGAGTTCCCCGGCGACGACATCCCCGTCGTGCGCGTCTCGGCGCTCAAGGCGCTCGAGGGCGACGAGAAGTGGGGCGAGTCGGTCGTCGAGCTGATGAACGAGGTCGACGGCTACATCCCCGAACCGGCCCGCGAGACCGAGAAGCCGTTCCTCATGCCCATCGAGGACGTCTTCACGATCACCGGCCGCGGCACCGTCGTCACCGGCCGCATCGAGCGCGGCATCCTCAAGGTCAACGAGGAGGTCGAGCTCGTCGGCATCCGCGACGACTCGCAGAAGTCAGTCGTCACCGGCATCGAGATGTTCCGCAAGCTGCTCGACGAGGGCCGTGCGGGCGAGAACGTCGGCCTGCTGCTGCGTGGCACGAAGAAGGAGGACGTCGAGCGCGGCATGGTCGTGGTCAAGCCCGGCTCGACCACTCCGCACACCGAGTTCGAGGCCCAGGTCTACATCCTGAGCAAGGACGAGGGCGGCCGGCACACGCCGTTCTTCAACAACTACCGCCCGCAGTTCTACATCCGCACCACCGACGTCACCGGCGTGGTCGACCTGCCCGAGGGCACCGAGATGGTCATGCCTGGTGACAACACCGAGATGAGCGTCACGCTCATCCAGCCCATCGCTCTGGAGGAGGGCCAGCGCTTCGCGATTCGCGAGGGCGGCCGCACCGTGGGCGCGGGTCGCGTCACCAAGATCCTGAAGTAGCACCACCGCGCGGGCGGGGGCGGCCGGTCACTGGCCGCCCCCGTTCCGCGTGCCAGGGCCCCAGGGGCCGCCGGGACGGGAACCGATTGGCTATCGGCTCGGTGCCTCTGGCATACTGGTCAAGTTGCCTGGCCGGAACGCCGTGGCTTCCTGCGCTTCAGGGGAGCCGAGACGGAGGACCGGCCGCATCGCTGGCTGAACCAGAGCGAGCGGTTCGACCATCCATCCGCCGAGCGAGTCTCCCGGGGTGCAGAGCGCCTCGGGGCACGACACGCCCGACCGCGGGGGTCGGGGTTTCACGAGACGCCCAGCAGGGCATCACACGAGAGAAGGACGACGGGCAGACATGGCGGGACAGAAGATCCGCATCCGGCTCCGGGCCTACGACCACGAGGTCATCGACACGTCGGCGCGCAAGATCGTCGACACGGTCACCCGGACCGGGGCACAGGTGGCCGGCCCCGTGCCGTTGCCGACAGAGAAGAACGTGTACTGCGTGATCCGGTCGCCGCACAAGTACAAGGACAGCCGGGAGCACTTCGAGATGCGCACGCACAAGCGGCTGATCGACATCATCGACCCGACGCCGAAGACCGTCGACTCGCTGATGCGCCTTGACCTGCCGGCCGGCGTCGACATCGAGATCAAGCTGTAGGGCGAAGGACCATGACTGCATCCACTGTTGCGACCACTGGGTCGACTCGGCGCATCGTCGGGCTGCTCGGCGAGAAGGTCGGCATGACCCAGGTCTGGGACGAGAACAACCGCATCGTCCCGGTCACGGTCATTGCTGCCGGCCCGTGCGTCGTCACCCAGGTGCGTACCCCCGACAAGGACGGCTACGACGCCGTCCAGATCGCCTTCGGCGCCGTCGCGCCCCGCAAGGTGACCAAGCCGCAGGCCGGCCACTACGCGAAGGCCGGGGTCACCCCCCGCCGTCACGTGGTCGAGCTGCGCACGTCCGACGCCTCGACCTACACGCTCGGCCAGGAGCTCACGGTCGACGTCTTCGAGGCCGGTCAGGTCGTCGACGTCGTCGGCACATCCAAGGGCAAGGGCTTCGCGGGCGTCATGAAGCGGC
>Ga0316198_10000146_pt1 | contig 31382 bp, 26 predicted proteins | sample OudBieAanoxic_MG_FD_204935 | JGI IMG/M metagenome (GOLD analysis project Ga0316198, IMG submission 204935) | Coastal sediment microbial communities from Oude Bieten Haven, Netherlands - site A anoxic | ecosystem: Environmental > Aquatic > Marine > Coastal > Sediment | place: Netherlands... | reverse complement strand
GGGGCTCGCACTCGCCGCCGGCAACGAAAGTAAGGGTAGCGACAGGAAGGGCAAGTTTTACTTCAAAAAGGGCTGCAAGAGCTGCCACGTCGAGGGGGCGGAGGGGGGCGAGGTGACCCCTCTGGTCAGGACCCAGGAGCAGTGGGAGCGCTACTTCGAAAAGGGCATGCACAACGACAAGAGCCAGAAGCTGCAGGACGTAGTTCCTGCCGAACAGCTGATCGACATTCAGACCTTCCTGGTCAACCACGCGGTCGATTCACCGCAGCCCGCGACCTGCGGCTAGCGCAGATAAGCGACGCGTGCCAGCGGGAAGGGCTGGCCGAGGCGCAGTTCCTTCCCGCCCGCGAGGGAGGGAGAGCATGCGAACCGAAAGTTCGATGCTGTGGGTGGCGGCCGCAGGAGCTATCCTCGTCGGCGGGGCGTGGGCCGGGCTTGGCGGTCCTGCCAGTGCGCAGGCTGGACGGATCCAAGTGGCGGTGACCGAAGCGGACATCGAGACAATCGTCCTGGCGGTGGGCGGTGACGAGGTCTCCACCACTCACCTCTTCCGAGGCTGCATCCTAAAGCCGGACCTCGAGGTGCGAGCCGAGGCTGCGGAGCGGTTGGCCTCGGCCGAGGCCGTGGTTTGGACCGGCTTCTTCAACGAATCGCGCGCGGTTCACTCCTGGCTCGAGGCCCTTCCGGCTGAGCGCCGGGCGGAGCTCAAGCCGCCGACATGGATCGACGTTTCCCACGACGTGCTGCGGGTAAACGTCCCGGTGTCGGCTTGTGACGGCTACCTCGACCTCCAGTTCATGCCCGGCGACCCATTCTTCTGGCTCAACCCGGAGAACGGCGCCGTCATCGCAAAGAACGTCGCAGAGGGACTCGGCCGCCTGCGACCAGCTCGGCGCTCAACCTTCGTGGCGAACGCCGCCACCTTCGCGCGGGACCTGGAGAGTCGCATCCAGGTCTGGAAACGGGAGTTGGAGCTGCTCTCTGACCTCCGGGTCTTCAGCGCCCATTGTGGTTGGCAGAACCTCTCTCGGATCGGGGGGCCGCATTTCATTGCCTGCCGTAAGAACCCGGGCAGCCTCCGGCCACCCGACGCGCTCGCCGCCCAGCTGGCCACACTGGGGTTGGACGTCATCCTCGTCGACCCCAACACGCCCGCGGAGTACGCGGAGGCCTTCCGCAAGGCCACCACTGCCGAGGTGATCGTGGTCCCGTCGTCAATTGCGGACCTCCCCGGTGCGGCGACCTACCCGGCCCTGTTCGACAACCTGGTCGAGAAGCTGCGCGCGGCGGTCGATGCTCGCCGGGGTAGCGTAGAAACGCCTGTGTCCCGATGACGCGGGCAGGCAGCCACCCTGGTGTGAGCCGGAGAGGATTCCTGCAGGGGGCGGCGATCGCCACCGCTGCCGGCGCTCTGGTGCCGAGCCTGGGATGTGCGCGCTTCCTGCGCCGTGGAAACCAAGCCAAGGCGCCGGCACGGGTGGTGCCAACCGCCTGTGAGGTGTGCCCCAACAAATGCGCGGTGCTCGCGGTGACCGAGGGCGGGCGCATCCGCAAGCTCGATCCCAACCCGGCGTCGCCCAAGTCGAGGGGAATGCTTTGCGCGCGTGGCAACGCGGCGGTCAAGTCGGTCTACGATCCTGACCGGGTCAAGCAGCCGCTGATCCGAGCCGGCGCGCGCGGGGAGGGAAAGTGGCGAACCGCTTCCTGGGACGAGGCGCTCGACTTCACCGCCGAGCGTTTGCAGGCGATCAAGGACGCGCACGGACCCGAAGCGGTGGTCTTCTCCTCCACCGAGGGATTCCAGGAGGAGTTCTTCCGCAACTTCGGCCTCGCCTTCGGCTCCCCCAACCTCCTCCGTCATCCGACCCTCTGTCTGGCGTCGGTCAACCTCGCCTACGCGATGACCTTCGGCACAGTCCCCTCGTTCGACCTTCTCAACACTGATTACGTGATCATGTCGGGAGCGAACCGCTTCGAGTCGATCATAACCCCCGACACCATGGACCTGGTCGAGGCGACTATGAACCGCAAGGCGAAGCTGGTCTACCTCGACCCGCGGTTCACGGTCACGGCATCCAAGGCGGACGAGTGGTACCCAATCCGCCCCGGCACCGACTTCGCCTTCATCCTCGCCCTGCTGCACGTGATCGTCGGCGAGGAACGATACGATCGGGAGTTCGTCACTACCCGCTGCCTCGGCTTCGACGAGCTCCGCGCCCACCTCGAACCCTACACACCCGAGTGGGCTCAAGGCGAGACCGAGATCCCGGCCGCGGACATTGCTCGCATCGCCCGTGAGCTCGCCGACGCTGCGCCCCGAGCCGCGTACTACGCTGGCCGGCGCTCCTCGTGGTACGTCAATGACTTCCAGATGCGGCGGGCGCAGGCCATTCTCAACGCCGTCATCGGCAGCTGGGACCGCGAGGGGGGCATTGTGCCAGACTCCAAGATCGCCCTCGGCGAGCTCCTGTTTATGCCCTGGGACGACCCCGTGGCGCCACGTGTCGACGAGATCGACACCCTGTTCCCCCTCGCCGCACAGGGGGACGGCATCTTTCTCCAAGCGCGCGAGAACGTGCTCGCCGGCACCCCCTACCCGGTCAAGGGCTGGATGGTCTACAAGCAGGACCCCATGAACTCACTCCCCGACCGGGGACGTACCCAGCAGATGCTCGAGCAGCTGGACTTCGTAGGCGTGATCGATACCCAGCTCAGCGACACGGCGTGGTTCGCGGACGTGGTCCTGCCCGAGTCCACCTACCTCGAGCGGCTCGACCCGTTGCATTCGCTGCCCGGCATCTGGCCGGTGGTGGTCATGCGGCAGCAGGTCGTACCGCCGATCCACGACACCCGCCCGAACCTCGAAATCATGCAGGGGTTGGCGAGCCGGTTCGGCCTCTCCGACTACTTCGACTTCACCATCGAGCAGTGGGTCGAGGCCCAGGCCGAAGACCTGCCGGTCGAAAACCCCGTTGAGCACCTCAGGCAGCACGGAGTGTTTGCTGCCCCCGGAGCACCGTTCTACGGATCCACCCGCAAGCCGGAGCACCGCTTTTTCACCCGCACGGGCAAGATTGAGCTGTACTCGCAGCGTCTCGCCGATGCCGGCCATGACCCGTTGCCGGTGTACACCCCTCCGGCCCAGCCGCCCCCGGGGTCCTTCCGAATGGTGCTTGGGCGCAAGGCAACCCACACCCACGCCGCCACCACCAACAACGAGTGGCTGGCCGAGCTCACCCCGGGCAACGACCTGTGGCTCAACCCGCAACCGGCGCTCAAGCTCGGGATCGCGAGCGGCGACCTTGTTGAGGTGTCCAGCCGTGTTGGCACCGTGCGTCTGCCGGCGCGGGTCACCGAGGAGATCCGACCCGACTGCGTGTTCATGCTCCACGGGTTCGGCAAACTGTCGCGGGCGCTCCATCGGGCCACCGGCGGTGCGAGCGACGCCGACGTACTCACCACCGCGATGGACCGGGTGTCGGGGAACGCGGCCTTCCACGAGACTTTCGTCACTGTGAAGAAGGTGGGGGTGGACCGTGCGTGAGCGACTGGGAATCCGAGCGAAACGCTACGCGCTCGCCATCGACACTCGGAGGTGCATTGACTGCCAAGCGTGTGTGGTGGCCTGCAAGGCGGAAAACGACGTGCCGCCTGGGCGATTCCGCAATCGGGTCAAGGCAGAGACAAAGGGGGAGTTTCCGTACCTGTCGGCCTCCTTCGAGCCGGAGCAGTGCCACCACTGCGCGAGCCCTTCGTGCGTCCGGGTGTGCCCTACGGGAGCATCCTACCAGCGGACGGACGGCCTCGTACTGGTCGACGGCGACGACTGTATCGGCTGCGGGTACTGCATTATCGCCTGCCCGTATGACGCCCGCTTTTTCAACGAGCAGACCCGGATTGTCGACAAGTGCACGATGTGCGCCCACCGCGTCGATGCTGGCCGCCCTCCGGCCTGCGTTGAAACGTGCCCGACCCGGGTGCGCACATTCGGCGACCTCGAGGCCAAGGACGGTGAGCTGCACGTTTTGCTCGCCACCAGACGAAGCCAGTTCAAGAAACACGAATCTGGCAACGGCCCGCAGATTTACTACCTGCTCTAGGAGACTGACACAATGGAAGACCCGCGCTGGGGCATTCTCATCGTTTTCTATCTCTTCTTCGGTGGCCTCTCGGCAGGGCTGTTCTTCGTCTCGGCATTGGCCACCTACCTGCAGGAAAACGGCTCACCTGCATACCCCCGAATTGCCCAGTTTGGGGCGCTGCTCGCGCCGTGGCCGGTTGCCATCGGTTGCGTGCTGCTGGTCTTCGACCTTGGCCACTGGTACCGTTTCTACAAGCTGTTCGTCACCGTCGAGTGGCACAGCCCGATGTCTATCGGCGCATGGCTCCTTGCCGGCTTCAGCCTCATCACCCTGGCGGCGTTCTGGTCGTGGCTGCCGCAGGGCTTCGTCGCCGGGTTGGTGGCGCGCCTGCCGCGCCGGCTGCGGTTCCTCAGGGTGATCGATCAACCGTGGCGCGAGCGTCTGCGACGGCCGCTGGCGATGACCGGTTTCCCTTTCTCGGTCGGTGTCGGCATTTACACCGGCGTGCTGCTTGGCGCAGTTCAGGCGCGCCCGTTCTGGAACACCAATCTGGTTGCCCAGCTGTTTCTCTTTTCGGCTCTGTCGACCGGCTGCGCTGCTCTCATTCTCATCCTCTCGCTGCGCGGCTCCGGGCTCGAGGTCGGCGAGGCCAAGCTGCTGTACAGCGTTGACATCACCATCATCGTTCTCGAGCTGTTCATCGTGTTGCCGTACGTGATTCATGGCAAGCTGTCGCCGCTCTCCGTCCAACAGGCGCTCGAACTGATTATGGGCGGTCCGTACACGTTTCACTTCTGGGGCATCTTCTTCATCCTCGGGCTGTTGCTGCCGCTCTGTCTCGAACTGTGGGAGATGCGACCCGTGCTGCTCAACCGCTCCGCCCCGCACCCGACACGGGCGTTGGCCTCGGTGTCGGCGATCCTGGTCATTTTGGGCGGTTTCGTGCTCCGTTATGTGTTCGTTTATGCCGGCCAGATGAGCTCGTTCGAATGAGCGCGGAGCTGGTGACAGCCACGGCCGAACGCCCAGCAATGCGGGCCCTCGCGACCGTGCTCGACGTCCTGGCTGAAATCTACCTCCAGCCCGACGCCGACGTTCGCGAAAAGGCGGCCAGGCTGGCTGACGACGAGCGGCTGGCTGGGGCCGAGTTCGAGAGCTTGGCCGTCGACCTGCGTTTCCTCGGGAATGCGCCGGCTGGCGAGCTCGAAATCGAGTACGTCCGTCTCTTCCTTCATGGCCGACCTGTCACCGCACACCCGTACGAGTCCTTCTACCGCGGCGGCCAGCTGCTTGACGAGGCCTGCCTGGACGACCTCGAGGCCTTGCTGGCGGCAGCCGGGGTCGAGCCCGGCGGGAACCGAGTCACCCCCGACCACCTCGGCGTCGAGCTCGACTTCTTGGCTCTCCTGGTTGCCGGGCTTGCGGATGAGGATCTCGAGCAGCGCCAGCGCGAGGCTGTCCGCCACCTCGCCGAACGGCTGCTTTTCGACCACCTGACCGGTTTCGTCGAGGCGTTCGTGGCCCGGGTGCAGGCCTCGGAGCCCGATCCATACCACCAGGCAGCGACGCAGCTCCTCGCGGACGCGGTCGCGGCCGCGACCCGTATGATCCCTGTGTTGTCCACACGGCCTGACGGCGAACCGCTTCATAACTCTTAAGGAAACATGAGCCGTCAACCGCATACGCGGTAAAGGAAAGCATGAGAGGACGATTCGTTGACTCACTTCAGTACTGGCTGCGCTCCCGCTCGTCGTGCAACTGGCCGTCGCTGCGTTCCCGGGCCGTCTCGCTGCTGCGACCAGATAGCAATCTGAAGCGCTACTGAGTCGCCTTTTCGATCCGCTCCAGCGCTTGGATCGGGCCCAGGGCCACGAGCACATCACCGGCCTCGATGAGTTCGTTCGGTCCTGGGTTGAAGGTGCTGTCTTCCCCCCGCTTCAGAGCTACGACGATGATCCCGAACCGCTGACGGACTTCCGCGCCCGCAAGGGTCTTGCCGGCCAGGTCGCTCGATGGGTGGACCACCACCTCCGCAAGCTCGAGCTCGATGGATGATCCTGAAAGGGATGCGTCGATGAAGTCCGTCACCGTCGGTTTGAGGGCGGTGATGGCGAGGCGGGTACCGCCGACCTTGTACGGGTTGAGTACGCGGTCCGCGCCAGCGAGGCGGAGGCGTTCGCCGGCCCCGTCTTCGACCGCGCGCGCGATGACGGTGATATCCGGGTTGAGCTGTTTTGCCAACAAGATTGCGTAGACGTTGTGAGCATCATCGGCGAGGCAAGTGATCATGGTGCTCGCGCGGGCCACGCCGACCGCACGAAGTACGTCGTCCTGGGTGGCGTCACCGCGAACCACAGCCTGGTGTTCTTCCTCGAGGTTCTGACAGCGTTCCGGGTCGAGATCGACGACGGCAAACGCGACTCCTCGCGCCCGAAGCACGTCGACGACGGCCTGGCCCATGCGGCCGTAGCCGAGGACGACGATGTGATTGGAGAGCTTCTTGATCATGGTCAGATCCCTTCGAATACCGATCATGCGGCGGATGTCGGTATCGAGCATGGCACGGGCGAACTCGGAGGCGATGACGAGGATGACGCCAACACCACCGAACGCCAGGACGATAGTAAAGAGCTGGCCGGCAGGGGAAAGCGCGAACGCCTCTCGAAAACCAACCGTTGTCACGGTGATGGTGGTCATGTAGAAAGCGTTGAGCGGGCTCTGGTTCTCGATGACCATGTAGCCGACCGTCCCCGCACCGAGGACCGCAAGGCCCAGGCCGATCGAGCGCAGCACAATCCTTCGTCGTTTGAGGTCCACGTGACTATCGTACATTGCGGGACGCCCCGACGCCTATTTGGAGCGCTCTGCCGCATCTGCCGCTACGCGCATGGAAGCTTCGATGGCACCATCCTCGCCGAAGCGAGAAGCGCTCAAGAGTTTCGGCGGGTGGTTAGATCAGCTCCAGCATCTCCAATGAGTGCTTCTCGGCGTCCTTCCCATGGCTTGAGAGCCCCTCGGCGGTGATCAGGAATGTGGCCTGTTCGCCCGCGGTGCGGGAAAAATAGAGGCGATGGCGCACGCCTTGGGTCGCCAGGTCGAGAGCACACAGGTCGGGCGCAGAGTCGGCGACCAGACTGCGATCACACACCGGACACGAGAAGTCCCACATCGATCCCTCCTGAAGCTCGAACTCCGGGGGAAAGAAGGCCCGATAGTTGCCTGGCTCGGGGTGAAAGCCGATGAGGATGCGATGGGGGCCGCACTCCCCGATCAGCACCACCGTCTCGTCGGGGTTGAGCATCGCCTCGCAATGTGGACACGCATATGTCCAACGCATGATGGCCCCCTTTTTCGGTCCTGGTTCTTAGGGACAATATGGGTTGTGTGAAGCAGATTGCCAAGGTGTAGGGTGCCCCAGTGAGGCGCGCGTTGATGCATCGGCGACACAGGTGCCACTCTTCGCATTGTTTGCTCGGGAGGCGTGGCCGTTTTGCAGGTGGTGTCATCAAACAATGCGAAGGGTGGCACCAGGCTGAGAACAGAATGCCAAGTCGAAGCGGGACAGATCCTGGATGCTCGATGCTGGATGCTCGATCCGCCCCCCTCCCAAGATTTGAATTTGGAATGAGGAATTTGGAGTTCCCAGCCGCCCACACAAAGAAATTTCGGAATTCGGATTTCGAATTTCGGATTTCCACCCGCCCATCCGAATTGGCCCGCAGATAACGCAGATAGAGACCCGGAGTCTTTAATACCATCTGCCTGAGCTGCCGGGGAGTTTTTTGAATTCGAAACAACTCAATCGGCCACGAGTAGCTGGTTTTACCAATTGGTTGCATCCAGCATCATCCAGCATCCAGCATCCAGTATCCGGTATTGAGCTTCACCCAGCCTCTTCCGCCTCGTGGTACTTGCGCCGAATCTCTTCCATATCCACTTCGGGCTTGGGGAAACGCATGTCGAGGCCCTTCATTGCATCGGCCACGATGTCCGCGATCACCAGGTTGCGGGCCCACTTGCGGTTGGCTGGAACGACGAACCACGGTGCGACGTCGGTGCTGCACTTTGAAAGCGTGTCCTGGAAAGCTTCGGTGTAGGCGTCCCAATAAGGCCGCTCGGTGTAGTCGGCGTCGCTGATCTTCCAGTTCTTTTTCGGGTTTTCCATTCGTTTTTTGAATCGCTCGAGCTGCTCGTCGCGATCGATGTGGAGGTAAAACTTCAGAATCACGGTTCCTTTGTCAGCGAGCAGTTGCTCGAAGGCGTTGATGTGATCGAAGCGTTTCGACCAGATTTTCTTTGGCACCAGGTCGTGGACTCGCACCACTAGAACGTCTTCGTAGTGCGAGCGATTGAAAATTCCGACGGTGCCCGTTTTGGGTGCGGCCCTGTGGCACCGCCACAGAAAGTCGTGAGCTTGCTCCTCTTTTGATGGCACCTTGAAGCTGGTGACTCGGGTCCCCTGAGGGTTCATGGGCCCGAAGACGTGACGGATCGTTCCGTCCTTGCCGGCGGCATCGCGCCCCTGGAGGACAATGAGCAGAGATCGTCGATCTTCCGCGTACATAAGGTGCTGGAGGTCGCGGAGCTCGACGGTCAGCTCGCGGAATCTTTCCTCGGCCTCTTCGCGATCAAGGCCCTTTGGTTTGAAATCGGCGTCGATCTCGTCGAGCCTGATTGAAGCGCCGGGCTCGACACGCATTTTCCTGGTAAAGCTCATCTCACACCTCGCAGCTGTGCTCCCAGGAGTGTAATCGATCGGGAGTTGCTACGATGGCCGGCAGAGGGCCTACTGTATGGTCGAAGCCGAGGGCAGAGAGTTTCCGTTCCAGGGAGTCGAGGCGCTGACCCCAGGGGTGCTCGAGACCTTCCCCTACGAATATCCCGGGCGAGCGGCCCTGGTGGAAATATCCACCGACGAGTGGACCTGCGTGTGTCCGTTTTCCGGCCTGCCAGACTTCGGCACACTGACGGTTCGCTACCTTCCGTCCGATGGCTGCATCGAGCTCAAGTCCTTCAAGTACTACCTGACCAGCTTTCGCAACGTCGGCATCTACCAGGAGCATGCGGCCAACCGGGTGCTCGAGGATCTCGTCGAATGCTGCGCACCGCGTTGGATGGAGATCGAGCTTGACTACCGCCTTCGCGGGGGGATCCATACCGTGGTGACGGTCTCTCACGGCACCAAGCACCAGCAGTGACGAGCGCGTCCCGCTTCGGCGTGGATGGTGCCACCCTTCGGATTGTTTGATTTGATCGCGTCAGGATTTCGAAGTGCGTTTCGGGCAAACAATGCGAAGAGTGGCACCTGTGTCGTCGATGCAGGATCGCGCGCCTCATTGCGGTGCGAAAGGTGGTACCTCACACGCCGAAGCGAGAAGCGCTCACGAGTTGCGGGGCACCCTCCTCGCCGAAGGGAGATGCGCGAAGAAGCGTGGGTGGTGTCGTTGATGCAGCGACGCGCGTAGCCGCTCCGGTGGCACCCTACGACCTCTCACCCCACGCCGTATAGACCGCGGTTGCTACAACAATGATTGCGCCACCCAACATTGCCAGCGCCGAGGGTTGCTCGCCATGGATGATCCATGCCCACACGGGACTCAGCACGGGCTCGAGAAGGATTAATAGCGATGCCTCGAGGGCACCGACCCGTCTGACTCCGCGCACCAGAAAAACGTAGGCGAGAGCGATCTGAAAGACGCCGAGAAACGTCACCGCCGCCCAGTCCACGGTTGTTGCATCCTGGATCGGCAGGGCGGCGGGAATGGTCACGAGGCAGGCGATCAGATTGCCGGCGACGACCGCCGCTGAGGCCTCAGTTGCGGAATCCTCGTCCGGCCGGTCGCGTCCCAACCAGCGGAGGCCGATGACGGTCAGGGCCCAGCAAGCGCCTGTGAGAATGCCAAGGAGGTTACCGAGCAGCGGTTCCGGCGCGGTAGCGGACTGATCTTGGCCACCGCCAACGATCATCCACATGCCGATCGCGAGGGCTATCATGAACAGCACATGCCGTCGCCGTATCGGTTCGCGCAGAAATATCGGACTGAGGATGAGAATGTAGAGCGGCGCCGCGCTCTGCAAGAACACAGCATTGGCGGCGGTTGTCAGCTTGTTGGCGAGGGCGAAGGAAATTGTGGTTGCCGCGTATGTACAGCCGACAAGCAGCGATCGCCAGTTCAATCCTCGCCATGCGTTCGGCAAAAAGATCAGAAGGGCGACAGCTGCAATGGCTGCTCGGGTGCAGGCAACCTGAGGGCCGGTCAGCGACGTCATCTTGACGGCCGCGCCTCCTGTCGAAAACAGCAGCGCAGCAGCCAGGACCATCATCCGGTCGGCAGCGCGTGGAGAGTCGTCTCCGTTCATCGGCAGCCATCATACCGCCCAACCAATTAGGAATTAGGAATGACGAATGAGGAATTCCCCTCTGCCTCCCAGTTCGGCAAACGCTTCTCGCTTCGGTGTGCGAGGTGCCTTCCTATCTCATCGTCTGTCTCTCTTCGGCGAGGTAGGTGCCATCTTTTGCTTTGTTCGAATTCGTCGCTTTGCAGCCTGGAAAAGCGCTCCGGGCGATCAATGCTAAAGGTGGCTCCTGTGTCATCGAAGCCCAAACGCGCTCGGAATTGGCGAGTGGCACCTGTGTCGCCGATGCAGCGAAGCGCCCCCAATTCGCTGTCAATGGCTCTAAAGGCGGCTGAGGCTGGGTCAGTACCGTTTGTGCTACCATCCCGGGGATGCGAGATCGAGTAACAGATTTCCGCCAATTTGCTTCCCGAAAGGGGAGCTTTTTTTGTATCAGTTCGTGGGGATGAGATGACTGCCGATAAGGCTGGCCGCACCGCTCTAACGGAAGTCTTGGATGAGGCGGCGATGGGGCGAACCGTCGCCCGGATGGCGGCAGAAATTCTCGAGCGAGATGGCGATTCCCTGATGTTGGTGGGCATCCACACCCGCGGCATCCCGTTGGCCGATCGCCTGGCGCGCGCCCTTCGCGAGGCCACTGGCCGTGAGGTGCCGGTCGGCCGGCTCGACATCACACTCTACCGTGACGACGTTGGTCCCTGGCGACCGGCTCACCAACAGCCGGTGCTCAAGAAAACGGTTCTGCCCGACTCCATCGATGACCAGGTCATCTATCTGGTCGACGATGTCCTTTTTACCGGCCGCACGATTCGGGCCGCCCTCGACACCCTGGCTGACTGGGGGCGCCCACTTGCTGTTCGTCTGGCGGTGTTGATCGACCGCGGGCATCGCGAGCTGCCGATCGCTGCCGATGTGGTCGGTCGGGCCCTTGACACGACACGGGATGAGGATGTCCAGGTTCGGTTGGTCGAGGTCGACGGCGAGGATGGCGTCTGGATCGGCAGGGAGGCTGACGATGGCGGTTGAGTCGGCGACGGCCTTAGCGCGGAAAGATGTGGTTGGAATCAGCCATCTCGATGCTGGCGAGATCCAGCTCATCCTCGATACCGCGGAGGAGCTTCTCGAGGTTGCCAAACGACCGATCAAGAAGGTGCCGACGCTGCGTGGCTCGACCGTGGTCAATCTCTTCATGGAGCCGTCGACCCGGACGCGGTTCTCCTTCGAGGTCGCTGAAAAACGGCTGTCGGCCGACACGCTCAATTTCTCGGCCTCGGGTTCGTCGGTTAGCAAGGGCGAAACACTCTTCGATACCGCCCACAATCTCATGGCGATGGCGCCGGACTTCATCGTCATTCGTCATCCGAATTCCGGGGCACCGCACCGTCTTGCAGAGGTGGTGCCTGCGTCAATTATCAACGCCGGTGATGGTATCAACGAGCACCCGACCCAGGCGCTGCTCGACGCCTTCACGATGCGCCAGCATTTCGGCAGGCTCGACGGTCTCAAGGTGGTGGTCGCCGGCGATATCCGTCATTCGCGCGTGGCGCGTTCGAACGCCTTTCTGCTCGATAAGATGGGAGCGGAGGTGCGTTTTGTGGCCCCAGCCTCACTCCTGCCGTTCGAGGTGGAAGAGCTGGGTGTCAGCACCTTTGTGCGGCTGGAGCCCGCCCTTGAGGGCGCGGACGTGGTGATGATGCTCCGTATTCAACTGGAGCGCCAGAAGCGGGTGAACTTCCCGTCGATGCGTGAGTATTTTGATTTCTTCGCCCTCACCCCGGAGCGTCTGAAGCTCGCTTCCGATCGCGCGGTCGTGATGCATCCGGGGCCGATGAATCGGGGGGTTGAGATCGACTCCCTGGTGGCCGATGGTTCGCAGTCGTTGATCCTGGAGCAGGTGACCAACGGTGTCGCCATCCGCATGGCCATTCTCTACCTGCTCGCCGGAGGACGCAGTGAAGCGGCTTCTGATTCGTAACGGCCGGGTCATCGACCCTTCGCAGGGCCTCGACCAGGGGATGGACGTGCTCCTGGAAAATGGCTATGTGGCGGCTCTCGGTGAGCGTCTCGACGTACCGGCAAAAACCAAGGTCCTCGATGCCGCAGGCCTGGTCGTCGCTCCCGGCTTTATCGATCTCCACACCCACCTTCGGGAGCCGGGCTTCGAACACAAGGAAACCATCGAAAGCGGCTGTCGAGCTGCAGTGGCGGGTGGCTTTACCGCGCTCTGCTGTATGCCCGATACCGATCCGGTGAACGACGATCCTTCTGTCACCTCATTCATTCTCAAGCGAGCCGAACAGGTCGGTCTCGCAAAGGTCTACCCGGTGGGCGCGGTATCAGTCGGCCTTGAGGGCGAAGAGATGGCCGAGATTGGCGAGATGGTGAGAGCCGGGGCGGTGGCGGTCTCGGATGATCGACGACCGGTGACGAATGCGCAGCTGTTCCGGCGGGTGCTCGAGTATGCGCGCAGTTTCGATGTGCCGGTGGCGGTGCACGAGGAGGATCTCGATCTCTCGAACGGCGGCTCGATGCACGAGGGAGCAGTGTCTACCCGGATCGGCCTGCGCGGGATGCCGACCTCCGCTGAAGAGGTCATGGTCGCGCGGGACGTCCTCCTCGCCGAGCTCACAGGCGGCCGGCTGCACCTCTGCCACCTCTCGACCTCGACCGCACTCGATCTGGTGCGGACCGCAAAACAACGTGGGCTTGCGGTGAGCTGTGAGGTGGCGGCGCACCAGTTCGTGCTCACTGACGAGGACGTTGCGGGCGCCAACTACGACCCGAATTGGAAGACCAACCCACCGCTGCGAAGCGCGGCGGAGGTCGAGGCTATTCTGCAGGCCATCTACGACGGGACAGTGGACGCAATCGTCTCTGACCACGAACCTCACCATGCCGACGAGAAGGAGCTGGATTTCTCGGATGCACCATTTGGAATCGTGGGTCTCGAGACCGCAGTTCCGCTAGCCCTCGACCGTCTGGTCCATGGTCGGGTGATCGGGTTGATGCAACTGGTGCGGCTGATGTCCACCCGCCCGGCCGAGATCTTCGGTCTTCCGGGGGGCAGCCTTCGTGAGGGTGCACCAGCCGACGTAACCGTTCTCGATTTGCGCGCTCTTCGTTCCGTCGATCCCTCGACATTCCAATCGCGGGCGCACAATACTCCGTTTTCTGGGATGCGGCTCAAGGGATGGCCTGTGGCCACCATCGTCGCTGGCGAGATTGTCTGGCAATCATAGTTTTTAGTGTTGAGATTTGAGTTTTGAGTTATCCGTCGCTAATTCATAGCGGCGGGGGATTGTGTGGGAACTCAAAACTTAAAACTTAAAACTGAGAACTCAGGTGTGTTATTCTTCCGCCTCCCGTGTAAACGATGCGCGGATATCTGCGTGCGAGGCCTACCATGAGCGAAGAACCCAACAACGTGAACGAGTTCGAGCAAGCGCTGCGCGAGAGTTTTGAAGTCGAAGCCCTCAAGGTCGGCGATGTCATCGAAGGAACAATTGTCGCTATCAAAGGCGACGTCGCGCTGGTCGATGTTTCTGGAAAGTCAGAAGCGGTGCTCGACAGGTCGGAGATTGATGATCTCGGTACCGGAGACCCGGTCGAGGTCGTGGTTGTCTCGTCAGGGGAGGAGATTCGAGTCTCCCGTCGGCTGGCCCTCGAGGCGCAGCTCAAGGAGAAGCTCAATGAGGCAGTGGCCTCGGGCGATCCTGTAGAGGGCAAGGTGGTTGGCCGTCGCAAAGGCGGTTTCGACATCGTCGTATCCGGGGTGCGCGGTTTCTGCCCCATCTCCCACATTTCAGATGTGCGTTCCGAGGACGTCGATCAGCACCTCGGTCAGACCTACATGTTCAAGGTGCTTGAATATCAACCTGACAGTCAGCGGTTGGTGGTTTCACGGGCGGCCCATCTCAATGAGGAGAAAGGACGCCTGCGCGAAGAGGCGTGGTCGAAGCTCGAAATCGGCGCGGAGGTCGAGGGCAGGGTGCGGTCGCTCATGGACTTCGGTGCCTTTGTCGAACTCAGTGGGGTTGACGGGCTCGTACACGTCACCGAGATTGCCCACCACCGCGTGAACCATCCACGGGAAGAGCTGCAATTGGACCAGCAGGTGCAGGTCAAGATCCTGGATCTCGATCGTGAAAAGGATCGAATCTCGCTCAGCATCAAGGCCCTGGTGGAGGACCCCTGGTCGGCGGCGGAAGATCGGTATTCGGCGCGCGGACCTTTTGAGGGCGTCGTGGTTCGAAAGACCGACTTCGGCGTCTTCGTTCAGCTCGAGTCCGGCATCGATGGCCTGCTGCACGTGAGCCAACTGCGGCCCGGCCTTGAGATCGATACGCCCGAATTTGAGGTTGGGGAGACCGTCCGAGGCTGGGTGCGCGATGTCGACGTCGAAAACCGCCGTATCGGTCTCACCATGCGCCAGATGCCCGATCGGGACCCGTGGGAGCGGATCGAGATGCGATACCAGGAGGGCCAAACCGTCGAGGGAACCGTCGAGAACGGGGCCGACTTTGGTGTCTTCGTTGAACTCGAACCGGGTCTCAGCGGTTTGATCCCGATCTCCGAGCTCGGATTGGAGAGGGATGCCGACCCGCGCGGTGCGTTTTCCCCGGGCGAAAAGATCAAGCTCAAGCTGATGGGTCTCGATCCGACACGACGCCGCATCAGCCTGTCGGTGCGCGCGCTCAAGCGTGATTTGGAGCGCCAGGAATACACGCCACACATGGAGTCGGGCGCAGAGGCGGCGCCGGCGGTCACCGGTTTCGGTGCGCAGCTCGCCGCGGCGCTCGACAAAGGTGAGGCGAAGAAGGCCGAGACAGCCAAAAAGAAGGCGACGAAAAAGAAGACGCCGGTGAAGAAAGCGGCAGACAAGGAACCGACGACGAAGAAAGCTGCTGCGAAGAAGCCAACCACCAAGAAAGCGGCTGCGAAAAAGACCACCACGAAAAAAGCGGCTTCGGAGAAGGCTCCGGCAAAAAAGAAAGCCGCCCCGAAGAAGAAAGCTCCCGCCAAGAAGAAGACCGCGACGAAAAAGGCTGCTGATAAGGAGTAGCCCGCTCGCGCCAAATTCGGAATTCTGAATTCGGAAGTCGGAATGCCGCCCGGCCGTCGCTCGATGCTGGATCCATCAGCACCGTGTCGGGGGCAGCACCACGCCAAGCCGCAGAGCGGCGACAGATGGATAGCCCGGGGTGTGAACCCCGGATCTTGCGTTTCTTCAGCGGCAGATATCAGATCCAGCGATCAGGTGCAGCAAGCTGTGGCAGCCCCAATTCCGAGTGCGCTGTGGCTTCGATGACACAGGAGCCACCTTTAGCATTGTTCGCCCGGAGCGCGTCTCTGAATTGCGTGGCGACGAATTCGAACAATGCAAAAGATGGCACCTATCCGTCGAAGCTGGAGGGGCAAAGAGGCGTGGGTGGCACCTGTCTCCCCAATATCAGCTTACGCTCCAGGTGCATCCTGCATCCTGCATCCTGCATCCTGCATCCTGTATCGGGGGAGGGGTAGGTCTGGAGGCGACGCCCGGATTCGAACCGGGGGATAAGGGCTTTGCAGGCCCCTGCCTTACCACTTGGCCACGTCGCCTGAGAAGCTGATCTTATGGCACTCGCGAATGGTGGTCAAGACGGCTTTTCAACCGATGAGACCCGGTGCCAATCGTCTACAAGCTGAAACGAAAGCCCGGCTTGAGGCCGGGCAAATCTTAATATTTGGAGCGGGAGACGGGATTTGAACCCGCGACGTCAACCTTGGCAAGGTTGCACTCTACCGCTGAGTTACTCCCGCTCAGCACCCCGGAAGGGGAGCGACAATCTAACAATCGGCGCCGTTCGTGTCAACCTTCGTGCTTTTCCATCAACCCAGCCATCATCCACTTCCGAGCGAGGATGAGGGCGATGGGCGAGATCATCGCAATCACGCCGTAGATCAGCCACATGACCTCGGTGTTGGTCGGCAGACCCGTCTCGGGCCGCGGAATATACGTCGCTACGAAGTAACCCGAGTAGAGGCCGGTGACGAACTTGGTGAGGAACCAGGGAAACTGGCCGATTCCCATATAGAGGCCGGTCTTGCCGGGTGGGGCGACCTCGGCAATCCACTGCAGAAACCGCGGCTGCCACATGGCTTCGCCGATCGACATCAGCAAAATGTAGGCGAGGAAGGGAACCAGATGTGGACCGATGACCAGGAGGAAGGTCGGCAGCGCCATGACCAGGGTGCCGATAATCATCATCGTGTAAACGTCTGCACGAGCCGTCAACCCGGCAACGATTGGCGCCAGGATGAAAATCAGGATCGGGTTGATGTTGGAGAAGAATTCGAAGTATTCGCTGACCACCGAGCCGCGGAATGCGCGGTCGAGATAGTAGGGAACGGTCAACCAGACATGGGCAAACAGCGTTTGTACCGGTATCAGGACGAAAATTAAGAAGGTGAACCGACCGTCACGGAACGGGTGATCCGGGCGAACTCTGAGGAACTCAAAGACCGCGAGGGAGGCCAGACCGATGGCAGCGATGTACGTGATCCACGGCGCCACGCCGAGACGGCCTGTGGCTGCGGCGGCGGCGGCGCCGACCGAGATCGCGGCAGCGGACACAAAGATGATGAACCGTAGATTTTCGGGTTTTGCGACACTGGCGGTACTCTCCGGCTTCTCTACCGATTCGGTGTCGGTGGTTGACTCGCTATCGTCGAGTTCGGCCGTCTCGCGTGCGACTCGTTCGACCGCCGCCGCATCGGTTTTTCTGGTCAGCACCATCAGAGTGATTACGAGAGCGATCGCGCTCAGAGCGGTGTATGTCCAAAACACGGCGGTGAGGCCATTGGGCGGGAATACTCCTTCGAAACGGTGTCGGACGATTGGCGAAACGAATCCCGAGAAGAATGCGCCAAGATTCATCAGGCCGTAGACGACCGCGTAGCCCATCGCCGCTGTCTTCGGGTTGGTGTATCGCTTGACGCCGGCGTAGGCCGCCGGTTGGTAGAGACCGTAGGCGACCACGTAGGTGGCAAGGCCCAGCGCCATGACCAGGAACATCGGCGAACCCAATCCCTGACCGAGGTCCATTGTGCCCGACAGAGCTACGAGCCCGCGTCCAACGACAAACATGAAGAACGCGATCGTCAGCGTCCGCGGGACGCCGATTTTGTCGCACACCCCTCCAAGGAAGAGCATGGCGAAGGTGATGCCGGCGGTGACCACCGAATAGACCCAGCCCGCGTGGAGGTCGCTCAGACCGACGTTCTCCGAGCAGTACTTGCCGAGGATTGTCAGAATTCCGAAGTAGACGAGCCCCTCGATGACGTACGGGATGTTGACGCCCCACAGGGCCTTTGGCGCCTTGACGAATGCGACCAGGGTCGAGCCGAGCTCCTGAAAGGATTCACGGACGACCTCGCCGACGGATTTGCTTTCCTCTGTCTGTGTCGTTTCAGTCATGGGGTCGGTTACCTTTCCCGGATCCGTTGCTGATGATCCCTGGCAATACTACAGCTTCGCGTGGCACTCCTAGGCAAGTAACGAGTGAAGAGTAAAGAGTTAAGACTCTCTCAGAAAGGCGAACGCTGTCCCGTTACCTGGTCGATCCTCTGAACCCTTAACTCTGAACCCTTAACGCCGAATCAAAGCTCGACCCTGCCTGAGAGAACGCTGCCATCGGGCACCGATCCTTCGCCATCGGTACACACCACGGCCTCGCCCTCGAAAGTGACGCCGGATCCAAAGGTGACGTCTCCCTCGACGGTCAGACGATCACAGAGACGAAGGGACGGGGTTCCGTTGGGGAAACGCTTCTCGAAGTCGTCAATCATCTTGAAAAAATCTTGATCGAGCCGGATCACCGGCGGCTCGCTCCGCCCGGAGCTGAGCACGATCCGGCCGTCATCGCTGAGGTCGAAAGCGTCGGAGCGGACGCCGAGCAGATCGTTGGTGTTCTTGACCGGCGAAAATCGCCGTCTCGGAACCCGAACTGCGGCGGCGTTCGCGAAGAGTGAAATCGCAGTTCCCATCACCGTTTCGAGTTGAATAACTCTGGGCGACGCCGGATCCCGTGGGTCGAGATTCTTCCGATTGACGACGGTAGGCAGGGGCAGGAAGCCGCCGTGCTCTTCCAGCAGGAGATTCAGAGTTGGCAGGCGGACCCAGAGATTGTTGGTGTTGAAATATTGATGGCGTCCGATGTCCTGGAATGCGTCTTCCTCCTCAGGAAGACATTGCGCTGATTCTCGGAGCGCCAGACGACCATCCAGCAACTGGCAAAGATGACCACCCTTACGGTCAGCCGGGGTTCGGTCGGCGGCTTCGAGCATAAAATCGACACCGTTTGCGACCATGTATCCGAGGATTGACGGGTCGAGTGCCGCGCCGAGATTGTCGGCGTTCGATACGAACGCGTACTCGATGCCGCGCTCGATCAACTGATCGAGCAACCCAGAGCCCTTGATCGCAGTGAAAAGATCGCCATGGCCCGGCGGGCACCAGCCGAGTTCCGGCCGTTCGCCATGTCCAGCGGGAGTCAAACCGTCTTCGAGGACCTTGGGAACCTTGTTCTGGAGAAATGCGAGCGGCAGGCCGGCTATCTGCAGCTCGGGGTATCCGGCGAGGACGCGGTCGGAGTCCCGCGAGGTTCGATAACTGTTCATCAGGACGAGCGGGATCTCTGTTCCGACCTGGTTTCGCAGGGACAACACCTGGCGAGCGATGAGGTCTAGGAACGTCAGGTCTCCGCGCACAGGGAGCAGGGTCTTCGCGCGGTCAAGGCCCATGGAAGTTCCGAGGCCTCCATTAAGCTTGATCATGGCCGCGCTGGCCATTGCCGACCGGCCCGTTTCGAGATACTCGTCGAAGGTCTCGGAATCTGGCAGTGATCCGATTGGTAGGATGTCACTCTCGGGCAGGAATCCCTGTTCACCGCCACTCAGCCGTTGATGGTGGAGCCGGAACGAGGCGATCGCCGAGGCGGACACGTTCGCTTCACGCATGCGGTCGACAAACATTTGAATCGACGGCGTTTTCGGGACATGCTCTGGCAACAGGTACTCCTCCGCTCGTGGTTGTCTGTCATAATAGTCGTGTGGCACGACGCTATGCAATCCATGTGGTGGGTGCGTTCCTCGCCCTTCCTGGCGTGATGTACGCTGCGGCGCCCGCAGCTGACTCCGGCCGAACGGCTCTGGACAGGGATGATTTGCTTCAGCTTGTGCAAACAATCAGCTGGGAGCACGGTGTTGACCCCAAGCTCGTCGACGCGCTGGTTCGAGTCGAGTCGGCCTACGATCCGAATGCGGTCAGCCGCCGCGGAGCGATAGGTCTGATGCAGTTGATGCCGGCGACGGCAAAACGTCTTGGAGTCGATGACCCCTTTGATCCGGAGACGAATATTCGTGGTGGAGTCCGGGAGTTTTCGCGCCTCCTGGACCAGTACTCGGGCAACCTCCAGTTCGCGTTGGCGGCCTACAACGCAGGTGAGGGAGCGGTGGCTCGATATCGAGGCGTGCCGCCGTACACCGAAACCCGAAATTACGTATCCCGCATTCTCACCATATACACCGGTCAGCCCTACCGGATGGGCGGAGGATCCCGACCGGCAAGACCGGTGAAAATGGTACGGGATCGGAACGGCACCACCGTGATCACGAATACGACTGCCGCAGCTACTGAATCCGTCGTTCGTTCACCCGCCCTTGGTGATGGTCCCCTACGAGGCGGATTCGGCACAAAGTAGCCACGAGTTCGAAGCGCGGCTAAGATCATTCTGTTCCGGTGGCGATTTCCGCGGAACTGACCGCGTCGGACAGATGGAGCGAAGATGACCGAAGGGCCGAAGCATATCTGGATAAGGAGGGCAGCCCTCACGTTTACAGTCGTATTGACTGCCGGCTGTTCCTCCATCATGTCATCGGCCACCACCGGGCTCGCTGAGAGTCTGACCAGCGCGGTCCTCGATCAGAACGATCCGGAGACGGTGCGTCAGGGGGCACCGGCATATCTCCTTCTGATCGATGGGTTGATCGCAGACAATCCCCAAAATCCGGAGTTATTGATGGCCGGCGCCGGCCTTTACTCGAGCTACGCAGGCGCATTCGTCGACGACCCCGAACGTGCGTCCAGGCTTTCCCGGAAGGGGCGCGACTACGGGTGGGCCGCGTGGTGTCGGGTCGAAAAAGACGCCTGCGATATCTGGTCGGCCCCATACGAGGATTTCGAACGGGTCGTCGAAGGAATGGGGCCAAAAAACGTATCAGTCCTTTATAGCGCTGGAGCCGCATGGGCGAGCTGGATCAGAGCGAACACCGACGATTGGTCGGCAATAGCCGATAAGGCCCGGGTCGACGCCATGATGCAGAGGGTTGTGGCGCTCGATGAAACCCATGAAGAAGGGACCGCGTTTCTCTATTTGGGCATTCTCGCGACGCTTCTTCCCGAAGCGATGGGCGGCAAGCCCGAGCAGGGGAGGGCGGACTTCGAGCGGGTGATCGAACTGTCCGACGGGAGGAACCTGATGGCCAAGGTCTTGCTCGCTCGCTCTTACGCGCGACTGGTCTTCGACCGCGATACTCACGACCGTCTCTGTCGCGAGGTCATCGATGCCGACCCCGTGGCACCGGGTCTGACCTTGAGCAATACCATGGCCCAGGAAGAAGCGAGGGCCTTGCTCGCTTCCTCTGAAGACTACTTTGGAGATTGATGCATGCCATTTACCAGGATTTGTTTGACCTTCCTCATTGCTCTCTTGGTCGCACCGACAGTTGGTGCGCAGAGTGTTCGCCTGAAGATCGCGACCATGGCGCCGGATGGAACGATCTGGATGAAGGGGCTGCACAAGGCCGCCGATGAGATCAAGGAACGTACCGATGGCCGTGTCAGTTTCCGCTTCTACCCCGGTGGAACAATGGGCACCGACTCGGCAGTGCTGCGGAAGATTCGGATTGGTCAGCTTCATGGTGGAGTCGTTCTCGCCGGGAGTCTGGCGGACATTGATCCGGACATGGAGATCTACAGCCTGCCACTGCTCTTCCGCTCGAATGGTGAGGTGGATTTCGTCCGAGAGCGGATGGACCAGGTCCTGATTGACGGGCTCGAGGCAAGAGGCTTTGTGTCGTTCGGTTTGACCGAGACCGGGTTTACCTACCTGATGTCGGCCAAACCGACGCGGACGTTCGAAGATCTCAAGGGGCGCAAAGCCTGGATGATGCAGGACGACCCGGTCTCCCTCGCAATTGTCGAGGCCGCGGGGCTGTCACCGGTACCGCTGCCGATCTCGGATGTTCTCACGGGTTTACAAACGGGACTCATCGATTCCGTCGCGGCCCCGGCCGTCGGCGCCATCGCCCTGCAGTGGTTCACAAAGGCCAAGTATCTGACCAACCTCCCGATCACGTATGTCTGCGGAACGACGGTCGTCAGCACCAAAGCGTTCACTCGAATGAGTGCTGAGGATCAGGAGATCGTTCGTGAGGTCCTGGGCCGGGCAAATCGAGAACTCAATGCAACCAGCCGGAGTGACAACGCTGAAGCGAGAGAGGCCCTCGCGGGCCAGGGCGTCGAGTTCGTCGACCCGACGGACGAGACTCGGGCGAAGTGGAACGAGATCGCCGCCGTCGCAACAACAAGGCTGGTCGAGCAAAGGGACTACAGCCCGAAGACGATGGCGATGATCGAAGACCTCGTTAAGGAATACCGATCGCAGCAAGCGGCGGGCGCGACCGGCGACTGAAAGTGGAGAGGACCGAACCCTCCGTTATCAGCCGTCTCCTGCGGGTGACGGCGCTGGTAGAGGATGCACTCCTGGTTCTGATCCTCGCCGCGATGGTCGGACTCGCAGCCACCCAGATCGTCCTTCGAAATCTCTTTGACGGCGCCATTTTGTGGGCAGACCCGATGCTTCGGGTCGGGGTGCTCTGGGTGGGCATGATCGGCGCCATGGTCGCGACGAGGAGCGACAAACAGATCTCGGTCGATGCGGTGTCACGGTTCTTGCCTTTGCGGTGGAAGGGGCGTGTTCGAGTCGTCACCGATCTATTCACGGCAGCCGTTTCAGGGGTGGTCGCTTGGAGCGCCCTCCGACTCGTACTCGATGATCGGGCTGCCGGCGGGACAGCAGTCGCCTTCGTTCAGGTGTGGGCCTGCGAGGCGATCCTCCCCGTGGCCTTTGCTGTGATTGCACTCCGGTATCTTCTCTTTGCGATCAAACATCTGAAAATGAGTGTCGCCAAAGAGGATGGGCTGTGATTCTCGTCGGTATCGCCCTCGTGCTGCTCGCGATCCTTGGCGCACCGTTGTTCGCGATCATCGCGGCCGGTGCACTGATCGGATTCGCAGGCTCGGACATCGACCTGATGGTCGTGCCGATGGAGATTTTCCGGGTTTCCGAAATCCCGGTCCTGATCGCCATTCCCCTTTTCACATTCGCCGGCTACCTGCTTGGAGAGAGTCAAGCTCCACAGCGGCTGGTCAGGGTGACCAACGTGTTGCTGGGGTGGATGCCGGGCGGTCTCGCCGTGGTGGCGCTGTTCGTATGCGCTCTCTTTACTGCCTTTACCGGAGCCTCTGGAGTCACCATCATCGCGATGGGGGCCCTGCTGTACCCGGCAATCGCGGCTGCAGGTTACCGAGAGCGTTTCAACCTCGGTTTGATCACCACCTCCGGCAGTCTCGGGCTGCTCTTTGCGCCCTCGCTGCCCCTGATCCTCTATGGCATTATTGCCGAGCAGTCGGTGGACGAGCTCTTTGTCGCCGGCATCCTTCCCGGTCTATTGATGATCTTCCTGCTCTCGCTCTATTGCATTCGCGAGGGTGGCTTGATTCGTTCTCGGCAGACGAGGCAACCCTTTGATCGTCGCGAGATAGTCGCTGCGCTGCGCGAATCGATGTGGGAAATCCCACTGCCGGTGATTGTTCTTGGTGGGGTCTATAGCGGTTTCTTTGCGGTCTCGGAAGCGGCAGCCGTAACCGTCGTCTATGTCTTCATCGTCGAGGTCCTCATCTACCGAGACATTCCTCTTCGCCGCCTGCCGAGTGTGATGCGGGATTCCATGATTCTGGTTGGCGGGATCCTGATCATCCTGGGCGTTTCTCTCGCGTCGACGAACTACATGATCGATGAGCAGGTGCCGATGAGGCTCTTCGAGTGGGTCACCTCCCACATCTCCTCCAAACTGAGCTTCCTGATCCTCCTCAATCTCTTCCTCCTGATGCTCGGGATGATGCTCGACATCTTTTCGGCGCTGGTCATCGTCGTGCCGTTGATCCTTCCCATCGCGGCGGGTTACGGGATCGATCCGATTCATCTCGGAATGATTTTCCTCGCCAATATGCAGATCGGCTATTGCACGCCTCCCGTTGGGATGAACCTTTTTATCGCCAGCTACCGGTTCGACAAACCAATCGTCCTGCTCTACCGGGCGGCGCTTCCGTTTCTGGCGATTCTTCTGCTGACCGTGCTGATCATTACGTATTGGCCGTGGTTATCGCTGGTCCTCGTGAGATAACCGTTGAGGTTTGAGTTTTCCCGCCCAAGAAGAGCGCCTTGCCTCGTCGACGACACCGGTCCCACCCAGAAATTCGAGATGCGAACCAGCATCGACGACACCGGTGCCACCCTTCGCATTGTTTGATTTTGTCGCGTCCCAAATGAGTAACGCATTGCAGGCAAACAATGCGAAGAGTGGCACCTTCCTCGCTGAAGTGGAACGCGCGAAGAAGCGTCGGTTGCACCTCGCTCTGATTTACCTGTTCTGGCCGAGTTCCATCTGACGGCCGATATGCGCCGACAGTCGTTCCTGACACTGGTCGCGAAATGAGATGAAGCGAGTTCCGATGCCATCGACCCCCTCCCGGAGAGGGTTCGTCTGCCTGACGACCTCGGCCGATCCTTCGATCAGACCGCCTCCCGGCAGGCGAAACAGGAAGTCGAATGTATCACCCGGTGGCAGCTGATCGGAGCCCTGCAGGAGAACTCCCGAGACCGACACGTTGACTGTCTGGAAGATCGCACGGTCCTTGTTATTTTTGAGCTCAATGTCGGCGTGCATCAGGACCCGCATAAAGATCCTGGGTGCAACTTCCATCAGGTCACCAATCGCCTGCCAGAGTCGTGCTTCGCTCCACTCACAACAAATGGCGCGGTTGGCGCCGAGGTCGACCACCGACTGGGCGTCGTCGAGCTGCTCAGGTTCGGCAAGCAGGAGGAGGCCCGCATCGTGGCAGGCAGAGCCTGCGTCGCGGATGGTATCGATGAGATCGTCGAGTGGCAAGGTGTCTAACGGGTACGTGACGATGACCAGCTCGAAAGCCGTGCTGAGAACCAGATCGAGGAGAAACGGTGACGGTTCCACGGAGTGAACGCTGAAATCCGCGCGTCGCAACATCGGTGCGACACGCTCGAGGCCGGCCTTCTTAGCGCCGACCACCAACACGTGTTGGCGAGTGTCGGCCATCACTTCATCATACCTCTAAACCTTCCAAAATCGAGAATATGCTAGGATTTCGCCGCCTGAGGTGAACCCAACTGAGACTTGGCTCGCGACGAAAATCGAGGTGATATGCGATGGAAGCCGATTCCGAAACCCACGAAACCGAAAAACCTCCGCGCCGGCCGAAGGTGAGTGGTGTCATCACCTCATTCAACGAGGAACACAATATTGCCGATTGCATCGAGTCGCTGTTGTGGTGTGATGAGATCATCCTCGTCGATTCCTTCTCTACCGATGGGACGCTCGAAGTAGCGCAACGGTACGACAAAGTGAGGTTCTTCCAGCGCAACTATTTCGGGGCCGGGGCCCAGAAGAATTGGGCGATGCAGCATGTTCAGCACGACTGGATCTTCCTCCTTGATTCTGATGAGAGATGTACACCGAAACTGCGCGACGAGGTTGTCGAACTCCTCGCCGCCGGTACCGAACATACCGCTTTCATGATGAATCGAAATGTGTACATCCTCGGCAAGCGGATCCGATTCTCGGGTTGGCAGCATGACCGTGTCGCCAGGTTGTTCCGGAAGGGTTCGGCCTACTACGAGAATCGTCGGGTCCACTCGGTACTTCACACATCTGGCGAAACACCGATACTCGACAGCGCTATCGAGCACTACATGGTCGATCGCAGTTTCGACGAGTACGCCTTCCGCCTCGCCAAGTACGGGTACTGGAATGCCGCCCAGTGCTGGAGGGACGGCGATCGGACTTCAGCACTTGAGGTCCTTCTCAGGCCGGCATGGAGATTCTTCCGAACCTACATCCTGCAGCTCGGGTTTCTCGATGGGTCCGTTGGCATCGTATTCTGCATGCTGCAGTCATACAGCACCTATATGAAGTTCGCGATTCTGTGGGGTTGGCAGAAGAATGATGAGCGCGGAATTTCCCCAATGCTACCCGAGTTTGATGAGGACGAAAGCACCTGGGAAGGCCTCCACGAGATCGAAGAAGAAGGCTCGAGCGAGTCGACCGTCGATGCTTGACTGCGCCACAAAATTAGCTATTAGCTCTTAGCCATTGGTTTTTAGCTCATCGCAGTTTGTCTTGATTTGGTAGTTTTCGGCCTGCCCTTGGCCTCACGCGAGGTTGCGGAATGCTGTGCTAACGGCTAAAGGCTTTCCGCATTGGCTCTCGACCCCCGACTCTCATCGGTAGCGGTTGATGCCTCGTCCAGCTGTTCCGCGGAGATCAGACCTGCAAACAAGGCAAACACTACGAGTGTTACTTGTTTGTGGAAGAAGGGTTCGCCGAGGAAGCCAAGAAGAAAGACTGTGGCCAGAATCAGAGCCCCCGCGTCGGTTTCACGGCGTTTTTGCGGGGCTCGGATCAACTCCCAGAAAATCCAGGCAAGCGCCAAAAGGCCCGCAATTCCGAGTTCAGTTGCGACCTGAGCGTATTGGTTATGAAAGTGCCGGTACCAGTAAATCGAATGTCTGAGTTCCTTGAATTGGGTATCAAGGGCTCGGCGCAACGCCGGGATATTACCGCCGACGCCGGTGCCAAAAAACGGGTGCTGGCGAAATATCTCTCTGGCCACCTTCATCGCCGCGATCCGCCCCCCGAGATTGCTGTCGTAACGTTGATCGACGATCGCGTTCCGCAGCTCTGTTTGGGTTTCGCCTACGCCCGCCTGGAACTTAGGGAACGAGAACCACACCAGCACCAAAGTCATAACGAATCCGGTTCCAACACCGATGATCATGCGTGCCGGACGACCTCTGGCCCAATGGATCAAGAGCACCACGAGTCCGCCTGCGAAGGCCAGGTGGCCTGCACTGCCGATGTTAACCATCAGGCCGAAAATCGTGAGGATTGCGAGGAGAGTCCACAAAACCGTTGGGCCGGGGCTCATTTTGGAGTAGAGGAGCCGGGCCAGGATCATCAGCGCAGCCAAGGCAAGCAAAATTCCGTAGTCAAGGTGGGCCATGGTCGGGGATGGATTCCCGGGGTGGGCATCGCGGAGTCGAAAGATGCCGAAGAGGATGCCGACCGAGAGCACGACCGACGCAACCGCGGCGAGTTCGAACGCGGTCACTGCGTATCGGCGAAAGATCGGCCTTACGGAAGTCGCCAGCATCGGAATGAGCAGCAGATATCGGTATTTTGTGATGTACCTCAGGCCGGCACCGGGATCGCTGGACCAGACAAGAGAAACGACATTGAGCGCAATGAAGAAGAGGACCGCGAGGGTCAGTCGGTGGTTCCTGAGGCGGCCGGCTCGCAGGCTGCGCCCGCCGCCAAAGAGCCAGAGGGCCAGGATCGCGGTGGTTGCCAGGGTCACCCACGGACGATAGAGAGGGAGCGCGGCGGCAAGCACGATCGCCAGCCAACCGAGATAACTCTCGAGGTTTGTTTCGTTCTCGGTGGACTTTGCCTGGGTCGCCATTTTTTGATCCGGCGACCATCATACTCGGACTGTTGCCCTGTCAGGCGGCCCTCAGGAAGGTTCGATCAGCCTGCATATCTCACCGATTTTCGGCGCTCGGCTGGAGGGCGGTTGAGATATGGGGCTTAAGCCTCTATCGTTTGCTCCTGCTGTTTTTCGATCTCTGCACGGACCTCTTCCATGTCGAGCTCGCGCACCTTGTCCATCAGTTCATCAAGGGCCTCGGCGGGCAGCATGCCGGGCTGGCCAAAGATTCCGACTCCCTCGCGAAACACGACAAGGGTCGGGATGGAGCGAATCTGGAACATCGTTGCCAGCTCGGTCTGCTCCTCCGTGTTGCAGGAAGCGAAAGCAGCATCTGAATGTCGTTCAGAGGCTTCCTCGAAGATCGGTTTGAAAGTCTGGCATGGGCCGCACCACGGTGCCCAGAAGTCGATCACGACGATGTCGTTGTTGTTGATGGTTTCTTCGATGTTCTGTTCGGTCAGCTGGGTAACAGCCATGGTTGTTCTCCTTGGTTAGAATTCGTCAAATAGTAGTTAACTTAATAACTATTCAGGCATATTCTAATATCTGATGATGCCTTTGTCAAACTGGGGCCGGGAAATTGCGGCCGATTCAATTGACGTCGTCGTCGGATGGCTCGTCGAGAAATGATGGCAAGGTATATCGCCCGCCTGCAGGGAGAGTGTCGATTCCGTCAGGCTGTTGATCTTCGGTGACTGCCACCAGTTCGCGAACCTCGGAGGGCAGCTCGGAAAGAAAGCGGGACGGGTCGAGGATGGTATCGACTCGATATCGGTCGCGCGCGATCTGCGGTCGAACAAGGGAAAGACGATCCCGGGCGCGGGTGACGGCGACATAGAACAGGCGGCGTTCCTCCTCCTCGTCGTCCATTCGGAAGGATGGAAACCGCCCTTCCGCAAGCCAGATGACAAACACGGCTCGCCATTCGATGCCCTTGGCCTGGTGGACCGTCGATAACGTCACCATCTCGTCTGGTGGCCCAGCAACCGCGTCCTCGCCTGAGAGATCATTGAGAAGCGTAACTTCGGAGAGGAAGGCATTGACATCGGGGTAGCCGTCCGCAAAAAGAGCGAGCTGTTCGAGATCCTCGAGCCGTGCGCCGGAATTTTCCAGATGGGAGCGAGCCCATGCTCCATAGAACGATTCGACGACCCTTCGGATGACCTCGCCCGGCTGTCCGAGGAGCTTTGGATCGGCAATGTCGCCCATGAGTTGTTGAAGTTCAACCAACGAGGCGTGGGCGGCGCGCGGCAAGCCGATCGAACCGACGTCCAGGGAGAGGAGGCGCCGGACGCCGTCGGCGCCCGCAATTCTGTCCCACACCCGAGCCGCGAGGCGAGCTCCGAATCCGTCTCGAAGCTTGATGAGGCGAGCAAACGCAATCTCGTCTCGCGGATTGTCGATGAACCTCAGGTGGGCCAAAGAGTCCTTGACGTGCCGGTGTTCGAAGAATCGCAATCCGGAGCGGACCCGGTAGGGAATATTGCGACGCGTGAGTTCCACCTGGAGATCTAGCGAATGGGCGTGGTTGCGGTAGAGGACCGCCATATCTTCAAGATCGAAGCCTTCCTCGTGGAATTCGAGCAACTGCTCGGCGATATGGCTTGCTTGGATCTCCGGTGTCGGGACCGCGACCTCGAGTGGTTGCTCGCCGCCGCTGCGGTCGGGTCGAAGGGTTTTCTGGAACTGACGGGTGTTGTGAACAATCGAGGCGTTGGCGAGTTCGAGAATCGGCGGTACGGAACGGTAATTGGTCTCGAGCTTGAAGACCCGGCAGTCCGGGTGACGCTCGGGGAACCCGAGAATGTTGTCGAAGTCAGCGCCCCGAAAGGCGTAGATGGACTGCGCGTCGTCGCCCACCACCATCACGTTGCGGTCAGGACCGAGCATCCCGTCGACGATGTCCGCCTGCAACCGATTGGTGTCCTGGTACTCATCCACCAGGATGTGATCAAAGCGACCCCGAAGTTCGGCGCGTGCTCTTGGGAACCTGCTCAGCAGCAACAGCCAATTGAGCAGCAAGTCGTCGAAGTCCATGAGATCGGCCTGGCGCTTGCGCTCGAGGTATCGTTTGAAGACGTCCGCGATCAGGTCTCCCTCGTCTTGAAATTGAGGTGCACGTTCGCCCAACACCTCGCCAAGCTCCTGTCCGGTGTTGATGACGAAACTGTAGAGATCGACCAGGAGCCGTGGTCGCGGCACGCGTCGGGCGGGTACATCTGGACTGATATCGGCAAGAGCGACGCCCATGAGGTCGGTGGCATCCTCCCGGTCGAGAATCGAAAACCGAGGCGTGTAACCGAGCAGCTCGGCATACTTTCTGAGGATTCGGTGGCCGGCGGAATGGAAGGTCCCCCCGGTGATCCGAGTCGCCGCAAGCTCCACCAGCTGCTGTACCCGTCCCATCATTTCCCGTGCCGCTTTGTTGGTAAAGGTCAGGAGCAGGATTTTTCCTGGAGGTACTCCGTCCTCAATGAGCCGGCTGGTCCGGTAGACAAGGGTACGGGTCTTGCCAGTGCCTGCGCCCGCAAGCGCCAACATCGGCCCGCCGGGGTGCATCACGACCTCGAGCTGCTGCTGGTTGAGTTCCTCTTCGTATCGCACCCGATGCCGATTGCCGTCGCCGGCCTTACGCAGCTCCTTGCTCATGGCAGACAGAGTGTTCCAAAGAGTGATCGATCGAAGGACAGGGAAATCCCTTTGCCGTACACCAAAAGAGTGGCCCGCAGGCGCGCGTCGGTGTCGAGAAGGGCCTCGACCGCGGGTCCGAACGGTGATGGAATCCGGAGCTCGATGTCGCCGGTCGCGCCGGCGCCGACTGCGAGGTCGAGAGCCCAGCCAAGGGCCGCGAGTGCAGCGTCCTGAGTGCTTCCGGCGACCGGGCCGACTTGATCCGGGCTGCCGTAAGCGTAGGCCGCGATTCGAGCTCCCTGTTTCACGAGCGCCGCTCGCGATTGACGTTCCTTGAGCCAGAAGACGTGGTCGGCTTCACGGGTGACGTTGCGGGTGACGCGGTCGATGCGGTCGATATCGGCCTGGCCGCGCCGGTTGAGCAAATCGGTGGTGGCATCCTGACCCGGGAGCAAGCCCTTGAGTCCGGAGGACAAACGAGTCGCTGACGATACCGGGAGGCTGAACTGATAGACCGTTGTCATCGGTTCGAAGCCGTGCCCAAGCAACAGGGCCTGGATGGCGGGCTCAGTTGGAACGATTGCAAGGAACTCGCGGGCGCCGGACCGCTCGCCGTAGGCAAGAATGCGTGACAGCAGGGCCTTTCCGGCGCCTCGGCCGTGGTGCTGGGGCAGTACCCACAGTTCGGACAGGATGCACTGGCGGGCGCGGACGTGAGCGGCGGCGAAACCTAGGGTCTCTCCACTCTCGTAGACTGTGAAGAACCCGTCGGGATCGTGAGCGAGGAGGTGTCGAAGCTCGGGGTCGGTGTCCATCTCGAGATCGAGGGTGCCTTTACTCAATGGGTATGCCGCCAGATCTGCCGCCGCCGCGTCGCGAAGAATTGCGACTCCCGGCAACTCTTCACGATTGATGGTGCGCACCTTGATCTTTGCCATGCCCTCTCCGTCCGAGACGAGAATTCTAGCAGAGCGCCAACTTCGTTCCCGTTCCCGTACCCGTCCCCGTTCCCGACATCCCGCCAACCGTGATCTTCGAAAGTACCCCGTTAAGGTTCGTAGAGCCTGGCCGGCACAACGTTGGAAACGCAAAGACGCAAAGACGCAAAGAAGCCGCAAAGATTAGTTTTTGTGTATCTTCGCGCTCTTCGCGTCTTCGCGGCTACAAAGCCGTTGAGGCTGCAGATGGCGATGAATCGATGGAGATGGTCGACCAGGTCAAAACCGGTGTAGTGAATCAATACAGGACCGCCCACCCACCCAGGGGTTGACGACGCTCTTGGTGAAGCCTGGATCCTCAAGCCCCAAGCCCCAAGCCCCAGGTCTCAAGCCCCACGCCTCAAACCCTCTGTCATCGAGGACCGCGTACAATGCGGATACAAGGAGTGCCGGAATGCCCAAGATCCTCGA
>Ga0316198_10000145_pt1 | contig 31398 bp, 29 predicted proteins | sample OudBieAanoxic_MG_FD_204935 | JGI IMG/M metagenome (GOLD analysis project Ga0316198, IMG submission 204935) | Coastal sediment microbial communities from Oude Bieten Haven, Netherlands - site A anoxic | ecosystem: Environmental > Aquatic > Marine > Coastal > Sediment | place: Netherlands... | reverse complement strand
ACGCGAGGTCTTCCCCGAGGTCACCGCCATTCCGGGAGAATCGGTGCTCCTGGTGGCGGGCGTCTCGGACACCCGGCTCGACACCTCCCTTGAAAGCCTCTTCGCGCGCCGCCTCGATCGCCCCGAGATCGGCGACCAGCTGCATCCGGCCCTACTCAGTGTGCTCCTCGATGAGGATCGCCGAACAACGCTGGCCTCTTTCATCAACGACGTTGATCGAGCGCCGAATACCTTGCGGTACCCGAGGGCTGTGCCCATCGCGACCAGACTGCACGAGTCGCGCTCCCAACCGATGCTCGCGTCATCCCTCGCCGCGATCGGCAATCAACTACCAACGATCCTCGGGGCCATCGCGGCCGCCGCCGCAGTCTGCATGGTCACCCTTGCGTTCGCCGGCGGCATGGCCGTCCGGGCCACCGCCGCAGCAGCAGTGGTCGGCTTCACCTCCATGGGTTGGTGGATGCTTTTGATGACGACGTGGCAGGCCACCCGCGGCTCGGTCTATGCCGAAGTCGGAGCGCTGACCGGTGTCTTCATGGCCGGAGTCGCTGTCGGCGGCTGGGTGAGCCATCGGAGCAGGCGGCAGGTCCAGGTTCTGCCCTGGATCGTCGGTATCGGAGCCGGGCTGTCCATGATTCTGGCCACCGGGTTTTCCGACCTCGCACCCCTTCCGATGGTGCCTGCTTTGCTCGTCATAGGGGGCGCCCTCACCGGCGCTGCCTTCCCCGGTCTCGGCGATCTCGCGAGCCGAAAATCCGGTCGCCGCGGCGCCGGCCTCGCCTTTGCCGCCGACGAGATCGGCGCTGCCGCCGCGGCGCTGGTCATCGGCACCATCGCCATCCCATCGATCGGGATGACAGCGACGGCGGTCGGGTTGGCGATCCTCGGGCTCGCAGCGATTCCGGCGGTGGTGGTGAGGGGTTGAGGACTTGAGGGGTTGAGGGGCCGAAACCAGCTCATGCGCTGGAATGCCCCTTCATGCGCTCAGACGCCAACCTGTGCGCGTCAACACCAAGTCATTCCACAGCCCGGCCTTCTGGGACGCCTTTGTGGTGCGGGCGCCTCGCCCGCAGGATGCCGTTGTGTATTTGAGACCATCATGATCGTCTCGGAGACCCGCCCATCAGCCCCGGCCTTCTGGGACGCCTCTGGCGTCCCAGCGTCGCACGGGCAGCGTGGTCATTCTGGTGGGGATTGGATGGACGGTGACCACGCTGATCACGCGAACGGCGGCCTCATGCGGATCCGGGACGAATCGAAGGCATGGAGAGAACGAAACATCAGCCTTGAACGGACGTGCCGTCTCAAATGATTTTGGGATCCACTTCCCAAGCGGCATGCCACGCTTTTCGGGCCCAAACATCGTTTGAGGGGGCACTCGCGGGCAACTACGCCGTGAGAATCTCGTCGGAAAAGCGTTGTGGAAAGGAATGCCGGAAGGCGCCCGGAAAGCGCTTCCTTCAGCCCCGGCCTTCTGGGCCGCCTACGGCGACCCAGCGTCGCGTGATCAGCGTGGTCGAAGAGCAGAACGGGGAGGATTGCGACCACGCTGATCACGCGAGCGGCGGCCTCTTGGCGAGCTTGGAGATATGCTCACAGCACATTGGCCGCGGAGTGCCCGGTCCCCATTTGTGCGGGACGCACCGCGGTGCCGGAAGATCTTGCCTGCACAAATACGGACCCGGCACATCCCGGTGAGCGGTTTTTCCCGCGTGCTAGCAACGCTTTGGGTGCCGCTGCCGCGGTCGCTGCCCCGGTCGCGGTTCCTGACGCTGTCCCGGCCGCTGCCGCGGTCGCTGCCCCGGTCGCGGTCCCGGTCGCGGACGCGGTCCCGGTCGCGGACGCTGTCCCTGCCGCTGCCCCTGTCCCTGAATCCTGCCGCTGTCCCGGCCGCTGAGTCCTGACGCTGATTGCTGTCACTGCCCCGGATCAGAGCGCGAGCACGGCGAGAATCCCGAGCCAGACGATTCCGAGGAAGTGCCAGTACATGGCGACATCGGTGACGCCTTCGTGGTCGGAGGCGGTGTAGCGACCCGACTTCGAGCGCAGCGTGATCCAGATCAACGGGATCAATCCACCGACCACGTGCAGTACGTGGAGAAAGCTCAGCACATAGACGCCGAAAAGGTAGAGGTTGTTCTGCGGCAGCTCGGAAGCCGCCGCCATCCGCACCCAACCTGAAACCTGCGAGAGCACGAAGGCGATCCCCACCATCGAGGCGGCGCCGAGCAACCGGGTCAGCTGAGCGTTCCGGCCCGCATCAACCGCACGTTCGGCCGCGATCAGAAGCAGGCTGATGATCACCAGCAGCGCGGTGCTCAGCCAGAACGCGGTGGGCAGACCCGGTGATCCCGCCGGAGGCCACTCCGGAGCACGGAGGCGGATGACGATGAACCCGACCAGACTGCCGCCGAAGAGCATCGCCAGCGATGCCAGAAAGAGCCACATCCCAAACCGGCGGCGCTGGGCGATCACCTCGACCCCGTCCGCATCGACTCCCCGGACGACGCTCGGCTTCATGTCTCTAACTCAGCGGCCAACCGGGAATGATGACATCCTGATAGTGGGCCGAGTCCATCAGCGCAAAACCGATGAAGAGCGCCAGGAAGGCAAAGGCCGAGATGAAGACAAATGCATTGAAGGGCTTGTCCCAGCGCAGGTGCATGAAATAGAGACCGACCAGGATCGCCTTGACGGTGGCGATGCCGAGCCCGATCCAGATATTGAGGACGCCGAAGTCGAAATGGGTCACCGACACCGTCAGCCAGGTGCCGATCATGAGGGCGATCATGACCCCCACCAGGAGTTTGAGGCTGGCGACGTGAACGCCCGATTCGGTGTGTTCGCTCATGATTGTCGGCTCCTAGTCAATCAAGTAAAGGAGGAGGAAAAGGTAGATCCAGATGATGTCCACCACGTGCCAGTAGAGGGCGACCATATCCACCTTGGTGAAGTGGCCGCCGTCGAAGTCGCCGCGCCTGAGGCACTTGAGCAACCAGAGCATGGCGGCGATCCCGCCGAGGACGTGGATGCCGTGGAGTCCGGTCATCATGAAGTAGATCGAGAAAAAGACCCTCGCGTTGAGCGGCTCGACCGGGACGAGGTCGTGGTCCGCCTCTTCTACCGGTCCCGCCAAGCCCTCCGGTCCGCGGGCGGCCGGTGCAATGGTTGAGCTATCCGGATCGGCGACAACGGGCGCCGGATCGATCTCGACCTCAGCGACGACGGGCTCGACGATTTCACCCTCCGCCACGGGTTGAATCTCCTCGATCTCGATGATCTCGACATCGGCCTCAGGCGTGTGAAGCTCGCCCTCGACTTCGATGGTCTCGAAGGCTTCCTCGTGTTCCACATGGGGGTCGTAGGCCCCGGCCCACAGCAGACCGTGCTTCCACTTGGCGCTGTACTCGACATACTTGACGCCGAGGAAGGCGAAGGCGCAGAGCATGGTCGCGATGATCAGCCACTTCAGCAGTTTGATCTGCTTGAGCTGGGCTGCGCGAACCGCCCAGGCGATGGTGAACGAACTGAAGATGAGCACCACCGTGTTGAGTGCGCCGAGCGCGGTGTCGAGGAAATGGGCGCCGAAGACAAAGACCTCGGGGTGGTTGCCGCGATAAACCGTGTAGGCGACGAAGAGGCCACCGAAGAAAAGGATCTCGGTTGCCAGGAAGAGCCACATCCCGAGCTTGGCCGACTGGCGCTGCTGTTCGGTCGATTCGAAGTGATGGGCCAGGTTGGGATCGTGATCGTCGTCGTGGTGCTGTGCGGCCATCAGTGCGCTCCACCTTCGGCGAGGACGATGGACTGCGGGTCCTTGCGCACCCAGCCCTGAGTCGCAGGGTCGTATTGCAGCGATTTCAGGTCGTAGGGGTCGCCGGCGTTGAAGTCGCGGTCGAAGTTGTAGTACGGCGGCGGCGAGGAGGTCTCCCACTCGAGGGTGGCCGAGCCCCAGGGGTTGTCGGGCGCGGGTTTTCCGCGGAAGAGTGAGTGGATGAGGTACCCGGCCATGATGAAGAATCCGAGGGCGAGCACATACGACCCGATGGTCGACGCCTGGTGCAGGGTGGTGAATTCCTCGACGTAGTTGTAATAGCGCCGCGGCATTCCGTGGCTGCCCATGACGAACTGGGTGAAAAAGGTCAGGTTGAAGCCGACAAAGACGAGGAGCGCCGAGATCTGGCCCCATCGCTCCGAATACATCTTGCCGAACATTTTGGGCCACCAGTAGTGGAGGCCGCCGAGGAAGGCGATGACCGTCCCGCCGAACATCACGTAGTGGAAGTGGGCGACGACGAAGTAGGTGTCGTGCAGGTGAATGTCGGTGGAGAGGGCGCCGAGGAAAAGCCCGGTCAAACCACCGATGGCGAAGAGAAAGAGAAAGCTGAGGACATAAAGCATGGGTGTGGCGAGTCGGATCGAGCCCTTGTACATGGTCGCCAGCCAGTTGAAGACCTTGACCGCCGATGGGATCGCCACCGAGAAGGTCAGGGCCGAGAAGATCATGTTGGTGATCCCCGACTGACCCGAGGTGAACATGTGGTGGCCCCAGACCAGAAAGCTGAACATGGCGATGGCGATGGACGACCAGGCGATGAACCGATAGCCGAAAATGTGCTTGCCCGAGAAGACCGACACCAACTCGGAGATGATCCCCATGGCCGGCAGAATCATGATGTAGACCGCCGGGTGGGAATAGAACCAGAAGAAATGCTGGAAGAGGACCGGATCGCCGCCCAGGGTGGGGTCGAAGATGCCGACACCGAGAGCGCGTTCGGCCACCAGCAGCAACAGGGTGATCCCCAGAATCGGGGTTGCGAGAACCTGAATAATAGCCGTCGAATAAAGCCCCCAGAGGAAAAGCGGCATCTTGAACCAGGTCATCCCCTCGGGTCGCATCTTGTGAATCGTCACGATGAAGTTCAGCCCCGTGAAGATCGAAGAGAAGCCGAGGATGAAGACCCCCAAGGTCATACTGATCACCGCCGTTCCGGTGGTCGTGGAGTATGGCGTGTAGAAGGTCCATCCGGTGTCCACTGCGCCGACAATGATGGACACCACGGCGAAGACCGCACCGACCATCCAGAACCAGAAACTGGTCAGGTTGAGTCGAGGCAGGGCCACATCCTTGGCGCCGAGCATGAGCGGGAGCACGAAGTTTCCGATCGCCGCCGGAATTCCGGGAATGATGAACAGAAAGATCATCACCGCGCCGTGAAGGGTGAACATCTTGTTGTAGGAGTCGGCGGTCATGATGGTCGGGCCGGAGGTCAGCAGCTCGGTGCGGACGAGCAGCGCGAAGACGCCCCCGAGGAAAAAGGAGGACGTGATGGCCACCAGGTACATCACCCCGATGCGTTTGTGGTCCAGGGTGAAGAGCCAGGAGAGGATGCCTTTGCCGTGGGTAAGATAACTCTCCTGATTCTGAGTCCCTACGGCGGCGCCGTCGTGGCTTGGGTTGTCGACTGCCATGCTGCTACTCCTCGCTGGAAGTCCCGTCGAGGGACTTGAAGTACTCGATGATTGCCATGATTTCGGGATCGCTGAGCCGGCCCTGATAGGTGGGCATCACTGGTTCAAAACCGGTAACGACTTTGGCCTGTGGTTCGAGGATCGACTCGCGGATATAGTTCTCATCCACCGTGATGGTCGTGCCGTCGGCGAAGGTCTCCTGCTTTCCAAAGATACCGAGCAGGGTCGGACCGGTCTTGGCCGAACCGTCCACCGAGTGGCACTGCTGGCAGCCGCGAACCTGGAAGAGCTTGCGGCCGGCGTCCACCGGGGTCATGGTCTCGAGGAAGTTCGACGCCTTCTCGAGCCAGGTCTCGAACTCACCCACCGGGTGGACGATCACGTGGGCGACCATTCCCGAGTGGCTCGTGCCGCAGTACTCGGCGCAGAAGAGATCGTACTCACCGGGTCTGGTCGCTTCGAACCACGCCTTGGAGTACCTACCCGGCACGACATCCATCTTGATTCGGAAGGCCGGGACATAGAGGCTGTGGATGACATCCTGGGAACCCATGACGAGCCGAATCGGCCGGTCCACCGGAACATGGAGGTCCGAGTCGATATAACCGTTCGGGTAGGTGAAACTCCAGCTCCACTTCTGGCCCTCAACGAGGATCTCGTAGGCGTTGGATGGCGGCGTCGACATATCGAGGTAACCCTTGAAACCGAAGATGAAGATCACGACCACCAGGATCATCGGAATCGCCGTCCAAGTCAGTTCCAACGCCAGGTTGTGGCTCGGCGAATCCTCCGCCTGCTGACCCTCCCGGTATCGATACCTGATCACGAAAATCACCATCGCCACCACGATCAGCAGAAAGAAAAGGACCGAGATCGCGAGGATGAAGTTAAACAACCAATCCACGCCTTGCGCTACCGTCGACACCTGAGGCGGCATCCAGAACGACGACCCGTCGTCATCGGGCAGCGCCGCAGTGATCACGGCCAGCAGATGTTGTAGTCCGGTTGATATCATGTGGTGCGAGTCCCCCCGTCGCTTTTCTTTCGCCGGCGCGCTTCGCGCAGCCAGTACCCCCCGAGGCTCAGTCCGAGGACCAACGCCGTCGCGCCTCCGCCGAGCCGCATGATGTTCATCGCCACGGGCGCGTAGCGGCGGCTCGATGGATCATAGTGAAAACAGTAGAGAATGAGTTGATCGATGGTGGTGCCGATTTCGCCGTTGGATGCTTCGAGCAGCGCGAGCCGAAGACGTTTTTCCGGGTACTCGATTCCATAGAGGTAGCGGGCCACCCGCCCGTCCGGGGTCGCAATGAAAATGGCGGCCGCGTGAGCGTACTCTCCGGTCTCCCGGTCATAGAAATAGCCGAAGCCGAGGGTCGAGGCCAGCTGCCGGATCTCGGGCTCCCTACCGGTCAGAAAATGCCAACCCTTGGCGGCCGACGGCCGCTCGTACCGCTTGATGTAGTTCTGCTTCTTTTCGGTGGCGAGAGCCGGTGTCTCGAGCGGGTTGATGCTGACGGTCACCAATTCGAACTCCTGCCCCGGAGTCCAGTCGAGGTCCATGAGCCCTTCGAGGAGACCGTTGAGCTGAAGACCGCAGAGCATGGGACACTTGTAGTAGTTGAGGGTCAGGATGACGGGTTTGGTTCCGTCAAAGTAGTCCCCGAGGGTCACCACCGCTCCATACTCATCGCGGAACTCGAGGTCCATCGGGATTTCCGCCTCGAGGTGTTCTTCGATCCCGACGTCCTCGAGTTGGGGCGGTACCTGATCGGCCAACTGCGCCATCGCCGGCACTGCCGCCACCAACACCCAGGCGACGACCGGGAACAGAGCGAGGATCCGTCTCATTCTCATAGATCTAACAGACATTCTCACACCCCACTTGGCACCCAAAACACGGAACGAATCCACTCAATTCCGTCATATTCCAAGCTCACCGGAAATGAATCGGTCTTGCGAGTTGACCAGGCTCTTCCATCCAGTTGAGATCGCGTCAGGAACGCGTGGCTAACGTTATCACAACCCTCCGCCGGACCACATGCTATCCGCCGATGTCTGCGCTCCTGTCAGCGCCAGACAGGCGACCAACGCTGCGATCGTCGAGATCCTCATCATCGCCTCCGTTTCCAGGGTCCGGGCTTTCGTACCTCATCATATCGATCTGGGTCAGCCGATACAAATTCTCTTTTCTGTATGGCTTTGCCGTCGCGAATTCCCCGCTCGTTTTGGATTATCAGTCATCTGCGCGCGAGACGCGCGCACCACAATTTGCCCGGGTTCTCCTTTCGCATCCGGGTCCGCATCCCACGCCCGCAGCGACCCTCTCCCTCTCCTTCTCCCACTCCCTGATGGCCCACGGATCATCGCAAGGGAGAAGGAAAGGGAGAAGGAAAGGGAGAGGGAAAGGGAGAGGGAATCGTCGTCAACCCTGCGGGCCGGCCATCGTCACAACACCGCAGCGCGGCGGGCCGTTTCTACCCCCCCCTGCTCACCAGCTCGCGGCCCGTCGCGCGGTCTTGATACCGTTGAGCAATGACCACCAGCGAACCGATTCGCATTTCCAGTGCGTCGGGTCCCCAACTTGCGGGGGTCCTCCACCATCCTCGAGGATCCACCTCTGAAACCTGCGTCGTGGTAGCTCACGGGATGCTGAGTTCGAAGAACTCCGACAAACATCGGCTGATCTGCGAGGCGGCAGCGGCGGCTGGATCCGCGGCGCTCCGCTTCGACTTTCGCGGCCGCGGTGAATCGGACGGAAATCCGTCAATCCTCACCGTCAGCAACGAGATCGACGATCTCGCGGCCGCCGTCGCCTTTGTCCGAGATCTCGGGTACTCCCGCGTGATGGTGGTGGGTTCTTCTCTCGGCGGCACCGTCGCGATCCTCACCGGCGCCCGGGGACTCGACCTTGTTGGGCTGGTCACCATCGCGGCGCCCGCGCGACTCCCGGACGGGCCACGCGAGGCATGGGGCGGGAGCGGGCAGGAGACCGCCGACCACCGAATCGAGGTCGCGCCGGGTGAGTTCATCGATGCCGGGTTTTTTATCGACGCCGCCCACCACGATGTGGTCCGCGCGGCGCGGTCCATCTCTTGCCCGTGGCTCATCATCCATGGCGCCGAGGACCCCGTCGTGCCGGTCGGCGATGCGACGTTCCTCGCGGAAAACGCGCCGGATGGCGGGCTCGTCGTCCACCCCACCGCCGGCCACCGCTTCGACCAGCCCGAGGAGCGGGAGTGGTTGATCGAGCGGGTGGCGGGGTTCCTGGGTCGCATTGGTGAGCCCGATGCTCCAATCGCGAAGGGCCGAGGGAGCCACCTTTAGCATTGTTCGGGATCGTTGTTGTTCCGAACTTCAGCGATGTGGTGCCCGAACAATGCAAAAGATGGCACCCCGTTCGAGGTCTTCACCGCTCAACCTCAAGGCGATGATGGAACCAACCCGTTGCATCCCACCTCCATCGCCGACGAGACGTCGGCGCTAGAAAACGCCACTCTTTGTTGTCGTGCGGACGCCGAATCGCGCTTCCGGGCTACACTTGTCGGACCATGAAGGACTCACACCCCAATCTCGATGCGTCCCCCACCCTCGGCCGACGCGATCTGCTCAAAACCTGGGGCCCTGCCGCCCTGGCTGGGGCGGCGATCACCGCACTTGGAGCCGGCCTCAGCGGCCGCCCGGGCCGCCACCAACGAGTTGACTCGACGGCCGCGCTGACTCCGCCTGACTGGCGGATCGACCCGTCCTCCCCCGGCCGGGTCGCCATCGCCGGCGGCGAGGGACCGCGGGCCAACCTCGCGCGCGCCCTCGCGGCCATGGGAGGGATCGAAGGCTTCATCTCCTCCGGCGACCGGGTCGCCATCAAACCCAACTGCGCCTGGGACCGGAGCGCTGCACAGGCGGCCAACACCGACCCCGACCTCGTCGGAGAGCTGGTCCGCTTGAGCCTTGCCGCCGGCGCCGCATCGGTGGTGGTGCTCGACAACACCTGCCACGATCCCGCCCGCGCCTTTGCGCGTTCGGGCATCGCGGAAGCCACCCGTACGGCGGGAGGCACCGTCAACCACCAGAAGAGCACCGGCACCGTCAAACTCGATCTCGGCGGTGCGGTTCTCGGTGAGTGGGAGGTGTTGCAGCCCATCTTCGAGGCCGACAAGCTCATCAACGTCCCGGTGGTCAAGCACCACTCACTCAGTCGTGGAACCATGGGGATGAAAAACTGGATGGGCGCCATCATCGGCAGCCGACCCGGTCTGCACCAGCGGATCAACCAGGCCTGCGCCGAGCTCGGCGATGCGTTCCGGCCGACCCTTACGGTGATCGACGCGACTCGCGTCCTCACCGGTGGCGGGCCCACAGGCGGCTCCCTCGATCTCGTGCGCGCAGATGATCTTGTGGCCGTTGCCACCGATCCGGTGGCAGCCGACACCTGGGGCGCAACCCTGCTCGACTTCGGACCCGCCGAACTCCCCTATCTCGCCATCGCCGAGCGGCTTGGGCTCGGCACCACCGACTGGCAGTCGGTGACAACCAAGGTCTGAGCGATGAGACCATCGCACGGATTCGTCACAACCACAAAGGCACAAAGACTCAAAGGGTTTCACCAAGAAATCTCCTTTGTGAATGACTTTGTGTCTTCGAGTCTTGGAGGTTGCGACGAAATGACCTCTTTCGGAGAACTCGAATGACTGTGCGGCCGCGTGCCCGCCATCTCCGCATCGCCGTCCAGATCCTGTTCCTTCTTTCGTTCATGGTTCTCTTTGTCGGTCTGGCGGTGGAACGGGTGCCCGGATGGGTGGCTTCGATCCTGCTCTCCCTCGATCCTCTCACCGCCATCGGCACGGCCCTCGCGGACTGGACCATCCCGGCCTGGACCTGGCTCGGTTTGATCATTCTCGCCGCCACAGCGGTCCTGGGGCGTTTCTTCTGCGGCTGGATCTGCCCCCTCGGCACCCTGCAACAGCTGGTGTCGTGGATCGCCGGACCCGAGCGCCGCAAACGAAACAAGATCAACCGGTATCGCACGTGGTTTTCCCTCAAGTACGTGATCCTGACCGTCATCCTCGTGTGGGCCGCATTGGGCGCCGATCATGCCGGCTGGCTCGACCCGATTCCCCTTCTTCACCGCGCCGTCGCCGCCGGGCTTCGGCCGTTGTGGTTCGGTGGCATCACCCCCGGCGGCTGGGTCGCGTTCGGGATGCTGGCGGCGATTCTGCTGCTTTCGGCCTGGATGCCGCGGTTCTATTGTCGCGCGATCTGCCCCCTCGGCGCCCTCCTCGGCGTGACCGCCCGGTTGGCCCCGCTGCGGATCCGCCGCACCACCAACGACGCCTGCTCCGGGTGCACCCTCTGCCTCATGGCCTGCCAGGGGGCCGACGAGCCTCTCGACAAACACCGGGTGAGCGAGTGTCATGTCTGTCTGAACTGCCTGCCGTCGTGCGCCGAGGACACCTTGAAGTACGGTCTGCCGGTTGCTGCGACCGCCACCGCGAACCCGCCCCTGGATGTCGGCCGACGGCGATTCCTCGTCACCGCGGTGGCGACGGCCGCCATCGCCCCTGTTCTCAGGGCCACGGGCGGCGGCGAAGCCCGAGCGGCCGATGCGATCCGGCCGCCCGGCGCCCTCGACGAAAACTCGTTCCTCGCGCGCTGCATCACCTGCGGCGCCTGCTCGGCGTCGTGCCCCACCAATGTCATCATTTCCGACATCGGCAGGACCGGAGTCGAGGGTCTCTTCACCCCCGTCCTGAACATGCGCCGGGGCTGGTGTGAACCCTCATGCACCCGGTGCGGCGAGGTCTGCCCCACCGAAGCCTTGACCATCGTCACCTCGGAGGCGAAACAGGCCATCGACGGACCGGCGGAGATCAGCATCGGGACCGCCTTCCTCGACCGGGGTCGTTGCCTCCCCTGGGGGATGGCCACGCCGTGCATCGTCTGTGAGGAAATGTGCCCGACCTCACCCAAGGCCATCTGGCTCGAACCCACCGAGGTCCGGGCGCGCGACGGCAGCATGGTCAAGGTTCAACAGCCGTTCATCGATCCCGAGCTCTGCACCGGCTGCGGTCTGTGTGAGAACCGGTGTCCCGTCGGAGAAGAGGCGGCAATCAGGATCTCCTCGGTCGGCGAGACGAGGGACCCGAAAAACCGGATGCTCACCGCGCGCCAGTCGAACTGACGGCGCCATCTCATTTGAAACACAAAGGGCACAAAGAACCACGAAGGTCGCGAAGCATCGCGACATTGACCCGGGCCCCTTCTTGACCTGATCGCATGCCCTCTCGTGACATCCTGTGATGGGTCAATGAAGCTCTTTGTGTTTTCTTTGTGGGTCTTCGTGTCCTTTGTGTTTCAATCTCCAGCGCGTGGATCTGCCCCACAGTCCATCGCACGTTCGGACATCGCAGTTTTACCGCAAAGACTGCAAAGAACGCCAAGTACATCGCAAAGAACACCGCAGTATTGACTCATCGCAGCATCTCATCGCACCATAGCATTTGAGAGTGGGCAAAGTGTGGCTTGATGGTTTTCAGACTTCGTGGTGACGTTGTCTCGACCGGAAGGGATCTGAAGGGCAGGCTGGAAGCCCGCCCCCACAATCATCGCATCTGGGACCGCTGATTGCCACACACTGTGCTTTGATCCGTACGTGCGATGGTTGTGGGGCAGGCATCCTGCCTGCCTTCAGACCCGCTCAATGGCGTTCAGCATTCCTCGATAGACGCAACGCGATTGAGCAGCTTTGTATGCGATGGATCATCTGCGTCAATCTGCGTGATCTGCGGGCGGTCTGCGCTGTTGCGATGGAGTCTGTGTCCATCTGTGTGATCTGTGGGCACTTGCTGCGATGGTTGCGACGCCACCCGGTTGCGGACGTCACTCCGGTGACTGGAACCGGTGCCACCTCATCACTCTGGGACCATTCTCGACGTTGACCCTGGCGATGACGGTCGAGCGCCATCCGCGGGTTTGCCCCTGGGCGACGACCTCGACCTCGTAGAGGCTGATCTGGGTCACGGCCGAGCTGATGATGCCTTCGCCCATGGCCTGCTCCTCGACACCCCTGTCAAAGCGGTCGACCGCCAGTTTTGCCAGGGTCGTGGCCATGGACGCGTCGACCAGGGCGGTTAACCTGACCGTCCGCTCGAGATGGGTGTGCGTCGTGATCCGCGGTTGGATCGACGCCGCCACGATCGCAACCATGAACGCCACAATGGCCAGCGCGACGATGGCAAAGATGAGTGCGACCCCCGACTCCCGTTGACTCCTCACCATGCGGCACGTCCCGGTCGGCCGCGCAGGGCCAGGGTGAGTCGTTCGGTCCGCCGTTCGAGCTGGAAGCTTCGCGCACCTGTGAGGTTCTGGTGAGCGTGCGGGTTGGCGTAGGCCTCGAGGGCGATCTGAACCGCTCCTCCCTCGGTCACCCGCCAGCGCCAACCGACGACGCCCCGGAGCAAGACCCGATTGTCGGGCAGCAGACTTCCCGGCGGTTTGTTAGTCCGAATCAACTGGCCCTCGAACGGCGAGAGGGCCACCCACCCACCGTTCTGGAGCACGAACACGAGAGGGCCGTCGGTCCAGCCGAGGTTCTCGCCGACGACCGACACCGCCTCGTAGACATCGCGCCGGATCCACTCCGAGGCGATGACCAGATCAGGATTCCGTGACGCGCGGGCCGTCGTGTCGATCAGCTTGGTCGACTGAATCACGAGTTGAGCGCTGAGTACGGCGATGGAACTCAGCAGAGCCAGAGCCACCAGTAGCTCGATGAGGGTGGCCCCACGTTCGGTTTTCACGGTCGCCAGACCATGGATTCGATGGAGATCTCCATCGGCTCGCCGGCGGCCGCCGACCTCGAGGTCACGACCACACGGTATAGATCAGTGACGCCGCCGGAATCGACTTTGATGCTGGTCAGCAACTCCGTACCCGGAGTCAGACCGAAGCCTCCACGATGATCGAGATTGGCGGATGCCAGGGGACGGAGCCCGCCGCGAATCTCTTCCAAGGAGGTTTCGGTCGCGTGGATGAGCGCCGATCGCACCTCGAGGCGCCGCGCAGCGGTGACGTGGGCCTGAAGAAAGGCCGTGGCGATCAAGACCGCGATGGAGAAGATTGCCAACGCAGCGAGAGCTTCGATGAGGGTGAAGCCGCGTTGCGGTCGGGCACGAGACAAAGGTGGATACGCTGGAGCCATCGGGATCACCATGCTAGCTCAGACGGGGAAGATGCTGGATGCTGGATGCTGGACCGAGCCATCCCATTGCAACCCACAGATCAGGCCGAGAGTGCCCCCCCGTAACATTGTTCGGCCCGATCGCTCTCGAAATCGAATCGCGCTTCCGCCAAGCAGTGTTCCAGGCGAGCCTCGTGCAACAACCAGGATTCGGACACTGAGGTCTTCCGACCCTCGGCACCATGAGGCCGGCGAGACGCCGGCCCTACAATGGATCTCAGCTCTTTGTAGTGCTGGCGTCTCGCCGGCACAATGGTCACGAACCATCTGAGAAGATGGTCTTTCGCAGGAGGCTCAAGCGGCACGTCCGTTCGACGCCGGAACTGCGTGCCCACATCCAAGCATTGCGGTGGGGCGCTTCAGCGGCTCCAGCAAACGTGTCCGGATTGGCGCGTCCGACGCGCCACCACGATTCGTCCGACGAATCGGCCAGGCACCGTGCCCACATCCAAGCATTGCGGTGGGGCGCTTCAGCGGCTCCAGCAAACGTGTCCGGATTGGCGCGTCCGACGCGCCACCACAATTCGTCCGACGAATTGACCGACGAATTACTTCAGCAACTCATCCAGCTGCTTCTTCGACGCTCCCTCGACTTCGTCGTGGAGCGAGCCTCCGTGCGAGTCCATGGTGACCACGACGGGGAACTTCTCGACCTCGATGACCCACATCGCTTCGGGGACACCGAATTCGTCGAGCATGAAGACCCGCTCCACCTTGGGAATCGCCCGTGCGAGAACTTGGGCCGCTCCACCGATGGCGTGGAGATAGACCGCACCGTGTTCGGCGAGACCGGCGAGGGTCCTACCCGCCATTCCGCCCTTGCCGATGACCCCGCGCAGTCCATAACGGCCGATGACATCTGCCTGGTAGGGCTCCTCGCGGATCGAGGTGGTCGGCCCGGCGGCGACGAAATCGTAACTACCGTCGTCGTTCTTGGCGATCACCGGTCCGCAGTGATAGATGACCGTGTCCTTCATGAACGGCATGACATCTTCGCGGACATCCTGCATCAGCCAATGATGGGCCGTATCACGACCGGTGATCATCCGCCCCGTGAGCTCGACAAAGTCACCGACCTTGAGCTTACGGATCTCCTCCTCGCTCACCGGCAGCTTCAGTTCAGCCATGTCACCTCTCCTCCCTCGTCGATGCTCACCACAGCCTTGCGATCGGCCCAGCACATATAGGTCACCGTGACGAAGTAACACGCGGGGAGTCGATCGAGCACGCCGATCTTGACCGCGAGCAGGGTCGTCTTACCGCCGAATCCCATGGGACCGACGCCGAGTTGATTACCTTCGCGCAGCAGCCGTTCCTCGAGCTCGGCGAGTTCGGGGATCTCATTGGTGTCGACGATGGGTCGAAGCAACTGGCGTTTCGACATCTCGAAAGCGGAAACCCGGTCGCCACCCACACACACTCCGAGCACGCCGGGCGCACAACCCTTGCCCTGGGCCTCGAATACCGCATCGAGCACGGCGCGACGAACGCCCTCGAGATCGCGGCCGGCCTTCAACCGCGGCTCAGGCAGCTTGTACTGGGTGCCGACGTTCTCGCTGCCGCCGCCCTTGAGAATCATCCGGACTTCGACCCGAGGCTCGTCCCACTCCTCGAAATGGAGGAACGGAATGCCCCTGCCGGCGCCGTTTCCGGTGTTGCGGCCGGTGAGCGTGTCGACGGCGTTGGGCCGGAGGAACCTCCGCTCGGTGGCCTTGTGTACGGCCTCCCGAAACTGAGCGCCGAGGGCTCGAGTCGAGACCCCCACCGGATGGTGAATCCAGACCACCGGCGTGCCGGTGTCCTGGCAGATCGGCGCCGAGGTGGAGCTCGCCAGCTCGACGTTCTCCAAGATCGTGCCGAGCGCCTTGTCGGCGAGCCCGGTCTCGGTTTCCTTGGCCTTCCCCTGCTCCAGGGCATGAACCACATCATCGGGCAACTGGGTCGAAGCCCTCCGGATCAACTCCACAAACGTCTCGACCAGGTCTCCATAAGCCGGCATCAGCACCTCCCTCATCGCTTCTCATCCGGTTTGGCCGGACGAGAGCTCGCTGGGATTATACGCCTGTTCACCGGACTTTCGACCGATCAGTGCTCACTCGTGCATGGATTCACGAAGTGAGGGGTTAGGGGTTAGGGGTTAGGGGTTAGGAGCTAGACGTCTCAAATCTCACAGCGAGCGCTGACCTTCTCACCCCTGACTTCTCCTCAGCTCAGCAGCTTCTTGCGCAGAATCAGGACTTCGAGAGCAACCCCAGCCTTCTGGCAGGCGGTCACGACGTCATTCAGGTGATCCTGAGAGGCCGGGTGCCCGGGATCATCGCAGAGCACGAAAGCGACAACCCGCTGTTTGACCCGCACCGGGACCACCATCATCTCGATCGGCGCGGGGTCCGCCAACGCCTGAATCAGCTCCCCGTTTGCGCGGTTTTCCAGGGTGGCGCCGACATAGCTGTCCGAATGACCGACATCGGTGAAGATCGATGGTTCATCCAGCGAAACCGAGAAACTCTGGAGGTCCTCGAGAACCACCGACCGGCCGCGGGCCATCCATCCATTGACGGTCCTTTTGTGGACCGAAAAGACACACACACGATCGTACTTGGATGCGATGAAGCGGACGAGGAGGCTGCCGATCTCGTCGCGGCTGTCCGCCTCGAAGATGAGTTCGGAGAAATTGGACTCGTCAACCCGGAGTTCGTACGGCATCTCCTGTCGCGACGTCACCGGGCTCAGATCGGGAAAGAAGGCGAGCGCCACATCCTGACCCCGTGTCCGTTTTGGAATCGGTCGGAAAAGAGCCGTCGCCTGGAATCTCGGCTGTTCCCACAACCGGTTCCATCCTTCGACATCACCACTGCGCCGGGCCTTGACCACCGACGGCTCGACCCCGGGCGACCAATCGGCGTCATCATTCTCCGCCCCACCCAGGGCGGCGAGTACCGCCGCTTCGGTGGCCACGTGCGGCAGAATCTTCTCATTCAGGTGGCCGGCGATCTCATCCAAGGCGGCCCGATCGTTGGGGTTGGTCATGGCCACCTTGATCCCACCCTTGGTCACTTCGAAGGGGACCGCCTGCAATCGCCGTCCCATTTGGGTCGGCAGCATTTTACGGACCTCGAGCGGCGCGTGGAGGAGCTTGACCTTGATCATGTTCGGCACACCGAGCTGCTTCGACAGCGCATCGAGCAGCATCCGCTCCTCGACATAGCCGAAATCGAGGAGCTGAGTACCCAGCCGACCGCCCGTCCGATGGCAGGTTTCCAACGCGGTATGGAGCTCGGTCAACGAGAGAACACCGCGTTCGATGAGGATTTCACCCAATCTCTGCATAGCAGCCGCTAGTTTACCGCGATTCCACCTGGCCCGTGGCTCTCACCAGGTTCTGCCGCGATGGCGAGAAATCTACCAGTGGGAACGCCCGGCCGCGTCCCTGCGTTGCACTCATCGGGAGAGTGACCATGTCTCAGCGAATCGAGTCCGACACCATGGGTGAGATCCAAGTCCCGGCCGACCGATACTGGGGAGCGCAGACCGCGCGGTCGCTCGCCAACTTCAGAATCGGCGGCGAAAAGATGCCCAGCGAACTCATCCGCGCCCTGGGCACCGTCAAGAAGGCCGCGGCCGCCGCCAACGCCGAACTCGGAGAACTCGACCAGGGTGTTTCCCTGCTCATCATCCGCGCGGCCGACGAGGTCATCGCGGGCGACCTCGACGACCACTTCCCGCTGGTCATCTGGCAGACCGGCAGCGGAACCCAGACCAACATGAACGCCAACGAAGTCATCGCCAATCGGGCCATCGAAATCTCAGGCGGCGTGCTCGGAAGTAAAAATCCGGTCCATCCCAACGACCACGTCAACCGCGGGCAGTCGTCCAACGATGTCTTCCCGACCGCCATGTACATCGCCGCCGCACAGTCCATCGCCGACGGTTTGCGCCCCGCTCTGGTGGGTCTCAGCGACGATCTCCGGGCCAAGGCCGATGCCTGGCGTCAGGTGGTCAAAATCGGCCGCACCCACCTCATGGACGCCGTGCCCCTGACCCTCGGTCAAGAGGCCGACGCCTGGGCGCAACAGATCGACTCCAACCTCACCCGGCTGGACTCCGCGGTCAGCGACCTCCTCGAGCTTCCCATCGGGGGAACCGCTGTGGGAACCGGCCTCAACGCCCACCCCGACTTCGGCGTCCGGGCGGCGGCTGGGATCGCTGCCATCTCCGGCCTCGGCTTCACCGCAATCGGCGATCGCTTCTCCGCCATTGCATCCCACGACGCCATCGTTTCCGCCAGCGGTGCCCTGCGCACCACCGCGGTTTCATTGATGAAGATCGCCAACGACGTTCGCCTCCTCGCTTCGGGCCCGCGCGCCGGCCTCGGTGAACTGAGGCTGCCCGCCAACGAACCGGGCTCGTCGATCATGCCGGGCAAGGTCAACCCCACCCAGGCCGAGGCCCTGACCATGGTGGCCGCACAAGTCATGGGCAACGATGTCACCATCGGCATCGCCGGCGCCGGGGGTCAGCTCCAGCTCAACGCCTTCAAACCAGTGATGATTTTCAATCTGCTCCAGTCCAGCCGTCTTCTCACCGACGCGTGTCGGAGCTTCGCCGAAAACTGCGTCGTCGGGATGGAACCCGACGTCGAGCGGATCGCGGCCCACGTGGAGTCGAGCCTCATGCTGGCCACGGCCCTCAATCCCCATATCGGCTACGACAACGCCGCCCGTGTGGCCAAGATGGCCCATGCCGAAGGGATCACCCTCAGGCAGGCGGCCGTGGAGCTCGGTCTCACCAGCGCCGACGAGTTCGACTCATGGGTCCAGCCGCGGCGAATGACCGGGATCGTCGAACCTCCCAAAGAGTGACCCCGGGCACTTTCCGGGCGGGTTCCCCGACGGTACGGTTGACTCTACGATCAACTATCGACTTCCGGGAGGGCCCATGTGGAAGAAAGATGAAGAGTCGAGTCCGACGACCAGCACGTCAGCGGGGATGATCACGGCTCCGCGACCCACGAGCACAACACCGGCGGTTTCGGCTTCCGGCGAAGCGGCGACCATCGGCAGATCCATCACCATCCGCGGTGATGTGACCGGTGACGAGGACCTCTATATTCAGGGACAGATCGAGGGCACCGTCGATCTCAAGCAGCACAACGTGACCGTCGGCCCCGAAGGCCGCGTCAAGGCCAACATCAAGGCCCGGATGGTGACCATCGAGGGCGAAGTCGATGGCGACGTCCGGGGCCAGGAACAGGTCGCCCTGCGCTCCGCATCCAAGGTCACCGGCGACATCACCGCCCCGAGGGTCGTGCTCGAGGATGGCGCCACCTTCCTCGGCAGCATCGACATGTCGGGTAAGCCGCCGTCCAACCACCGGCAGGAATCAAAACCGGCGCCGGCCGAGCGCACCAAGACCGAATCGATGCCGCCGCCGTCATCGCAGGCGGAAAAAACGAGCCCAGCAAAGGTCTGAATGCGCTGGTTGCATCGATCTCAGGCGGTTTCACCGACGACCGCTCTTGGGGAAGATGTCGGCGTTATCGAGAAGGACGGCGGATCCGCCGTCCACGACTCGCCTGCTCTCGCCGAAATCATTTCCGCCATCGATCCCGAGCACCCCATCAGAGTTCTCGATCTGGGCTCGGCCCTGCAGACCAATCTGGAGTACTACGCGACCATCGGAACCGGTGTCAGAATCGTCCCTCTGCTCCGCAACAACGGTCTGGAGGGCCTCCGCTCGCTCGAGGCGGAAGCCTTCTCCGCCATGCTCGACCGTTTGCTGCCCCCCAATGATATCGGCTTCGGCCTGATTCTCATGTGGGATCTCCTCGACTACCTCGTCGACGATCAGCCGGCGCTTCTGTCCCGCCATCTCGCAACCGTGTCCGAACCCGGCGCCAAGATCCACGTCATGGTCATCACCACGGAGACCATGCCTGCGGAACCATCGCGCTACGAACTCCTCGGCGCCGGTCGTCTGGCCTACCGACCGACCACCCCTCGACGCACGACCGCGCCCGATATTCCTCCCGCCAAGGTCGAACGCTGGATCAAACCGTTTCGGGTCGAGCGCTCGTTTCTTCTTCGCCACGGAGTCCGGGAGTTCATCGCCGTCAACGGATAAGAGCCGGTCTTGAAAATCCGGATGTGAGCGCGTACGTTAGGGTGAGACGTTCACAATAATCGCCTGCGATTGCGAAAGCCGGGCTCGGAGGAAAAGGCCATGGGCAGAATCACCATCATCGCAGCGGCGGCCATCTTGCTTGCGATGCCTGCCATCGCGCAGAACCTTCTCGTCAATCCGGGTTTCAGTTTGGCTGACCAACTCACCGGCTGGACCTGCACCACCACGAACGGTCTGGCTTCATGGAGCGCCCTCGACCGGCTGAATACTCCGGACTCCGGATCCATGCAACACGACACGGCGTCACCGAGCAACAACGCATACATGTGGTGCGCACAGTGTGTTCTCGTCGGCGAGGGTCAGGAGCACATCGCTTCCGGTTGGTACTACTGGCCCGATGATCCCGATGTCTCCCAGCAGGGTTCGACTCGAGCCTCCTTCTGGTTCCTTGAAAACCTCGACTGCACGGGAACGAGCGTGCCCGGACCGACCGAAACCTCCAACCCCGTCCTCGATACCTGGACCCACATCCAGACGGACGCAGTGGCGGTGCCCACGGGATTTCAAAGCGCCATCGTCTACTTTGGCACCTGGCAGAACCTTGCCGACGAGCCGGTGAGGGTCAGGCTCGACGACCTTGATTTCCGCGTCAATCCAGACTTTATCTTCGCCAACGGCTTCGAAAGCGGCGGTACCGGCGCGTGGTCTACAACATCCTCGTAAGCACATCGCCACAAAAATCGCGGTAGACTGCCGCCGGCAAACGCGCCCGGAGGTAGCCATGTCCCGTTGGATCGTAGGAATTGTGGTTGCGGTGATGACAACCGCCAATATATCGGCTCAGACCCTGGTTCTGCCCGCGGCAGCCAACGCGGAAGGGGCAAACCAGACCAATTGGCGAACCGATCTCCAGATCAAGGCGCCCGAGACCCAGGCGGCGACGTTCACCATCGAGCTCCTCGAGAGCGGCAAGGACAACAGCACCCCCATCGCCGTCGAAGGCACCGTCGGTGCGGGCGAGAGCCTCCGCTTCGGCAACATCCTCGCTACCGAGTTCGGGTTCACCGGCACCTCGGCGCTGCGGGTCACCGCCACCGAGGGTCAGATCATCGCCACGAGCCGGACCTACAACGACGATCCCGGCGGGACCTACGGTCAGACCGTACCGGCCGTCGCAGTGAACGACGGCTTCAGCTTCGGTAGCGAGGCAACCCTGATCCAGCTCTCCAGATCACCGGACCCGGCCGCCGGATTCCGCACCAACATCGGCTTTGTCAATCTCGTCGACACCCAGACCAAGATGGAGATCGATCTATTTGCCGCTGACGGCGCCGAACTCGGCACGGTGACCCGGAACCTCAAGCCCTTCGAATACCGGCAGGCCAACGACGTCTTTCACGCGGTCGGCGCCGACGACGTTCCCGACGGCTACGCCGTTGTTCGCACCACCTCCGAGGACGGACGCTTCATCGCCTACGCGTCGGTTGTGGACAACGGATCCGGCGACGCCGTCTTTCTGCTCGGCGAGACCGAGAACACGGCGGTACCGTCCCTGGATCGCCTCGTCGTCTTCGAGTCCTTCCTCCGCCCCGGTTGACCAGCCTGCGAGAGCGCCGGGACGGCGCTCCAGGAGCTCAAGACGGACTACGAAGGCTCAAACGTGCTCTTTATCGAACAGGATGTCGATGCTCCCCTCGGCGGTCGGGTCGATCGCTGGTTTCAAGGCTACGGGCTCCCCGGCAGCGTCAATCTGCCCATCACCATGGTCGACAGCGGACACGACATCAGCTCGGGTTCGGTGAACTACGTCAGCGTTTACAGCGACATGGTGGACACCTCACTGCCGCGGATGCCGAAAGCTCAAATGACGGTCACGTCAATCCGCGATGGAAATCTGCTGCGGCTTGACGCACGAATCGGCAACACCAGCGGAACCACCCTCTCGGCGGCCAACGGCGCCACCCTTACGGCGCTCATCTACGAGGAACCGACCAATCCGTCGTTGGTTCCCCTGGTCCGGGCGGCCGGCACCACAGCAATCACGACTCTCGTCGATGGTGGAACCGGTAACTACAGTTTAGAAATCGTCGTCGGCAATCTCGATCCCGACCGCACACGGTGGGTGGTGATCGCGGACTATCGACCCGATGCATCAGACAGCGCGTACGACACCCTGCAGGCGGTGATGGGGCCGTAGTCGGCTCATGACGGATCATCGCAGCGCCGCCGGCTGAAGTAGAATCCCACCATGGCCCCCAGGGACGACAATTCGCCCGAGCTCAGCGCGAAGACTCTCGCCGATGTCACGGTGACCGCCGCCATGGACGCTCCCCAACCGACTCCCGGACACGGCCCGGTTGCGATTCTGGTGGCTGCCGGCGACTCCGGAGAGCCGCTGAGGTTCACCGACACCTTTCGCATCGGGCGCGGCGAAGACTGCGATGTGCGGGTGAACGCCGACGGCGTCAGCCGCGAACACTGCGTGGTCTCCCGCACCAATGGGAGCTGGAAGGTGCAGGACACCCAGAGCACCAACGGAACCTGGCTCGATGATATCCGGGTAGAGACCGCCCCCATCCAGAACAGCAACGCCTTGCGGCTCGGACGCAAAGGCCCGGTCCTGTGGCTGACGCTCGAAGGTCACTCGGATGTCTCCGTTTCAGAAGTCGATCTCAAACCGTATCTCGAGCGCTATGTCCAGGGCGACGAAACGGATAGAGTCGGCGGCCACACCCGATTGGTTCGAAGGGCCGTGGATGTCACGCGTCGGCGCCAGCACCGCCGCCATCTGATGATCTTGGCTGCGGTCGTCGCCGCCGCCCTCGTCGCCCTGACCGCGGTGTGGCGGTGGCGCGCGGCTCAGGTCGAGGCGGCGCGGGAGACCGCTTCCGACATCTTCTACTCTATGAAGGACCTCGAACTCCAGCTCGCCCGGCTCGAGGAACATCTCGGCGAGGATGCCGGTGCCTTGGAGCAACTCGAAAGCGGCCGCGTTCGACTGGGAGCCCTCGAGTCGAACTACGACCGCTATCTCAGCGAGCTTGACCTCATCGGCGACGCGACGCCGGAGGAGACCCGGTTGGTACTTCGGATCGCACGAGTCTTCGGTGAGTGCGAGATCGGGATGCCGCCGACCCTGGTGGGTGAGGTCGAACGCTACATCGAACGCTGGCGCCAGGGCACCAGGCTCGAGCAGGCCATCGTACGATCGCAGGAGAACGGCCTGGCAGCTCGAGCCGCAACCGCGTTCAACCGCGTGGATCTTCCGGCGCAGTACACCTACGTCGCGCTCCAGGAGAGCGACTTCAGACTCGATGCGTGCGGCCCTGAGACCCGCTACGGCATCGCCAAGGGCGCCTGGCAGTTCATCCCCGCCACGGGTCGCGCCTATGGTCTGAGTATCGGGCCCCTCTATCTCGAGCGCAGATTCGACCCCCAGGATGACCGGCACGACCTCGACCGCGCGTCGGCCGCCGCCGCGTCCTATCTCCGCGATATCTACCTGCGGGAGGCGCAGGGCTCGGGCCTGCTGGCGCTGGCGATCTACAACTACGGCGGAACCAATGTCCGGCGACTCATCCGCTCTCTGCCCGAAAGTCCACGTGAGCGGAACTTCTGGCAGGTTCTCGCGGAACACCGCAACCGGTTTCCCGAGGAGACCTACGACTATGTCCTGAAGATCTTCTCGGCCGCCGTCATCGGTGAGAATCCCCAGCTCTTCGGTTTCGATTTTTCTCCTCCCCTCGAAGACGCCGTCAGCCACGGTCCCGACGGGCCGGGAGGTCGAGAGCAAACAGCTCGAGAGCATTGATCTACATTCGATGGGAGCGGTGCCAGGCCAGTTGACGGCGACAGCAACGTGGCGATCCTGCTCAATCTCCTCGAGGAGGATCCCAAACCGCTACAGAAGCTGGCTCCCCATATTCCTCGGAATCTCGAGACCGTGGTCATGGACTACACGGCAACCAATCGACGGAGTGATTCCCTCAGCGGTGAGCTACGGCACCACATCGGACCACGCCGTGGTGCCGCCGCTCTCGAAATCATCCGCGAAGATGCCTCCCCCCAGGTCCAGGACCAACCGCCTCTGCATGGTGCCGTTGGCATAGCTGAAGACGACCTGCAGCGGAGTCCCGTCGAGGGTCATCACGGCTCCGCCGACCGCCCACAGGCCACCCGCGGCAGCTTCGATGGAAGCCTCTGCGTTGTGGTTCAGCCCGATGGAGACCACGGTTCCGTTATCGGCGGCGGTCATGTCGATCTGACCGAAGGACGTACCACCGCCCAGATCGTCGAAGATCCCGGTCAGCCCGGCGCCTCCGGCAGTCAGAGTCGCAACATCGGTCACGACTTCCCACAAGGCGTAACGCTCGTACGAATCCGGGCTTCGGTAGCCGTCGCCCGCATCGGGGGGATCGGACGGGCAGTAAAGCTCGAGCGTCGCCCCGAGCACCGGCCCCGTCACCCCCGACAGATCGAAGACAAAGAAGTCGCGGATCTCGTTGAATCCCGAGGCCGCGGTGTCGCCCGCGGGGTAGTACGTGTTTCCGGAGCTGTGGTCACCCTCCCAGTCGTAGTTGCCCGAGTCGACGGCCTCGAGGACGAGGTCCTGGGCCGCGGCGGGCGCGATGGTCAATACACAGATGGCGAGTAGAGCGGTTACGGCACTTGTTGTGGTTCTCATTTCGGACCTCCTTGGTTTCTTCGGGATTGTTCGGATCAGTTCATCAAGTCGCGGTGGGAGCAGAGCTGGGCGTTCGTACGTTTCCTGGTGCGTGCCCTTGTAGCGCCGACGTCTCGTCGGCGATGGTTGTGACCTGCATCGGGTTGGTTCCATCGCCCACGGGACGTGGGCGCTACAAAACATATTCTTGCCTGTCCTGCAGCGCAATGGGAGCGGAGCCAGGCAGGCAACTTTGTTGGCGGCCAACAAAGTTGGTGCCAGGCACCGGTTCCGCGTTTTTTCGAGGTGGAGCATCGCTTCGACGACTCCGGCCCGCGTGTCCGGATTGGCGCGTCCGACGCGCCACCGCAATTCGTCCGACGAATTGCTACTCCACCCACTTCGTCATGATCAGCGCGTCGCTTTCGTCCGCGTAGTAGCCCGGACGCACGCCTTTGTGTTCGTACCCAAGCGACTCATACATCCCGATGGCGGCGACATTGGACACCCGAACCTCGAGGGTCAGGGTCTCACCGCCGATTTCCCGCGCATGCTCTTCGGAGACGAGCATGAGTTTGGTCCCGAGACCGAACCGGCGAAAAGGCGGGAGAGCCGCGACCTTGAGGATGTGCAGATCGAGATACTGCCAGGCGGTGAAGAGATAGGCCACGAGCCGTCCGCTCGGATCGACCAGTACCCGGTGAAAACGAGCCGGCGCGAAGAGTTCCGAGGCGATGTACGATTCGGGCCAGGCGTCATCGAAGCACTCGATCTCGGCCGCCGCCAGGGCCCTGATGTCGCCCGGCTGGATTCCACGCAGACTGACGCGCGGGGCGTCGCTCACGATTTCTTCGCCTTGTGGATGGGTGGCCCTTCGACATAGAGCGGCTCCAACGCCTGCGGTTCGGCGCCCACGTCTGCGAGCACAAGGAGGGCTTCGGCGGCGCTTCTCGCCGGCGTCACCCGCTCAGCCTCACCCAGATCGAGGGAATCCGAGGCGACCCATGGTCCGCGATCGCCGAGATCCGCTATCGCGAGAATCTCGATCTCGGCGACCGGCTCAGGCCTGCCGTGAATGTCGATCGCGTACGACTGCGCATAGACCTCGCCCCGTCGACCGGGTTGAGCCGACCACACCACGGGCGTCGGTCGACACCGTGCCGCCTGCACGAGGAGCGAGTCGAAGGCGATGATCTCGGCTCCAGTGGCGGCCGCCAGCCCCTGGGCTGTGGCGACGCCCGCACGGATCCCGGTGAAGGAACCGGGTCCCCTGCTGATGACCACGCGCTCGATGGCAGAAGGCTCCAGGCCGGCGTCCTCGACGAGCAGATCAGCCGCCGCCAACACCAGGGTCGATCTCGGAGAGATTCCGGCCAACCGAACCAACGACGGGATGCCGTGAGAAGGACCGATCAAAGCAACCTCGAGCTGAGGCCCACAAACAACGATGGCGAGCGTGACTTTCATCGTCTCACTCGGTCATTCATAATTCATCATTCATCATTCATCATTCAAATTTTTTGAGCGTTCTACTCTTCCGGTTTCAGCACCAATCTCGCCTCGGCGGCGGCTTCCACGGCTGCCTCGCCAAACGGCAGCGTGAAGACGTCTCCCTCGCGCCAGAGTCGAATCTGGTCGGCGTAATGCGACGACCAAGGCCGGCCCGACTGACCGAGGGGCATCACCGCCACCGCCTCATCCCAGTTTCCGACATCGATCACGAGCCGGAGCGCAGGCATGGCCGTCACGTCGAATGGATCCCTGTGATCCCAGTAGTTGGCCTCGATGGTGACGCTGTCACCCCCCGCGGGAAACGGTCCGCGATCCCACGATCGTGCGAGGAGGCGACCGGCGACGGGAATCTCGGTCAGGGGGTGCCTGAAGACGATCTGATGTACATCACCCCATGGACTGTCGATGTTCATTCCGTCGACGATATCGAGGGCCTGCCTCATCACGTCGGCCCGGGTTTCGATGGTCTCGGTGCTCTCGTTGTCCCACCACTCATCGCTCATCCCCCCGGCCAGGAGGCGCATGAGGTGCTCGGTTTCTAAACCGGCGGGCCGGCCGAACTCATCGGATTCCACCGCGGAACCGAGTTCCAGGAGAAAGCGGGAGAAGATGTACGGGGCAGCCTCGCTCTCGCCCATCCGGCCATCCCAGGTGAGGAGCGCTGCCGCGCTCGGTCCGCCATGCTCGGTGAGATCGGGTCGGATCAACTTGAGGATCGCGATGGCCCGTTCCGAGACCAGATCCCGTTGCAGCGTCACGGTTGAACCGATGTCCCAGTCGTCACGCGCCTCGAGCACCCGCCGAATCCTGCGAACCCGCCACGGTGACAAAAAATCGCCGGGAAGCCGATCCCCCATGGGGAAGTCACCCTCGGCAAATAAATCGTGGTTTGCGGTGGCCAAGACGCCGCTATCGGGATCAAGGCTCCTGGGGTTGTGCCCGGTGGGCAGGAATCCGCGCCACCCCCACCTGGAGTCGGCCCCCGGAGCAGGTAGGCGACCGGCGCCCCGTCCGCGATCAGGAACCAGACCAACCACCTGGTGAAGAATGTGGCCGCCGGTATCGGCCGCGACGAGACTGAGCGAAGGGCCGATCACCCCATCCCAGGCGAGAGCAGCCTCTTGGGCCGAAACCGCCCGATTGAGGTCGAGCATCGCACGGACGATTCCGTCACCCGAACCGCCGGTCCACGAGAGCGCGAGAGCCTGAGTGCCCGAGTCGCGGACCAGCGGACCGTGTTCCGACATTCTGACCTTGAGGACGACCGGATCTTCCTCCCAGCGAATCGTGATCTCCTCGGTGATGGTCCTCACCCGGCGCCAAACCCCATCAACGAGTTCGTTCTCACCTTCCCCGTCGAGGGTCAGGACAAAGAGGTCCTGATCGTCCAACATTGCCGATGTGAAGCTCCATGCTACGTGCTCGTTGTGGCCGATGAGCACTCCGGGAGTGCCCGGCAGCGAGGCTCCGGCCGCATGGATCCCCGGTCCGCTCAGGTGGATCATGGAAAACGATCCCGGGAGATGGACACCGAAATGCGGATCGGTGGCGATGAGGGCGCGACCGGTGGATGTCTTCTCGGGCGCCAGGGCCCAGCTGTTGGAACCCGGGCCCGACGACGGTGGACGGATGGGCTCGTCCTCCTCACGGGGTTCGACATTGAGGTCGCCAGGAGGAATCCACGCCCTGGCCTCACTCGGTGACCAACCCCACAATTCGAGGGCACGATCTCGTCCGAGACGCGTCAGTTGGTCCGCCCGCTCGAACTCTTCACCCATGGACCGACTCAGATCGAGCTGGAGCAGCAGCGCCACCGCGAGCGAGTTCTCCGGTGTCCACGGCTCCGGATCGACTCCAATGAGCCAGATCTCGGGCGAAATCCACCGACCGAATTTCTCCAGGGCCGCATTCACACCGGCGGAGTACGCGACGAGGACCGCCCTCGACTCGGCGTCGAGCAACGCGGCCTGGCGGCGTGCCGAGGCGCCGAGCCTCCAGGTCCTCATTTTTCGGTCGCTCGTCAGGGCGCTGGTCCCCATCAGCTCCGAAAGCCGACCGGCCGCCAGCCTGCGCGCCAACTCCATCTGGAAGAAACGATCCTGCGCGTGGACATACCCTTGAGCAAACCAAAGGGCTTCTTCGTCGTCGGTTCGAATATGCGGAATTCCGTATCCATCGATGCGAATATCCACCTCGGCCGGGCAGCCTGCCAGCTGCTCGATTCTGAAACCCCGTTCCGGGAGGCGGCTTCTCGCAATCCCGAATCGAACCGATCCCAGAATCAGAACACCCACGAGGGCGACGGCCGCTCCCGCTGACAGGGTCAAAAACCATCCTCGACGTATCACACAGCCTCCGTGCGGGTATTCTACATCTCTGGCCGGCCCGTTGCCCTCGTGACCGACCTTGTGAGAAGAACGGGCGTGCCAAGTTATACTGACGGCCGAGGAACGATCGTGCAATCACCAAACGGCCACAACCTGAGAGAAACCATGGACTCGGCCGCCTGATGGCGGGCCGAATTACACCGGCGACCCGCCTGGCGCGGCTTTCCGCCGTCCTCGAGGGCGCCAAGACCATGCTCATCGTGGTTCAGAACAACCCCGACCCCGATGCTCTCGCCGCGGCCGCAGCGTTGCGGGAGATCGCAAAGCACATCCATGGAATCGCCTGTTCGGTGGCCCATACCGGAGCCGTCGGACGCGCCGAGAACAAGGCGCTTCTCGACTACCTCCGGCTCAATACCCGCGAACTCGAGACCATCGATTTCGAAAGATTCGACCGGATCGGGATGGTCGATGCCCAACCCGGGGCAGGCAACGTCAAATATGACGCTTCGGTCCGTCTCGACGTGGTCATCGACCACCACCCCATCAGACCAGAGACTCGATCGGCCCGGTTCACCGATGTCCGCAGCCGCTACGGCGCAACGTGCTCCATGCTCTACGAATACCTCACCGAGGCGGGGATCGAGATTCCAACCCGTCTCGCGACGGCCATGATCTACGGTATCCGCTCAGATACCCAGGACCTCGGGAGGGAGAGCACCAGGGCCGATGTCGATGCCTATCTCGGGCTCTACCCCCTGGCCAACGCCCGGGTTCTCGGGCGGGTCCTCTCCGCACCGCTGCCGCACAGTTATTTTTCCAAGCTCCGGGAGGCGCTCGACAAGGCGGTGGTCTACGGCAACCGCATCGTCTCCGATCTCGGAGAACTCGACTCGCCTGAAATGGTCGCTGAGGCGGCGGATCTCCTGCTCCGGGCCGAGGATGTCTGCTGGACCATGTGTATCAGCGTCATCGATGGTTGGGTTCACCTCAGCCTGCGAACCAGCGAGCGCGACGGCAACGCGGGCCGAATCGCCCGCAATCTCGGCGGCCGGCGCGGCTTTGGCGGTGGGCACGGCGCTCTCGCCGCGGCCCAGATCCCGATCCCCAACGGCAGAACAAAGCGTGAGGTGAAGGCCTTGATCAAGAGCCTCACCAGGCGGTTTCTCAAAGCGACCGGCGGCGCGAGCACGAAGGGCTCTCCGCTCTGTAGCTAGTCGACAGTTGACTGTCGACGCCGCTCCAGCGACTTCTCATACATCCGGTAGATCTTGTAGAGCTCGCCGCCCATGAGGCGGACGGTGCCCTTGGTCCGTTCGTTGTCCTCGAGAATCCACGAGTACTCACACCACTCATATCCGGCCTCGAGAGAAACCTCGATTCCGTTTGCGAAGAGGAGGCTTTCGATCCCGCGGTTGCGGAAGCCTTCCCTGACTCCGAGCAGGATCAGACGGATCCCCTTCAGCGAATCTGCCTTTGTGAAGAGCAGGTGTCGAATCAGCTTGATGGGATGCCGCCAGAGCGCCCCACCAATGTCTTTGAGTACCGGGTTCCAATCGGGAACGGTCAGAATGAACCCCACCGCCAGGTCGTCGATGAATGCGATTCGAACCAGACCCGGATGGACCAGATCCTTGAGTTCTCCGGCGAGGGCGTCGAACTCGGCGCTACTGACCGGGACAAATCCCCAGTTCTTCTCCCATGCGGCGTTGTAGAGCTCCTTGATGAGCGCCACCTCACTGTCGAACTGTTTGAGATCGATACTTCTGGTGGTGAGCCCCGGATTGCGGCGCTGGGTCCTCGCGCCGAGCTTCTTGAGTCGTTGAAGGCTGTCGTCGTGGACGGGCGAGATATAGGCGTAGAGATCCTTGACCTTGGCGTAACCGGCGCCCTCGATGAGATCGGCGTACCACGGAGGGTTGTAGGTCGTCATCAGCACCGGTGGCTGATCGAATCCCTTTACCAGAAGACCGCACTCATAGTTGGTCGATGGGTTGGCCGGTCCCCGCACCGCGTCGACACCGCGTTCGCGCGCCCAGCCCTCGGCTTCGGCTAGCAGCGCACTCGCCACATCTGATCGATTGACGGTCTCGAAAAACCCGAAGAAGGCCACATTCTCTTCGTGGGCTCGGTTGTGGGCGTGGTTGACGATCGCCGCAATCCGCCCGACCACCTTTCGCCCATCGCGGGCCAGAAAGAGCTCGATCTCGGCCTCACGACCGTTGTCGTAGAACGGGTGGTGACTCTGGTCGAGAAGCTTTCGGATATCGGCCTTGAGCGGCGGCACCCAGTTGGGATCGTTCTTGTAGAGGGTAAAGGGCAGATCGATAAACGCGGCGAGATCGCCGCGCCCGGAAACCCGGTCGACCCTCAAGGAATGACTCCCACCTCGCGGCTGACCTTGGCGATCGCCTCGAGTGCACGGTCAAGGTGATCTCTGGTGTGGGTCGCCATATAGGAGGTACGAATCATGGCCCGACCCTCAGGCACTCCCGGTGAGACCACAGGGTTGACGAAAACCCCCCCCTCCTGGAGTCGCTTGGTCATGACAAAGGAGGTCACATCCTCCCCCACGACGAGCGGGATCACCGGAGAGGCCGAATGACCGGTGTCGAACCCGAGATTGATGAATTCGCGCTTCATGTACTCGGTGTTCTCCCACAGCTGGTGGCGCCGCTCGGGTTCTCGAATCATGACTTCGAGGGCCTTGATGACCCCTGCAACCGAAGCCGGCGGGGGGGCCGCGGAGAACATCACAGGCCTTGCCTTGTGTTTGATCCAGTCGATGACATCGTAATCGCCAACGACGAATCCACCGACACCAGCCAGGGATTTCGAAAACGTGCCCATCACAATATCGGCCTCGTGGTCGAGACCGAAGTGTTCGGCGGTTCCCCGGCCATTGGCACCCATGACACCGATTCCGTGGGCATCATCGACCATCAATCGAGTTCCGAAGCGCTTTTTGAGCTCGACGATCCCGGGAAGATTGGCGACATCGCCCTCCATGGAGAAGACCCCGTCGACGACGATCATCGCGGCGTGATCTTCTCGGACGCTGC